>Ga0265330_10000275_pt1 | contig 38096 bp, 34 predicted proteins | sample 41919metaG_FD_202083 | JGI IMG/M metagenome (GOLD analysis project Ga0265330, IMG submission 202083) | Rhizosphere microbial communities from Carex aquatilis grown in University of Washington, Seatle, WA, United States - 4-19-19 metaG | ecosystem: Host-associated > Plants > Roots > Rhizosphere...
CCGGGCCTACGGCTTCCACAGTGCCAGCGCACTTATCAGCTTCATCTTCCTCTGCTGCTCCGGAATCGTCCTCCACCCCATCTTCAAGTCGCCGCCGCTACACCCATGAAAACGTCAGGAGAGCCACTTCTACCTCGACAAGTACGAAATCACGGTGGGCCGGTTCCGTCAGTTCGTGAACGCGGGCATGGGAACGCAGAAAAGCCTACCTGCGTCTGGCGCGGGTGCCAATCTTGCGATCACGGGCTCGGGCTGGGACTCGACGTGGAATACGAATCTGGCTGCGGACCCGAACAGCCTGACGACCGCCCTGAAGTGTCTTGCGGGCTATCAGACCTGGACGGACACGGCGGGGATCAACGAGAGCAAGCCGATAAACTGCCTGGACTGGTACACGGCATTCGCCTTCTGCGCGTGGGACGGGGGACGGCTGCCGACCGAGGCAGAGTGGAACTATACAGCTTCCGGAGGCAATGAGCAGCGGTACTATCCGTGGTCGAGCCCGCCAACATCTACGACAATCGATGACAGCTACGCCGTCTACAACTGGGACGGCTCAGGCATCCCACTGAACGTCGGTTCGAAGTCTCCGAAAGGCGACGGGAAGTGGGGCCAGACGGACCTGGCCGGGAACGTATGGGAGTGGACACTGGACTGGTACGACACCTATCAAATGCCATGTATTAATTGTGCCGACATCACTGATGCCTCCGTCTCCGTCCGGGGGGTCCGGGGCGGCGACTTCTCCGCCGGCGCCTCGGGCCTCCGGTCGGCCTACCGCAACTACAGCGGCCCGTGGGACGGCGACGACGTCGGGGCTCGTTGCGCCAGGACCAGTTTATGATCATGGCACGATGTTCGCGTGCGAGGCGACCGCCGTAGCCCTTGAACCTTGACTCTTGAACCCTTGACCTCCGTCAACGAAGTCCCTCCTCCCGACAAACGAGAAAGGTGAGCACGAAGGGCGGCCTTCTTCGGCCGCCGGGAGAAAATGGAAGGGGGACGCACGCCGAATTAGCTACAGGAAGCGGGTCCCCTTTGCCCACGCACCCACGGTCGTCCATGCACCAGGGGTGGGGTATGCCGACGCATGAAGAATCGTAGCGAGGTGACCAATTGGTGACGATGCCGTTCACTTTGCGCAGATCGTGGCATCCATGACCAAGTCCGACCTCATCACCATCATCGCCGACAGGCTCAAGTTCCCCTGGGCGCGTGCGGAGCTGCTGGTCGACGTGGTCTTCGGCTGCCTGGAGCAGTCCATCCGTCGCGGCGAAAAGATCGAAATTCGCGGTTTCGGGACCTTCCAGGTCCGAAGCTACAGGGCATACAGGGGACGGAACCCTCGCACTGGCCAGATCGTCGACGTCAGCCCGAAGCGCCTGCCCCACTTCAAGGTGGGCAGGGAACTCGCCGTACGGAATCTTAGGGGGGACGATGGAAACGTCGGCATCATTCGAAGCCCGGTCCGCGCCATCGTCCTACCCGACCCTATACCCGAGCAACTTCTCCTTGCCCTGTCAAACAGCCGGTCCCCGACCCGACGGCACCCTGGTCGCTCCACATAGTGAAATGGCGCAGAAGAGCGTCTGGCGTGGTGATGTCGCATCGCCTATGCACACATCCTTTTCAGCGCCAAACCAACCAACTTATCATAGTTAGAATTGGTCTTATTGGGGACCAAATTGATATCTCTGTGCGACGCAGCCTCTAATAGGAGAGCCTTTGGAGTCTTACCTATATTCATAAGCATATTTATCCCTAATTCCATCAGCATCTCAGGTGTTGTTGCTCTGGAAACCTCCGACACTGATCCGGTAATTAGGTCAACACTCTGATGCCATATCCTATCATGTCCGGGTCGTCGAGCTGCCTCAGACAGATCAACTACTGCGCCTACAATAAGATGCACCGCGCAGATATCATCCATCCCTTTGCACGCTGAGACGATCTTATCTTCAATCTGTTTTCTTTCCTGATTTGTGCGCGAATGCAGATAAGCATTGGCATAACTCTTTGCGATCAGGTTCCAATTACTGGCGAATGCCTTCGTCTTGTCCAATCTTTGTGCCACATCAGGATAAGATACGGCCTGCAAGAATGCGACATTCCATTCTCTGTCCACCGCTGAGGGTTCTTCACACATCATGCCGTTAAAAACAAATTCTGAAAGCAACCTCGTTGCCGTGGGATATTCGAAAAACATTTCAATACTCTTCTTGAAAACATCGTCTTTGATGTTCTTCAATAGAATATAGACTATTTTGGCTGCCCCATAATTCACCTCCAGATCTTCCGTGCTTCTAACAGCTGCATACGTCAAGCCATAAACAGCTTTCAATATTTCAATATGATCCGTTATTTCAAACTTTAAATAGAGCCTTGTCATATAGTCCCTGACCTTGTCTATGCTATTGCCTGTGAAGGACTTCTGTGCTGACCAAAGTGTTTGTGGCGTATATCTACTTAGCTGAATTTCAAAAGAGCACGAATCATCCACGAATTTGCTGTACGCTTCGTCAATATCAGCCTTCGTTATTCGATCTAATGGATGTCTAGTTTTCTCAATCATTCCGCATCTCGCGCACGCCTCACAGACCTTGGCCCAATCATGCTGTTCATCGCGAGTTCTGGTGCACTTGGAACATTTGCAACCATTCCACGTGTGTCTATTTGACTTAATCGTCCCGCACTTGGCACACGTCTCACAGTCTCGAGTCCAATCGTGTTCTTCGTCACGAGTCTTACCGCAGTGTTCGCACTTGCAGCCGCTCCACGAATGCATACCCAGTTTACATGCAATTGCCATGGTCTACTCCATTGTTGGTTAGAGCTCGGTAGGCTAGTCATTTGAAGTGCTATTTCCCTGAGCATGGTGCCTACAAGAGCCATTTTTCCTTCGCCAAATCGCATCCTCAGATACCTAAGGAACCGCTCGAAGATAGTGTTTGAGGGTGGGTGGGCAAGTTCTTCGCCTTTTCGAGCATGGTCCGAACAAGCCCCATTTTGTCTTCACCGAATGGAATGTCCGATATAGGGATGTTCTGTAAACTACATCAACCTACACACCCAAACTATCCCTATACCCGAGGGAAGACAAGCCCATAACTCCGCTCTTCTTTCTGCTTGACTGCCTGGACGCTATTCCCGTACCCCCTACATTGATGTCGCTTGCGAAACCGCTGACCAGACCGGCGGGTCGCGCCAAGCTTTCCCAATGGGAATGTGCGTGGACAGCTTTCTTTGTCGAGAGGGCGCGACGAAGGGCGGAGTTATGGCAAGCCCAATTCTGCGGTGGGTGCCGTCGTTGGCGTAGCCTATTCTTGGCCACGTTTGGGGTGGCGCTGATCGGTCACCACTCGGGGCTGGGCGGGTCAGCGGAGTCGACCTCGGCGAGGTCGGACGTGCCCGAAAGCTCAACCTGCGGCGGCGCCGTGCAAGAAGTTGAGGGCTATGAACCGAGTTAGCTATCAGCACACGAATTGCTGCCGGGCCCATGAACCTGGGTCGTGAGTACCAGGGGCGGGGTATGTCGGCGGGTGAAAAATTCTGGGGCTAAAATTCATTCAAGCCAGCTCGGCCAGCGCGAGCCCGGAGACGTGAAGGCATCCCTCACCCTTTGGTCAGTTTCGTACCCGGTTGTGGGCAGCAGGAATCTGTGTGCCGTGTGCCCGCTCGGCAGGTTCATAGACGATTGCTCCATCGAGGGGATGCAAGATGCCCTGGCGCTCGATCTCCCAAAGGCGTGGGCGACGAAGAGTACCTTGTTCTGGAATCACCGTCGGGCATTTGCGTATTCAGTGGCGGAAAGCGGGTCCCGTTGCAATACCGGGGTTACGGGCAATCTTCCCGTCCCACTCAGAAGCTCCCGTACATCGTCGAGCTTCGACCGCAACGACTCGACAGCGGTGGCCTGTGCGGATATCTGGCGTTCTACCCGGTCCTCTGTACGTTGTGTCCGGTCCCGGATGTTCTCGACATCTCTCAGAACCCCAGCCACCGTTTGCTTCTGCTCGCCCACCTCTCGATTTAGTGTGAAACACAACCAGCCGACTCCAGCAACGACTATTGGCATGACGACTGAAAGAGCGACCTTGATCACCTCCTGCCGATGCCTTTCGAAGAAAGATGGACTTTGCGCCTTGTTCCGCTGCGCAATTCGTTGGGTCCGCGTGGCCCCGCCGGCCCGTGACTTGCGAAGTTCGGCAGCCGCCGAAGTCTCACGGCGAAGCCTCTTGCCCCCACCCGGATTGATCCCTGCGGACGGCACTCCGGGTTGCTCACCCTTGGCCACGCTGAGCTGCTCGCAGGTCCGCAACCACCCGCAGCGCCGATGGTTGCCGATTTTGGACTTGTCGCGCGACTTCATGGTGACTCCCCCCTGAACATTAAGGGGCCAGGTGAGCGCTGGACCCGAAGGAATTGGTGGTAGGCGCGAAACGGGTTCTTGAGGTGACGATCTTATCTTTGACACTGGCCGCCACGGCATTGGTACGAGGCCAGCTTGACCGCAGACGTGGGTTGCCAGGTTGGGCTCCAGAGCTTCCCGCGCTCCACGTCGCGGGGTAGACATAGCGGACCGGCTGATCCGCGGGGATGGAGTTGTAGCGGTAGCGCGAGACGCGGCGATTCTTGGGATCGCGGTCAAAGGAAAAGCCGCCGCCCGTGTTGGAGATGATGCCGCCGTAGCGTCCCTCGCCGATGTAGTTGAACCAGGGCGTGGGTGTGTCGGGCCGGGTGATCACATGTTCGCGTGCTTCATCGTCGAAGTAGCCGTAGGGGTTCGAGAGGGCCTTCTTGCTCATAGCCATCCTCACCCGCTCCTTGGTGGTGGCAAAGCACACAATCCACATCACCATGCCCAGCAGCGCATACAGGCCGACGGTCATGGCAAAGCCGGTCTGCTTGTTGGTGCCGCCGAAGAAATCGACCAGGTACATGGTGCAAAGGCTGACCACCAGACCAGCGGAGTAGGCGCCCACGAAGCGGAACGACGACGCCTTGGTGCGTTCCACAGTGTTGGGCGAGATCACACCCAGCAAGGCCGAGTAGGGCAGGTTGATGGCGCTGTAGACCAGGCCAATGAGGCCGTAGGTGACGTAGGCCCAGACCAGCTTCCCGTGCGCCCCAAAGGGCGGCGAGATGAAGGCCAGGGTGCCGCACACGCCAAAGGGCACGACCATCCAGATGATGTAGAGCCGGAACTTTCCCCAGCGTGTGTTGGTTCGATCCGCGATCATCCCCATGACCGGGTCGAAAACCGTGTCCAAAATGCGGGTCACGAAGAACAGGGTGGCCATGGCCGCTGGCGCCAGCCTGAGCACGTCCGTGTAGAAGTAGCTGCCGAAGTACACGAACGTCATCCAGAAGAGGTTGGAGGCGGTGTCGCCCAGGGCGTACCCGGATTCCTCTTTGAAGGAGAGCGTCTCGCTTTGTGCCGTCGCAGGTGTGATAGACATTTCGTCGGTCTTCCGCCCAGAGACAGTAGAACAAACCTGATCACTGCAAGCAATCCCTGGCGAAACGGCTCGTTGCTGACTGCCGTCAGCGCTCTGCCTTGCAGCCCTTCTGTCGCGTTCCACCCTTTTCAACTGGTCGCGCACACCAGACCGCACAGAAGAGAACGGTCGGAGATGCAAAGAAATCTCCTGGTTTCGCGTGCTTGCATCGATGTCGCACCGGCCAGGACCGCCACCAAGCAGCAGCAGGCCCAGAAGCACGGGGATGAACCGCATCAAAACCACGAAGAACTTCTTGGTCTTGTCCAGCTCGAGCAACGGCGCCCAGTGGCCGTCGCCTGTCGCCAAGCAGGCACCAGCTGGGATTAGCCCAGGTGTTGTTATGGCAGAAGATGCCGGCGTTTTCTTTGGCTCCAGTCGAATGGGTCGTGGTCCCCCGAGCATCCGCCCTCGTCGCCCTCGGCGTAGACCGCAGTAGGGCCTGCCCGTACTTGCTGTTGCGCTCCTCGTGGGCCTGTTGAATGGCGCACCCAGCCCGCTCGGGTGCAGTCTCGCGCAGGTAGGTGCAAACCCCGGGTATCAACCACAGGTGATCGTCGCGGAACCACTGCGGCCGGCTGCGAGCCCCGGGGCTCCCTTTCCGGTCAAATGCAGCACCCGGTACCAGATGTGTCCATTCTGATATTGCAAATGCCAGAGCATCCTCAGCTTGGCGCGCGCGATCAGGCGCGTTGTGAACTGTGCCCAAAGTGTCAAGGCGCCGAATAGCGCGTGCCCATGCCCCGGCCCATGCCGGTCTCGTACGCCGCAACGAAGCGCGACCAGAAGAGCGTGGTGCGACACTGGATGGGGTTCCAGACGTTCAACGTCGCGTTGACCACCGGGTCCCAGCTGAGGCCGTCCAGCAGGCCGGCCAGGAGGAAGACAGACACCCGCTCCCCTCCAACCCGCCCATCCCAACTTGGTACCCATTCCGACCTAGCCGCAGGCTGATTGCAGACAAGCAATCTTCGCCGCAGCTGGCCGATAGAGGGGACCTATTTCACGGGCAACCGAGATGTACCAGGATGGCGCTTGCCTGCCTTCTCTGGCCAGTCCGGCCATGGCGACCGACCGCTTCTGGGAGGTGGGGACAAATCTCTTTGATTCCGGCGTGAAGACCATTGAGGTGGCGAAGACAGGGAAGTGTCCTTGCGAGTGTGCGGAGCCGGAAGAATGCCAGGACTGTCGCGCAGGGGAGACGGCTCTCGGCGGCTCCCAGTCTGATCGGGCGATTCTTCTACCGGTTCGGCTGCGACCAGAGAGACTGAACGAGGGCACGCAAGAACCGGACCAAACCAACCAGCGCTAGGGGCCTGGAGGGCTTGTCTGCCGTTGGGCGGGCCTCCACCCATGACGACGCCTGCAAGAAAGATCCTGCTTGCCCCTTTTTCGTTTCAGGCATATGGGTATCTTCGGCGTCACGCTGAGGCATCTAGAGCGGCGTGCGCTGATGTTGTTTCGAGCTACGAATCCTGGACCGAGAGACAACTGAAGCAGGCAGCGTGAGGTTGGCGCTGCTGGGGAGATGTCCATCCTCCTGAGAATCAATACGACAGCTACAAGCTCCTAAATTCGCAACGCATGCGACGCAAGCGTGCACAAGGAATGGAACGCACCGGTTTCCGGCCCGAACCCTGTCGGGAAACCCGCAGAGTCCCGAAATGACCGCCTCTGATCATACGCGTCTCGTTCAGATCGCCACTGGTGACGACCATCTGTGGACCTGGAAAATCCATCGTGTGCCCATCACCAGCCGGACTTCTACAGTTTGTCGCGTTTCCGACCTGCAAAGCCTCCTGCACTGGCGTTGGCTCCTCTATTGTGCGTACTCACTTCAGCTCATTGCATGCCGTTACAAGGCGGATTGCCCCAAGCCGGACAGTGGCCGCTACCTACCTGGGACAGATACGGGTGTGGACGGTCGCAACGAGGCAGATGCGACAGGCGCCACCGATATCGCCTTTCCCGCCGATGCGACATTCGCGGAGGTATCGACCGAGCATGTACGTTTGGGGTCGGACGCGTCGAAGGACGGGCCAGATATGCCAACCTATGGGGAGGCCGGCGCAGAAAACAACGGCTGGGTACTGGACTGCAACGGCACGATTGGACGCTACGGTGATGGCGTCGTGATCGCTGGAGCGACCGCCGCGTTCGAGGCGGCATATCTGCGCCACTATCCACAAATCGGCTGTCCCTTTGGCAATGGCGGCAGTGCGTACGTCCATACGCCTTGTGCGGGGGTCGACGTTCAAGATTACTTCCAAGCCGACAGCAGCAAGGCCATATCGACAAGCGGCCAAACGATGCTGATTCTCAACTCTGGTCTGAGCGATGCATTCTTGCTCTATGACAGTTTCTGGTTGGCCTATGCATGCCTAGAGACAGACCAATGCAACGGGATGGGTGGAGCGTCCCTGCTCGGGCCGCCCATAGACGAGAAACATGCGGATGGTGCGCTGATTCGCCAAGATTTTGCACGCGGGTGGATGTCGCTGGACGCAACCGGCTCCGGAGTAACCATCCATTTGAACGAACATCAGGTGCTGCATCCGGGGCTCCTATCCGGGTGCTCGCCAGACGGCGGCGGTCCTTCGCTGCAAGTATCAAATCCGGACCTGCCGGAAGCTGCTAACAGAGACGCGGGCGGACGCCCGGTGTCATGCGCTCAGCCGACAGTCTTTGACAACCCGACCGCCACGAACAACGCCAGCGCCGCGGTACCGTCCTGCAGCCTGGACCAAAGTGGAGCGGTCGTTCTGGATTACGCGGATACCGACTGCTCGGCCAGCGATGGTCCCTACAGGGGTTGTGAGTTCGCGGGGAATCAAAACATCATGCCGTTCGACCCACTCCAAGGGAATAGCGGCCTCTATGAAGTCTTCTTCTGCGTCGAAGGGCCCGTCAACGGGTCGATCAACATTTGGTACCAGCAGGGCGATTGCAGCTCCTGTCGCTACTATTTGCCACTTTTAACAGCGGGCGACACGCTGCAGGGATGCCGAAGGGTCTACGTGGCACCGGGAGACGTTAATCGGAACGCATCTTGGGGGCCAAACCAATACTGCTTTGCCCGGGGCTCTAATACTAGCTCTAGTACTAGCTCCTGCATGGACATCCTCGACTCGGGCGTGCTAGACGCTCCCGTGGTAGATGCCTCGTACTCCAAAGACGGCACATTGGGCGCTGGCGCTGGATCGGTCGCAGACGGTGCGACCGCCGACGCGACTCAAGAAAGGCCCGACTTTAGCAGGAGCACGCTGGTCCTGATGAACGAGTGGTGCGATCCCACGAAGCCTCGGCCGGATGCAGGCGGCACGGTCAGGATTACGGTTGAGTCAGTCATCTACCATCCAGCCCAGTGCCTGTGTGCGAACGATGGAGACTGCCAACAACCGGCCCTGTGCCAACACATAGCTTGGCCGGCGGGCGCATGTTGCGAATGCGGCACATGCCCTGGCTTGTGCCAGTAGACAAGGTGCATACCGCGATAGTGTATATGGAGGAAATCAAGATGCTTCGGAGTGTCGATTCCAGTAGCCTTCGCAAGCGTTCAATTCAGGCCTGTGCCGCAGGGGGACCCGCTAGGCCGTCTGCAGTTGTCTTCTTGGTCCTGGCCGGGCTATCTGCCTGCGCGCCGGAGCTTATTGTTCAAACCCGCGAGCCGGTTCTGGGGCTGGCCGCAGACGTCGGCTGCATTCGGAGAACCGACGAAAAGCAGACGATCCTGTCCCCAAAGGTTATCTCGCCCGATTGCAAGAAGACCAAGAGCCCCTTGACCGTGCGAGTTTTGAAATCAGGAAAGGTTCTCTTGACCAAGGATATTGCGATTTCGCTACTGAAAGGGGAGGAAAAGTCTCTCGATGAGATTATGCTTGCACCTCCACTCAATCGGGGCGATGTCGTGTACTTGGAGGTCACCGCGGAATGCGGCTCTCGCAAGATGACAGGCCTGGACACCTGCGAGATTCGATGACGCTTGGCCCGCAGAGCATGACACTGTTGGTTTCATTTGCTACCTTCCTAGTCGCATGGTCCGCATACTGGATCCTGCGCAGAAGAAGGCACCTGTCCGTCACAGTTCTTGCACTGTTCTTGCCGATATTGCTCTGCACTGGGTGGAAGCTGGCCCGTGATGGCAGCCGCCGTTTGCGGCCGTCAACCATCTATGCCGACGCCCTCATCCTGCCGATTGCCGACCTATCTCAGCAGATCAAGATAGCGCTCGGGACCGGCGTCAGCATTGAGGCTGTGGGGCTTCTCGAGGGGCCCTCTCAGAAGAAGATAACTTGCACCGACGAGGCCCCCCAAAGGATGGTACTTGGCAGCGATTCGGCGGCCTTCATCGTAATTCCGCCGCATGGATGCGAACTGCTTCATCTGGTCTTGGACGGTGGTCTGGCGCTCAAGCTCAAAGGTGACGACCCTAGATGTGTCGCGCATCTCATTGTCGACCGCTCGCAAGAAATACGACATTGCGACGGTAGTCGGGAGAATCACCAGGGGGAGATAGCAATTCTACCCGAGAGCACGTGGAAGTTCGCCGTTCGCCCCGGCGAAGCCCAAACCCTCTCCAACGTTATTGCCGGCCTGCCCTATGTGAGGCTAAGCCCGGCGAAGCTGACGACGTTGTACGGTGACGACGGGGAAAGAAAGCTGCCTACTGGGCTGCTGCAATATGTCGCGGGTTCACTGAATCTGCACGGATTGCGGATCGAACCCCCAGCAAGAACCGGCACCTTGCCCTCAATCGTTGCTTCACTGGAAGGCGACCTTACGCATAGCGGCGTTGAGTCCCAGCGGTCGCTATCCGAGCGTCTCACGGAAGCATTCAAGCAGGTGCAGGGCTCCATCATGGCACTTCTTACAGGCTTGATTCTCATCCTGGACTTCCGCAAGAAGCTCAAGGAGGAGATCGAGGCAGCGAGGAGCAAGCTTCTTGCAACAACGTCGACAACCCCTCCTATCGCGCAGCCCACGTCTTCAGCGGGGCAGGCGGCGAACCCAACTCCGTAGGCGGGGATGTGTTTAGACTCGCGGAAAAGACAATGACTCGCCGCTGGCCCATTTTCATTGCAGTCGCGCTCGTCGGAACAGCTAGCAGTAGGCAAATCGCCCTCGCTGGAGAGGGCGATTTCCAGCTCGTCCCAGCGGCTCCGTCCTGCCCGCAGGGTCCTGACGACATCAGCAAATATCTCGACCACGTTAAGATAGCCTTCAGTCCGCCTCCGGTCGGGAGAATGGTTCTGGACCTGGCCCCGGGGTCGAGGCTCCGCGTTTACGCTGGGCACGGCTATGAAGAGGCAGGACACACCTGGCTTTGTACGTCGCCGCCGCGGACTGCCAGAGACCTAGTCAACCATGTTCCCGCGAAGAATAGACTCCTGGCAATCCTGAACGCCTGCTACTCCGCTTACGTTGATCTGCGCGGTATTGCAGGCGATGCGGCGGTAATTTCGGCTTCCGATGGGCCTGTGAGTCCAGAGGCCGGATTCGGGGAGGCCGTTGAAACCGCACTCCGAGATCTGCCGAACACCGATCGTAACTGCGATGGCATTGTGACCGACTGGGAGATCTTTCAGCGCATTACTGGCATTCTGAATAGCAGGTTGCCTACAACGCGGAACGAAGCACGGCCGCACCTGAGTTCGCAGAGTCACACGCCCATACCGATCGCCCGTGTCAGCGCAACCCGCCCAGAATGTGGCGGACAGAGCGAAGTCGTCGGCCGGGCACGTGCCCTTGGGGGCGATCTTGCGGATGCGATTGAGGCTCAAAGGCGACTGACAACAGGCCCAGGTCAGACCGAGGCGCTGGAGCGGTTCTTTCGGATAACGGGCGACCTTGCCGAGCGTGCGCAGGATGATCCAGCTGCGGAAGAGCTGCGATCGGCCCTTCGGCATGCGGGCCTCAAGGAGATCCCCCGGGTGCTTTCCGAAGGCGACCTGCTTTTGGTTGCTCGCCACTTGTTTGCAGCAGAGATCTACGAGATCGATTGGGCAGGGGACTGGCTCAAGGTTGAACGCCTCGGGGAAAGGCGGCTCGTGACTCGGCAAGTGCGGCAAGGAAAGCTCCGAGAGGCCGTCGAAAGCGCTCTGCCAAGCCTTGGGCCAATGGTGCTGCGCGAGGAACGGATCGCCCAAGGTGGCGGGACCCGCCTGCTAGTCCGCTTTCGAGGCCGCGCGCCCGATAGCATTCAGCTCGCCAATCGCGTGATACGGGAGAACTCCTTGCGGCTCACGCCCTGTCCCAGCCCAACCGGTCAATGCTTTTGGGTAGTAGTTGATGAAGCGCTAGAGAGGCCACAATGATCCGTCGTACCCTGTTGACCATTACTATTGTTTCGCTGTCCCAACTGGTCCTGAGGGGTACTGCGAATGCTGCGCAGCTTTCCTGCGCCGAGCTCCGGAATCAGATCGCGAACTTGGAGCGGGACGCCAAGGCGTCGACCAATACCCCGACCATACGCAAGCTCAAGCGCAGTCTGCTCGAAGTGAGGATGGAACTGGCGCGCTACTGCCCGACCGTCAAGAAGACTTCAATCGGCCATCGCGCAGCGGGTGCCTCGCTCCGTTCTTTTCGGCCTGCGCCACCAATCGCGCCGGAGCAAGCCATTCGGGACGCCGAAGGTCAGCTCGATGAGATTAGGGCAGAGCGCAAGAAATGCCCAGGTGACAGGGCGGCGGAGTGCTCGCTGCCGCTCGACAATGAGATGGCTGAGGTGTCAGTCTTGCTTCTGCGTGCTTTGACTTGGAAGGGTGATCCAGCTTCACTCGAGCGCGTTGCCAATTTCGTGAAGGGCGGAGAATTCATGGGTTCCGCCGCGCTTGGGACCCGATTCCTCAAGGCCGTGCAGACGGATGGCGGAAAGGATTTGCAGGACATAGTTGTGGCCGCGACATCGCGCCTCCAGCAGCGGACCTCACGCGACATCGTCGGCCTCATCAATCTCGACCTATCGCTAGCCGACATCGAATTCTCGGCGGTCTGGCAAGGCTATCTCAAGCAAAGGGAGAATGATCTGTCCGACGCCGTCCGGACCCAGCTTCGCCAGGCCGGAAATGACACCGACAAGATAGCGCCAATCGTCAGCAGCGTGGCGGGGTCAGACGCAAGGGTCTTCCTCGATGTTGCCGAAGCCACCCGCGTGGCGCGACGCAAGACCGCAGCCACGAGAAGCCAGAATGTGGGCACTCTCTTCGTCATCATCGCCAAGGGCGACCCAGCGGCGTGTCCAGCCAGCAATGATTTCATCAACGCCCTGACAGAGTTGATGACGCCTGACCCTGAGCGGGGCATTCCGAGTCCCGTCTTCGTGGAGGGAGCGAGCTTGGCGGACGCGCTCGACGTTGCAGCTTGCTGCGGGCGCAGGCTCGAGGATTGTCGCAAGGACGTCAAGCCCGGCGTGCTCGATCAGCTGCGAACTGCTCGCGACGTGCAGTGCGATGGCGCACTTGGGGTCACTCTCCTTGCCGGAGCAGCGGAGGGGATGCTGCGAATTTCTCAACCAACCGGTGGCGAACTCGGAACGAACTTCCGCCAGATTCCGATCTCGCGGGTCGAGTTCGAATGCATGTCGGGGCAAACCAGTGCTATCGCGGCTGCCCTGGATTTCCACAACAAACTTCTGGACCGGCTCACAGCCGTCTCCACCGGCCCGGTGGCATTCACGATGCGTCCGCCGGAAACAACCGTCAGGAAGGTGTCGGCGTGGCGCGCCGCGTGGCTTTCTGGTATGCCCGAGATTTCCGATGCGCTGCCTGGTAACAACTTGAGGGGATGGACCCTCGCAGGGATTGACACCGCCCTTGTCGTTGGCGGAATTACCACGATTGGGTTTTCGATCGCAGAGAGAAATCGAGTGTCCAATGGCGATGGCAGCATCTCCCGTGCCAACACTCTCTTGGCTGTGGGCGGTGGGCTGCTGCTATCCGCGGCCCTAGAACGGCTATTGTCCGGCCTCTACTACGCTTTCGAATGAACGTAGACTCACGCTCTCTATTTGTCTGCGCTCAGTGCGAACGGAGCTCACGCTCAAGACACTTGGCGTTGCTGCTGCAACAGGTTGGAAATGCCAATGAGTTCTGGTCTCGACCGCTGGCCTGACAAATCCCGTCGTCGGGTTGAGAAGCCCGTCCGATCCGTCCCGGCAATCTGCTCAGCAAGTCTTCCTGCTTATCCGTGAGGTGGAGCGATGGATTCCCTTTTGAAACTGACATCGGGCGCGCTAGTCCCAGTGTTGTGCATTGTCCTGCCCGCGGGGTGCGAGTACAAGAGAGACAAACAGAATGACCAGGTCGTCGTGTCCCCGGACGGTGCAAGCAAACCCACCGACGCTGGAGCGGATTCCGTAGCCTCTTTCTTGCGAGACGGGCCGGTTGCCAGCGACGGCCGAGGAGCTGTAGATCGCAACTCGGTCTTTCCGGATGGTGCCGGCGAATCTCGCGATGGAAGGGGAGAGTCGGTGGTCTCTTCTTCCGGGGACGCGCCTGTCTTGAGCGACCGCCAGCCGTCCGCCGATGGCGGTCTTGCCGACATCCCTGACCTAGCGAGACCGCTTGTTTGTCCTACCACAATCTTGGGGACGTGTGGTCCCGTTGGCAGGGAATGCCTTCAGTCCTGTGGCCTCAATGGCCAAGGATGGACGTGCGGTCCCTGCCTTCGTGACGGTGAGCCCTGCGAGTCCGTCCTCGATGGCGGTGTGGATAGTCCGGCCGCGTGCGCGGGTTGCAGTTCCTGCTGCCCCCCCTCTCCCACCTGCATGGTCTGTCCTGTTTGCTCGGCCCTCCCTGAGCCTCCAAGCGGCTGCCCTTCATGTTCCTCGTGTAGTTCATGCTGTCCGGCATGTCCAACGCCCCCAGCGTGCGATTCCTGTTGTCCAGCGTCTACAGCTTGTCCCGATGCCGGTGCGCGATCGGCGGATAGTGGACCAGCTTGTCTCGGAACACCGGAATCCGTGGAGATTTGCGACGGCATTGACAACAACTGCAATGGCCAGGTGGATGAAGGGTTCGACAAGGGGCCCTGCACGGTCGGCACAGGACCTTGCCAGCGCTCGGGTCATCGCGTCTGCTCCAGTGACGGCCAGTCGACAGTTTGCGACGCACCAATCGTACAAGGAACTCCGGAAATCTGTGGAGACGGCATCGACAACGATTGCGACGGCGTCGTGGATGACGGCTGTGCAAACGCGGCTCCCTTCGACGTACCGTGCGGCCTGAATGTCGGCGAGTGCCGACAAGGAACCATGAAATGCGATCCGGTCGCAAAAACCTGCGGCCCTTGCGCTGGAGCCGTCGGTCCTTCGGTTGAGATATGTGATGGAAAGGATAACGACTGCAATGGCCAGGTTGACGAGAATTGCAGCGCCCCGGCCCAGTGCACTCCCGTTGCGCTGGGTGTCCAATCAGCTGTCCCAGATATAGGGTCGGGGACAAGTCTCTGTCCCAGTACAACCACACAATGCAGCCTGACAAGTTCAGGCGCAACTTGCGGCGCGACAGGCTGGAGCATGAGCTATTGCCTGAATACCTGTGACTCCACTGCGCCGTGGACTCAGTGCAAGTTTGAAAACAGCAGTCTCAATCAGTTTGATGCTGACAATGGGAATTCGGGAACGCTCGAGGTCAAGTTCTGTCTCACACAATCGATGAACTGGGGTCTCAGTCTGTGGTATGGGACCTACCCGCGCCGTAAGAAGCTGATGATTTTCGGGGCAGCAGAACGTGCGGCTGGAATTGCAGCCACGTGCTACACGAAGTATTTTCGCCCCGAGAGCGCCCACTGCCCGGATTTCAGTCCGACTGACAATGTGGACTTGTCGCAAGCTTGTCGGCGGAGCAACTGGGTGTGCGCAGGCGGCAAATGGACGACGGCTGATCCTAGCTGCCAATTCAGCTATGACAATGTGCCGTTGTGGTTGACTGCGGAGGACTGCCAGCCAGGGTATCAGGTCAACGAGATCATCCAGAGTTTTTCGGTTCGCTATTATCCCGATACGTGCGATTGCACGGTCGGGTCCGCTTGCTCCAGCGGCCAAGTGTGCCAGGCAACTTCGTATATTCTTCCTTTGACATACGGAAACAATTCCTGGGGAAGCACCTACCTCTGTAGAGCACCTAGCTGAGGCTGGGCGAAGGCCAGCCGGGCCACCCAGCGCTAGCCGCCATGCCGGCGCTTTTCGGTCGGCTCGGTCCGGGCCGTGCGCTATCGAGTTCTGGCTCAAGCTCTCGCGCTGGCGTGCGGGAGCCATCCGCCTTGGCTCAGGGGAACGCATGGCGAGTTAGCTACTGGATGATGGGTTCCCTTTGCCCAAGCGTACCCACGGTCGTCCGTACACCGGGGGCACCAAGATGTCGGCGGTTGAGAAATATTTGAGGGCTAAAGTTCAAGCCGACTTGGCCAGCTTGAACCTGAAAAGATGCTGGCAGGGTACACGTGATAGCATTCCCATCAGGTTCCTTTGCGCTACTGGTGGGTCAATCAGAACCAGACGCACCGCCACGAGGTGGCGGGGGGCTACCTCTGGTCTCCCAAGCGCAATGCCAACGGTGCACGGAACCCCTTCTACGAGTCCATGCGTGAGGTAGCGATTGGCGACGTCGTCTTCTCCTTCGTCGACACCAAGATCGCTGCCATCGGGGTGGCACAGTCCTACTGCTGGGAAAGCCCCAAGCCCCTCGAGTTCGGCACCGCCGGGATGAATTGGGAAAACATCGGCTGGAAAGTCAGGGTGAGCTTCACCCAGCTCCGTCACCAGGTCCGTCCGAAGGACCACATGGGCATCCTGAACCCGCTGCTACCCACCAAGTATGCGCCCTTGCGGCCCAACGGGGACGGTCTCCAAAGCATCTATCTGACCGAGCTGCCCCAGGCGTTCGCCGAGGTTCTGACGGGTCTGATCGGGGAGGAGGCAGAGGCCATGGTCCACCAGGTAGCCATCGTGGGTCTGCCACCGGATGACCAGGCAGCCGCCCACCCCACCGGCGACGACCTTGACTACTGGGAGCACAGGCTGGAGCAAGCCGTCGCACAGGACGTCTCCATCCCCGAAACAGAGCGAGAGGCCATCGTCCGTTCCCGGCGAGGCCAAGGGCTCTTCAAGCAGCGTGTGTCTCAGCATGAGCGAAGGTGCCGGATAACAGGGGTGGAAAAGGAAACCCACCTCATCGCCAGCCACTGCAAGCCCTGGCGGGACTCGACCAACGAAAAGCGGCTCGACGGAGAAAACGGGCTGCTACTCACACCCAGTATCGACCACCTATTCGACAAGGGCTTCATCGGCTTCGAGGATTCGGGCAGGCTCATCATCAGCCCCGTGGCCCACCTGCCGTCGCTACGGAAGATGGGGGTGGAAACTGAAGAACCGGTGACCGTGGGTGACTTCACCTCAGGGCAGAAGAAGTTCCTGGACTGGCATCGAGACAAGGTCCTGCTCATGGCTGTCAGGTAGGCGGTGCAGGGTGGAAGAAGAAATGCTCCTTGCGAATCTTCCGTCCTGGGCATATTCGTATTCCCGGTGTCACGCTGAGGCATCTTGAGCGGCGTGCGCTGATGTTGTTTCGAGCTACGAAATCCTGGACCGAGGGACAACTGAAGCAGGCAGCGTGAGGTTGGCGCTGCCGAGGGAATGCACATGCTCCTAGGAATCGATTCCAGCCACCACACGGGACCTCGCGATAGGCGGGGTCTCGCAGACACTGGGATCAAGTTCGTGTTCATCAAAGCCAGCGATGGAACATCCTTCAGGGACCCGCTATTGGACCAGCCCTGGCAGGGCGTCTATGACGCTGGGGTTCCCTGCGGCGCGTTCCGTTTCGCTCGCATAGAGAGGAGACATAGCAATGACGAAGAATAGACAGAGCATCGTTCGTAACGGCTCGCTGGTGGTGGTTGCTGTTCTTGGCGCTGCCTGCCACGGAGAGGCTACCCGAACCACGACGGGTGGCGAAGTAGAGGTCACAGCGCAATCGCTTACCACGGTCGACATCGACCGGGTCCTGGGATTCGAGGCAACCACGGTCTTAGACTGGTCGATCATTCAGAGCGGACCAGGAGCTCTAAGCGTTTCCACCACGGCGTCCCAGGGCTCTCGCTCGCTGGCGGTCGCCTCGCACGGGTATGTGCCCGTGCAGAGCGTGGCCTTGCCATCGCTGGGCTCTCGTGTCGGAAGCGTGATCCACTACGACATCATGTTGCCCTCTCAGCTAAAGCAGGTGAGCCCAAGCTACTACGGCGCTACGCAGTTGTACCTGAATAGTCCTTCCCTGGGTCTAAACAATGCATACCTCGGTCAGGTGGAACTGACCCCGCTCCCCGTCGGGCAGTGGAGCACGGTCACGTTCACCCCGACGTCCAGCGTGCTGACTAAGCTTCGCGGAACCTACACAGATCTGCGTGCAACAATCGTCGTGAATGCGCCCTACAACGCAACACAACCGTACCTGCTGGACAACATTCGCTTCTCGGACAGCACGCTGGCCCTCGTGACCGTGGTGGATGGCAGCGGACACTCGATCTCCGGCCTCACGGTGGTCGCTTACAACGGCTCGACTCCGACCAGCAACACTGGTCTCACGGACAGCACCGGCCTAGCCAAGGTCTGGTTGCCACCGGGAAGCTATCGGTTTGGCGTGACAGAGGCAGGCGTCGCGACCTACAGCAGCGCGACCAACCAGTGTCGGGTGCCCGGCATCTGCACGGCAGTGACCATCACAGACAAGTGCCACAATGTTGTCTGCTCGGCCCAGGACCAATGCCATAGCGTTGGGATCTGTGACCCGAACGCAGGGTTGTGCAGCAGTCCGAGGAAGGCTGACGGGGTTGCGTGCAATGACGGAAATCACTGCACGAAAAACGACGTCTGCACGGCGGGCATGTGCGGCGGGACAGCGTACACCTGCGATGACTCGCTCGCCTGCACTGCCGACACCTGCAACGGAGACGGAACCTGCACCCACACGGTCACACCCGGAAGCTGCGTCATCGGCGGGATATGCTATGCGAGTGGAGCCGCCAACCAGACGAATGTCTGCCAGGTCTGCAACCCGGCGCAGGCCACGACTTGGAGCAATCAGGCCGACGGGACCAGCTGCAACGATGGCAACGCTTGCACGCAGACAGACGCTTGCGTGGCAGGAACCTGCACAGGCGGCAATCCCGTGAAATGTGTAGCCAGCGACCAATGTCATGATGTGGGGACGTGCGATCCAGTCGCCGGAACGTGCTCAAATCCCCTCAAGAACGATGTAACTTCCTGCACGACTACCGGCCAGATGGGACCAACAGGAGGAACCGTGACCCATCCGTCTGGTATTGGCCTCGTCGTACCCGCAAACGCGTTTTCTCAAAACGTTCACGTCGGCGTTACAAGCGTTCCCACGTCAAGCCTGAATCTGACTGGGCTGCCCAACACTGTACCGCTTCTGGGCGTCCTATCGATCACCTTTCCGACTCCACCAAGCCTGCCGGTAGAAGTATTCATGCCAGCCCCAGCAAGTAGCACCGGTTATTCCGGTTTTCTGGTGGCGCAGGTGCTCACTCTTGGAGGAACCATTCGTCTAGCAGTGGTCGACAGCGCCTCAATCTCTGGAGGTCGACTTACTTCCAACTGCCCGCCATTCCAAGGCATCATCGATTCCGGAACTTATGCCTTCTTGGCCATTCCATCCAGCGTGTCGCTAGCCATGTTCCGCACATTGAACGCCGCTGGGACAGCTCTCGAAGGTGCGACGGTCGAAGTCGTTGGTGCCGTTCCATCCTTCGTTGGAATAAGCGCTACCGATGGGTTTACATTGCTTCCTGTACCCGTTCCCACGCCTAGCCCCACCACGGTCGTCATCGCAACTCAGTCGAAGCCTTGTGCCGACGCACAACAAGTAATCGCTGCAATCTCGGCAGGCAAGTTAACCCCGCTCCCCTTGCCTACGATTCCCAATCTGTTGGCGAACCAAACCACTAACCTTATCCTTCAGACCCTGGGAGTAGATCCCAACACAATTCCAGAGCTTCCCGTCCCGTGTCAAACCGCCATCTCAGTTGTGCCATCTGCAATTCCTGAAACCCCGGCAGCTCCGTTCAAGGAAGGCGATACGCAGCAATTGCACGTCTTTTGTACTGAAGGCACGACCAGCGAATGTACGACAGCTGGAATGTCCACCCGGGATATTCTGAACATGCCTATGACTGGTTATGAAATGATCTTTACCAACTACAAGCCACTCGGGATACCGCTCAGTCCGAGTGGGACAGGTCCGGCTCCCGTGACAGTTGGCAACTCGCAAACAGACGCAGGTCTAGTAACTGCCATTCTACCCGGTTTTGGAAATGTTCAAGTCGCAGTAGATACCATCTGCATGCGCAAAGTCGAGGCTCCCAACTGCCCACCGGTAATTGTGACGGAACGTTCCGAGTCCGGGCAGTTAGTTCCAGTGCAAGTTGTTGCGGGAGAAGCCGACCTCGCTGTTAGTGGGCTGGCGACGCCTGGACCTGACCCCGTCAGCGTTGGTTCCACGGTTGCCTATCAGTTCAGTATCATCAATCTCGGTCCTGCATCTGCGACGTCCACCGAGGCGCATTTGGTGCTTCCTGGCACGATCGCGACCACATCCGCGCCCATTTACAGCGTCGCTTCGGGTGGTGCTTCATTTCCCTGCACAACGCAGGGAAGCGACGTCATCTGCAAGATTGGAGCCTTGCTCGCAAATGATACTGCCGTGATTGAGGGCGGCGGGACGGCGCAGGCGCCCGGGGCTGCTTCAGTCTCGTGCGACGTTTCAACCACAAGGCACGATCCCGACCCGACCGACAATCACGCAACTGTCAATTGGATCTTCGCATGTCAGGTGGGGACCCAATGGGACTCGACAACACAGCAGTGCCTACCGTGCCCTCCGAGCACGCCCGCCTGGAACTCAGTGACACAGCAGTGCGAGCCGTGTCCCTCGGTGACACCGCTATGGAACCCGGCGACACAGCAGTGCGAGGCCTGCCCGCCGGGTACACCGGCCTGGAACCCGGCAACCCAGAAGTGCGAATGTGCGCCTACGAGCTGCGCAGCGGCTGGCGCGAGCTGCGGCAACATACCCGATGGCTGCGGTGGCACCCTCAACTGTGGCCCCTGTGCGGTTCATGACGGCGGTGCAAGCGACGCCGGCACAGCGCCCGATAGCAACATGTCGCCCGACAGTGGTGGTGCGGGTGACGCGCCTTCTCCCCCGCCGAAGGCCTTTTTTGCCATCGCGACAAACTACAATATGCCCATAAACAGCAATACGATGAGTTCAACTGAGCTGAGTTTTGCTACGGGCAGTTCAGGCTGGGGGCTGAGTTTGTCCTCGGTAGTCACTGCAAACTCCATAACGACGACGCAGGCGATGATCAACAACTACTGTGGGCCGCCGAGCAATGGTGTTTCAGGCCAATCCACACTCCAAACATATGTGGAAGGGCCGCCGGGCTCTGCCTTCAGCCTTGCCTACGACTGGACGGAGTCTGTGTCGGCAGAGTCCTACGCCGGTCTCGGTGGCGAAATGGCCGCGGAGACCGTGTATTCGTCGTTTGGTACTATCGCGGCCGATGCCAAGGCCGGTCAAGGCGACGGCAAGACGACATCCGGACATGGTAGCGTCTCTGGAGTAACCTCCGGAGGTACCATTGTAACAGCGGGGGTAACGTACTCGCTTGCTACGGAGTACACTCTCTCCGCCGTGGTCGTAGCTCAAGGGTGTTACTATTGCGATACACCCCCTGGGTGCTGCAGTTGTGGCGAGGCGACGACTACAGAAACGGTCACAGTAACCGTGTTTTAGGGACGGTTGTCCCTCGTCAAGACGCCATCGGCGACGTGTGTTTTCCGGGAACAGGCGGGTCGGGGACCAACGCGGTGGCGTGCAGGAGGAACCGATTTGGTGCGGGAATTGAGGGCCATGAACCGAGTTGGCTATCGCCCCACGAAATGAGGCCGGCCCTATGATCCTGGGTCGTGAGTACCAGGGGTGGGTATGTCGGCGGATGAAAAATTTGGGGGCTAAAATTCAAGCCAGGTATTCAGGTTGAACCGGGAGGCACAGGAATGCCTCCACCATTCATCGGACACTGCGGATGCGATTCGGTGAAGGAATATGGTGCTTAAAATGGCTACGCACCCACGTCCTTGTTTATGGCCCGTTCCGGCGTGGATCCGATGCGCCACGGCTGTTCCTCGGTGGGAGGATTGTCCCAGTAAATGTCGAGTTCCTGCTTGTGGATGGGACAGACAATACCATCCACACCGTGGTCATATGGTGCGTGGTCTGTACAGAATGCTTGTCTGCATTCAGGGCAGACTCCAACGAGATTTCCCACAACAAACACTCCGGGATTCTTTTTCTTTGCATCCGCAGCAACCATGTCAGATGTCCGCCTGCACAGCGAACACTTAGGCTGCTGCGTAGAAGCCTTAGGCGACGACTTCAACTTCTTCGAATCGGCAAGAGACTTTGCTATCCATCTGTTTGCCGTGCGAGAAGGCACTACCAACCAGAGTACCCTTTCAACGACGAGCCCGAACACGAAGCCGATAACCGCACAGAGGGCAAACCCTACACCGAAGAACAATCTCGTCATAAACACCACACCACTAACCATGAGAGACATAAAGTAAATGTGGTCAAAAAGGAAGGCGTTGCCATTTGCTGGGGCCTTGGCCTTCTTGGGGATCCCTACGAGTGCTGCACCGACGACCACGATAAGAAAAATTGCAAAGAAGACAAGCATGTGGCCCATTATCGTTATGAACATTTCCATCTAGCTTGCTCCTTGTCAAAGGTGGCCGACACAACGGTGGCACACCATAGCGGCGGTATTCAGTTTCCGTTCCGAGCCCTGCCAGCATATGGCATCTGCTGACCCTACATACTATGGCAATTCAACGTCTCCTCCATCGATCACCAAGGGCCGCTTGGAGTCTGATGAAATCTCAATCTTCCATTTTGCATCATCCCGTCCTTTCACCAGAGCCCGAAAGGCGTCGTCGGGCCCCCCAGACTTTGTACTCTGGACAACAACGAAATAGCTACCAGGCTTCAGCTTAGCCTGCAGACGAAAAGCACCGGCGGGGGAGATGGATGACTTCGCCAGGTCGGACTTGTAGGTTGCGACAAGACTGCCATTGGCTACTCGGAGGTCTGTCCTAATGTTGCCACCCGCTGGGACAGCAAGCAATTGCAGATAGGATTCCTTTGACAGGTATGGCCTAGCCGGTTTTAGGTTGGTCACCCGCCCGGTCACAGTGACCTTGACTCCCTCAACTTCTGGCGCAGCGTCCTTCTTGGCTTCCTTCTCTTTTTTGGCACCCTCCGGAGCATCCTTCGTATCGTCGGCCTTCGCGGCCGAACCGAGAGATGAGATGATGAACGTGAGCGCCAAAAGGGTAGTACATGTGACTTTCATTTCTGGTCTCCCATCTTGTATTGGGCAAGGCTTCCGGCAGCGATGTGATCGAGGCCATTGTAGGGTTCCCCGGTTGCCTATGCAAGTCGCCGGGATTTGCAAGTCGCCGGGATTTGCAGGGGAACCTGGCTAAAATTCAAGCCAGGTGGGCTTGAACCCGACGGCGGCGAGGGCCATGCGACTTGTGTTGACTGGATCAGCTTCGAGGCACCCAGGGCACCACCAGACGAGGGAAAGATAGGCTGGGAGAAGCGGAAGGCGGCTCCACCAGCCTGTACTGCGTGGTGAATTGTGACGGTTCTGTGCCAGAGCCTCGACGAGGAATTCGTTGACAACGCAGACATCATGCCTCTAGCCTCGGCGGCATTGTGGTTCGGCTTCGGGCAGGCGCTCTACTTCACCTTGAGGAATGGAGAAAACCCATGAGTTCTACGGCGACGAGAACCTGTAGTCCCAGTCGACATCATGCTGTTTTGGCGGTGATGGGCTTGTTGGCCAGTGCAGCAGCGTGTTCGGGCCAGACCAAGTCCCCCGCGCCTTCGTCGGCCGACACGACCTCGGTGCAGTTCGCGCTGACCATTTCGAGTTTGCCACCCTGTGTCCCCCTCGTGGACGGTGCGGTCTGGTACGTGTGGAGCAATTCCAAGTTCTATGTTTGTCGCGGCAGCACCAAGACCTGGGTCCAGACCAACCTGAACGGGCTGAACGCCGGCGTCAGCGTGACACCGGTGAGCCCAGGCAGCCAGTGCCCGACAGGCGGATCGAGCATCGCGTTCGGCCTTGACTTGAACGGCAATGGGAAGCTCGACAACTCGGAAGTGACGTCAACGACCGTGGTGTGCAACGGCAGCAACGGGGCCACGGGCGCGACCGGCGCGACCGGGCCGCAGGGTGCAACTGGTGCGACCGGCGCAACCGGGGCACAGGGACCGCAGGGTGTCCAGGGGCCACAGGGTACGACCGGTTCAACAGGCGCGACCGGTGCAACTGGTGCTACAGGCGCGACCGGTGCACAGGGGCCGCAAGGTCCAACAGGCACGACCGGCGCGACGGGCTCGCAGGGGTCGCAGGGTGCAACGGGTGCGACAGGCTCAACAGGTGCGACCGGGGCGCAGGGTCCGCAGGGTCCAACTGGTACGACCGGCGCGACCGGACCACAGGGTCCGTCGGGCACCAACGGCACTAACGGAACCAACGGGGCACCAGCCGTGAACTCGCTGGTGCGGCAGGACCCTGAACCTGCGGGTGCGAACTGTCCAGCCGGGGGCGTGCGAATCCAAAGCGGGCTCGACCTGAACGGCGACGGGATTCTTGAGGCGAACGAGGTGACGGAGACGAACTACGTGTGCAGTGGCATCGTCAGCTTGGTCAACATCGTGCCCGAACCTGCTGGTCACAATTGCAGCGCCGGTGGTCAGGCGATCCAGACCGGTCTGGACACCAATGACGACGGCATCTTGGAAGCCGGGGAGGTTCAACACACCTCGTATGTTTGCAACGGCATCTCTGGCTCGGGTGGCTCAGGCGGCACTGGCACCGCAGACGGAGGCGCTGCTGGTGCGGGTGGCAATCCTGGGACAGGGGGTAGCACTGGGACCTGTACTGGAGCCGGTGTCACGTGCAGCACCGGCAAGCTCGGTGTTTGCGCGGTAGGAACCACGGCCTGTCAGAATGGCGTGCTGGTCTGCGTCCAGGATGTGCAGCCTTCGGCGGATGTCTGCGATGGGCTTGACAACAACTGCAACGGGCAAATTGACGAGCAGTTCTTTCTGGAGGGCCAGAGCTGCACAACAGGCCAAGGCAGCTGTCAGGCCGTGGGCTTCTTCCGATGCAAGGTCGATAAGAGCGGCCTGGTGTGCGATAATTCGGTGTACGACCCTGGGTGTGCACCCGACTCCGGTGTACCTGACTCAGGCGATGGCGTTCCCGTGCTGTCCTGCGATCTGCACTTCCCAACCCTCCTCAGCCTTGGGTCCGGCGTGAGCTCCGGGCCTGTCTATGCGCGGGTCTACTCGCCCGGGGTAACCGAGGTGGCCGGCAACCAGTCGGAGTTTCTCGCGCAGGTCGGCTACGGCCCAAGCGGCAGCGATCCTGATGCACGCGATGCAGGCTGGAGCTGGACCCCTGCGGTTTTCAACGCGGCCTGCACCGACTGCGGCAACAGCTACGAGTACTACGGGACGTTCGCGGCCCCAGACCCCGGCTTTTACGCGATGGCGGTGCGCTTCAGCGGCGACCAGGGCGCGCACTGGACGAGCTGCGACGCTGGCGGCGGCGCGCCGCCCTACAACCCCGCCAATGCGGGCGCGCTGACCGTGCAGGGGATGTAGTGCCCACGCGACTGGAGTGTGCTGGGCGTTGGGCATGAGAACGCTCCTATTTGATGGGAACCGACTCTCCGAAGCAGATCCCACTCGTAGCGGGCATTGTCGAAGGATTGCGGAAGGAGTCGGGTCGGGGACCGGCGCGGTGCTGTGCAGGAGCCACCTGGTGCAAGAAATTGGGGTTTGTGAACCGAGTTAGCTTTGCCCCTGTGAAATGAGGCCGGCCCCACGATCCTGGGTCGTGAATACCAGGGGTCAAGAATGTCGGCGTCTCGAAAATTTGGGGAACAAGAATTGAGGCCGGTTGGTTGGTGACCTTGTGAAGGTCGCGGAAAAGTGTAGAAGCCAAGCCGTGACCATGACCAAAGCAGACCTCATCACCATCACCGCCGACAAGCTCAGGTTTCCCTGGGCGCGTGCGGAGCTGCTGGTCGATGTGGTCTTCGGCTGCCTGGAGCAGTCAATGAGTCGCGGAGAAAAGGTCGCAATTCGTGCTACGCGCCAAACTATCCCTATACCCGGAAGTCGTCCTATACGCGAACATTGCGCCATGATCACAAACTAGTCCTGGCGCAACGCGATCCAACATTGCCGCTGTTGCCGCTATTGGGAGCGTAGTCGTATGAGCGGTTGGCCGACCGGAGCCCCAGGGCAGAGTTTGCGAAGCCGCCACCCCGGAGCACCCGGCCGGAGAAACTGGTAAGATCGGCACAATTATCGCAGGGGATTGGGAATGAGCTTGCATACCAATCCAGTGTCCACTCCCACACGTTCCCGGCCAGGTCGGCCTGGCCCCACTTCCCGTCGCCCTTCGGAGACTTCGAGCCGACGGTCTGCGTGCCGGCGCATGAGCCACCGCAGTAGACCGCGTAACTGTAATCAATTGTCGTAGAGGTTGGCGGGCTCGACCATGGGTAGTACCGCTGCTCGATTCCCCCGGAGGCCGTATAGTTCCACTCGGCCTCGGTCGCCAGCCGTCCCCCGTCCCACGCGCAGAACGCGAACGCAGTGTACCAGTCCAGGCAGTTTATCGGCTTGATCTCGTAGCTCCCCGCCGTGTCCGTCCAGGTCTGAGAGGCCGCACTACACTTCAGGGCGGTTGTGAGGCTATTCGGGTCCGCAGCCAGTTTCGTGTTCCACGTCGAGTCCCAGCCAGAGCCCGTGATCGCAAGATTGGCACCCGCGCCAGCCGCTGGCGGGCTCTTCTGCGTGCCCATGCCCTCGTTCACGAACACCCGGAACCGGCCCACCGTGATTTCGTACTTGTCGAGGTAGAAATCATTCACCGTCGCTGGGTAGTTCGCGTTCGTGAAGTCCACGCCGTTGTAGCTCCGGTAGAACGTTCCCCCGGGGACCAGCAAGCTCGTGCAGCAGCTCTCATTTCCCAACGGCCCGCAGGTTGCCGCCAGCCCGCTACAGCTTGGTGCCGTTCCACCCCAAGTGCCGCCTTTACCGTTGGTGCCACCACCTGCTGTCGTGGTCCCACCGGCGCTTGTCGTCCCGCCACCCGCTGTTGTCCCGCCTAGTGTGGTAGTTCCACCGGCACTGGTGGTACCACCGGCTGTCGTAGTCCCTCCGGCAATGGTCGTTCCGCCTCCGGCGCTTGTCGTCTCGCCACCCGCTGTTGTTCCGCCTAGTGTGGTCGTTCCACCGGCACTGGTGGTACCACCGGCTGTCGTAGTCCCTCCGGCAATGGTCGTTCCGCCTCCGGCGCTTGTCGTCTCGCCACCCGCTGTTGTTCCGCCTAGTGTGGTCGTTCCACCGGCACTGGTGGTACCACCGGCTGTCGTAGTCCCTCCGGCAATGGTCGTTCCGCCTCCGGCGCTTGTCGTCCCGCCCGTGCCGACAGCGCCACCCGTTCTGACCCTTCCACCCGCGCCAGCCATTCCGCCAGTGCTGGTGGTGCCGCCCGTTAAGGGTCTCGTTCCGGCTTGGCCTCCGGCGCCTGCTCCCCCGGTGCTCGGGAGCCCTCCTTGAAGGCTCCCAAAATCAAGTGAACAGGACGCTGCGAGCGTGGCCAGGATGAAGAGACGGACCAGATTCTTCATCGTCGTCAGTACCTCCAGGCCAGGGAAGCTCCGGCTTCCTTGCCGCCAGAGTAGTTGATGTAGAAGAAAACGCCTGTTGCCGCCGCCGATGCCGCCGTCAGGCCCAGCAACACATTGGTAGTGGTGAGCTTGGACTTGTCTCCGTCAACCTGGGAATCCGTGCATGATCTCGTCTTCCCGCAGCTTCCCTGCAAATTGCTGAAGGTCGATTTGGCGGAGATCCATTCGGCAATCGTCGTTATGCCCAGCGCGGCCGTGACACCGACTCCCGCCCAAGGCGCCCACTTCTTCCACGAGGCGGGGGAGGGCGGCTCTTGCGCGGGAACTTGCGCAACCAGATCCGCTCTGGCGGAGGTTGCAGGGGAGGCTGGCGACGGGATCGGGACGGCGACGGGCGCAACTTGCAAGGGTGTTGCGCTACTTGGGCCGGCGGCCGGTGCTTCCGCCGGCGTTGGCACCGCCGGGGGCGTCGGCGTTGTCAGAGGCGCGGGAATTGGCTCCGTAGCAGGCACGGTCTCTGGCGGCGCAATGGGTGCAGCTTCCTTCTTTGCCTCCAGCTTGAGCTTGATCTCCTGGACGAATTTCTCGGCAGTCTCCCGGTTCGGGGCATCCGCGCTGGTGGTGCGCAGAAAGGCGCGGTACAGGTCCAGCGCTTGGTCCAACTTTCCGCCCATCCGGTAGCTCTGCGCGATGTTGAATAGGAAAGCCGGATCCTGGACCAGCTTGTAGGCGGCCTCGTAGTGTTTGGCCGCATCGTCGAAATGCCCGAGGTTGTAAACCACGTTGCCGTCGCGCCATTCCGCTCGCGCCGCATTCTTGTCCGCCTTGGCGCTTACGCCATCCTGGTTGCCCTCCGCATGGGCGTTCGGAACCCAGTTCAGGAACTGGACGAGTGCGATCGCAACGAGAAGCCGCATGACCCGCCTACTATATTTGAATGGCGGCGCGTAGGTGCGCTTTTCGCGCAAGCACCACCGGACGACGCCACGGCCGGGAACGCTCATCCAGAAGCGCTGGCCTCCGGGCTGTCAGTTAGCCTAGACGGCTCACCCTTCGGCGGGCTAGAATACTAGACGCCTGGCCCGCCCGGGCTTACCTTCAATCTATGGCATACGTCATCTCAATCTGCGGCACGTAAGGCGGCATCGGGAAGAGCACGATCGCCGTTACGGTCGGCGTCGGCTTCCACGAGCAGTCGGGTCGGGGACCGGCGCGGTGCTGAACCGATTTGGTGCAGGAAATTGAGGGTCGTGAGCCGAGTTAGCTATGTCTTGTCGAAATGGTGCCGGCCCCATGATCCTGGGTCGCGAATACCAGGGGGGGTGGTGATGGCGGCGGATGAAAAATTTTGGGACTAAAATTCAAGCCGCCTGCGCAGCTTGAACCCGGAGGCACGAACGCCTCCATCATTCGATCAGGTACTGCTGCACCGGAGCTGGAATGCGCACCCACAGCACATGCCGTTGCGAATCGGGAAGAATACCTGTGCATCGATGGCTCGTAACACCCCCACCACGGTTTCCAGGAACTCCCGCTCGTCCCTGTCTGTTCGGTCCGTGTTTTCCACGATCATTTTTGGCTTCTTGGTCTTGGTTAGCAGCTGCAGGCGCAGCCCTACCTCGCCCAGGCCAAGCTTCCTCGCGACCAGCTTGTAGGCCGAGAGCTGGATGTCGTATTTGATTTGGGCTCTGCTCCATTTCTTTGCCGCCGTTTTATGTTCGCCGACGACGTGCTTGTTCTCTTCGCGCACGACCAAATCGAGTGCCCCCACGAGTCGTTCTTCCAATATCTCGCCGCTGACTGGGTCATTGATGTCGATGGTGAATGGCACCTCGACGCCCACGACGTTGGGCGGGTCCTCGTAGACGGTTTCGTAGAAGACCTTCAGCAGCGCCTCGCCCTGTGCCTCGATGCCCTCGCCATCCTTAATGGGCAACTTGTTCTTGCGAAAGCCCACCAGGGTCCCGTAAAACGCGGCCCTGCAGACGTCCTGCTCGGGGCTGTCTCCGGTTGCCATGACCGAGCGGTAGTACGCCGCCAGACCCTCATGGACGGCACTGCCTAGCACCAGGTTTGCAGGGATGAATTCGGGCTCTGCGCCCAAGACGTACCTGAACTGGTACTGCCTTGGGCAGCGCAGGTAGCACTTGATCTGGGAGACCGAGACGTGGAGACCATCGCGCATCTCCGCGAGCGTGGTGGTCATGGCTACCCCGCCCATGCGTGGTTGCCGTTCGTGCCGTTGCCGTTGCTGGGCTTGTTGCCATCCAAGTCGGTTATGACCTCGCTGGCCTGACGCTTGGTCAAGTACTCGACCTCGACGCCGTAGTCCTTCTTGATCTGACGGCGCACGTTGGCTGGGTCCAGGTTCTGCTTGCGTGCGATGGTCTTGATGGCGTTCAACTGCGCCGATGTCAGTCTTTCCCTTGGCGGTAGTGGGCTCGGTGGCAGCGAGTGGGGACCATCTTGGTGGTGGTTCCCGTTGGCGGCAGGGCTGGAGATGACGCCGCTACCGTCGTCCTGCTCGCTGGCGTACAGCTCGCTGCCGATGCCGAGCAACCGGCAGGCGCGTTTGAGTCCGTCTGCCTCGGCCATTTTGATGTCGTCGGCGAGCGACAAAACGGTCTTGTTGTCCTCGCCACGGGTGATGGCTGCGCCGCCGATGCCGGTCTTGATGAGCCCAGCGGCAGTGAGTCTCACCTCCACCAGGATTTGATCCCCGAGGATTTCCCTCCGGGTGAGTTCGAACGACCAGTCATGGTCGAATGCCTCGTGCAGCCTGTCCACGTAGTGCTGGACCGGCACGTAGTCGAGCTGCTTGCCGTCGTGGCCTTGCCGGTGCCTGATGAGTTCTTGTGCGAATGGGCGCTTGAGAATCTGGATAATTTCTTTCTTCATTTTCCGCTCCTTGGTTTGTTGTTCTCGAAAACGACAAAGCCCCTCCCGGCGGTGAAACCGAGAGGGGCTCGTCTACTGTTTTGATTGGCGACGTTCAGCGTGTCAGTGCGCGGAGCAGAATTTTGCCCGCGACAAAGAGAACCTCGCCAATCACTGCGATCCACCGAATCACGCTCTTCTTGTTTGCCATGTCCGGCTTCCCTTCTTTCTTCATGTGCGCTCGGCAAAGAGCGCGTCGGCCACGCCGTCCTCGACGCAATTGAGGTCCGTGACGGCCTCGATGACGTCACACCATGGTTCGAGGCTGTGGCGTTCGACCCCGATACCGACGCCCAGAACGGTCACCCCCAGTGTGCTGGCCTGGCTCTTCAATTCGACGGCACGCTCGGCTGGCGAAGCTCCGTCTGTGACCAGCACCAGGTCGGCTTCATGCAGCGGACCTGGGTTGCGATCAATGATGTCCAGCCCTCTGGCCATGGCCGTGTCGATGTCCGTGCCGCCGGTGCACGTCAGACCCAGAGCGTCCCCATTCAGCTGCTCCCCCGGCTTGACCACCGCCTCGAATACGATCTGGTCGGTGAAAGCGACCGCAGCGAACGTCCTGTGCTCTGTATGGGCCAGACCCATGAGAGCCAGTGCCACCGCGCTCGACCAGGTGTCTTTCTCGCCCTCCATCGATCCCGACCTGTCCAGCAGCAGCACCAGCGGACCCTTGCCCAGCCGTTCTTTTCCGGTCAGCGCGTATTGCATGGCCTTGCGCTCGAGCAGGTCCCGTAGCGCAAGCGTGTGCAATCGCGGGTGCCGCAGCTTGACGAGTTCGACGGGCAGCAATCGGCCAATGTCGTTGCCCAGCTCGACGTCTGTGATTTCCTCCGCCCCGTGCCTGACCTTGGTCCGTCGCTTCTGCTGGGCGATGCGTGTGAACTTGCCGGCCAGTTGGGCTATGCGCTTGAGCCGTGGGTCTGCACGCAGCCGCCGGGCAAGACCGACTTTTCTGTCGTCCACCGCCCGCCTGCCTTCGCCGCTCTTGCCGGTGCCAAACATGACCTGCTGTAGCCCGGCTGCTGCATCCCGATACTCCTCCACCGCAGCCGATGCTGCCTCGGCTCCCGCCCGTACCAGCTGGCGCACGGTCTCTTCTTGCGGCTGGTTGGCGTTCTGCTCGTCGATTGTGGGCTTGAGTTGCTCCATCAGCTCCTCGACACCAAGAGCCGAGGCATCGGCATCCCCACGGGTGTCATCAGCCAGACGGTTGAACGCTGGGAGCTGTTCACAAGCGGTATGGATTGCGTGCGCCCATCCCGCCCACTTGCTGTCTTGGTCTCTGTCGGCGAGCAACTCGGCCTCACCGGCGTAGAGTTTCTCGAACAGTTCATCCTCAAGACGCCGGAGAGGGGAATCACTGGGTGATGCCATTTCCAGCCCACGTGCCTCCCGGTGGAGAAAACAGGGCCAGCGACCGACGTCATAGATGATCTTCTTCACGGTGCGCTCCCGATGCCCAGCCCGACACTGACTGTCCTGCCCAGCTCGCCATGCAGGGCGCTGATTTCTGCCGCCACGTCAGCGATGACGGCCTTGGCCCTGCGACCTGCGCCCTTGGCCAACGTGTTCAGCTTGCGTGTCTGGGCCTGGAATTGTTCAAGCGCATTGGCGGCCTCAGCCAGGTACACCTTCCTGTCTCCGCCCTTGAGCCCTGCGACTTTGCCGGTCAGCTCGCGTGCAGCATCCAGTATCTCTTGAGCCTGAGCACTGGTCGGGTCTGCGATGCGACCTACGATGCGTGCGACTTTCGACCGGTCCTTGGGGTCGCGCCACAAAGCATCGGCCAGGATGTGCAGGTCTTCCGGTGCTGCCGTCCTCTCGCCGGCCAGAAAAGCCGTGGCCTGGATCAGCCTGATGAGTTTCTTCCACCGTCGGTCACTGGCCACGATGCCATCGGTCCTGCAGGCATCCCTGATTGCGATGATGGCGTCGTAGGTCGCATCGGGGACTTTCACCTGCTGGGCTGCCCATTGCGCCTGCTGGAGCGCGGTCAGGTCGAGCTGCGTCTGGATGGCAGGCTCGGCACCGGTGACAACGGTCCTGAACGATGTTTCGCGGACCATGTAATTGAGTTGAAACCGGATCAAGAATCGGTCAAACAGGGCCTCCAGCTCCTGGCCTTCAGGCAGCTCGTTCGATGCCGCGAACAATGTCACCAGCGGACAAGTGACCGGCTGGCCGCCGTTGTGAAACACGCGCTCGTTGGCGATGGTCAGCAGCGTGTTCAGGATGGCCGAGCTGGCCTTGAAGATTTCGTCGACAAAGCCGACCTCGCATTCCGGCAGCTTGCCGGTGGTCAGGCGGACGAATTGGTCCTGCTCAAGCGCTTTCAGACTGACCGGGCCGAAGAGCTCCTCGGGAACAGTGAAGCGGCTGAGCAGGGTCTCGAAGTACTTTGCGCCGAATGCCTGTGCGATGGCTCGGGCAAGGGCAGACTTGCCAGTGCCGGGAGGGCCGAGGAGCAATACGTGCTCGCCGGCAATTACAGATGCGAGGCAGCCGTCAATGACGTTGCCGCGCTCGATGAAGATGCTGTTCAGTTCGTTGCGAAGATTGGTCAGATTCTGGTTCATGGGGTCTCCTTGAATGCACGAAGGGACAGCCCCGGTGATTGGCCGGAACTGCCCCTCCTGGGTTACGTGATGAGCCTTGCTGGCCCTGTTCTGCGTTCAGGCCGCCTTGGCCCTTTTGCTGTCGAGCAGGCCGTGCACCTGCTGCTCCATCGCTGTCAGATTCTCGGCCAAGCCCTCGACCTGGGCCTGCAACACGGTTTGGTACAAGTTGGCCTTGCGGCGCAGATCATCGAAGTGCTCCAGCCTGCGCATGAGGGTCGATGCCCGGTCGGGTGGTGTCTGGAGAAACTGCTGCATCTCGGTCTGCAGCGCGGTCAGCTCCTCTTCGATGCTGGCCTTTGCGGCCTGAGCCAGAGCGGCCTGGCCCTCTTTCGTGGCGGTGATGGGAACGAGACACATCCTCGACTGGCCCAGCCTTTCGATCACACCTTGCAGCCGCCGTAGAGCGCTGGCGTAGGGAGCCGGCACCCAGTACACACCACCCATGTGCCGCAAGGTCACGGCTGCGAACGAATCCAGCGTTCGGGTTATGGTCCGTCGGATGTCGTCGGTGGTGTGCAGGGTCTTCAGCTCCCCGAACCTTGCGAACAGTTTCTGGACCAGGCTGTTGCCGGGTTGATCGGATTGAAGAGTGTCACTCTGCCGGTCGAGGGTGATGCGGGCTTCCTGGTGATACAGGAGTCCGCCGGTGCCGTCGCGCTCCTCACCCACGATGCCGATGACGATTTCCTGCTCGCTCTCCATGGCGACGCGAAACAGGCGGTCGGGGTGACCAACCTGCGTTTCCTTTGCCGCCGTCTTGAATGCTTTTTCAGCCGTCGGCTCATCGGGCAGCAGCTCGGTGGGCAGGCCACCCTGGACCCATAGCTTGACCAGGTCGGGGCGGTTGACTGATGCGGCTGCGAGTTCCCACCACAACAAGTCGCCCAGGGGCTGGCCACCGTGGTTCGTGTTGCGTCTGATTAGATCTAATTCGGTCTGCATGGTTCTCCTTTCGGGTTGGGTTGATTGCATCCGCCGGGCACACCTCTGGCCTGCGTTGGGATGGGCAGGGGAGGCCCAGCTACTAGCTGTGAAGGGCTACGAACGCGGCCGAGGCCAGGGTCAGCAGTGACGCCAGGGACGGCAGCGACGGTCGTGCCGTCCCTCTCGCGGGCCTGCATTTTCCGGGGAAAGGGTCAGCAGGGTCAGCAGGGTCAGCATTTTTTGAAACTGAAGGGGTGAGACCTACCGGCAGCTTTGTGCGCAGCGCTTTTCAGCGACACCCAGGTGCAGTGACCCGTGAGAATGGAAATTTGCCGTCCCTGCTGACCCTGCTGTCACTAATGGCGTGTTTCCGCCACTTTCGGGAAAACACGGGCACATTTGCCGTCCCTGGTGCCGACCCTGCTGACCCTGGCGCTCCCCACCAATCTACTTGGCCGGCTGGACAGTGAATGTGCCTTCGGCCAGAGCGCGGTTGCAGCGGCTGCACATGACGCTCACATTGTCGATGAACGTCTCGCCACTATCGTATCCAGCATCACCAAGGACGACGCCGGCCACGGCATCCATGGCATCGTCACTGGGCCTTGGTAACCGTGCTGTCCTTGCTTCGTCCACGAAGCCCCGCACGCGCAGGGCCTTGTCGGCCCTCAAGCGTCCACCACAGCCGGGACAGATAGCAGGCAACTTGACCTTGCGGGTGGTGACAACGACATCAGTCACCGTGACCGTGGGCATGGCTTCCTTCCCTTCTCCCAGTCTGGGCCGGACATGATCTCAAACATGCCGGCATCCACCCAGACCATCTTGAACCGGCACTTGTGGTCGTCCGGCGCGAAGGTGGGAGGGTCATTCGGAACAAGTTCGGCGGGAGCAGGTTCAAACTCCCAGCCTCGATCCTTGAGGGTCTGTTCTTCTTCCTCGCTCAACAATCCCACGACGTAGGCCATCACCTCACCTTCCTTCCCGGCTTCGATGCCTTTCTGGGCCTGACAATGACCTCCAGATCGTCCCACTTGATGCGCTGTTGTTGTTGCGCTGCCAGTGCCTCGCACATTTTGATCCCGACACCGCCGGTGCGGAAGATGCCGTTGGCGGTGACGATGAAGTCCTCACCCGAGAACTCGTCTGGCCGCATCTTGCTGCACGTATAGGCCACGCTGAAACGGACAATCTCCTTGGGCCGGAATTTGGAAAGGAAGGCGTGCACCAGAACGGCAGCCGTCCAGGGATTCCCGCTCTCGGCTGCATACACCCAGAGAGACCTTGCTCGCGGGTCTCTCGATGTCAGGTCGGGCAGCACATGATCGAAATCGGGCCAGTACTCGAATGTCGATTCAAGGCCACGCGACGTGTGCAGCCTTTCCAGCAGGAACGGTCGTTGCTCTGGATCCTCAAAATCGTACGCCAGCACCTCCTTGATCCAGGCTACCTCCTTCTTCTTGGCGTTCTTGATCAAGAAGCTGAACTTGGTGAAGTTGTCAGCCATGGTGGCCTCCCTTCGTGCCACCGTTTTGCTCGTGTGGCCGGGCGATGCGAGCAACCTGGTCGATGGTGTCTGGCGACCAGACGGCATCCATGTTGCCGCCGGGCCACAGGGCATCACGAATGGCGGCCAGCTCGGGGCTGACCGTAAGTGATGCGGTCCCTGGAATCGCGATGCCGAAGACCTGTGCCCATGCTGCTTCGAGCAGCAACATGACCACGCGGTTGCGTGGCAGCTCGGTGGTGAGCGTGAGCTGGTTGATCTCGCTGAGCAGCCGGCGTGCTACTGGGTTGTTGGCCATTCGCTCTGCCAGACAATCCTGGCGGGCAGCAAGAAGGCCATGTTCAAAGCCGGCATCGAAAAACAGGTTCTCGCGTGTGGACTGGTACAGCCCGCGTGTGTCCACGTAGGCCATGAACGGCTTCGGATCGCGAACAGACTGGCGCAACTCCTCGGACAACTTGGACAAGCGCCGTTTGAACCTGACGATGACGGGCAGGTCGTTGATGACGATGTCGGCAGGGTGCTCCTTGCCGTCGATGCGTGTTTGCTCGTAGTGGTCGGGGAAGCTGCTTGTTCCACGGCCCGGTTTGCTTGAAGACATAGGGATTCCCTTTCTCGCGGGATGGGGACCATCGGGGCACACGTGTCCCCCAAAAACGGGGTAGCCAGCGACGGGACAGGGCCACCCGCGTAAGGTTCTCCCCTGCTAGATTCTTATAGCCGAATCGGGGCTGGAGTTGCCGGCCCCGGAGTGGGCGGCAGCCTGGAAGCGTTCCACGCTTGGTTGACGACACCGCTCGGGGTTACCATCAGCGTCTGGAAGACGGAGGAATTGATGCTGTTCAAACTGAGTAACGACCACGCGAAACTTGAGGCAGTCGCATTCAAGGACTTCGAGGCTGACTCGAAGATCGAGAAGGATCTCGAGAACCTGCTCGCCGACCACTTACTGGATGTGCTCTTCGAGGGAAGGCCGTTGATGCCATTTCACCAGGAACGGCGCATGCAGGCCGAAGCGCCTCTCAAACACCAGGCGTTCGAGAACCGCCACCTGGCAGCGGACAATCTCGTCTTGGTCATCCTCGTTTCCTACGATGAAGTCTTCAGCCTGCTGCAACGAATACTCCGCGATGCGATCATCGATGGTGCTGCTCAGCTCCGACCTTCCGCCGGTCACGCGGAAACGCGGAGGCCATTCGTCGATGAGCAGAGCCTTGTCGCTCACGATTCGCAAGAGCTCCTCTGGCGCTGAAAGCAGCATTTTGGGGTCGTAGCAGCGGGCGAGAAGGCCGCACAGGAGGTCGGCGAGTTGGACCAGGACGTCCTCCTTGCCGTCGAGGAACTCGAAGGTGCCTCGGTCGAACAGGGTTGGCCGGTGGTTCTTCTCGATGTACTTGGCAAATCCCTGCTTGAACTCGTCGGTGCCGTATCTGTCCGCCCTTATGCGCAAGGCGGGATAGGCTCTCATGAGCTTCCGGTACAAGCGCCCGCAAAGATTCTTGTAGAACGATTGCTTCCACTGGAGCCCGCTATCCCTGTCGATCAGGCGTTTGTCCGCTACGAACCCGGCGAACCTGAACGGAATGGACGCAAGCGACGACAAGACCGAAACCCAGCGGCTTCGGTTGTCGCGTAGATTCCTCGATTTCAGCTCGCCGGTCTGAAAGTGGCTGCGGCGGACGACATCCAACGCAGCTCGGACATCGACAAGCGCTGTGGCGTCGAGGATGACTGCGCTGACAATGAAGAAATTGCTGACGTCCTTGACTTGCGTGTCGAGGTTGGGATTTCCGTATTCGTCGATGAACGCCCAGGTTTCCAACTCCATCCCGAACCTCCTTCCTGCGGATCAGGCCGCCATTTCTTGGACCACGGCCTCCACCAGCTTGGCGGCACGGTCTTCGGAACGGCGGAGGGCGGCTTCGAGGGCGTCGCAGAGTTCCATCAAGTGCTCGACCTTGGCGACGATGCGCTTTTGTTCGGCGAGGGGCGGAATTGGAATTGGCAGGTTTGCAACGTCTTCGGACTCCAGGCGACAGGTTCCATGGGAAGAGCGTTGAACTTTCGCAAGTACTCGGTCTCGTGCTGCCCTACAGGCCAAGAGCGCAAACTCTGCCATGGCCGGAACGCGCAAGACCAAAGCCTTCATGTCTTGGTTGATGGTCACCGTCTTCGTGGTGAGCGCCACCGGGAAAGAATGGGCGAGAATCATGCCTCGCAGGACCATCAGCAGCGATGGCGACGGTATCAACTTCGTTGCCGAGCTATCGACTGCCTCAGCCGAGATGTGGTCCTCAGCGTCGTCGATGTAGAGACGCTTCATATCCTTCGGGCTTACCCATGGGATGTTGCCCTTCCAGAATTCCGAATTGTTCTTGGAAGGCGTGCCCCCGCCCACGAACGCGCCGAGACTGCCCAAACGCATCCACATCCAATGACTTGGGATTTCAAAGGGAGCATCCTCGGGCGCAACCTGTGGCACGTCGGCTCCGATTTGACCGAGGAGGTTCCTTGCGTCTTCACCCGGCTTCGGCGGTACTAGCAGACCCTTTGTTGCCACATCAAGGACAAGGCGGCGCAATCCCGGCACCTTGTCGGCGCTGTCGAGAATGGTGGGCCAGTTTTGTTGGATGCGGGTCCAGGCAGTGGTGAATTCTTGGGGGCTTTCGGCGGTGGTGAGGGCTTCCAGGGATGCTTTGGTGAAACGTGCTCCGACTTCGCGTTTCCGGTTCTGCTTGGCCTCCAGTTGGTCGATGAGGGCCATGAGCTGGTCCACGCGGGCAACGATGCGCTTCTGCTCGGCG
>Ga0265330_10000276_pt1 | contig 38083 bp, 24 predicted proteins | sample 41919metaG_FD_202083 | JGI IMG/M metagenome (GOLD analysis project Ga0265330, IMG submission 202083) | Rhizosphere microbial communities from Carex aquatilis grown in University of Washington, Seatle, WA, United States - 4-19-19 metaG | ecosystem: Host-associated > Plants > Roots > Rhizosphere...
ATTCGCGAGCAGCTCTTGCACACAGTGGATCTGCTTCGGCGATCCCTGGGGTTGCAGACCTGTGCCCTGCTTTGGCTGGACAACACCGGCGACAAGTTGAAATTCAAAGAACTGGCCAGCGATTGCCCCCACATCGCAGAGGGGCCGCTCTCGGCGCACACGGGTGTGCTGGCCGCCATCATCAAGGACCGGCACCCCTGCGTGCTGGAATCGCCGCGGCCGTCGCTTTTGCCCTACTACCAGGGGCCGGCCGATGTATCGGCTTTCCTGGGCGTGCCAGTGTGCGAAGGACTGTCCCTGCGCGGGGTGCTGGTGGGCGACCGCAAGCAAGGCGCGGCCTTCGCGACGGCTGATGTGGAGTTGTTCACCGCGGCTGCGGATCAGGTGATGCGTATCGTGCAGTCGGAACGCGTGTTCCAGGCAGTCGAGCGCTCCAAGCACGAGCATGAGCGCTTCTACCGGGCATCGGCTGCGCTCAATCGGGCGTTGACCCTGGCCGAGGTTTACGACGCCGCCATCGAGGGCGCGCGCGGGGCGTGCGAGTTCGACTTTGCCGCCATTGCGACCTGCGAAAACGCCGACGGGCAGCACCTGCTCAGTCGGGTGGTGGGCGAGGGCGCGGACGAGCTGGCGGGCTGCACCTTCTGCGACCCGGGTTCCATCGCGTCCATGGTGGTCAAGAACAAGCTGGCTTTGCCTGCGGCGGGCGACTGGCGCGATCGCGGCGGGTCGTACGTGTTCGAGTCGCGCGAGCGCTTCAAGGGGTTCGAGTCGCTGTACGTGTTGCCCTTGCTAGTGAAGGACCAAGTCATGGGAACCTTCACTGTAGCGGCCCAGCGAGCCGGCGCATTTCCCGCCGACCGGCGCGAAATGCTGGGCGTGATTGCGAACCAGGTGGCCATCTCCATGCAGAACGGCCGCATGGTGCAGGCGCTCGAGGAGCAGGCCACCACCGACGGGCTCACTGGCCTGGTCAACCATCGCACCTTCCAGGAACGCTTCTCCGCCATGTTGGGCCGGGCCGAGCGGCATTCGATGCACGTGTCCTTCCTGCTGACTGACATCGACCACTTCAAGAAGATCAACGACACCCACGGCCACCCGACGGGCGACCAGGTCTTGAAGCGGGTGGCGGCCATCCTGAAAGCCAGTGCCCGCAAGATCGACATCGTGGCCCGCTACGGAGGCGAAGAGTTTGCCTTGGTATTGGAAGGAACTGATCGCGCGGGCGCGCGCCAACTTGCGGAACGAATCCGACAAGAAGTGGGCGCGCAGAAGCACGATTCGGCCAAAGGCGCATTCCGAGCGACGCTGTCTCTCGGCGTGGCGGTCTATCCCGAGGACGGCAAGACCAAGCAAGAACTGATTTCCAACGCCGACCAAGCGCTGTACGCCGCCAAACGCAGTGGCCGCAATCGCACTGTGTGCCACGGCGAGATTGCGCGCGCCGAGCAGCCACGGGCGCGAGCGGCGGCGGGGTAGGGAGCAGCGGGAGCGCTCGGCACCGGCTGCACCACCCAGCGCGTCCACCGCCTATACCGTCCGCCCGAAGCGGTTCACCCTGGTTGACCAGCTAGACCGGGCGGAGGCCGGAGCCTCCGCCCGCAACCGCAAGGGGCCCGGGGTTTCCTAGAACGAACGTCTTCCGTGGCGCTTGCGGCGGCGCCATAGAAGGAGTGCTGGACCTGCCAGCCAACTGACGAGGCCGACGGGGCGGCCTGGATGTGTCACGCAGGTGCAACCACTCGCCTGCGCCTTCGTGCTCCCACTGCTACCGCCCATGCCGCCGCTGTCGGCGCCGCCTGCGGTCGAGACACCACCCACGCCAGCGGTACTGCCGCCTGCCTCGCCGCCGGTGGCAAGGACACCGCCAACGCCCACGCTACCAGCCGTGGCCGAGACCCCGCCACTGCCCGCGGTACTGCCGCCAGCGGAGCCACCTGCGCCGCTTGTACCGCCAACGCCGCCGCTGCCGGCTACGGCCGAGACCCCGCCACCGCCAACCGTCCCACCGCTGCCCTTGGAGCCACCGCCGCCACTCACACCGCCGCTGCCGCCGCTGTTGCCGCCGGCACCTCCTGTGCCGCCAGTGCTCGAACCATGGTCGATGCCGTAGAGGTACCCATAGAGTGCCATCTTGCCGCGCATGGTTTGCTGGGGCGTGTATTCCGAGTGCGCCCAAACAAAGGGCGTGTCGAAATAGCCTTCGCCGATGGGCCAGGTGTTCTTGAAGTCGGCCGGGTAGGAGTTCGCGTACAACGCAGACGGTTTGGACATGACCATGGTGCTCCAGTCGTCCAGGTTCAGATACGGCGTTTGCCCCGGAGCCACTCCGGGCAGGTTGTCGTTGGATCCCCATGTGTACATGTAGTTCACGCTGCGTTTTGCAGCGAGCCCTGTGTACGCCGTGCCCATTTCAATCATGTTGAGCGGATTGCGGCCCAGGCTCCAGTCAGCCTCGAGGGCGAGGGCCTTGTGAAAGAGCGCCTTTTCCGTCGTGTCGGTCGTCACCGCGTGGGCGATGAGTGTCTGCTGCACGTTCTGGATGGTGCGGAAGTACATCTCAGTTTCGTCGGTTGCACGCCGCGAGGGCCGTTTGTCGATGTTGCCCGTTTCTATCGCCTTCGCCTGCGCGATAACCGACGCCTTCATGTTGTTCCACAGCGTCTGAAAGTGGATTGGCTGCGGAGTCATCAGATAGGCGGCGGTGCCCCAGATCTGGCTGGTGGTCCCGTTCAGAATGGCAGAATTGGCGGTGGTGCATAGGCTCTCGGTCTGGATCACGGCTTCGTATTGCTGATCGCCAGTGAGGTTGTAGAGGAAGGCGGCCGCCATCATCTTGAGGTCACGCCCTCTGCCGGCGGCGGCGATGGTCTGGTCGAGCATGGGGTCGGCATAGGCGTTGGCAACGCCCCAGGCTTCCACCGCAGACGCCTTGTACTGATCGGACAGGGTGGTGTTGCCGGCGATGCGAAAGGCTTCCGCGAGCATGGCCGCATTCGCGGCGTTGGCCCACGCTGACATGGCGCAAGGGCCGGCTTGAAAGAGCTCGTTGTTTGTGTTGGGATTGGTGACGCCGCTGCCATAGCCGGTGCCGTCGCGCAGACGCAGCCAGTAGTCCACCTCGTAGCGAGCCTCGTCGATGATGTCGGGGATGCCATTGCCGCTCTCGGCGATGCCGGTGTCGTCGTCGGCAATGGCGCCTTTGGTGAGGATGTAGGGCAGAAGCATGTCGTAGATGTTCGGGATATGTCCGATGTGGCGATCCCAGTCGGCCGCATCGGCGTGCCCCCCCGTGGCATTCGGGTTGGTGGGATTGCCGGCTGGGCGGAACGCGGCCCAGGAATTGGGGGCGTCCCACGGATCGCCACCGCCGGCAAACGTGCTGAACTGTGGGTTCCAGATGTTCATCGTGGTCAGATACACTGTTGTGTTCGCAGGGCTGGTGCCCGGAATGTAGAGCGGCGTCCTCGGTGCAGGCGTCAGCTTGGCGTCGTTGTTCTGTCCCATGCGCATGTAGAAGTAGCCCCGCACCGCGACCCGGAAGGGATCGGCGTAGATCCCGGATGCGATTTGGAAATCCTGGCTTGCTCCGACCCCGTCGACGACCAGACGGTAGGTTCCGGGCGTGGTGATGCTTGAGAGATCCGCCGTCCACACGCTCGAGCGAAAGATGTTGTAGCCGCCCACATCTGTACCGCTCGGCTTCCAGAAGGCCACCGTTCCGACCTGTGTCGACTGTTTGCTCGTGACATCGCACACATAGACCTTGCTGCCCACGAATGAGGTGTAGTCGCGTGCTCCACCGTCGCCCATCCAGTGATAGAGGTCAGCTGACTTGTGGGCTGCGTCCGGCGTGTAGCCAACCAGGTTCACGTGTACCGCCTCGGAAGGATTGGCGTACACATCGAAGGTGAACGGCACCGAGGTTTGGTCGAGGTTCGTGGCGGCGGCGATTCCGAGCGTGTACGCGCTGCCCTGCTGAAGCGAGGTTGGCAGCTTGAGGTAGACCCAGTGCTGGTAGGTGTACTCGTACGTGTAGTCGCTGCCCACCCAGGCCTCCTGGGATTGCCCGCTCATCTTCGTCTTGCGTGAGATCGCGGTGGGGTTCCTTCCCGCGCCGGTGTAGCCAGCGTCCGCGGTCGACGTCACCGTCCAGTTACTCGGCAGCGTTGCAGCCGTGGTGCTCAGCTCGGGTGTGTAGCGCGTGACCTTCTCCGGCTCGTGCGCCACTTCTCCGTCGAGCACATGCACCATCACGTAGTCCCGATCCAGAACGCTCACGCTGACCAGCTTGGCCGCGTGGGCGAGCGTGGGCGTGAAGCCAATAAGAGCGATTGCACCGAACAGGGTCCGAGGTCGAAGCGTCATGCGTGCCTCCTTGCGCTGCATTGGGGCTGTCTGCGCCTCCAGCGTAAGCTCAGACGGCGAGAAAGAGAAGGCTGCTCATCTTGCGATCAACGGACCGCGAAGTTGACGTGGTCTTGGGGTACACTGCACCGGATGTTCTGGGCCAGACTCTTGCAACCCCCGCGCGCGTGGGCTTGCCGTCTGCGGCCTTGGGCTCTGCTGGTGATCGCCGCAGGCGCGGTGACGCTCACCCTCCTGTTCCTGAACCAGCGTCAGCCTCTGTCGCAGTGGCTGTTCTGGCGCTTCGCCGTCATCTATGGCTGCGTGCTGCTTTTCGGCGGGGCTTGCTTCAGCGCGGGTCACGCGGCGCTGGGGCTGCTGCTGAGGAGCCATCCCTTGCCCTTGCGCGAGCGACTCTTGCTGGATGTCGCGGCAGGCGTGCTCCTGTTTGCCATCGCGATTTTCTTGGTTGGGGTTTGCCATGGGCTCGGCCATGCGTCCTTCTGGGCCATTCCCGCCGCGCTCTTGGCAGTCGGCCTGCCACGATGTATTCGCGATGCGCGCCGAATCGGCCCGCATCTCGCGCAGCTGTTTGTGCGCTGGCGGCCGATCTCGGGGATTGTTCCGACGCTGGCAACCGGGCTCGGTGTGGTCGGGCTGTTTCTCATCTACTTGTCGGTCCTGCTTCCGGAGAATCTGGCTTTCGACTCGCGCTGGTACCACCTGGCCATGGCCGAACGTTTTGCGGCGGCAGGGAAGATCGCCGCTTTCCCCGAAGGCTGGTTTCTGGGCACGCAACCTCACCTGGCCTCGTGGCTCTACACCTGGGCCTTCACCCTGCCCGGACTCGATCTGGCCGAGCGCATGGTTCTGTCGGCTCACCTCGAGTTTTTTCTTTTTCTTGTGACCCTGGCTGGCATCCCCCTGCTGGTCGAGCGCCTGCTCCCCAGGAGTCGCGTGCGCGGCGCCTGGGCTGCGACGTTCCTTTTCCCCGGCATCTTCCTCTACGATTCGAGCCTGGGCGTGGCGGCGGATCACGTCCTCGCCTTTTGGGCCATCCCCATTGCCCTAGCGGCCTTTCGCTTCGTGGTCGCCTGGACGCCCAGCCGCGGCGTCCTTCTGGGAGCCATGTTGGCCGGCGCGGCCATGACCAAGTCGCAGGCCCTGTACTTTCTGGCCCCTACCGCGCTCTTTCTGGCAGGCAGCGCTGTGGTCGTGCTCGTGCGCCGAAAGCAAAGGCTTGGCTACCTGGCCAAGGTTTTGTGCCTGCCCACGCTCGGGGCGTTTGCGATCTTCGGCGCGCCCCACTACCTGGCCAACGTGATCTGGTACCGGAATCCCATCTATCCCTTCATGGCCAATATCTTTCCGTCGCGGCCTTGGTACCCCGGGCATGCGGGGTATTCCTTCGATCCAGGATGGACGCCGGTGGGAACGTTCTGGCAACGCGCGCGCGAGACCCTGCTGGCGCTGTTCACCTTCGCGTACCGACCGCACGACTGGCCCATGTACCACCGTGACCTGCCCGTCTTCGGATTCCTCTTCACCCTGAGTCTCGTCTTGCTCCCGTTCTTTCCGCGAGCTCGGCGCACGATGCTGCTGGCGCTGGCAACCCTGGTGGGCGTCGCCATCTGGTTCTGGACCTACCACCAGGATCGCTATCTGCAAACACTTCTGCCTTGGATGGTGGCGGTCACCGTCGCGGCGTTCACCCTGGCCTGGCGAACGGGTTGGCCGGCGAAGCTTGGCCTGGTGGCAATGGTGGCGATGCAACTGATCTGGGGCGGCGACATTCCCTTTCTTCCCACCCACGTGATGGCACATCGACCGCCCAGCGCCATTGCCATTGACCTGCTTTCCAGCACCTTCCGCCATGAACCCAGGCAACGGACTGATCCGCACACAGGACTTGATGAGGTCCGGGACGCTTTGCCCAAGAATAGCGTCGTGTTGTTGCACGACGACTACATCCAGCTAGGCATCGGTCAGCCGGTTGTGTCCGACAATCCGCGCTGGGAAGGCGGACTAGATCTCGGTCGGGTGGGGGGACCGGCGCAGGCATTCGAGCAACTGCGCGCCTACGGCGTCACCCACGTGCTGGCGCAGCCCGATCTCTGTCGCAACGGCGAAGTGTCTCTGGCCAGCGAGGTGGTGCTGCACCAGCTGCTGCAGCACTGGGGAGTCGGCCGTCGTCGCGTGGGCTGGCTCGATCTGTGGACCTTGCCCGAGCGCGCTCCGCCCATGCGCTCTTCGGGCCCGATCGTCTACGCGGGGTGCGGAAAGCGTGCCCAGGTCGGGCTGGATGCCATTTCCAGCACCTACGAGGAGGATAGAAAGGCCGCCCCAGAGGCGGCTAGGCTCCTGCCGCCTGCCGATGAAGCGCTGTTCCAAAGCGCACAAGCCGCCGTCATCGACGAGCGCTGCCCGGTGTCCATCCCTGATGCCGTTGCCTTGCAATGGCAGCGCGTCACGCACTGGAGACAGGCTCATCTCTGGCTTCGCAGAAGGGGCGGCTCTCTATAGGACAAGGACGTGCATCTGCTGTGCGCCGAACCCTAGTTCCCGTGTCAGAGTCCCGCGCTACCTGGTTGGTCGCGGCTTGTCAGGAGGCGCCAGGTCCACGGGACGGTCGAGGTCGAGATCGGACGGTGACGCCAGATCGACTGGCGTACCCAAACGGGCGGGGCCCGGTTCGAGGTCGACCGGCATATTAAGATCCAACGGTGGCTCACTCGCTTCGTCGGGCGCGGCCGCTTGCGGGGTGAGCGGCCGGAGAGTCATCCTGCCTGCTGCGACCGAGGCATGAGGTGAGGCGGGCGAGGGCGGTGCGTGTGGCGTGCCGCCCGGCGCCTTGCGCGACATGGTCAGGTAGGGAAGGGCGTCGTCAACTTGGTGCTCGAGCGCGCGGGACACGTGTTCCTGGCGTCGCTCCCACACCAGGTTGATGGTCATCTCGTGGATCTTGGCTTTGATGACGTGATACGGCCGCTCGACCTGGATGCCTTTCGCGCTCACGTGAATGATGTGATAGCCCTTGGGCACCTTCAGCGTGACGTTGCCCTGCTTGGGCGTTGCCGCGGCCTTGGCGCGATCTTGGTCGACCCACACGCGCGCCCCTTCCACCGGGCCGTTGTCGTCCACGACCGTGAGCTTGAACTCAGCCTCGGATGCCTCGAGGTTGAAGGCCACGAACGCGGTCTTGCGAGGAAGCACCTCGACCGCCTCATAGGGTTCGCTCAGGACCAGCACCTGGCGCCCGCGCGTGTAGATGCCGTACAAGTGGACGAAGTACTTGCCCTTGGGAATGCCCCGAAAGGTCGTGCTGCGCTCGACGTGCCAGGCCTCGAAGCGCCGTTTGCGTTGGCCCAGCCATTCCAGCTTCTTTTGGTATGCGGTGGGATGCTCAATCACCGGCGTCTTGTTGCTTTGTGAAATGAGGATCGAGAACATTTCCTCCTTGGAATCGGGATCCCACTGCACGCGCACCACGATGGCACCGCGGAACGAGAGAACCACCAGCCAGGCCACGGAGCCCGCCAGCGCCAGGAAGCACAACCCGACGACCAAGGGGTTGAACATCACCAGACCTGTGGACCGGCCAATGAACGCGCTGCTGGCCCGGTAGACCTTCTGCTTGGGAACGTCAAACAGGATCAAATCGACGTTTACCCAGGGGGCCAACCCGGCCGGCTGGATCCGGTACATGAGCACGGCTTCGCCGCCCATGTCATGTGCCATAACCGCCAGGGCGTCTTCTGTGGTTCTGCTGGGCGCAAGCTCCTCGGTGCGGATCTTCGAGCGCGATGCGGAAAGCTCCCAAGGTGGGCGCATGAGCGCCTCGATCAGTCCGGCTGAAAGCCTTTCCGACCGAACCAAGAAAGGCCAATACAGGGGCTGGCCACTCCCGGGCAACGGGGCGATGGTCACCGCTGTCAGGGTCGGTTCGTAGAGCAGGTCGAAACCCTGCAAGAGCGTGCGCAGGTTGCGCGCCAGCGTCGAAGGCGGCCCCACCGGTTTCTCCGGCCCTTGGGCCGTCGCGCGGACCTGCTCCGATTCGCTTTGGCGTGACTTGATCTCCTGGCTCAGCGCTACCGCTGCCGGGTCGGCACCGCCCACTTTGTCCAGTTGGGCGCCCACCGCCTTGATCTGTTCCGTGCTCAGGTCTTGAACCTTGATGAGCGGAGCCGCCTGGCCGACTGCCACGCCAGCGGTCAGGGCGCGCGCAGCCACGGTGGACGCCAGGCCTGGTTCCTGCGGCGCGAGCTCTTGCGCCGCCGCCAGAGCGGCCGCCTCAACCTGTGGGCCAAAAGTTCCGGGTGGCGACGCGGCCACCAGCGGCAGAGCCACACGCCACTCAGAGGCGGGCCGTCCCAGCAAGGGCGACAGCGCCTCGTCGCGTTTTTCCACAGGATCGCCCCGTTCGACCGCCAGCGCGGCTCTCGCCACCACCACGGCCGGTACGTTACGCACACCCTTGAGAGCGTCGAGCTCGCGTTCCGCGGCGTCGAAATCCCGCAACGCGATCTGGGCGCGCGCCTTGGCCGCACGCAGGGCGACGTTCTTCGGATCAGCCGCCAGTCCTTCGTCAGCCAGCTCGATGGCAGCTGCCCATTCGCCCATGAGCAAGCGCGCCTGCACGCGCGTCTGCTTGAGCAGGCTGGGCTCCTCAGCCAGGGAGCGGAGCACGTCCATCACCGCAGGCAGATGGGCGGCCGTGTTGGGCAGCGCGACCTCGACGGCCCGCGCCGCAGCGGCCGTATCGCCGACCAGCAACGCCGCTTGTGCCGCCACAAAGGGACGCAGATCAGCCAGACCGACGGCTGGGCCGTCGACTACGGTGGCGCCGATGGCAGGCGCCAGGCGCAGGGCGATCTGGCGAGCCATGTCGGCTAGCTCGCCGATGGCCGCGCCCACCGAAATGCGGCCGACCCGCTTGCCTGCAGGACCATAGATCAGGCCGGTTGCCATCAGGCGCTTGGCCGACGACTGCAACTGCGCCACCAGGATGCGGTCAGCGCCCAGTTGCTCGGCCAGTCGAGACGCCAACTCGTTGCTCACGGTCAGACCGCCGCGTGGGGCGCGGCCGGTGAACGCCTCGATGGCAAGGGCCAGCTCGTGTCTGGGCACCGGTTGGCGCTCGCCATGTTTCAAGTATGAGCGCAGGAGCAGGGACACCGCCGCGGCTTCCACGCTGAGTTCCGGCGGGGCAGCCAGATCGGGGAGCACCACGGTGGCTTGAGCCGCCGCGGGGCGCCCTGGCGTCGAGACCCCGAGCAATAGCGCGGTCACGAGAGCTGAACAAAGGCGAGCGCTGGCGCGGCGGGGTGCGGACATCGCGAGAATCTTCATATGATGTTCCGTGGGTTTGCTCGACAAATCAATGCCGAGCCTGCTTCAGCAGTGCAGCGCGATCGCGTCAGGGGGTGATAGAGTAGGGTGCCATGCTCCGCTCATGCTTGCGATTCGTCGCGGGGTTCGCCCTGCTGGCCCTGGCCGGCTGTCGCTCCGATCCTGACAAGCCGCTCGGGCCCGCTGATTCGTACATCTTGTTCGCGCCGGTCGCGGGAAAGCTGGAGGGCACCCTTCCCGTTGTGCGCCGTCTCGATATCAAGGACGAGGCCGTGCAACCACTTCCCCAGCTCCTTGAGTCCAGCTTCGCCTTCGAGATGGTGCGCACTGCCTACCTGGCCAAACAGTTCGTCCGCGAAGCCAGCGCCGACGGTCAGCGTTTCTCGGCGGCCGCCCAACGCGCCGCCGCGGAGCCGACGTGTCTGGTCTTGGGAATCGATCGCCAGCCCTACGGACGGGGGCTGGCCTTGCCCCAGACCTTTGGCGGCGTCCAGTCGCGTCCGCGCCTGCCGTGGATCGGCTTGTCGGCCGATCCGTCTGCTGACAAGGCGCTGGTACAAACCCTGGCTGGCCATCTGGCTACCTACATCGCTCATTTCGTGGCCACAGCCGGCGAGCTGTCCGACGGGGTGGTGCCTCCGCCAGTTCTGGTCGAAGGCTACCGCATCGCCATGGAAGTCATCGCCCGCGAATGGCGGGTGGGTTCGGGGCCGGCCGGCGTGATCCAGGTCGAAGAGGGCTCAAGCGCCCAGCGCGAGATCTTCGCCAACGTGCGCGAGAACCGATATGTCCTCCAGCAGGATGGGGCGACCCTACGCGCCGCGCGGGACCTGCTTGGGGATCCGGGTGTGGCCGCCACGGTCATCTATCGCATGGCTCAGTCGCGTGCACTGGCTGGCCGCGTGGCGCCCGAGGCCTTCTACGCGCCCCTGGCCTCGAACCGTTTTCCCCCTGGCGTGAGCCCGGCGGCGGTGCTGGGCACGTTCAGGAATTTCCAGGCCAAGTTGCTTGGCGCCTGGGCCACCGCGGTGCTGCGTGGGCACCCGCCCCAGGACGTGATCGACCTGGTCGATGTGTACGGCGCCGCCTTTGCGGCCGAGCGCGCCGAGGTGGTCCGTATCTTCGTGGTCACGACCTTCGGGGCAACGGTGAAGGCCGGCGGGGTGTCGACCAGGCCCCAGGATTCAACCCAGGCATTGGCTGAGCTGACCGCGCTCAAGGCGGAAGTCGTGGCCGCACGGCGCTCGTTGCGCGAGGCCTTGTCTGTCAAGACAAACGAGGCAGGAGCCGAGCCGGGCAGGGCATCCGGTGGCGGACAGAAGTGAACCGGAAAGAACTGGCGGCATTTCGGGATGTTACGGTATGAAAGCTCGATGACTTGTTTCACAAGAAAAGGGGCGCCATGAAGCGCGCGCTGGTCACCGGGATTACCGGTCAAGATGGCTCGTATCTGGCCGAGCTTCTGCTCGCCAAGGACTACGAGGTCTTCGGCGTCATCCGACGATCGAGCTCGTTCAACACCGAGCGCATCGACCGCATCTACCAGGATCCGCACAGCACCGATTACCGACTGCGCCTGGTCTTCGGGGATCTCGATGACGCCAGCTCGATCAACCGCATCATTCAATCGACCCAGCCGACCGAGATCTACAACCTGGGCGCACAGAGCCACGTGCGGGTCAGCTTCGACGTGCCCGACTACACGGCCAACACGGTGGCGATGGGCACCTTGCGCCTGCTCGAGGCGGTGCGCGAAAGCGGTGCGCGCTGCCGCCTGTACCAGGCATCTTCCAGCGAGATGTTCGGCTCGTCGCCGCCGCCGCAGAACGAGGATACCTTGTTCCGGCCGCGCAGCCCCTATGCCTGCGCCAAGGTCTTCGCCCACCAGATCTGCCAGAACTACCGAGAGGCATACGGCCTCTTCATCTGCTGCGGGATCTTGTTCAACCACGAATCCCCAAGGCGCGGGATTCCGTTCGTCACGCGCAAGATCACGCGTGCGGCCGCGCGCATCCTGCATGGGCTCGACAAGAAGCTGTTCTTGGGGAACCTGGACGCGCAACGCGACTGGGGATTTGCCGGCGACTATGTCGAGGCCATGTGGCTCATGCTCCAGCAGGACCGGCCTGATGACTACGTCATTGCGACCGGAGAATCGCACTCGGTGCGGGAGGTCCTCGACGTGGCGTTCGGAACCCTGGGTCTGGATTGGACGAAGTTCGTCGAGACCGACCCGCGCTACTTGCGTCCGACCGAGGTAGACCACTTGCGCGGCGACGCCTCCAAGGCCGCTGCCACACTGGGCTGGAAACCGCACGTGCGTTTCCGCGAACTGATTGAAATGATGGTACGATCAGATGAGGCCGACGTACGAGCCGCGCTGGCCGGCCGCGCGCCCAATACCTAATCCAGAACAACCTTCTCACCGTCGAGAGCCGTCTTGTCGCGAACACTCATTGTCATCCCGACCTACAACGAGCGCGAATGCGTCGAACCCGTTGTGGCCGCCGTGCGAGCTGCCGTGCCGCAGGCAACCATCGAAATCGTCGACGACAACTCCCCGGACGGGACCGGCGCTGTGGCCGACCAGATCGCGGCGCGCGATCCACAGGTGCGCGTGTTGCACAGGGCGCAGAAGGCAGGATTGGGCGCCGCGTACATCCAGGCCTTCTCTGAGGCCTTGGAAGCAGGCTGGGAGCGCATCGTGCAAATGGACGCGGATTTCTCGCACAACCCAGCCGATGTGCCGCGGCTGCTGCAGGCATTGGACGAGGGCGCCGACATGGCCGTGGGGTCGCGCTATGTGCGCGGCGGAGGCACCCAGAACTGGGGACTGGGGCGCCGGATCATCAGCCGCGGAGGCGGGGTATACGCCCGCATGGCTCTGGGTGTCGGGGTTCACGATCTGACGGCCGGGTTCAAGGCCTGGAAGGCCGCGACCTTGCAGGGCATCGACTTGGCGGCCGTCAACGCCCGCGGCTACGGGTTCCAGATCGAGATGACCTACCGGACTCTGCGCGCTGGATTCCAGGTGCGCGAGGTACCGATTCTCTTCGTCGACCGGCGCGTGGGACTTTCCAAGATGTCGGGCTCGATTTTCTTCGAGGCGCTTACCCTGGTTTGGCGCCTTCGGTTTCGTGTCGCCCGCGAGAAGTCTCAGTAGCGTAGCCCCCAAGCGCAAGCGGCCCGTTGTTGAGAACAACAGGGTGAATGGAAGAGCGCAGAGCCGGAGAATGCGCGCTGTGGGGCAGCGTGGAGCGGGAGCGCTGGGCTCGGGGTGAAGCGTGGCGCGTATCTGTGGTACGCTCGCGACCAGAGCATGAGCACCGTTGGGCGCAGTTCTTCGTCGGACGCGAGCTGCTTGCGTTGATGCTCAGATGAACGAGCGTCCAATCGATCCGTTCTTGGCAGCTTGGTCTGCCGCCTCAGGGAGCGACGGCTTCGCGTCGCGCTCGCTTGTCGACCGCGCGCTGCAAGAGCCTGGTCCTTGGACTCGGGCACGGCTGCACGCTGCGCTGGCTGCGATCTTGGTGGAGGAGCCGGAGCAGCGCTACCGGTTCGAAGAAGTCTTCGCCCTTTGGTTCGGTGCGGAGGCGGGCGATCAACAGGCCGAAATCCTCGATCTCGATGCGTGGCTCCGCGCGCCTGTGGTGCAAGCGGGCCAGGCCGAGGACGGCGGCGAGTGGCTGGCCGCGGATGCGAAATCCCTCGCGTACACGCCGCAGCCGGTGGCCAGCGTGCCGCGAAAGCGCCACCGCCCAGGGAGCTGGCCGTTCTCGGCGTTGGACGCCACGGTCCTACTGATCGCGGTAGTTTGCCTGCTGGGGGACGTCCGCAGACCGTCGCCGAAGCCGGGTACAGCCAACGCGCATAAGTCGGTGTCTGACACCGACTCGGTCGTGGAAGGGCTCATCTTGCCAACCCAGGTGCGGAATCAAAAAGATCTGTCAGCGTCGTCGCGCCGGCGGAGGACGCCCACGGAGGAGCACTTGCCGGGGTCTGCGCTGGAGGAGCCTGCCGAAAAGCCACAACGCAACCGGGCCAACGGCTTCGCGAAGCCTGACGACTCAGTCAAACGCGTGACCGCTGGTGCCTCGCCTGACGCAGAACTGCCTGCTGGGCGTGAGGGCATACGTCCACAGGGTCGGGGAGCCGCTGCGGCAGGCGCGGAGGAGCCGCGGACGGCGCCCGAGGCGCCAATGAGCCACGAACAGGCAATTCAAACGCTGAGCAAAGCGGGGATTATCAAGGACGCACATCGCAACGGAATCGGTGGGCTTAGGTGGTTCTATTCGAAGGGCAGTCTCGACCCTGAGGCGATCCTGGCGTTGGACAGCCTGGGTGCTTCGATTGGGCTCCTGTTTCTAGAAGACAGCGTCCTGCAACTCTCGCCGCTACGTTCCCTGCGGCGTCTCAAGGGTCTGGATCTCGGCTGGACGAAGCTCAGTGACGTGTCAGCGCTCGACGGGATGCCGCTCGTCCACTTGGAACTGAGCGGGACGAAGGTGAGCAACCTATCGGCCCTCAAACGGATGCCTCTTGCCTATCTGGACCTGGCCTGGACGCAGGTGAGCGATCTGTCGCCGCTTGCGGGCATGCGGCTCACCTACCTGGAGTTGGGCGGGACGAAAGTCACCGATCTTTCGCCGCTCAAGGGCACGCCGCTCGCAACTCTGTCCCTATTCCGGACGCAGGTAAGCATTCTATCCTCTCTCAAGGGGATGCCCCTTGCCCATCTGGACTTGGGGCGGACCAAAGTCAGCGACGTGTCGGCACTCAAGGGGATGTCCCTGACCAAATTGGATTTGAAAGGCACGGCGGTCGGCGGCGTGTCAGCACTCAAAGGAATGCCGCTGCAGTGGCTCGACCTTGGCGGAACTGAGGTGGGCGATGTGTCGGCACTCAGCGGGATGCCGCTGACCCGGTTGGCATTGGGCGGGACGAAGGTCAGCGACCTGTCAGCGCTCAAGGGAATGCCGCTGCAATGGCTGGACTTGAGCGGGACGAAGGTCAGCGACCTGTCGGCGCTCAAGGGAATGCCGCTGCAGTGGCTGGACTTGAGCGGGACGAAGGTCAGCGACCTGTCGGCGCTCAAGGGAATGCCGCTGCAGTGGCTGGACTTGAGCGGGACGAAGGTCAGCGACCTGTCGGCGCTCGACTCTTTGCGACTCTTGCGGACGCTGTTCGTCAGGGGCCTGCTCGGTTCGGTCAAGGACTGGTCGCCGGTGTCATCGGGGGTAAGAATCACTCCGTCGCCACCGACAAGGCAGACGACGACACAGGCGACATCGTCCAAGGGCGCGCCGTAGCCGGATCGGCCAAGCAGCGGACATTTGAACTTGGGCGCTACATGCAAATGTCCGATAACAGATATTATGTCAACTAGCCAGGCCTGGCGATTTCGTCCTTTCCTCGGCGCCAAACCATGGGAGTCCCGCAGCCCAAGGCTCTCCGCGGCCTCTTCTGTCCCCTCTGTGTTCTCGACGGCGGGTCGCTGGTGCCCTCAATTGGTTCATCATTGGTAGGGTTCGAGGCTGAGTTGCTTTCGGGTGCGCTGCTCGCGCAACTCGGCCAACGCGAGGTCGAGTTCGGGGGAACGCGTGGGCTGGACTTCAATGGCCGCAATAGCTTTGTCCAGGGTCGCGATGTCGGCGACCGCGCGGGTACGCAGGGCCGCGTACATCTCGGCGAACTGGGCGTGAAATGACTGCAACTCGTCTCCGCGGCGCAACTGGCGCAGCACAGGCGGCAGGTGATCGTCGCGAATGCGGGCGCAGGTGGTGGCTATGTTGTGGAGCGGCCCCGCCACTTTGTGGGTCAACCAGATTCCTGCAACGGCAATCGAGAGCACCAGGACCACACCGAAGCCGGCCATGCCATAGAGGACGATACGATCATTGGCGCGGAACTGGGCTAAGAGTTCGGCGCCGGCAACGGGATCGGCCTGGACGGTCATCATCACGATGCGGGACGATTCCTGCGTCGCCTGATAGACCTTGTAGCCGAGAACCCCGGTCAGGAGCACGGCCACCGCGATGATGAAGGCCGTGTAGCGGAGTTGCAGTCCCACGTCGAGCAGATAGTTGCGCAACTTGCGCTTGCTCCCGTATGTCGCCCTGTCGGATCTTTCGTTTTGCTTGGTCATACTCGTCTCTCCTCCCGGATCCCGGCTAACCACCTTGAGAACGGAAGAATTCAAGAAGGCTGTCACCCAGTTGGCCTGCCGTGGCCTCGATGCAGTCGCGCCGGGCATTCACCTTGTCGATCTCACGCCGGCCCCCTTGCACGACGGCGCCGGCGCTGGTCCACAGGATCACGCTGCGCGACGGCCAGCGCGCGACCATGACCTTGATCTCGCAACTGATCTCCGCGCCACCGCCTGACTCTTCCAGACGCGAAACGTTGCCATCGACCAAGAATCCGACGCGGTTCGGGCGGCTGCGGCCTCTAGGGGCCGGCACCTCCGCGGCGAAGGTCAACTTGGGCAGTTTCTCAAGGGACGTCCGCAGCGAGTTGTGCAACGAGGCGAGCAACGCAGAATCGACGGTCTTCACCCCACCGGTGAACGGCCCCACGGTCACGAAGATCTTCCGGTCGTCGACCTCTTGGTCCTCAAGGGCCGACAGGGCGAGCTTGGCCTGCGTGCTGACAAAGGAATCGTGTTCGCGCCCCAGGAGCGCCTTGAGCGCGCCAGTGGCTGGCGCACCACCGAGTTTGCCCAGCGACTGTGCCGCCATGGCTCGCACCGACTTGTCGTCGTCGTTCAGCGCCTTGATGAGGGCATCCGCCCCACCCTTGTCCCCCAGCTTACCCAGAAGCAGCGCCGCCTGTATCCGCACCTTGAAGCTGGGATCGCTCAGCAGCGCTTTGGAAAGATCCTCGACCTTGCCAGCCCAGCCCAGTCGCGCCGCGACCAGGATAGCGAACACCGTGGCGATTGCAGCCATCGGCAGTCGGGACCGAGAGGCGAAGGCGTTCATTCTGTCGTGCGCTGCCTCGACGACGGCCCGCTCGAAGGAAGCTCGATGACGAAGGCCGATCCGCCCCGGGGGATGTCCTCGACCCAGATGGTGCCGCCATGCACGTCCACGATCAACTTTGCCAAAGCGAGCCCCAGACCGTGACCGATGGCTACATGCTTGCCAGCCTGGGAATAGGGCTCGAAAATGCGCGCGCGCTGGTCGGTTGGAATGCGGTCATGATCGCCCCCCACCCGGGCGTGAGTCAGTCCGCCTGCGCAGGAAATGTGGATGCGGCACTGGCGGTTGCCCGGCTGGCGCAAAACGTGGTCGATCAAGTTCGCGAGAGCCTCCTGGAGATAGTCCGGGTCGCCTTGCACGGGCTGGAGGTTGGCCGCCGCCTCGACGATGATGGTCTTGTTGTGGGTGCCCGTGGAGGACTCAATCACGGACTTAGCTCTTTCTGCCAGATCGGCCAAGAACACCTGATCCTCGCGCAAGGCGATCCGGTCTGACTCGAATCGTTCATAGTCGAGAACCGTGCGCAGACCGCGCGCCATGTCACGAAACAGGGATCGACAATCCTGAACACACTCGCCGACCTCACTCTTGGAAGAGACACGCCCGACCGACGCCAGCTCCTGAGCCAGGAATTCGAAATTCGCCTGCACAGCGCCAATCGAGTTCTGCAGATCGTGGATCAACCCACCCACCCAGCGCCGACGCTCGCGGATAGCCGTGCCCTGGACGATGCGTTTCTTTTCCTCGCGTCGGTACAGCACTTGAGTTCGCAGGAGAGCCCACAGACGCGCTCGCCGTTCCTCGATACTGGTGGCGGCGGAGAAGACCGCATCGGCGCCCGCGCTCACGGCGCTCAGATGGAGGGCCTCGTTGCTCTTGTCATCGGTCCACAACACGACGGGCACGAAATGCGTGCGGGCATTGGCCTTGAGGCGTGCGCACAGATCGACCCCACTCGAAGCTGTCGCGTGTGCATCAATCAAGACCAAATTCGGACGGTGCAAAAGCACCTCTTCGAAGGCCAGATCCGCGCTGTCCGCTATTTGGACGTTGATGCCCTCGGCTTTGAGGAACTCCACCGGCCGCCGGGCGGATGGCCGGCCCGACGCAACCACCAGGCCTTCGACCTGACCCGGGGTTGGTACGACATCGTTTCGTGTCGTCCGTTCACTGGAAAGCATTCGACGGCGAATCCCGCGCCGGGAATCAAGATATCAAAAACCGCGCGATTCTTCAACGCTTAGCACTGGTCACGTTGCATCCAACGCACAAAATACCAGGGGTCACATGTAGGTTTTTTGACTTCATTGTGGGTTATGGCACTGTGTCAGCATGAGAAACAGCGATTCCTCCAGCCGTACAGCCCCCGTTCAAGAGAAGCGCCATCATCTCCGCTTCGACAAGGTCTTCCCGGTTCGGGTGGATTCGATTCTGTTCGGCGAGCTGGACTGTGTGGCTCGCAATGTTTCGGCCGGAGGGATCTTCGTCGAGATGAGTGAGCCCCTCCCCTTGGGATCCCATGTGCGGGTTTCATTCCTCAGTGCTGACAATTCGGCCGAGATTGTCGCGCTCGGCGAGGTGAAGAATCACTACTTCATGAACTTCGCCAAAGAAGGCCTAACCCATTCTGTATCCGGCATGGCTGTGCGCTTCTACGGCTTCGAAAACGAGAGCCAGCAGATCTTGGCGGACTGTCTGGACCGATTTCGCGTGCTGAACTAGCCGCCCTACTCCGCGATCTGCGCCCTCACCACGACAGGTTCGGGCAATGCGACGGTGGTGCCTGGGTCAATAGGAACTTCCACGTCGCGAGGCCCCTGCGCGATAGTCAGCGTCCTTGTGCCCTCGCGAACGCTCAGCTCGTAGCGCCCTGGAAGCACGCCGGCCACAAAGAAACGCCCGTCCTGGTCGAGCGCGCCCACCGCGGGCCTGGGGAACCCCAGCGAGGGAGCGCGCCCCAGCAGCAGCGCGCGGGTGTCTGATGACAGGCGATATCCGGGCCGCGGAATCACCTGGCCAGTCACACGCGCGCCTTTGTGGTCGAGACGGAGTTCGACGGTGGCTTCGCCCTTTTCGTCCAGCTCGATCTTCTCGGGGGGATAGGCCAGCATGTCGCCCCGACGCGCCCACAGGTAGTAGGTGCCGGGGGAAAAATGATCCTGGGCGAAACTCCCTTCCGAATCGGTGGTCCAGAAAATGGGCAGGGTCGGTGCGCCCGGGACATCGGAAAGTACCGCTGCGACCGTCGCATTGGGTTCGGGCGAACCGTCGGCGTTGTGGACCATGCCGCGGATCACGGTCCCGTGCGATAGCTTCACCGCCAGCCGAGTCGCCGGGGCGCTGAACGCGTTCTTGGTTGTGACCGACTTCCAGCCGAATTTGGAAACGCGCAGCGAATACCGGTGGGCTTCTAGTCCGCCCAGAACGAAGGTCCCGTCCGTGGCCGAGCGGGCCTCGCTGACCTCGAGGGCGTCTTCGGGTGCGCGCACGGCTTGCAGCAGTGCGTCCGCAACCGGCGCGCCGCTCTCGGCGTCGACCACTCGACCCCGCGCCAGCGACTCCGCGCCCATCCGAAAAATTCGCGTGGGTGCGGCGGTGGACGCAGCAAGCTTGTCCGGCGCGATCCGGTCGACGATTTCGCTGGCCAGACCGGTGCGACGCAGCCGAAGGGCATAGCTCCAGGAGCCATTGCGCAGGTGGAGCTTGAAGGTCCCGTCCTTGGCTGAAACTTCGTCTCCCAGGGAGGTGAACTGGGTGCCGCGTGCGACCCAGATATCGACGTGCACGCCTTCTAGCCGGTGGCCCGCCTCATCTGTCACTCGGCCAGAATAGATCACCTCGGGGCGATCACCCGTGTCTCGGTTGAACACCCCCCGACGGAAAGCCAGCTCAGAATCCAGCACGCAGTGCGGTCCGGAAATCCACGGCAAGGCGCAGGGTGGTGCCAGTGTGGAGCAAAATTCCACGCAATCTTCGGGATCTTTGGGGTCGCACACGCGCGGTCGCGACTGAAACGTCTCGAGGAGGGCGGCTTCGCCGTCGCGGCCGACACAGTAGAGGCAGGCATCGGGCTGCTCCACGCACAAGACGCCGCGGGGAGATGCGTTCGTGACGTCGGCCGGCCGGGCCTTTGACACCTGCACCGAGCGCTTGCAGGCTGGCAGGGCGAAAATACACGCCGCTGCCACCAAGAGGCCGAATCTGGCAATCCCTTGTTCCACGGTTTGTCTCGCGCAAGAGCAGAACACAGGGCAAGAGTATAGGATTACATACACTCGGCAAGCGCGTGGATTGGTTGTAGAAGACCTTCCTAGGAGTTGAACACTTGACCCGCGGCAGACTCATCGTCTTGGAGGGCATTGACGGCTCGGGAACGACGTCGCAGACCGAACGGCTGGTCGCACACCTGCGCCAGCAGGGGCGGACAGCTGTGTCCACGCGTGAGCCCAGCGGCGGGCCCATCGGGCGCCTCCTGCGCGAGGTGCTGCTTGGCCAACATCGCATGCCGGCCGGCGATTCCGTGGACGGACGAACCATGGCCCTGCTGTTTGCCGCTGACCGCCTGGACCACCTGCAACGCGAGGTCGAGCCTCTTCTTGCTGAAGGATTCGACGTGGTTTCGGACCGCTATCTCATGTCCTCGCTGGCCTACCAAGCCGAGGAGGCCGATCGTGAGTGGGTGGCTCTGCTGGCGCGGGGAGTTCGGCCGCCGGATCTGACCATTTTGCTCGACATCCCCGTGGCGGTGGCGGCGCAACGCAGGCGCCTGGCCGGGCGTCCCGAAGAACGCTACGACGCGGATTCCTACTTGGAGCGCGTGGCAGACAATTACCGCCGGCTGGCGCGTGACGCCGCAACGACAGTGATCCTCGACGGCTCTGTGTCGCGAGACGAGGTTGCGAAGGCTGTGGCAGCGGCTGTGCAAGGGCGATTCGCATCTCCGGCAAAGCCATGAGAGGATAGTTGGGCATGGTTCGACGATTGTTTGCCCTTGTGACAGGCGGGGCGCTGGTGCTCTTGGTTGCGTCTTGTGCGACCAGCAGTGCGGAGCGGACGAGCCCGACGCCCGTGGGCGAGCAGCCCACGCCTATCGTCGCCGCGCCGGCCGCGCCCTCCCCTGCGGCCGGGCTGCCACAGCCACCCACGCCCGAACCAGCCACCTGTACCGCATTTGCGAAGCCGGGCGTGCTGAAGCGTTCGGCGGTGCTTCGCGTGGTGGACGCGGGCATCGGACGCTGGCTGTCCGACGGCGTGGAAGTGGAACGCAGGATCGCGAAGAGCCGCTTCCAGGGCTGGGAGATCCGCCGTCTGTATTCCGGTGATCCCTGCTATGCGGCCGTCGACCTGCGGCCGGGCGACGTGGTCAGCCGGGTGAATGGCAAGCCGATCGAGAAGCCCGAGCAAGCCTTCGAAGTGCTGACCAGCCTGCGCACTGCCCCGGAACTGGTCGTGGATTTTCTGCGCGACGGTCAGCCACAGAAGCTGACCCTGCAGATCATCGACGAGTAGTTACGGCTTGTCGGGAAATTCCCGGCCGCCGAGCAGGACGGGTCGCGGCTCCCGAGGGCGTGAAAGCGAGCGAGTTCGTGTGCGGTACGCGGAAAGACGGCCCGCATGCCGCACATCGCTCGCGCTCACGTAGATCGCCCACGCAAACCCCTCCACGCTGGTCGCTACCGCTACCGCTGGCGATCTGCGCCGGGAATTTTCCGACAAGCTGCGACTAGCGCTTCTTCTTGCCGCCCTTGGCCCGGTGAGGTGCCTTGGCTGGCTTCTTGCCGGCCTCGGCTTCTTGTTCGGCGCCAGGGACCGCGCCGGCAGCAGCGGGCTTGGCAGCGGCGTCTGCGGCGCCGAGCCCAGCCGCGGCTGACTTCTTCTCAGGGGCCGCCGTAGGCGCGACGGCCGGAACAGCCGGCGCAGGGACGGGAGGAACCGCTGCGGGCGGTGGGGTGCTGACGGTTACGGCTGCCGGGGGGGCGACCTGGCTGGCATGCGACTTCTTGCCCTTCATCATCATGGCGACCACGACAATCAGAGCCACCGCCACCACGGCGGCGACCACCAGAATGGCCGTTCGTCGGCCGCGCCCGATTTCTTGCACCAATTCGCGCTCGTCCATTTTCTCGCCGGGTATTGCCGCGGCCGCGGCAGGCAGAGCCGTGGCGGTTCCGCCGGTCCGCAGCGAGAACTTCTTGCGATCTTCGGTGGTCACGGAGCCGTCATCGACGTAGCGGTCTTCCAGCGGCCTCACATCGTCTGTGGGCAGCTCGGCCTCGTCGGCAGCAGGCTTTCCCCCGGCCACCAGCTTGGCCTTGGCGTCGGCCACCATTTGGTCGACGTCTCCCTTCTTGAACCAAAGGGTTTCGCGGAAAGCAGCGCCAGCCTTGGGCGGCGGGGCCTTGCCAGCTTCCGCAGGCTTGATCACTCCACCACCCAGAGCCGGCGTACCCGAGCGCTGCGCGGCCGGCGCTGGCTGTGCAGCGGGAACCGGCTTGGGAGCCGGTGTCGCCGCGCGCGGCGGAGCAGCGGCCGCGACTGGCTTGGACGGCGCAGCCGGCGCCGGTCGCACCGAAGCTGCTGGCTCGGCGGCCATGGTCTCCATAACAGAGATCGTGGGTTCGGACGAAGGCACCGGCGCCCTTGGGGCCGGCTTGGCTGCAACCTTCTCGACGGGCGCCGTCGCAGGCTCGCTGCTGGCCGATGCGGCCTTAGCTTTTGCCGCTGCTTTGGCCGCGGTGGCCTCAGCCACCATGCGCGCAACATCGGCCTGATTCCCGGCGAAGAGCATGGTCTTGGCCAGACCCACGTCGCTGCCAGCGGGTTTCGCCGCCGCAGCGGCCGCAGCGCCCGGAGCCGCAGCTTTCACGCCCTCCAGTTCAGTGAGGAAGAGACGCAAGGTCAAGTGGCGGCGACTGGAGCTCTTGTCCATCGCCTTGAGGATGAGGCGGTCGGCTTCGGCCGAAATTCCCACGCCGGGCCGCCGCTGGCTGGGCGGCAGAAGTGGGCTTGACACGTGCATGTCGAGCACGGCCTGCGGCGTGGGAGCCTGGAACGGAGGCTCGCCTGTCAGCATGTGATAGAGAATGGCCGCAAGACTGTATGTGTTGGAACGCTGATCGGCCGGCTTGCCTTGGGCCTGCTCAGGCGAAACGTAGGCTGGATCGCCAGCCACTTTGTCCGTGACCGGGGCTGCCAGCGGGAAGTTGATGACCTTCACGTCCCCATTGGGGCCAACCAGCACGTTCTCGGGTGACACAGCCCGATGAACCAGTCCGGCCTTTTGTGCCTCGAGCAACGCCTGGCCCACCTGGCCGATCATGGCCTTGGCTGTCTCCAAGTCCAGGGGTCCACTCCGCAATACGCTGGCCAGGGATTCGCTAGGAAACAGCTCCATGGCAACGAAGAGGCGCTCGTTGGGCAACTTGCCGCAATCGATAATGGTGGCGACCCGCGGGCTGGAAACCCTCATCAATTGCTTGAACTCTCGTTCCGCGCGCGCCTGGGTGGCCGCCGAACCCAGCGCAGCCGGATTCACCAGCTTGAGGGCAATCTCGGTGCCGGTCTGGCCATCGCGCGCCCGCCACACCTCTCCCGTGCTACTCCCTCCGATGCGTTCGATGGGCTTGAAGCGCGGCTCGGGCGGCTCAGACACGGACTCGAGCCGTTGCGGTCCATCCGCGGTGGCACAGGTCTCCTGGGGACAAAAATTCGCGTCCTCGGGGTACTTTGACTTACAGATTGGGCAGGTTTTCATCCGGTACCTGAGGTGAAGTCGCTCCGTCTGCAAGGACAATTCCTCGACAGGAGCGAAGCGAACAAATCCTAAGCCGAAGGCACCGGCGAAAGCAACAAGGGTTCTGCGCACCCAGCCAGGATACGAAGCGGAAACGCCGCCCCGCGTTGCGAACTACTTGGCGGCCGTTTTGGGCGCCGGCTGGCCAGGAGCGCCCATTCCGGCGAACAGATCGGCCGCGGATTTCGTCGAGCGAACGCTCTCCTTCGCCTTGCGCTTGTGTCCGGCGTTCGAGTGGTGCCGCTGCCGGCGCTTCCAGGTCTGACGACTATTCGATGCCATGGGACGCTTCACTTACCAGGGGCGAAGCGCAAGGTCAAATGCAGAGAAGGCTGCACGACTAGGGTCGGCGCCGCCGGCGCCGCTTCCAGCCTCTCATGGCGAACAGCAAGCCGACGGCTAGTGACCAGAATCCCAGATGATCTCCAGAGGGGACTGATCCAGCCGAGTAGCTGCAGCCGCTCGCGGCGGCCGCGGATCCAGCAGTCGATTTTGCGTCGGAAACTGCGGCGTCAGGGCTGTTGGACGCCTGTCTCGGGGCATCTCCGGTTGTCGGAATTGGTCCATCGGCGGCGCTGGGCGCGGTGTCAAACGCGGGAGTAGACGTCGCGTCCACTGATAGGACCGCCGCATCGCTCGTCCGTGTGGCCAGGTCAGGGCGCGCGGCCGTGACATCGCTGGCAGGGCTGGCCGCATCCGGGCTCGCCGGCGGTGCATCACTGGCGGCCAGGCCCGCGGCGTCCGGTCTCGACGCAGAGGCGTCGTTGCCAAGAACTGCGGCGTCCGGACTGGGCTGGATCCCAGCGTCCCTTCCCGGCGGGAGCCCGGCTTCAACGCCAGGGCTTGCAGCGTCGGCCGGCTGGGGAACGCCAGCGTCGGATGGCGTGGTCGCGCCAGCCGGGCAAGCGAGATCGGCTAGTTCGTTGAGATATTTTTCGACGTTGGTGTAGCCATCGCCGGTGTAGTCGCCGGTGCCGTCACTGGCACTGTTCGGGTTCAGCCCGTGCGCGGTCTCCCAGGTGTCCGGCATACCGTCTCCGTCGGTGTCGAAACCTGCGGGACGCGTGACCTGTGTCACGGCGGGTTGACCGCCCACATCGCTTTCGTTGGCGATGATGGTCCCCTTTGTTCCGAGCGAGGTGAGTTGGCCGATAAGTCGCAACTCGACTGCATCCCGATGCTGACAGGTCCCGGCCTGGGCCACGACGCGCGCATAGGCATTCTCTGCGCTTAGCACCGTGACGGGCACGGGAGGTTTGCTGTGCGCTGCCGTCTCGAACGTCGGCGGCGAAGTGCCTGCAAAATCTGCCTCGACCACTGCCCGTCCATTGAGTTGGCCGTCCTTGTTCACGTCCACCATGTTGCCGGTTTGGTAGGCGTGGTCGGTACTGGTGTAAAAGGTGAAGAACTTGTCGACGGCCGAGGGGCCAGCAATCAGATAGTTGCCAACGTAGTCCTCGTACCAGTCCGTCCCCGAGTGGCCGCCGATGATGCCGCCCCCTGTGCCCCAGTTATAGACGACGTTGTTGATGCACTCTCCGTTCGCCTTGAACTTGGGGTTGCGCTCTTGGTTGTCGATCCATAGGTTGTGGGCGATGGTGATGTCCTGCTCTCCATCGATGATGGAACCGAAATTTTGCGGAGGAACGCCCTCACCGACGATCGAGTTCTGCAGGGTCACGGTGCTGCTGGTACCGGTGATGCCGAAGTTGTCCCAGCGTCCCCATTGTATGGAGACGTGATCGAAGATCATGTTCGTGCCGTCGGTGATGTTGACGGTCTTCTTGGCACTGCCCGAGGCGTCGGTCATGCCCTGACGGAAACGCAGATAGCGCACGATGATGTTGCTGCGACTGCTGAAGCTGGTTTCCCTACCATAGATCGTGATGCCATCACCCGGGGCGCTCTGGCCCGCCAAGGTGATGTTGTCGCCAGCGACGACGATGACGTCGGTGGGTTTGATCACGCCGCTGATATCGAAGACCACGATGCGGTTACCCTGGCTGACGGCATCGCGGAACGATCCAGCTCCGGAATCAGCCAGGGAGGTCACGTGATACACCTGCCCCTTGCGCCCGCCGGTGACCGCAGCTGCAAAACCCTCGGCCCCGGGGAAAGCCAGCGGAGCGGCCGCCGCGTGGCCGGCTGCCATCATTCCGGCGACCAGCGCGAAAGCGCCGACACGCCGACCGAGACTTGGTGAAAGAGTTGAGCGCATCAAGAAGACCTCCGGCTCCCTGACTATACCCTTTGGCCCCTTCTTGGGGATGCCCAAATGGCGCCGCAAAGGACGTGGGGCGCTACTGTCGTTCCGCAGAGGTCACGCCTTCGATGCCTTGCAAGGCCCGCACGACCTTCTTCAGTTGGTCGACGTGGCTGACCGTGACTTGAAAGGTGTTGATGCCGCGGCGGTCCTCGGTGGTCTTGCACTTGGCCTGCACGATGTTCACGCCGAACTCTGTGAAACACTTGGAGATGGCGGCCAGAATGCCGGGGCGGTCGGTGGAGATGACCTCGACGGCCACGGGCCGCAACATGCGAGTTTCTTCGTCCCAGGACACCTCCACCCGGCGTGCGGGATCCAGATTCAGCGCCTTGGGGCAACTGAGGGTGTGCACGATAACCCCCCGTCCACGACTGATGAAGGCCACGATGTGATCGCCCGGCACCGGGCTGCAGCACTTGGCAAAGCGGACCACGATGTCGGCCTCGCCCTGCACGCGCACGCCGCCCACCGAGCGCTTGGTGGCACGCCGGGCCTGTGCGCCGGCATCCGCGACTATGGTTGACAGTTTGTCGGAGGTCGCGTCCAGAGGCTGGGCGTCGGGATAGATGGCGGCATAGGCGTGCTCGGGCGTGACTTTCCCGTAGCCCACGTGAACGACAAGATCGTCGGCGCTACTCAGGCGCAGGGCCGCGGCGGCCTTGTCGAGCAAGCGCTCCTTTTCGGCGGTCGCCAGCGAGCGATGGTGGTTGCGCAGCTCGCGGGCCAGAAGGTCGTGTCCCAGGCGGCGGCTGCGTTCGCGCTGCTCGTTGCGTAGGTGGTGGCGAATCTTGGTCTGGGCGCTGCTGGTCACCACGAACTTGAGCCAGTCCTTGGACGGCTTCTGCGAGGTCGAGGTGATGATGTCGACCGTGTCGCCATTGCGCAGAGGGTAGCGCAGGGGAACCATGACGCCGTTGACCCGGGCTCCCGAGCAGTGGTCGCCGATCTTGGAGTGAACCGCATAGGCGAAGTCAATGGGTGTCGCCCCTTTGGGCAAGGCCTTGACGTCGCCCTTGGGTGTGAAGACGAAGACCTCTTCCTGAAACAGGTCGATCTTGACCGTCTGGATGAACTCGGTCGGATCTTTGAGATCGCGCTGCCACTCCATCAGCTGGTGCAACCAAGCGAAGGCCTGGCGGTCGCCGGTCCCCAGCACCGTGGGTTCTTTGTACTGCCAGTGGGCCGCGATGCCTTGTTCAGCGGTCCGGTGCATCTCAGGTGTGCGGATCTGCACCTCCATGCGGTCAGCCCCAGGCCCGATTACCGTGGTGTGCAGCGACTGGTACAGGTTGGGCTTGGGCAGCGCGATGTAGTCCTTGAAACGACCAGGCACCGGCATCCAGTTGGAGTGCACGATACCGAGCGCGGCGTAGCAGTTCTGCACCGAATCGGTGATGATGCGGAACGCGACGATGTCGTAGACCTGTTCCAGCTCGCGGCCGGTGCGCTTCATCTTCTGGTTGATGGACCAGAACGACTTGGCCCGCCCGCTCACCTGGGCGGGGACCGAGGCGGCGGCCAGCACGCGCAGCAGTTCCTGGCAGACCTCGGCGATGTAGGCATCGCGACTGGCCTGCGTGCCCGCCATCTTGGTCGAAAGATCCTGGTAATCATCGGGCTCGAGGTAGCGGAAGGCGAGATCTTCCAGTTCGACCTTCATCCATTGGATACCGAGTCGGTTGGCGATGGGCGCGTAGATCTCGCGCGTTTCGCGGGCGACACGCTCCTGCTTCTCGCGCGATACGTACTGCAGGGTGCGCATGTTGTCCACGCGGTCGGCCAGCTTGACCAGAATGACCCGGATGTCGCGGGCCATGGCCAACAGCATCTTGCGGAAGTTCTCGGCCTGACGTTCCTCGCGCGTGTTCCAGGGGATCTGACCCAGCTTGGTGACACCCTCGACCAGTCGCTGGATCTCGGCGCCAAACAGGCGACCGATGTCTTCGGATGTGGCGCTGGTGTCCTCCACGCAGTCGTGCAGCAGTCCTGCGCAAATGGACGCCACGTCCAGATTCAGCTCGGCAATGGTCTTGGCCACGCCCACGGGGTGCACCAAGTAAGGCTCACCCGAACGTCGCATTTGTCCTGCATGGCGTTCCTTGGCGAAGTCATAGCAGCGCCGAATCAGCCCGAGGTCGGCGGCGGGGGCGCTCTTCTGCGCGGCTTCGCAGATGACGTCGATAATCTCCATCACGGCTTGCGGGCCGCGGTGCCAGCGGCTGCCTCACGCAACAGAGTCTGCGCCAGGGCGTCGTTGCGGACGCGTGTGCAACGGGCCGCCACGTAGATGGCGCGCATCCTGGAGTAGGCCTGATCGAGGTTGTCGTTGACGACCAGATAGTCGTACTCACCGTAGTGGGTGAGCTCCTCGTGGGCCATGGCCAAGCGGCGCTCGATGACGTCGTTGGCGTCAGTGGCGCGCTGGCGCAGGCGGCGTTCCAATTCCTTCATCGAGGGCGGCAAAATGAAACACAGGACGCTTTGCGTGGGCCACAGCTGACGAATCTGGCGACCGCCTTGGTAGTCGATGTCGAACAGGCAATCCACGCCGTCAGCCAGGGATGCGTCCACCGTCGCGATGCTGGTGCCGTATTGGTTGCCATGCACGACTGCCCATTCGGCGAATTCGTGGTTTTCGACCATCTGGGCGAAACGCGCAGGGCTTACGAAGTGGTAGTCCTTGCCGTGGACCTCGTCTTTGCGTGGCTGGCGCGTGGTGTACGAGACGGAAAAGCGCAGGTCGAATTCTCCGGCCAGGCGTCGCGCCAGCGTCGTCTTGCCGGCGCCCGAGGGCGAGGAGATGACCAGCAAAAGGCCGCAGCTGCTATCAGGTGACGTCATATCTCGGATTTTCTCGTCGGGTAAGTCACTCGATATTCTGGGCTTGCTCGCGCAGTTTCTCCAGTTCTGCCTTGCTCTCTATCACCAGGGTGGCGATGGGGGCGTCCTGGACCTTGGAGCCGATGGTGTTGATCTCGCGACCAAGCTCTTGCACGAGAAAATCAATCTTGCGTCCTGCGGCCTCGGGCGCCTTTCCAGCAAGAAGTTCGCCCAGGTGATCGAGGTGCGTGCACAAGCGGACCAACTCCTCCGACACGTCGAGCTTCTCCGCCAGTAGGGCCACCTCCTGGGCCAGTCGTCCCGGATCGATGACGGTGTTGCTGGCTGCGACGACGGCCAACCGCTCTTCGAGCTTGCGAGCCGCGCGGGTGGGCAGGCCGACGGCGGCCTTGTCGATCTGTGCCGCCAGCCCGCGCAGGTGATCGAGTCGCTGGCGCAGATCGGCCGAAAGGGCGGCGCCCTCACGGGCCCGGGTGGCCTGCACCTCGAGCAGCGCCTGCTCAACCGCGGGCCGCACCCCGTCCCAAGTCATTTCATCACGTCGCACGGGACGGGCCCCAGGGCCAGCCAGAAAGGCGGCGACCGTGGCCAGGTCCACGGGCTGCGCCAGGCCCAGCTTGCGGCGCAGGGTTTCGAGAATATCGTGGGCCCGGCGAACCACGTCGAGATCGATCAATGCATCAGATGGTTCGATGCCTTCCTCGCGAACGGAGATGCTCACCGAGCCGCGCGCGACGCGCGTACGAACCGCGCGCACAATCTCGGTCTCCACCGCGGCCGGGATGTCTCCGTCGCGGCCGCGCACCTTGATGTCGCTGCCCCGGCCATTGAGCGAACGAATCTCGACGATCAACCGCCGCGAGCCGGCTTCGGCGGTTCCTCGCCCGAAGCCAGTCATGCTGAGAAGGCCGGTGCTCATGACGTCAATCTTTGCTGCTGGAACCACGCCAGGGTTTTCGCAAGTCCGGCGACGAAGTCTACTGAAGCGGTGTAGCCGAGCACGTTCTTGGCTTGGGAAATGTCAGCCAGAGAGTGGCGCACATCGCCGGCGCGCCCCGGTTCGTAATTGGCCGCGACGGGTCGGCCCAAGGATTCGCCCAACAAGGCCAAGACCCGGTTCAGACTAGTGCCGGTTCCGCACGCGATGTTGAAAACCTTGCCCGAGGCGCCCTCGGCATCGGCGGCCCGCAGATTGGCCTCGACCACGTTGTCGATGAAACAAAAATCGCGCGATTGTTCGCCGTCGCCGTATACGGTGGGCGAGCGGCCATCCAGAGCGGCCGTGATAAAACGCGGGATCACCGCTGCGTACTGCGAGTTGGGATCCTGGCGCGGACCGAACACGTTGAAGTAGCGCAGAGTCACCGTCTGCACGCCAAACACCCGGGCATAGACCCGAAGGTAGTGCTCGCCCGCCAGTTTGGACACGGCGTAGGGCGACAGCGGAGCGGGCGCCATCGTCTCGACCACGGGCAAGCTGGGCGGCTCGCCGTAGGCGGAGGACGAGCCGGCGTAGACCACGCGCCGAACCTGGCCGCGGCGGGCGGCCTCAAGCACGTTGAGCGTGCCCGTGGCGTTGGCGTTGTGGCTGGGCAGAGGCGCGGCCAGGGACCGCGGCACCGACGGGATAGCGGCTTCGTGGAACACGACGTCTGCGCCGGCGAAGACCCGGTCCAACAGCGCAGCGTCGAGGATGTCGCCTTCGACGACGGTCAGCTGACTGGCCACCTCGCGCAGATTTTCACGTTTTCCGGTGGAGAAATTGTCCAACACCCAGACGTCATCGCCCCGCGCAACGAGGGCGCGTGCGAGAGCTGAACCAATGAATCCGGCACCGCCGGTAACAACGATCTTTCTGGACATAGTGAATGGAACCTCAGTTTGGCAATCGTTTAGCGCGTTTTCCCCGATGGGGACAGGCCTTTGCTTGGCGAGGAAACAGAATCAGGGAAAGGAAGCCCATCCAGGCCGGCGCCGTAGCGGGCGTCGAGGAAGAAACCCTTGCCGGCGCGCGCTGAGATGCGGATGCCGGGCAGACCGTTCCCACTGATCTCATCGTGTGCCGAGAAGCTGCAGCCGGCGTCGCTAACCACGCGGCTGGTGGGCGCCACGCCAGCTGCAGTAAGCACCACAGGGTGAACGCTGGCGGAGAATCGTCGATGGATGGTCTGGGCAGGCTGCAGTTTCTCACCGTCGAACTGGTACTTGCTCGATACTCCCACGGTTCCGGCTACATCTAGTTCGACCGAGTCACGGGCAGCAGGCCACAGGGTGAGTTGTCGCACGTCCCCGGGCAGCTCGATAACTGGACCCAGGGCCATGCTGGCCAGGTCGAGTTGTCGCACGCTGAGCCCGCGCAGCAGGTCCGCCTGGCCGGCCCCACGCACAAGACGGCCCGCACGCACGAACACAATTCGGTGACCATCCGGCGACTTCACGAAGGCCAGGACACGTCCATCTTCGGCCGTGAGGGGAAGAAAGCGTCCTGAGCGCGGCAGCCAGGCGTAGATCTCTTGGTTCATCGCCAGCACCAAGATCCCCTGCCCTTGCAGCTTGACCGGAGGCTGGGTGCGCCCCACGAAGAGGAAGCCCGGCTGCGCGGCCTGGCTCCACTCTTTTGCCGCTTGGGCCAGGGCTGACTTGAGCTTGGCCAGCTCCTGGGGGCGAATCTGCAGCGCCCCGAGATCAGCAGCCTCCATGACTTCCCGCGCCCCGGGAACGTAGGCGTGGCGGATCAAGGTCACGGCCTGTTCGGTCGCCTCGGCAAAGCGATCCTCGCGTGCGTAGGCACAAGCCAGGTTGAGCCAAGGAGCAAGAAAGTCTAGGTCCAGCTCTTTGGCCCGTTGGTATTTTGCGCGAGATTCGGCAAAATGACCGTCGCGGTACAAGGCTTTGCCTTCGCGATTGAGATTCATGGCTTCCTGCGGTGGCAGATGCGCCACCTGAGCCGGCCCGAGGCTGTCGGAGTCAGGCTGCGCCGCGGGACAGGCCGCCAGAAACAGAAAAGCGCTGACCGGACCGATCACGGATCAACCCATACGGAGCGCAGATCCAAATGATCACCCACGCCGGCCAGACCATGCACCCGTCTGGCTACCAGTGCGGGAACGTCGTGGCGGTAGAGGAAGATGACCGGGCGCTCACTGGCCAGCCACTCGCCGAGATGCTGCAAGATCGGCACGCGCGCGGCTGGACCCGTGGCCAACCGCACTTGGTCGAGCAACGCTTGCAGAGGTTCTGAGTGATATCCGCTGAAACTGAGCTGACCCTGGTTGCCGAAAAGCAACCGGGGATCCTCGTCCCGTCGGCCCTCCCAGGTCAAAGTGGCCAAGTCGAAGTCGCCGCCGTCCAGGCGCGTCTGCAAAGAGCTGGCGTCGACCACGACGGTGTCCAGCAAGAGCCCGGCGCGCCGGAGATCCAGGGCGAATCCGCGCGCTTCGGTCGCCAGACCGCGCGCGCCGAACGGCAGCAGGAAGCTCAGCCTGATGGGCACACCACCGACATCGCGCACGCCGTCCCCGTCGGTGTCGCGAAACCCGGCGCTCTCCAGCAGGAAAATGGCCCGTTTGAGGTCCAAGGGGTCAGCGGGAACCTGGGCGAAAGTGGGAGCCCCGATGGGCCGCGCCAGGCCGTGGTGAACTTCGTCAGCCAGGCGATCCCGATCCCACAGCAGGCTGAGCGCCTGGCGAAAACGGGCATCGGCGAGCGGCCCGCGGCGGTGGTTGGGTACGATGAACGAGTAGCGATCCGGTGTCAGCCACCACACCTCCAGGGTGTCCCGCAGGGTGGCCGGAGTCACCTGCTCGGGATAGAGCACGTCGAGCACGCGCGGCAGGATATCGATTTCGCCCCGTCGGGTACGGACCATGGCCCGGGATCCATCACCGTCGATCTCGAATACGATCTCGTCGAGAAAGGGCGGCTGCGGCCGCTCGGCAGGTCGACTGCGAACCAGTCGGATGCGTTTGCCGCGTTCCCAAGAGGCGAAACGGAAGGGGCCAGTGCCCACCGGCTGGCGTCCCAGTTGGGTGACCGCCGAACCGGTCTTGCGCAGAGTTTCGGCGGGCAGGATGGGGATTTCGCAAAGGGCACGCAGAACCAGGTCCGAGGGTCGGCGCAGACGGAGGCGCGCCCCGCGTTCGGGCAGCACGTCTACGCCTTCGACGTCTTCCAGCATGGCGTGCCAAATTGCATTGCGACTGCCCGAGCGCAGGAGTTGCTCGAAGGTGGCCTGGACATCAAGGCCGGAAGTCACATGATCGTCGTGCCAGCGTGCGTCCCTGCGTAGCTTGACAACGATGCGTTCGCCGTCGGGCGAGACCTCCCAGCTCTCGGCCAACCCCGGCCGGTACTGGTTGTCCCGACACTCGAGCAATGGCTCATACACCAGATGGTCCACCACGCGTTGGATGACCTGCAGGTGGTCCTGCAGCGGGTTGAGGTGCGGCGGCTCGGCCTCGAGGTGGACACGGAGCGTTCCACCATAGGGATTAGGCCGGGTGGGCTTCGGAGCACTCTCGGGCAGTTTGACGCCGACGGATGGACGAGCAGACCGACTTGGTTCGGACGCGCCCGCGTCGTGCGGCGCCGTGGAGACGGGCCGGCGTGGGCTGTTGTGGTGCCGGGTGCAGCCGACGCAGGCCAGCGCCGCCAGCAACATCACAAGAGCGGTTCTGAGGTCTTGTGGCGCGCAAATGACCATGTTATGCAGGAACCTCACGTACGGGCCGCCGGCTCGGCGGCTTTTGGCCTTCGAAGAGGGGAAACTCATGCTCCGAATCTCCATGGTATCGGTTTTTACGATGGCTTCCCTGGTATCGGGTGCAGCGCTGGCTCAGGGCCAGGCTCTCCCGCCGGTGAAGGTCAACCTGCCGCCCTCGCCCAGTTTCAATGTGTCGAGTGCGCCTGTCCAGTATCCGACCGGCGAGCTGTCGGTGTTCGGTCTGCGCAAGCAGAAAGACAAGTACATGGACAAGGACGTGCGGGTCAAAGCTTATCTGACCGAGGTCTATGAATGCCCGGCTGAGTTGCGCAAGTGCAACGATGCGCTTTTCGAGGAGAAAAAGAAGGAACGAAAGAAGGCCATGAAGAAAGGCGGCGACGCCCTGACCGCGAACATCGCAGTCGACCGCGCGGGTTGCCGGCCTTGCGACCAGCCGCACTTCTTCGTCGCGGATAGCCCGGGTACCAAGCGTGAGCGCGCCCTTCTGGTCGCCGACTACCCCGTCAAAGACTGGGACACCGGCGACCCCAAGCCCCTGACCATCAAGCCCGGCGAGCAAGTCATTGTGACCGGCACCTTCTCCATCAATTCGATCACCGGGTTTGCCGCGTCCAATGGGCTCATCATCCACAAAAAGCTGGAAGACCTGCAGGGCAAGTTGCTGGCTGAAGGCAACGCGGTCTTGCCCCCCGAGGCGCAGACCATCCAGCTGGAAGGCCAGGCACCCCAGGTGGTGGGCTGGGCCGCCCACCAGAAGGGCGAACAGCCTAAGGGTGACAAGTCCGTTCCCGGCGGCAAGAAGAAATAATCAATCGGGTCTTCGGCCCTTCGATTCACCGACGGCCGACGATCTCGTGCAGAACCCTGGAAGGGTTCCGCACCTCCCGCGACGGACTTCGGCGAGCAAAGCTTGCCTGCGCCCACGCGGATGGGCCGCTGGCCGTGTCGGTCGGGCCTGCGCTTCCGGTCCTCAAGTACATCAGTACATTCCGGTCCGGTTCTCGCCCCTCCTTGCCAGCAGCCCGGCTTGTCGGCCGGCACCCGAAGGGGAACCCGGTCCAAGAGGATCTTCCGATCTGGCTGAGCGGAATTCCCTTCAGTGGGCGGCGCCCCAGTTCGCCCCTGAGTGGACGTCGACCACCAGGGGAACGCGCAGCGGGTAGGCTGACTCCATCACGTCCTTGACCCAAGTGGAGAAGACCGCTACCTCGTCGGTCTTGACCTCGAAAACCAGTTCATCGTGGACAGTCAGGAGCAGGCGCGCGTCGGGGAAGCGCACCATCTCTCGGTCCACGCGAATCATGGCCAGCTTGAGCAGGTCTGCGGCCGAGCCCTGGATAGGCGTGTTGCGGGCCATGCGCTCGGCGTAGTTGCGCTCCTGCGGCCGGCTTGACTTGATCTGCGGCAACGAGCGCGTGCGCCCCAGCAAGGTGGATACCGCGCCCGTGCGTCGCGCCTCCGCAATAACCTCGTCCATGTACTGGCGCACGCGTGCGTAACGCTGAAAATAGCGTTCAATGTAGGCGTGGGCGTCGGCGCGCGCGATGCGCAGGGTTTGGGCCAGCCCAAAGTCAGTTTGTCCGAAAACCAGTCCGAAGTTGATGGCCTTGGCGATGCGACGTTGCTCGCTGCTGACTGCATCCAAAGCCACGTTGAAGACCTCGGCGGCGGTGCGGCGGTGGATGTCCTGACCCGAGGCGAAGGCGTCGAGAAAGGCCGGATCCTGAGAGAAATGCGCCAGCACACGCAACTCGATTTGCGAATAGTCGGCCGACACGATCTGGTAGCCAGGATCGGCCACGAAGGCGCAGCGGATGCGATGGCCCAGTTCGCTGCGGATGGGAATGTTTTGCAGATTGGGATCGCTGGAAGACAGGCGCCCAGTGGCTGCCACGGCTTGGTTGAACGTCGTGTGCAGGCGGCCGGTGCGTGGGTCGACCAGGGCTGGCAGGGCATCGATGTACGTGCCCTTGAGCTTTGTGAGGCCGCGATACTCGACAACCTTCGCCGGTATCGGGTGCAGTGAGGCCAATTCCTCCAGCACGTCGGCGTCGGTCGAAGGGCCGGTCTTGGTCTTGCGGATCACGGGCAGGCCCAACTTGCCGAACAGGACCTCCGCCAGTTGTTTTGGCGAGCTGATATTGAAGGGCGTGCCCACGGCCTCGTGGATTTCGCGTTCGAGCGTCGCGATGGTCCCGGCTACCTCGTTGCCCAGTTGGCGGAGAAAATCGCAATCCAGTCGAATGCCCCAGCATTCGATGCGCGCCAGCACGGAAACCAGCGGCAGCTCAACCTCGCGATAGATCTTGGTCAGGCCCAGGCGCTCCATGGCCTGTTCTTGGTGACGGGCCAGGGTCAGCGCGGCCCAGGATTCGTCGCACAGGGGCCGCCCAACCTCTTCGACCGGGACCTCGCTCGCAGGCCGTGCGCTGCGACCGCTGCCCAGCCAGGCTGTGCGCGCGGGCACCTCCCCTGCCCCATTTGCGGCGGCCAGATCCGGCAAATGATAAGACGTGCGTCCAGCGTCAAGGAGATACGCCGCCAGCATGGCGTCGCCGGCCAGACCAGCCAGGGTGATTCCGCGCACGCGCAGCAGCACATCGAGGACCTTGGCGTCGTGCGCGTACTTGCGAATCTCTGGGGATGCCAAGAGCGGGCCGAGCGCTGCCAGTGCCTCTGCAGCCGACAGCATGGCCGGCCCACCCAGGATCCGGTGGCCAACCGGCAGGTAGAAGCGGGCACCGCTCGGCAAGGCGAAGGCCAGTCCCACGAGCGCCGCGCGCGGGTACGGCGCGCCCTCGGCCAGCACGGCCACGCCGCAGGCCTGGGCAGATCGAAAGGCAGCGCACAGACCATCGAGGGCGGCGCGATCCAGGATGATCTGCGGAGGCAGAGGGGCCACGGTGATCTCGGGCGTGGCGGGCTGTCTCGAAGTCCCCGCAGGGGGAACCGGTGGCCGAAGCCGGAGCCGGTGGCCGGAGCCGGATTCGGCGGCGGAACCGGACCCGGCACCGGATCCGGCAGGCGGCTCCGGATCCGGTGCCAGCGCCGCCGCCCGCGCACCGTCGACTTGGGCGAGCAACTTAGTGAATTCCAAGTCCCCGAACAGCTCGGCCAGACGGGCGCGGTCGGGCTCGGTTCGCCTAAGATCCTCCACGTCGCGTCCCAGCGCCACGTCCTCACGCAGACGCACCAGTTTGCGCGAAATATCGATGGCGTCGCGGCTCGACGCGATGGACTGGCCCTTCTTGCCCTTGATCTCCGCCACATGTTCGAGCACGCCATCGAGCGAGCCATACTGGCTGATGAGATCCGCCGCGGTCTTGGGCCCGATGCCTGCCACGCCTGGCACGTTGTCCACGCTGTCGCCCATCAAGGCCAGGAGATCGCCGAGCCGCTCCGGCGGGACGCCGAACTTCTCTTGCACCTCGGCCGGGCCCAGTAGCTTGTTCTTCATTGTGTCGAGCAGTTGGATCCGGTCGGAACAGAGCTGCATCAGATCCTTGTCGGACGAGCAGATCACCACCTGCAAGCCGGCTGCCGCAGCCTTTCGCGCCAAGGTGGCGATGGTGTCGTCGGCCTCCACGCCCGGCAGCGAGAGCACGGGCAGCCCGAACGCCTCCACCACCTGATGGGAAAGGCCAATCTGGGCCGCCAAGTTCGCGGGCATGGGCGGCCGGTTGGCTTTGTACGCGGCGAAGATCTCGTCGCGAAAGGTTGGCCCCGGCGCATCGTAGATCACGCACAGGTGGGTGGGCTGCCACTCGCGTTCGATATGCAGCAGCATCTGGCACAGCCCATACACCGCGCCCGTGGGAACGCCCTTGCTGTTGGAAAGGGGCGGCAAGGCGTGAAAGGCGCGAAACAGAAAATTGAGCGCGTCTACGACGTAGAGCGTGCCATCCATGGTGCAAAGTAAACTACCACTCACCCGGCTGCAATTCCGCTCGGCCTTTGGTTTTTCGGGTTACTCTGAGGAAGCACGTGGCGCCCTCGGTCCGACGACGAATCCTCAAAATCAGCGGCATCGTGCTGGCCGGCCTGCTGGGCCTGGTCAGCCTGGCCGTGGCGGGGGCCGTGTTCTTTCTGCAGGGCGAGCGCATGGGCGCCTTTGTGGCCAAGGTCCTGCCCGAGATGCGCGGTAAGCTGGAGTTTCGCTCCATACGCTGGCCGGCGCGGCTGCTCGTGGACATCCTGGCCAAGCGCCCTACCCCGTTTGCCGTCGACGGCGTGAAGTTCTTCGACCCCGAAGGCTCCGTGGTGCTGGACGTGCCTCACCTGGACGTCAAGATCGAGCTGCACCAGCTCATCAACGGCGCTGGCCTCTTCATGCACGACTTGGAGGTGGGACCGAACTCCTACTGGCGCTTTGGACGCATGCAGAAGACCAAGAAGGGCATCGGCTTTCTCGCCGCCTTTGATCCCAAGCATCCCTCGCCGCCGCCCCCGCCCCGTCCGCCAGGCGCCAAGCCCGACAAGGGTTTCACGGTTCGCATCTTCAACGCGCAGCTCAACGGGCTGCGGGTAGTCTTCGATTTTCCGCATGTCTGGGGATTCGACCTACGCGACCTGCACTCGTCTGCCTGGCTGCAGGTCGAGGACGGCTTCTGCGGCTGGGAAGCCGTGGGACTGGAAGCGCGCCAGGGCGGATACCTGACCGTGCTCGACCAGGTGTTGCCGTTTGACACTGTGAAGGTGAAACAGGTCGCCACGTTGCGCGAGTATTCCGACGACATCTTCCTCGATCTGACCGAGGGCAAGACCGGACACTCCACCCTGGT
>Ga0265330_10000277_pt1 | contig 38009 bp, 28 predicted proteins | sample 41919metaG_FD_202083 | JGI IMG/M metagenome (GOLD analysis project Ga0265330, IMG submission 202083) | Rhizosphere microbial communities from Carex aquatilis grown in University of Washington, Seatle, WA, United States - 4-19-19 metaG | ecosystem: Host-associated > Plants > Roots > Rhizosphere...
TCCTCGCCCTGGCAACCTACCACGCCTCTGACCCCTCCCTGAACACGGCTGCTGATTCCGCGATCGCCCACAACTGGGTCGGTCTTTTCGGCGCCTATCTCAGCGACATTCTGCTGCAATCGTTTGGTCTGACGGCTTTTTTGTTGCCCCTCTGGCTCGGCGGCGTCGGCTGGACCTGGATGAGATCGCGGCCCGGAGGCTCGCCGATTCTCCGCTGGATGGGAACTATTCTTGCCCTGGTCTTTTTGCCCGCCGTTTTTGGACTGTTCCCGTGGCATTGGCGTTGGCTGCACATGGTTCCTGTCGAGGGCGTGGTCGGTCGGATGGTTGCAGGGCTGCTGGTGGTTTATCTGAACATTCAGGGGGCATGGCTGGTGTCGGTTGCGCTCGCCGTTTGCGGCCTCTACTTCGCGTCGGCGATCAGCTTCTGGGTCATCCGGGAAACTCTCGCGGAGCGCTGGGCCCAGATTTGCTCTTTGCGCGATCGCTGGCGCGACCGCCGCGAGCAGCAAGCCGAAATGCGCGCTGAAAACGAAACTCTACGCGTGCAGCGGAACGAGCCCGTACCGTTTCCAAAGCTTGTCACTGCGGACGGGCCAGAAGAAGAATCGGAGCCTCCCGCCCATCGTCCGAACCGCTTCCTGTCGTTTTTTATGCGTCGACGCGCGCCGCAGCAAGACCCGCTTGATGATATTCCCGCCTATCAACGCAAGGACTTGCCGCAGGAACCAGTTGAAGTTGCTACAGCGTCAATTCCAATCACGCAGCGTCGCCCAAGTATCTGGGAGCGTGTCCAACCAGAGTCTGCAACAGCCGAAGCCGCGCCTGCATTGGTCCCCGCTCAGATCCAGCCCGTGCAGGTTCATCCGATCGCCGCAAAGACCGTGAACCCATGGCCCGCCGCGAAACCAGAGCCGGTCCAGGCTCCGCCTCAACCTCATTCCGACGAGATTGCTATTCACAATCGCGCCGACGCCGAACTGCGTACCGTCACTATCGCACCCAAAAATGTGAGCGGATTTAAGCTGCCATCGAGCACTCTGCTGAGTTCGGGGGAGGCGCCGCAATCGGTGCGCGAAGACGAGCTTCGTGAAGAGGCCAAGGTCCTGGTGGAGAAATGCGCCGAATTCGACGTGCGTGGCCAGGTGGTGCAAATCAACCCCGGCCCCATGGTGACCACCTTCGAGTTCAAGCCCGAAGCCGGCGTCAAGTACTCGCGCGTCACAGGCCTCGCCGATGACCTGTGCCTGGCTATGCGCGCTGAGAGCATCCTCATCGAGCGCATGGCCGGCAAGAGCACGGTCGGCATTCAGGTGCCCAACCACGAGCGTGAAACCATCCACCTGCGGGACGTCATCGAAAGCGAAACCTTCATCAAGGCCCGTTCCCGCTTAACACTCTCGATGGGCAAGGACATTAACGGCCGAATCGTCACCGCCGATCTGGCCTCCATGCCGCACATTCTCATCGCTGGATCGACAGGCTCGGGTAAATCCGTGGCCATCAACGCCATGATCATGAGCCTGCTTTACCGCACTACGCCTCACCAGGTCCGACTTATTTTGGTCGACCCCAAGCGAGTAGAGCTGGGCATGTATGAGGGCATTCCTCATCTCTTCACGCCGATCATCACCGAGCCCAAGCTGGCCGCCAATGCGCTGCGCAACGCCGTGCGCGAGATGGAACGCCGCCTCAAGCTGCTGGCCAGCCGTAGCGTGCGCCACATTGACCAATACAACAAGCTCTTTGAGGGCTCAATGCCGTCTCTCTTCGACGAGGGCCAGCAGGAGGAGCCGCTCCCCTACATCGTCATCATCATTGACGAGCTGGCGGATTTGATGATGCTCGATCGGGCGAACGTCGAAGAGTCGGTCACGCGCCTCGCGCAAATGGCGCGCGCAGTGGGTATTCACCTCATCCTCGCCACGCAGCGGCCCAGCGTCGACGTCATCACCGGCCTCATCAAGGCAAACGTCCCCACGCGCATCAGTTTTCGCCTGGCCACCAAGGTTGACTCGCGCACCATCCTCGACACCAACGGGGCTGAGGCTTTGCTGGGTCGTGGCGACATGCTCTTTTTGCCGCCGGGCACGAGCCGCCTGATGCGCCTGCATGCTCCCTACGTCAGCGAAAAAGAGACAGCAGCCGTGGTCGATTTCTGGAAGTCGCAAGGAACTGCAGAATATGTCGAAGGCTTCCTCGAGTCGCCCAAGGATGAGCACAAAGCCATGGACGGCGAAAACGGAGACGCGAATGAAGACGATCCGATGTTTGACGACGCTGTTCGGCTGGTCTTCGAGTTCGGCAAGGCCTCAACGTCCCTTCTGCAACGCCGCCTACGCGTCGGTTATGGCCGCGCCGCGCATTTGATCGATCTCATGGAGCGTGACGGACTTGTAGGCGCTGCGGATGGCCCGCGCCCCCGCGAGCTGCTGAAGGCTCCGGGCTGGTTGCATGAAATCGCTGTCGGCAACGACTAGTTCCGCCCTCTCGACTGGCTCATAGTAGGCCGCCTACCTCCTTCTCGGCCGAATCCAGCATTAGCGCGTGCCAATTGCGCCATGCTAAACTCCGCTTTGGAAACGCTTACTCAACCTGTGCTGAGTGGAGCCCTCCCGGATACCCGTTTCCGCGGGAAGCATTCAGGAAGATGGCACCTTTTTAAGGGCGCACTCCGCTTGACAAGTGTTCGAGTAAAGCAATTTACTTAGGGGCGAACGTCTAACAGCTATGTTGACGCAATCTCGCCGTTTCAGGTGATGTTCATGATTGGGTTCGTCCCAGCCTCCTTTGCCGGGGGATCTCTCGGCTCTCTGCCGGCTTTGCTTGCCTTCAGCGTCGGACCGCTGGCACGCCTGAGCCCGCTCGATATCGCAGTCATCGCAATCTACTTCGTCATGGTCATCTGGATCGGCTTCTACCTCAAGAGCCGGGCCAATACGAGCGAAGAGTTCTTCATGGCCGGGCGCGAGATGACCGCCTGGATCGCCGGCTTGAGCTTTGTCTCCGCCAATTTGGGCTCCTTGGAACTGATGGGCTGGGCGGGCTCAGCTTACCAATACGGCATTCTCGCTGCGCACTGGTATTGGGTTGGCGCCATACCCGCCATGCTTTTTCTCGGCATGGTGATGATGCCCTTCTATTACGTCTGCAAAACCCACTCCGTGCCGGGATACCTCAAGCTCCGCTACGGGCCGGGCGCGAGCATCGTTTCTGCGTTTTCGTTTGCCTTCATGACCGTGCTCATGAGCGGTGTGAACATGTTCGCCATGGCTGAGGTGATGAAAGTCGTCCTCGGCTGGGACCTGAATTTTTCCATCATCGTCTCCTCGCTCGCGGTCGCAGCCTATGTGGCCCTCGGGGGCCTGCGTTCCGCCATCTTCAATGAGGTTCTCCAGTTCGTCCTGATCTGGGGCGGCGCGCTGCTGGTGCCGATTATGGGCCTCGTGGAGGCCGGCGGCTGGACCGGATTCAAGGCCAAGCTCGCGCGCGACATGGCTGCTGGCGCCGTCGCAAATGGCGACTACACGCATATGTGGCGCAGCATGGGCCACTTTTCCGACAACCCCATGGGCATTCACTGGACCGGCATCGTCTTTGGCCTTGGTTTCGCCATCAGCTTCGGCTACTGGACGACAGACTTTCTCGTGGTGCAGCGGGTGCTCGCGGCCAACAATCTTCGCTCCGCTCGCATGGCACCCGTTATCGGGTCGTTCTTCAAAATGGCGGTTCCCTTCATCGTGATTCTGCCCGGCTTGCTCGGCCTGGTGGTGCTGCAGAATCCCGATGGAAGTCTGATGCACCTTGTCGGGCAGAACCTGGCTACTCCGGGATCGGGAATGCATAGCTATAACGAAGTGCTGCCTCTCATGATGGTTCGTTATCTTGCTCCCGGCTTGCTGGGCCTTGGCATCACTGCGCTCATCGCCGGCTTCATGAGCGGTATGGCCGGGAACGTAAGCGCGTTTTCCGCCGTCTGGACCTACGACATATACCAGCCCCTGATCAACAAGAACGCGAGGGACGAGCACTACGTGACCGTCGGCCGCTGGGCCACCATCCTTGGAGTCATCATCTCCATCGGAACCGCCTACATGGTCATGAATGCCGCGGGCATCATGGACTACGTGCAGGCGCTCTTCAGCTTCTTCATTTCGCCTTTGCTGGGCGTTGTTCTGATGGGCATGTTCTGGAAGCGCGCCACCAAGGCCGGTGGCTTCTGGGGACTTCTGATCGGAACACTGACTTCCATCGGTCTTTGGGCATGGGTTTACGTAAACCCGGCGGCGCTGCGCTACGTAGCCCTCTCAGCTGACGCTAAGACCATGGCCGAAGACATGTATCGTGCCCTCTGGTCGGTAATCACTTCCATGCTGGTCACAGTTGTCGTGAGTTTGTTCACTGAGCCCAAGCCGCTCTCGGAGTTGGCCGGCGTAGTCTACGGAGCGACGAAACTCCCCAAGGAAGAGCCAGTGCCCATCTACAAAAACGAGTGGCTCTGGACGGGCATCGCCATCATCCTCTTCCTGGGCCTCAATATCTACTTCTGGTAAGGAGACTGCGCATGCATTCCGGAAATATCTCAATCTGGTTCTTTATCGGGGTGTTGTTGACGGTTTACGGCGCAATGATCTTTGGTGATGGGGTCATCGACCTCGCCACCGGGCGTGTCCCCCAAGTGGTTTTGTCGAACCTGCATGCCCCGGTGTGGTGGGGCGCCTTATTGCTGATTCTCGGTCTTTTCTATAGCATTCGATTTCGCCCGGGCCGCAACGGTTAAGGAGTCATTGCGGATTCAAGGAGTAAGAGATGGCAGCGCAACGCAAAATGACGTTTGGAATTGTGGTGGGTAATCGCGGCTTTTTCCCTGGCCATTTGGCCAAGACCGGCCGGGAAGAAATCATTGGCGTTTTAGAGGCCGCGGGGGCAAAGGCCATCGTGCTCAGCCCGGAAGAATCAAGGCACGGAGCGGTGGAAACCTACGCCGAATCGCTGCGCTGCGCCGAGCTATTCAAGAAACACGCTGAAGAGATCGACGGCATCATCGTCACGCTGCCGAATTTTGGCGAGGAGCGCGGTATCGTCGACGCCATTCGCCTTTCCGGCCTTAAAGTTCCGGTGCTGGTGCAAGCCACGCCCGACCGCTCTGACAACATGACCATCGCTGTCCGGCGCGACAGCTTCTGCGGAAAGATGAGCGCCTGCAACAACATGATGCAGTATGGCATCAACTATTCGCTCACTACTCTGCATACCGAAACGGTGAACTCGCCTGAGTTCAAGGCCGACCTCGAGTGGTTCTCGCAAGTCTGCCGCATCGTTAAGGGCCTGAAGAACCTGAAGATCGGCGCTATCGGCGCGCGCCCCTCGGCATTCAACACGGTCCGCTACTCCGAGCGAATTCTTGAGACCAACGGCATCTCGATCGAACCGATTGATCTTTCCGAAATCTTCGGCCGCATCAACCGCATGAAGGACAACGACGATGGGGCTCAGGCTAAGCTTGCGGCCATCAAGAAATATGTCACCACCGCCGGCATTCCCGACGCCGCGCTACTCAAAATGGCCAAGCTCGGCGCGGTAGTCGACGGCTGGATGAAGCAGACCAACTGCACCATCAGCGCTGTGCAGTGTTGGACTTCGATGGAAGAGTTCTTCGGCGTCGTGCCCTGCACCGTGATGAGCATGATGTCAAACGAGCTCATTCCTTCGGCATGCGAGGTTGACGTGCCCGGTACGCTCAGCATGTACATGCTTGCGCTCGCCAGCCAGACTCCCTCGGCGCTGCTCGACTGGAACAATAACTATGGGACCGATCCCAACAAGTGTGTCTGCTTCCACTGCTCCAACCTGCCCAAGCACTTCTTCAAAGAAGTCAGGATGGACTTTCAGCAGATCATCGCCGGCACCGTGGGCAAGGAAAATACCTATGGCACCTGCGAGGGAGTCATCAAGCCCGGCGCCATGAGCTTTGCTCGCTACTCCACCGACGACCGGCGTGGCGTCATCCGCGGTTACACCGGCGCGGGCCGTTTCACCGACGATCCGCTCGAGACGTTTGGCGGCGCCGGCGTCGCGGAGATTCCGCAGTTGCAAAAGCTCCTCAAATACATTTGCCGCGAAGGTTTCGAACATCACGTCGCCGCGAACTTCAGCGACGTGTCGAAGTCCATTCACGAGGCCGCGCGCTACCTTGGCTGGGAGAGCCACTATCATCCGGCGCTGGAAGACTAAGGAGCTACACCATTCCGTCCGAAACCAAAAGGCCCAGCGATGGGCCTTTTGGTTTTTAGCCCCGCCGACTCCGCTAGCCCCGCCGACTCCGCTAGCCCCGCCGACTCCGCTAGCCCCGCCGACTCCGCTAGCCCCGCCAACTCCGCTAGCCCCGCCAACTCCGCTAACTCCGCTGCTCCACCGGCTCCAGCGTCATTCGCGCGACTAATACGACAAGGGCAGCCCATAACAGGTCAGCGCCAAGGAGATGCGCAATCTGGAGCCAGACCGGCGCCAGAAACATCACGTCGAGTAAGCCCAGCGCATACTGCGCCGCAAGCAGAATCAGCACGAGCGCTGAGAGTCCTCGGTTGTCCCAATGAGTCGATCGCCTGGCAGTGCGCACCAAGAGCCACACCAGGAAAATACTGGCGACAACCGCGACCGTGGGATGCGTCCAGCGCCAGCGCACCAGCCACCCACTCGTTGCCGAGAAATCCTGCGCCAGTGCTTCGCCAAGAGAGCTTGCAGGGAAAAGGGTATCGCCAAGTGCGGCCAGCGATCCGGTTACGCCAACGATCAGCACGACAAGAATCGATGCGAGTGCACCGAAGGGCGCTCTGAAGTGGATTGTTCCGCGCAGATAACCTGTGCGACGGTTGAGCAGATGCGCGGTCAGCGTCAGCGCGGCCAACAACAGCAATGTATTGGTCAGGTGAAGTGCCAGGTATGGCGCTCGTAGCGGCGATTGGCTTTGTGCGGTGAGTCCAAGCTTGACGAGAAAGGCTCCAAGCGCCGCTTCAATCAGCGTGAACACCACGGCTGCAACCGCAGCCACGCGCGCCAGATGGCCTCGCACGGTACGCGCAAATGTCCACCAAAGCAGTGCCACGACGGAGAAAAATGAGAGTCCGCTGGTTATGCGGTGCGTAAACTCGATCATTGTATCGATTCGCGCCGAGCGCTGGATCATCGTGCCGTTGCAGAGTGGCCAATGGTCGCCGCAGCCCGCTCCTGATCCCGTGGCGCGCACCAGCCCACCCCAAAGAATCACAGCGATGAAATACACAAGCACGCCCCACGCAAACCGCCGCAGGGCGTGTGAAGGAAGATATTGAATATGCGCCGGTGAGGCCGCTACAGGCATATAAAACTCCGGTACGAACCAACCAGTGTAGAACAATTTCGCACCGCGATGATGGAGATTCAATTCTCGCCCATGGGACGTGAGCGCCGTTTTAGGGTTCTAATTGCTCAGCAGCCTCACCACGTGATTCACAATCATCAGGTCTTCAAGCGGAGGAATCACGCGCACCGTCACCGGCGAGTTCTCGTCCGAGATAACCGCCGGCCCGCGCACGTTGTTCCGTTTTGCGTCGACCACGATGCCAAGCGCCCCGAGGCCCGCGCAAATCTCCGCTCGCGAGGCCATATCATTCTCCCCGATGCCGCCCGTGAACACCAGCATGTCCAGGCCGTTCAACTCGGCCACATAACTGCCAATCCACCTTGCAATGGTCCAACAGAATTTGTCCACAGCCAACCGCGCCTTCGCATTTCCGGCCTTGATTGCCTCGCGCAGATCGCGCATGTCATTCGATAATTCGCTCACTCCCAGCAATCCCGACTTCTTGCTGACAACAGTCTCCAGCTTGTCGGCGGCTTCCGCTGCGTTCGGTGTCGTCTCGGCAATCTTCTTCAGAATGAAAATCAAAACGCCAGGATCGATGTCGCCGGTTCGCGAGCCGCTGATGATGCCGCCCGACGGCGTGAGGCCCATGGACGTGTCCAGGCACTCGCCGCTGCGAATGGCTGAAATCGATGCGCCGTTGCCCAGATGAGCGACGATCAGTTTCTCGGGAACGTTCGGCTGCAATTGATAAATGATCGACTCGTAGGAGATGCCGTGATATCCATAGCGCCGCACTCCCATAGCCGCATACTCCTCGGGTATGGGCAAGCGCACCGCAACCTGAGGCAGAGTGCGGTGAAAGTACGTGTCGAGCACTGCAAAATTCGGAATGCCGGGAAACAGCCGCAGCGCCTCGCGCATGATGTAAACCGCGATGGGTGTGTGCAGCGGCGCAAGGGCCGCATAACTCTCGATCTCGTCGATTAGCGCAGGCGTGATGCGCTGGTTGTCGCGAATCGTAGGCCCCCCGCAAACGACGCGATGACCAATTGCCGCCGGAGCAGGAATCTCGCCGGAGCTGAGCGCATCCACCACCAGCTTGAACGCAACGGAACGGTTCGGCAAAGCGGGAGTCTGATCTACGAGCTTTCTGCCTGCCGCGTCCTTGATCCAGAACTTCCCCAGATCGGTGCCAATGCCATCCACGGCCCCTTCAACGAGCCGCTTCCGCACATCGCCGGAAGCCTCATACAACGAGAATTTGATCGAAGAAGAACCGCTATTCAAAACCAAAATGGGCAAAGTAGCCATGAATCAAGAACCTCTCAAACGGCGCGGGTGCACGAATCGCCTGATTTCAAGCGTATCAGCGGCTCCAGCGGCCGATGCGTGACTTCAGTCACACACTGGCGATGCGACCGAGCCTATTTCCAAATGAGACAGGCCGGCTCGCAAGCTCCGAATAAGCCGACGATGTTCCTGCGCTTCCTGTCCTAAAAGAAGCGTTTCAACTTCAGAATCTGCGACTCGAATCCGTACCACAGAGCGGTCGCGACCAGGGTGCACATTGCCAGGCGGAACCCTACAACCGCAAGATTTCCGGCTGTCCCATACGCGTCCATCGCGCGGTCAAACCAGCCAAAGTAAATAAACACCGAAATGTGAGTCATGTAGAGGCCGTAACTGATTCGCCCGTAGAAGGCCAGCGGCCCTCGCCGCAGCAATGCGTTCACCGGATTGCGCGCTCCGGTGGATGCGATTCCTGCAATCGTCGCGCCGGCAAAGCCCGCTGCCAGCGCCGAGTCCAGGAGCGATGTTCCGCCCGCGATGGTGGCCGCCGCGCCAATCCCCAGTACAAATATGGCGAGGCCGATTGCGAGCCATGCGCGGCGGCTGAGCTTGACCGTGTAGAAGGCGAGCGCAAGCAGACTGCCCAGCGCGATTCCGTCCAGATGAATCAGGGTATTCGTCGGTGTCATCCAATGCAGATTCGCGTGACGAATCAACGGAGATGCAACCAGCGCCGCCAGCAGGACCATGGCCAGCATCCATGGTCTGCGTAGGAAGCGTACGAGCGGCGCCCAAACAAAGTAGTACTGCTCTTCGATGGCCAGCGCCCAGGAGGGTCCGAGCGCTGGCGGCAGTGCAAAATGAAAGAGATTTTGCACACAAAAAATGTAAGCCAGCCATGGCGCGTTCTCGATCGCATGTCCCACGCTGCCGCCCACGAACCACGGCGCGTTCAGGTAAACAACGGCCAGAACCAGCAAATACACGGGCCAAACGCGCAGCGCTCGCCGCGCATGGAACTTATGAAAGTAATGCGGCTTGTCCCGTGTCTCCAGCAGAATGCATGTAATCAGGAATCCGCTGAGAATGAAAAACAGAATGACGCCCGCCCATCCCCACAGGCTTGCGTAGTACAACCACGTGCCCTCAAGGCGCGGATGGCAGTGATAAAGGACCACAGCCAGAATCGCCAGGCCGCGTAGCCCGTCGAGTTCCGGCAGGTACATGGGAAGCCAGGTTGGACGTTGCATGGGCAAAGTTGTTTGCCGGAAGTTCACCGATTCAGCGCAAGCTCATCCGGCCGCCAGCTGCCGCGCCCGTTCAGTTGCCCGCATCACGGCTTTAATCAGTGTTACGCGCAACCCACCCTCTTCCAACTCCAGGATGCCGTCGATCGTGCACCCCGCTGGCGTAGTCACGGCGTCTTTGAGCAGAGCCGGATGGTAGCCGGTCTCGAGCACCATCTTCGCCGCGCCGTAAGCTGTTTGCGCAGCCAGTTGCGTCGCAATGTCGCGCGGAAGGCCCACTTTCACGCCGGCCTCGGCCAACGCTTCAATAATGATGTACACATACGCCGGGCCCGAACCCGAGAGCCCGGTCACTGCATCCATGTGCTTCTCGTCCACCAGCACCGTGCGGCCCACAGTCTCAAACAGTCGCTGTGCCAACCCCATCTGCGCATCGCTCACAAAGCGCCCGCGGCACAGTGCAGCTGCGCCCGCGCCCAGAGCCGAAGGCGTGTTGGGCATTGCTCGCACCACCGCAATCTCCATACCCGCTGCTTCTTCAATGGCGCGCGTCTTGACTGACGCCGCGAAGGAAACCAGCAATTTGGATTTGCTCAACGCGGGCTTGATCTCCGCGATCAACTCCGGAACCTGGAACGGCTTGACTCCCACCAGAATCAGGTCCGACTGCCGAACCGCCTCCAAGTTGTTGGTACTCACGTCCACGCCCCATTGCGTGCTCAGTGCGAGCGCTCGCTCGGCGTGGCCTACGGTCGCGTGAATCTTTTCGGCGGCAAACAAATTCTCCTTCAGAAATGCCTGCAACAGAATGCCACCCATCTTTCCGGCGCCCAGAACCGCCACGCGGACCTGGGGCAACTGCGCAGGGGTTTGCGGAGCCTCGACGGCGATCTCGGCCATTGCTTCTTTTCCCTTCCTATTGAAAAATTCCGGCGTTTCCGGCGCTTTCGGCGCACAGCTCTGCCTACATCTCTCAAGGATACTCGCGCCAGGCGCGAATCCTTGCCCAATCACCGGAATCGATACCTTTCCTCAACAGCGTCTGGATTTCGGTCAATCACCTTCCAGTCGCGCTTGCGAAACGCGCCTAACTGGCGCAGTTCTCGAGCGCGCTCACTTACTGGCTCAGCATGGCTCCGTTCAAAAGAAAATCCTTCAATGTGCTCGCCATCTTGTCGTTGCGGTCGGCTACCGGCCAATTCACATCCCACACGACGTAGCCGCCCGGCAGCGAAAGAAACTTCTGGCCGCCAAACACAGCAGAGACTGCCGTTACCACCCAGGCGTCGGATTCAAGAATGTAAGCTGGCGCGGCTTCGTTTCCCTTGGATGGGTTGCGCAACTCGGAGATGTGCTCTCCGATGTGAATCACGGCACGAGGCAGCGCATCGCCCTGCAGGCGATCTGAATTGAACGTGCAATTGAAGAGCACGCCGTCCTGGGAATCCCTGATCCCTAATTCCTCATCCTTTGGCGATGCCTCGTTCCCCGCTCCATAAACGACGTTCACGCCTGTCGAATGATCGCCCAGTTTGCCATAGCTTGCAGCAGCCTTTTCTGCCTCATCCTTCGGCGGGCCTGCGCTCAGCTTGTCAGCAATTGCTTTCGCGGCACCAATGGCGTCGAACACTTCGATTGGGCTCACTGGTGCCGCAGCCGGCTGGGGCGGGCCTTTCGTTTCCTCGTCGTTTTTTGAATAGTCGATCTCTTTCGGCGTCACGTCTGAAACCGATTCGAGCACCAGGCGCGCGGGATAGGCATTCATGTTCCCAAAACCGCCGAAGCCCATAATCTTGCCCGTGGAGTCGCGTTGCAGCGTCGCGTCGGCCACGCTATCCAGCCGGCCCACGAGGGTTGCCGTAACCTCGTAGCGCGTGCAACCCAGGCACATGTCCATGCCCTTCTCGTGCTTCTGCGCCAGCAGGGAATCGAACTGCTTGAAGTCCTTGCTCTTGTCCAGCGTCAGTCCTGCGCGCGTGGCGGGTGTGAGCTTTCCGGCGAAGTTCCTCGCCGGCTGGATCACCAGCATGGCCGCGGGTCCCGCCTTGCCCTTCGTTCCTGCCGGATAATCAAGCCAGATCGCGTTCACCGGATACCCGCAGTTGGAGTCGGTCGAGTCCTTGATCACAAACTCGTCAAACCCGGCAACCACCGTACCCTTGATGCGTACAATCTGCCCATTGAACGCTTGCGGCTTCTTCACCACGTCGCACACCGCTACATCCACGGGCGCTGCCTGCGCATAAAGGTCGCCACCGAATCCCAGAATCATGCATGCCAGAATGAATCCATTCTTCATTGACTTTCTCCATCCGCTGCAACTCGCAACGGCATTCAATTTCCATCCGCTCCGAGCCCGCAGCTGCGTTGAGTATTGATCGCGGCACCTACCCAGGGAGGCGCGAACTCGAAAGAATAACACGCAGGCGCTTTCCGCTTCAGTGTTTCCGCATCAGGGGTGACGCAGCGCGTGGGCGATCCGGCGAGAAGCCGGAACGCTCCGGGCGGCACGGGCGTTTGTTAGTACGGATCGGCCATCGTGTGATGTTCGGCAGAGGTCGAATTGCGGAGCGAAGGATGGCATCACATGACCCACCCGAAAAACTCATCCAGAACTCATCTCCGCCTCATTGAGTCCTGAGCAAAGACGGGGCAGACTCGTTTCATCACGATTCGATCTTCGAGGAAGCGTGGAATCCGTGGAGGCAAAGAAAATGGCCACTTCAAAGTATCTATTGAGCAGACTCGTTCTGGTTACCGCAGTCGCCCTTCTAATGGCGCCTCATAGGTCTCCGGCACAACCGGCACCTCAACCTGTGCCATTGCACAGAGGCTGTGCTGGCCCTATACCTCCTGACTACATGGTCTGCAAAGGCCCGCCCGTCTGCAAAGAGAATGGCGATGGCTCAGAGGGCGTGCTGCAACCAGGACCCGCCCTCGTTAACGGAACCTCCTGCGTTTTCACGTACCAGCAATTCAAAGTTCCGAGCAAATGCACTGCGGGTTTATGTACAGCCCCGCCGCCGGGCACCGATGGCTGGTTCCAGCCGAGATACATCCTCATTGGAGTCATCTATGCCCCGCCGGGAAACAAGAGTTCGGTGACCTACCAGTCGAACAGCACGTTCGGTTCCACCCAGGACGTGGCGGAAGCTGTCGGCACCGGCTGGTCGGTGGGATTCACCGCGCTCGCCGAAACGACGACAACGGCGGAGACCGACACAACGACAACGGACCAATCCTTCACCATATCGAAATCACAAGGCGTCTCTGTCGGTACGCCGTCGGACGAGGATGTAGTCGACCACGACCAGGACAAGTTCTACATATGGACCAATCCTCAAATCAAGTTCTCCCAACCCTACGCGAACGTTCCGAGCCTGACGCTGAACCTTGTTCCCGCTGACCCCGCGCAACCCGATCCGACCCGCCTGGTCACCGTAAAAACGGTACGCGGAGCGGAACCGGACACCTATCACGTAATGGATGGTTGGACCGATGCCGATAAGAAGAACCTCCTCGCTCAGGATCCATTTGTGGCTCAACCCACAGTCGATCCCACAGCAGCGGATCCACGGCGATTCAGCCTCGTTCAGGAAGTACAAGTGCAGGGGCCGGATGCCTCGGGCGAGGCCCCACCCATGAAGGGGATTCCTATTTCGTCAAGCAATAACAATTGCCAGAAAGTCATGAACACAGACCTGTCCACCGAAACCATAGCAACTTCTCTGAACTTTATGGGCATCATCGGAATCTCTGGTTCCGGAACATTCACTACGAGCTTCTCCACCAGCAACCAGAGCTGCAACGGCACCTCGCAAAGCGCAAACCTCACATTGGAATCGTCAACGGTCGGCAATAATCGCAACATCGCAGTCTATTTCGATTCGCTCTTCGCTACGTATGCCTTCGTCGATCGCGCATTCTCGAACCCCGCAACCCCGCTGGGCCGCAATATCACCGGCAGAATCACGGATTCCTCCGGAGCGCCGCTTGCGAATCAACAGATCAACGTCACGTTCGCCAACGGCGTAACGCGAACACTCTTTTCCGACGCAAATGGGAACTACACCATCGTCTCGCCGCCCGTGGGTCCCATAACCATTCGCAGCGGCGACCTGGTCCTGCCAGCATCGTCGGTCGCAAACAAATCTGCGGTGATCCCGCTGAAGGTGGCGAGCCCGAAGGTCCCGCTTCCTTTACCTGTTCCTCCGCATGCGATCGTTCAACCCAGATCCCTCTAGTCACTCGGCACGGGGAGCGGCAGAGCTATATTCACAAGACTTCACGGGGCCAGATTTTGACAACCTTCCCGCATGTAATCGGATGCCCAGGTCTCGCTTCTGAGACCTGGGAAATCTCAATTCTTCGCCCACAGAAGATGCCTCTGGGATAGCGACTATTTTTGCGACGCAATCCAGGCGTCGATGCGCTGATCGAGGACGTCGAGAGGCAGGGCGCCGGAGTCGATCACCTGATCGTGAAAGGCGCGAATGTCGAACTTGTCGCCCAGGGCCTTCTTGGCCCGGTCGCGCAGCTCAAGAATCTTGAGCTGGCCAATCTTGTAAGCCAGTGCCTGGCTGGGCCAGGCAATGTATCGGTCCACCTCAGACTGGATGCTCGGCTCGTCAATATTCGAGTGGTCGCGGAAGTACTGAACCATCTGTTCGCGGGTCCAGCCCTGGGAGTGCACTCCGGTGTCGACGACGAGGCGGATGGCGCGCCAGACGTCGTTCTCCAGGCGGCCGTAATCGGAGTAGGGGTCCTGATAGAGGCCGACATCCTTGCCCAAATGCTCGGAGTAAAAGGCCCAGCCCTCGACATATGCGGTGTAACCCTCAAACTTGCGGAACTCGGGGATTCCCGTCATCTCCTGAGCAATCGAAATCTGCAGGTGATGGCCGGGAATGCCCTCGTGGTAGGCGATGGACTCGACGCCGTAGAGGTTGCGGTGCGTTGCGTCGTAAGTGTCGATGAACAACCGGCCGGGGCGGGAGCCGTCGGGTGTGCCCGACTCGTAGTAGGCGGGCGGCGCGGTTTTGGCAAGGTAGTCGGGAACTGAGGTGACTTCAAACGGAGCCTTGGGCAGCGTGCCGAAGAGCTGTGGCAACTTGGCCTGCATCGGTCCGAGATAGCCTTTGTACGCCGCAATGAGCGCGTCGGCCGAGGCCGGGTGTTCATCTGGGTTGGTCTTGAGGCTGGCGCGGAAACTGGCGAGATCCTTGAAACCAAGCTTCTGGGCGATGGCCAGCATTTCGGCCTCGTCCTTGCCCACTTCGTCGAGGCCGATCTGGTGAATCTGTGCGGCGGTCAGGTTGGTCGTTGTGGTGCGCTTGATGAGGAACTGGTAGTACTTGGCGCCGTCTGGCAGCGCGGTTATTCCCGGTAAATCGCGGCCCGCGGGAATGTAGCTGACTTCAAGGAAGCGGGCAAAGCGCAGATAGGCCGGCAGCACCTCTTTTGAGATGGCATCAAGCATTTCGCTCTTAATGCGCGCCTGCTCTGAGGCCGAAATCGAGGCCGGAAATTTCTTGAGCGGAAGAGCCAGGGGAGAATCTTCGGGCTTCTGACTGGCGAGCTGCTTCACCTGATCAAGAGTCTTTTGTAGCAGGTACTTCGGCGGCACGCGATGATCGTCCATGCCGATGGACATGTTGGTCGTGACCTGGTCGAAGGCGTGGGGAATGGCGTGCATGCGCGCGATCCAGTCGTCATAGTCCTTCACAGTGTTGAAGCTGAGCTCGGCCACAATCTGCGGGTAGTCGGCGTAGATGCCGCCCATCTGGTTGACGGGCATCTCCCACTCCTTGAACTCCGCGGCCTCCTGATCCAGATCGAATTGGCGAAGCAGAAGATCCTGACTGATCTTCTCCTGGTCAGTAAATCCGGTCGGGTCGATTGCGGCCACGCGCAGCTCGAACCTCTGTTCGCGGGCGATCTCATCGTTGTACGCCGCCACGGAGTAGTCGCTGACCTGGTCGTTGTAGCGGAGGTCACCGATCTCGGAGGCGAATTCGGGATCGTGCTTGAGCCGATCTTCCCAGTAGTCATGGAAGAGGGCGTTGAGGGCCTGGCGCCGGTCAGCAAGAGAGGCTGGCGCACCGGGGCCGGGAGTGAGCTGGGCGCGGAGCGCGGGAATGGGCGCGAGCAGCGCGGCCGATGCGGCGAGAGCAAGGATAGTGGGTTTTTTCAAGGGAGAGGGTTCCTTTGAGGGTCGATGGTCTTTCAGACGAGTTTAGAGCAAAAAGGCAGCGAGGTTAGCGGTGTTAGCGGAGTAGTCCACGGTTTCCAGCTCTTCGAGGCACCCATTTGCGGGGACCCGAACCGGGTCACAGGCCGGAAGGGCTCCGGGCCGTGGACGGTGAACGGCCGGTAGCTGGGCGACTAAACGGGCCGAGAATTCGGGGGTGGGGGGAGCCGTTAGAGCGGGCCGGCGTCTTGTGGACCTGATTGACGACGGCCCCCCGCTCGTCATTTATTTGCAGTCGTTCCGCAATATCGGTGCGCCAGGAATGTCCGTATCGATGCACGGAATGGCGCTTAGATACTCGTAGATGGCGCGAATGTCCTCGTCCGTCATGTGCTGATGAACAGGCCAGGGCATCACCTGCAGCACTGCTCCATTGAACGGAGGCAGAAGGCAGTTGCCATCCGCAGTTCCCGTGCAGTTGGGATGAACCATATCGTAGTCTTTTCCTGTACGCAGAATGGTGAGGAACTCTTCAAACGTGTGGCCTCCTGCTGGCCGCCCGGTTTTGTCTGGGGTCAGGTTGCGCGAGTAAAGGTGCGTCAGTTCTCCTTTGCTGCCGAACGGACCGAAGTCCCGGCCGCCGCCCAGGTAGGTGGCTGGATTCACCTCCTGCATCCCGCTGTATGGACCATTCGGATGAGGCAGAAGGTAGGGGTTCCCGGGGCCAATGTACTCGGTCGCCGGACCCTGGCTATGACACCCGTTGCAGTCGGCGTGCGCGTTCACAATGTAGCTGCCCAGTCCGACCAATCTTCGATCCCTGTGTTCGAAGTTGAGGGGAACTGGTGCGATGCTCAAACCGATCCTCACCTTGCTCTCATCCTGGTCTCGTTCCGATTCCGGCCCGGCAGCCGCGCGCGGCGTCTTGAACGACACCAACGAAAGGGCGATTGCGATGAATGCCACGAATACGACCAATAGATTGGAAATCGGCCTCGACTTGATTGACAGCGGGGGAATTCCAAGCAGCTTCACAAATTTGTTCACGCAAACCTCCTGCAGGCAGAGGGCCTGCATCCAGTGATTGGTTTCGAAAGTTAACTGAGGGTTGGGTCCGCTTGTTGGTGACAGGGGAAGTCCTGAAAAGGACTAGTGCGCCGAATGGTAGTGCTCGTTGGAAGACGATGTCAACAGGATTGTTCAGATAATTTGCGCCCCTGACATGATTTCTTTACCGGTGTTGTTCCCTGCGTAGATTCTGAGCGGGCTATCTACGTCCCCGGTCCCCCAAATGCGAGGGACCGGGGCACCCGGCCAGGAAGGCCGCGGGACGTGCACCGAGGGTCGTGGAAACGAAAACAGCAGGGCGCCGGGAGCGATCAAACGGACCGAGAATCCGGGGGCGGGGGAGTGCCTTTAGAGCCGGCAGGCGTGTCGCGCACCACAGCACCGGTCACGGGGCACACAAAGAAAGTGAAGGATCCAAGGCCTGCCATACCCAGTTCTTCAGATGACTGATGCTCTACGAGCGGCACATTATGGATGCCGCACAGAGCTGGGCTTGAGTCTTTCTTTGTGAAGCATGGTTCCGCCATGCCGATCCCCCGGGGGTTGGGTGAGCCACATTCATGATATCGAAACTCGTGGAAGCGAGGCAAGGGGGCAGATCGTCGGGCAGGTCAACTGCCAGGACTGCCGGATTCAGCGGTGATTTGGCGGCTTAGAGGCCGAGGGTTGGGTCAGAAAACCTACTGTTTCGAGCCGAGATTTGAGCGGTCTCTGGCCCAGATGCGCCAAACCTCGGCATATAACTCTAAAGAATTCTACAAATGACGGGATGGAGGCGGAGGAATTTCGCTAAAAGCTCGGCTTAGAACAGAAACTCGTATGAAAATAAATCGCGTTTGGCCCACATTGTGAACTCAAGTTTGCCGATAATTATGTGCATTTTCGATACGCTGGATCTAGATACCCGAAAAACAGTGGATCGTGAACCGTGGATCGTGGGTCGTGGACCGCGAACCGTGGACGGCGAACTGCGCGCCAAAAGCCGAGTGTCATGGATCGTGAATGGCGCTGCTGGGGTCGAGAGGGAGCGGAACGCGCGTTTAGGATGGGGCACCCAGTTTCGTGGTGGGTTGAGAGGGGTGAGTTGAGGGTGGTGCGATGCCCCCTTGAACGCAAAGTGCGGATTAAGGATGGGGACCCGCAACTCGTGCGCAGAAATAAACATGGCGTTCTACATATATTCGTCACACGCTAAAGATCTATTCACATCCCGGGCAGAGCGTAGGTGAGGCGCGGTTGCGCGAAACGCCAGTAACCGGCGCTCCCCAAATTCAAATTCGAGAGGTCTGCCTCCATGCTCAGAAAAGCAGCAGCAATAAGTTTTGTCTTCGGTGCGTTGGCAACGGCCGCATTGGCCCAGGAAAATCGCGCCCCCAGCGGGATTCCCCATCTGGATCACGTGTTTCTGATCATGATGGAAAACCACGGCTATCAACAGGTGTTTGGCAATCCGAACGAACCCTACCTGAACAGCCTGATCACAAGCGGCCAGGTGAATCTGGCGACCAACTATTTTGCTGTTGGACATCCGAGCCTGACCAACTATCTGGAGATCGTGGGCGGGTCGAACTTCGGCGTTCGCAGCGACAATTCTCCTGACTGGGGCAGCACATCGTGCACGCCGAACATCGCGAGCGGAGTTGTGAATGCCGACGACGGCGGCAAGAACGCGCCGGTTACGGTGGATACGGGGAACGTGTGCCCCATTGCAGGCAGAGGCACGGACGCTGCGACGCCGGCTGTGGATACCTGGAATGAGGTTGGCGGGCCGTTTGTCGCGCTCGCCGATCTTGATGGAGTGATGTCGGTTCCGGCCGCCGCCACCGAGGGAAAGACCATCGCCGACCAACTGGATTCCAGGGGGAAGGATTGGAAATCGTACCAGGAGAGCCTGCCGCTGGGCTCAGCCTATGGTGTGAACTACAGCAACGGAACGGCTTCGAACCTGACTGATTTCACAAATCTGGCGCCGCTCACTTCGTCCAATGTGGTGCAGCTCTACGCAGTGAAGCACAACCCGTTTGCTTATTTTGCCAACATTCAGGAAGGTTACGATCGCGACAGCAGCATGGCCAACTCGGTCGGCTTCGATGGCCCGAAGGGCCTGTATGCCGATTTGAAGAGCGGAAGGGTGCCGGACTTCGCTTTCATCGTGCCGAACCAGTGCGACGACCAGCATGGCCGCGGCAACAGCGACGCGTTCTGCGCCTTCGACTACGGCCAGAATGACAGTGGATACACATATGGCACGCAGGTTGGACTGAATCCCGGCCTCATTCAACAAGGCGATGTGACCATCGAGCGGCTGGTGAAGGCGATTCACGATTCTCCGGCATGGGAATCGGGACGCAACGCCATCGTGATCGTATGGGACGAGAACGACTACAGCGGCAGCACCACACTGCTCACGGGGCTCTATCCGGCACAGAACCAGAACCGCGTGGTCCTCACGGTGCAAACGAACTACGGGATCAAAGGCGTTCAGAGCGGGACCTACTACAACAGCTATTCGCTACTGAAATCGATGGAGGCGGGCTTCGGTCTGCCCTGCCTGAACCACGCCTGCGACTCGAATGTCCACGTTATGTCCGACCTTTTTGGCGGAGCGGGCGATCGCGATCACGACCACTTCTAGTCGGCTGACAAAGGGGGAGGGGCGCAGTGAACCTGGAATGTCCCTCCACCCGAACCATTCTCGGCCATGACAATCGCCGAGCGATTCTTCGTTCGCTCCGGTTGGGTTTCCCCAGCCGGAGTTTCTTTTTGCGAGCGGCTTGAAGCGTTATAGTAGGCTGCAAGGGCGGCTGGCTCACAGTAACGGTGGGGCCGGTCTCGCTCATTCCCTCTTGATTCAAATCCAACGCAATTTCTCATCGTTAACATTGAGGGCCAGGTTTCATCATTCATACACAAGGCAAATTCCGGTAAGAGTTCACACACGATTTCGCGAAGGAAAGCTGAGGCTCAGTATGGAAGGGTTCTATACGGTTCAGTTTGTCGGCGTGCAAGGCTGGGGTACGGGCGTTGTGGTTTATATCGGGGGCCACGTATTCGGCGGCGACAGCGCCATGATGTTTACGGGCACATACGAACGGCAGGGAAATGCCGTGACCGTTCAGCTCCACGCGAAGCAGATTGCGCCTGGACTGATGAACACGATGGGCAAAGACGAGTTCGATCTGGATTTGTCGGGAGTCGTGGACGGAGACAAGGTGAAGCTTGCCGGCAATATTCCGGGAACAGAGCTGCGTTTGAAAGCAAATCTCACGAAGCAAGCGGAGCTGCCAGCACGAGGTTAAGGCAACCGGGCGCCGTCTCAACGAGGCTGCGTAAATCTGACTTACAACGACGGGAAAAGAGTTCGTGCGATCCCCGGTCACCAAGTGCAAGGGACCGGGGGCACCCATTTCTCTGTGGGACGGCGGCGGTGAGGCGCGCGGGAAGTTTCAGAAGTCGTGTGGATGGTCGTGGACGGCGGTGGTGGACGCGTTGGAAGAAGAAGTGTCGCGAGCGGAATCGGCGATGGCTTGGGTGGGATCGGCGGGGTCAGTCGCTTCGGTTTGGGCGCGGAGGCGGGCGACGGTTTGCCAGTTGTCCTTGCGGGGCTGATCGGAAAACCACTGCGGCAGCGGCATGAGCAGGAAGCGGCTGAGAGTCTCGGCGTAGGGCTCGTAGAGCGCGCGCATTTGCCGGAGGCGCTCGCGCGAGGAGTCGTCGTAGCAGAGATTGACGCCGCTTGCGGTGAGCATGTCGTAGAGCTCGCGGCAGCGCGCGGGCGGAAGGCGGTCTGGCGCGTCGGCGACGGGGCGAAGATTGAAGATCTGCGAGAGGTCGACGAGCGCGTGACGGGCCATGGCGAAGGTGAGCTGGGCCTGGCGGGCCTCAAGGCCGCGAACACCGGCGATGAGAAGCGATGAGGTGTCGAGGATGGCGGTGAGGGCGCTGAGCCAGCTTTGGCTGTTGTGCTGGGAGCGGTAGTAGCAAAGCAGCGGGTAAGAGATGTGGCTCTCGAGGAGCTCGGCGGACCAGCGTTCCCATTCGACGAGGAGAGTGGAGAGGGACTGCGCGGCGCTGTCGGAGGAGTGACGGCGCAGGAGCTCGGCGGAGGTGGGCGGTGAGCCGGCTCGGGCGTCGAGCAGGGAGATGGAGACTTCGCGGCGCGAGAAGGCGCTGTAGAGGACCGGGAAATATCCCATGACCATGGCGAGAAAGCCGAAGCCCATTCCGCTTTGGAGAATGAGGAGGACGCGGGCGAGCGGGGTGTGCGGCGTGACGTCACCGAGGCCGAGGGTGAAGATGGTTGTTCCGCTGACGTAAAGGTCGGTATGGAAGTTGGCAGGTTGCGAAGGATCGTTGAAGGGACTGCCAATGGCGAAGTAGATGGAGGCGAAGCCGAGGACCATGACTGCTGCCCAGACGACGAGAAGAAGAATGAGCGAGAGCGGGCCGTAGTAGCCGAGAAGGATTTCGCGCCGGCGGGGATGGTGAAAGCGGCGCGCGAAAAAGCCCCAGGGATACCAGGTGGCGATGTAGAAGAGGCGGGTCAGGCGGAAGCGGCCGGTGGCGCGGCGGGGAAGGATGATGGTCTGGAAAGCGTCGAAGAGCACAGTCGAGATGCAGAGGATGCCGGCAACCAGAACCAGGGGGCGCATGGGGTCTCCGCAGAGTGCGAGGCAGCCGATGGAACGGGGCACGGCAGCCGTTGGTTGGATTGTAGTGGACGGATCGAGGACAGTGGACGTCGAGTGAAATACTTTTCGATGCGGCGCAACCGACAAACTGCGGCGCCCAAATAAAGACTTTATTGCAAGCAGATTCGTCGGTAAGCTGTAAGATCGTTGCTTTTGCTGACAGAATCACCGCGAGCCCCAAGAGGCAAAGAAAAAGCTTGCCTCAAAGGATCGCGGGTGGTTAGAGTTGTGAAACGGTATTCCCCCCAAAGGACAATTGACAGCGGAGAGAGCGAAACGAAGCAAGTAGACGGGGCTCCCTATTTCCTGGCATCGGAATCGATGACAGTTTGTGTGCGGGACTTTTGCGCGCGACGCCCGGGGTTTACCTGTCGCACCAGGACAGCGGGTGAGCGCGTTTGCGGGGTTAACCGAGCTAGAGGCGGACGGAGTCGGAAAGGGAGGTCAGTGAATGAAATCGAACAAGCGAAGTGGATGGGCAGCGGCGGTGGTGGCGCTGGTTTGCCTGGGGTTGGCGGGATGTGGGAACAACGTGAAGGGCCACACGTACGCGGCTCCAGACGGATCGGTGACGATCGTGTTTCAATCGGGCGGAACTGCGAACGTGACGATGGGTCCGATCCCAGTGACTTGCACGTATACGCAAAGCGGCAAGCAAGTGAACCTGACTTGCGGCGGGCAGACGGAGATTCTCACGGTCGGCGATGGGACGTTGGATGGGCCGCAGGAGACGGTGGGACATTTGACGAAGGTGAAGTGAAACAGCGAAGTTGGCGAAAAGTGAGCGGGCTAGCGGAGTCAGCGAGCAGGCGCCCGGGAGGCCAGTGAGCCGGCAAACTGACAGGTTGTTCATGGAAAGTTCAAGGCGGTCCGACGATGCGTTGAATAATCAGCGATCGGGCCTTATAGAACTCTTTACTTAAGGCGAGGAAAGATGCTACTTTGATCAGCATCCCCCCGCCTCGAAAGACAGGAGAATAGTTATGCTTTGTCCACGCTGCGGCACGGAGTCTCAACCAGACAACAAATTTTGCAAGAGTTGCGGAGCAGTGCTGGGCGCAACGGGTAGCGTGCCAGCCGCAGCGGCGGCCCCGCCTGCAGGTCCTCCTCCCGCACCGATGGGAGCGCCGCCGGCTTATGGCGCAACGCCGCCCCCGGGAGGGATGCCACCCCATGTACCGCCACCGGGGATGGTGCCAATGGTGTACCAGGCGTATCCGGGGGGGCCGCAGCAGGTTTATTACGTGCCCGCGCCCGGAAAACCGGGGCATGCCGGTTCCGGCGTGATGGGAGACCTGACGGCGAAGATCCGGCAGCTGGCCTCGACGGACAAGCTGGAAAGCTTCAGCTTCAAAGAGATTTTCAATGAAACGTTCAAGAAGCACGGAGGGGACGCGGTGGAAGAGTACCTCGGCGTTGGGTCGCCGCGGTCGACGCCGCCATTGGAGATGGTGGACACGAACTGGCCGAAGCCGTGGATGTTCTTCCGCGTGCTGGCGGGACTGGTGGTTGCGTACGCGGCGATTTACGCACTGTACATCTACACAGGAAATGAAAAGCCGATGATCGCGATCATGGTGCTGGCAACGTTTGCCGTGCCGATGGCGACGCTGACGTTCCTGTGGGAGATGAACACCCCGCGCAATGTCTCGGTGATCGAGGTCATCAAACTATTTGTTGTGGGCGGCGGCATCTCGGTGCTGGTGATCACGCTGGCTTACATTACGCCGCTTTTCAGCGCGGGCGAGTTCTACCAGGCAGGCATTCTGGAAGAAAGCGGAAAGTTGCTGGCGGTGATCCTGGTAACGTGGGGCGCTCGAGGCGCGCGCTACCCATATCAACTCAACGGAATTCTGTTTGGGGCGACGGTGGGCGCGGCGTTTGCGTGTTCCGAGACGCTGGGCTATGGGATGGATGCGTTTGCTCCCGGTTTGGTTCAGTTCGTAAAAGGCGGCGGGCTCGACCAGATTTTCGCGGGACTTCCGCAGGGCGCCACAGTGGGATGGGGAATCATCCTGATGCCGGTAATGAAGGCCACACTGACGGAGCTGAATGTGCGCGCCGTGTTGGCGCCGTTCGGGCATATCGTGTGGACGGGTCTTGCGGCGGGCGCCTTCTGGCGAGTGAAAGGTGATCGGCCGGCAAGCTTAAGCATGCTGATCGATGGGCGCTTCCTGCGCGCATTCATTATTCCCGTTGTGCTGCACGCGATTTGGGATTCACCGCTGGCAGCGGGAAGCAGCAACCTCGTGATGTCGTGGGTGGGCATGGGTGTTCTTTCCGTGGTCGGGTGGTATGTACTGTTCACGATGATCCAGCAGGGCCTGCACCAGGTGAGAGACATGCAGAAGGCGCAACTCGAACACACGCTGCAACACGTGGAGGCGACGCTCGGCCTGGGAACAGTAAGGCCGCCGATGCCACCGGGACCGGTGGCTGTAGCGCCAGTGGCGTAGAGACAGGGTTCAGGTTTGAGCGATCAAGGGCCAGGGAACAACGGTCAGGAGAGTAAGCGAATGGCGGCATTCTGCAGCAAGTGTGGCACGCAGTTGGAAGGCAATGAGCGCTTTTGCGTGAAGTGCGGAAACGATGTGCTTGCGCCAGCGGGCGCACCAGCGGTTGCGCCCATGACTTCGGCGCCTCCGCCGGGATACTTGGCGGCGCCTGCGCACATGCCCTTTGTGGCTCCAGGGCAGTTGCCGATGTCGGTGGCCATGCCGCCGCCGGCTCCGGCACATAAGAGCGGGATGCTATGGCTGGTGATCATCGTAGCCTTGGCAGCGGGCGGCTGGTACTACTACAAACACACGCCACAAAGTGTGACGCCACCGGCGACCGCTCCGGGGCAACAGCCGGGAACTCAGCCGCAAACCCCGCCGGGAGGGGGCCCTGCACCACAACCGGGAGGCGCGCCGCCACAGCAGCCGGCGCAGCAGCCTGGAGGAGGACCGGGACAACCGCCAGATCAACAGCCAGGTGGCGGGCCGGGACAGCCTCCGGCAAACAATCCCGCGCAACCGCCCGGCGGTGGGAATAACACCGCACTGGTGGAACAGCAGGAGTTCAGCGGCCGATGGGTTGAGCAGAACGGGAACGTTGAGGTAGAGGAAGCAAAGTGGGTGAACCACTCGACTGTGTCGATCCAATCGGCGACGCTGATGTGCGTGCAATACGCCTCGACCGGCACGATCATCTTTCAAACTACGATGGTGCTGAATGGGCCGACTGCTCCTGGGGCAACTTCGTCGTTCCCATCGTTTCCGATGGGGGCGATTCAGCAGGCCATGGCGAAAGTGCAATGTGGCTTTGTGGCTGTAACTCCGGCGCAGTGAGGCGGGTGAGACGGCGGGGCTAGCGTCGCTTGCGAAGCAGCGGCGGCGAGGAGCGTGTCCTGACGGTGAAGACGATAGAGGCGGACGGCGTGCCGTTCGCATAAAAGTGGGAACGACTTTCGAGGGAGAGAGAGTATGGCAGCATTTTGCAGCAAGTGCGGCTCACACGTAGAAGAGAATGAACACTTCTGCCCGAAGTGCGGAAACGATGTGACGGCGGCAGCGGCAACCCCAGCAGTTGCGCCGGTGGCGCCAGCACCGGTTCCCGTGGCGCAGCCGGTGGCGCCTCCACCACCGGTTTACTCAGCTCCGCCTCCGCAAGGCTATGCGGCGCCTCCACAGCCTCCGCCAAGCTATCCGACACCGCCGGTTCAGGGCTATGGGGCGCCGGGACCGATTCCGGTGGTGGTGCCGCCGGCGGAAGGGGGGAAGAACAACAACATGCTGTGGCTGGTGATCGCTGTCGCAGCAGCTGCCGGTGGGTGGTACTACTACCACAAACCGCCAGAGCCGACGCCACAGACGCAGAACCCGCCCGCGCAACCGGGTGGCGCGCCTCCGCAGCCGGCGACACCGGCGCAGCCGGGTGGTCCAGGTCCGGGCGGACCGAACGCGGCGCTGGTCCAACAGCAGCAGTGGAGCAGCCAGGAACAGCCGGTCAATGGTCAGGTCCAGGTCCAGAACGGGAAATGGGTGAACGGAGCGGCTGTCGCCATTACGACAGCGGTTCTGGAGTGCGACCAGTACGACGCGAACCAGGCGGTTCTGGCACAGAACCAAACCAATTTGACGCTGAGCAACCCGCCGCTCACGCCGGGCGGGAACGCGACCTTCAACAGTTTCAACGCGGGACAGATCGTGCAGAACGTGAACTCGGTGAACTGCGGCATTGTGGCGGTCACACCGGCTCAGTAATCGGCGGTCCGTGTGCCGAAGTGGTGAAGAGAGAGAATCGGAACCTCGCGGTTCCGGTTCGCGTATTCAATCGTGTGTGCCAAAAGGCGCATGAATCCATCATCGAAGCAAAGCGAGATGATGGATGACGATACGGATCGCTAAGCAAGTGAGTGTGCGAACGCCGGTGAGCCTGATAACCAGGGTCCCCGGCGTTTTTTTGCGCATCAGGCGGGAGGCTGATTCTGAGCGGCTGCGCCGACCGAGACTTGCGCGCGGGATTTGCGATAGACATTCGCGACGGCGAGGGTCCAGAGAGGGACGAACTCCACGCCGGGGATCAACTTGGCTGCGAAGGAGGGCAGGAACTCCCAGTGAAAGCCGAGAAGGTATGTGAGCAATCCACCGACACAGACGTCGAGGATGTCGTCCGGGGGTGATGCGGCGCCCTCAAGAACAAATGGGAAAACCGCGATCTGAAGGATGTCGGCGACGATGGCCACGACCATAGCGATGCGCAGGCGCGGACCGGCGGAGATTTTGACGGATGCGTGATTGAGGTCAGCGGGCGCGGGCATGGGCGACATCAATAGGGTAGCGCGGGAAGGCACGGAGCGGCGGAACAAGGGAGCTTTTGGACAGACATCAAGCTCGAGGGGCTAGAAACCCTGGTCCCCAAATGCAGAGGACCTGGTGCCAGCAATCTATTCGTAACGAAGAGCTTCGATGGGATCGAGGTTGGCTGCGCGGATGGCCGGGATCATGCCACTCACGAGGCCAGTGATGACAAGAATCAAAGTGGACACGATGAGGGCGGACGGAGTGATGATCAGGCGGATATCGGCCGACGAGGCATTCTTGGCAATGGCGCTATAGAAGGTGATGCGGCCGACCGAGACGGACACGAGAAGGGCGAGGAGGATGCCGCCGATGCCACCGACAGCGGTGATGGCGAGCGCTTCGGCCAGAAATTGAACGAGGATGTGACGCTTGCGCGCGCCGAGAGCCTTTTCGACGCCGATCTCGCGAGTGCGCTGCTGGACGCTGACCAGCATGATGTTCATCAGGCCGATGCCGGCGATGCCGAGAGTGAGCGCTCCCACCAGGGAGAGAAGGATCTGGAGGGCCATGGAAAGAATCTCGAACTGGTGCAGCTGGGAGCGAAGATTGGCGATGTGGAGCGCGTCTTTATCGGTGGGGCGGAAGTGATGGGCGTCGGCAAGGGTATTGCGGATGGTGGTTTCGATTTTCTGATAATCGCCGTGATAGCCGATCCAGACGCCGCCGATGTAGTGGATATCTTTTAGATCGGCCATGGTGTTGAAGGGAATGTAGACGGTGTCATTGATGTTGTCATTCGACTCCTGCATTTTGGGCTGGAGCACGCCAACGACGGTGAAGTTTTCGCCCTTGATGCGAATGGTCTGACCCACGGCCCAGACGCCGGAGAAGAGCTTGGTTTTGGCTTCGGATCCGAGAACGCAAACGTGGGCGCGCTGGTCGTCTTCAGCACCGTTGAAGAAGCGGCCCTGATCGGGCGTGAGCTTGATGATGTCGGAGTAGGACGGACGAGAACCGATGATGGTCCATGTGTAGGTGTGGAGATCGTTCTCGACTGGCTCATCCTGAAACTGCATGGGAGAGATGTGGACGATTTCAGGGAGGGCGGCTGTGACGCGGTCGACGTCATCGAGGGTGAGACGGACCTGGACACCGGCTTTATCCCCGCCGGCCTGCTGGCTGGTTTTGCCGGGAAAAATGCCGATGGTGTTGGTGCCCCACTCGGCAAAGATGGTCTCAATGGCGTGGGAGAAGCCGTTGCCATAGGCGAGGAGCAGCACGACGGTGGCAATGCCCCAGGCCATGCCGATGGTGGTGATGGCGGTGCGGCGGCGATTGAAGAGCATCGCCTCCCAAGCCTGGCCGAGAATGTCTCTGAGCATGTTTACTCCTTGCGCAGGGCTTCAATGGGGTCAAGTGCAGCGGCTTTGCTGGCGGGATAAAGGCCGGCAGCGATACCGCAAAGGACGAGCGTGCAGAGAGCCAGCGCCGCGGACCAGGGCACGATTCGCGGCGGATCGAAGCCCGGAATCTTGTCGGTGAGCACGGCCTGGAGCAGATGCATGAAGACCCAGGAAACAGCGATGCCGATGAGTCCGCTGATGGCGGTGAGCAGTAGGCCTTCCCAGAAGAATTGCGCGATGATGCTGCGCTTGGTGGCGCCTACGGCTTTCATGACGCCGATCTCGCGGGTGCGCTCGGTGACGGAGACCAGCATGATATTGATGATGCCCACGGCGCCGAGTGCGAGAGTGACCACGCCGACGCTGCCAAGGAAGATATCCATGGCTGTGAAGATGGCGCCGATGATATTGGATTCCGTGATGGTGTCAAACTCATTGAAGGCTTCGGAGAGCGACGGATCGAAGCCGTGACGCTCGGCGATAACGCGATGCACTGCGATATCCGCGGCGGTATTGTCGTTCTTTTTGGTGGGGTTGTATTGGATGGAGTTCACCGCGTCCTGGGGAATGTTGTCGCCCTTCAGGGGGAAATACTCCTGCATGGTGGTTATGGGGATATACATTTTCTCGTCGTCGTAGGTGTTGTTACCACGGCCCACCTTTTCGCCGACGCCAATGACGGTGAAATCGATTCCGTTAATGGAAACGATCTGGCCGATCATGGGATGGCCCTGAAAAAGAATGGAGGCGGATTTCTGCGCGACAAAGACAACGCGGCGCGTCTGGAGGACGTCCTGTTGATCGATAAAGCGGCCGGCAGCGATGGGAAGAAAACGGACGACGGTGTAGCTGGGCTCATTTCCGCCGAGATGGGCCGAAGTGTTGCTCCATTGACTGACTTCGTAGAGATCGGAGCGGGCTAGCTCGGCCGTGACGTTTTTCACCTCGGGTAAACGGCCGATGGCGTCTTCGTCGCGGAGGGTGAGCTGATAGGGGCGCATTCCTACGTGCTGGTTGGGCAGCGCGGGGATGGTGCCGTTCATAACCATCACGACGTCATGACCGAATTGCGAAAGCTGCTTGCGCTGGCCTTCGCGGAAGCCCTCACCGAGACCGACAAGCACCAGCAGCGAGCCAACCCCCCATGCAATACCGAACATGGTGAGAAAACTGCGCAGCTTGTTGGCCATAATGGCGCGGAAAACCTGCCCGAGAGTGTCAGAAAAGCTGCGCATGACGGTTGGACGGCGCGAGGCCGTCTTTGCATATCCTTTAACTATGAAGAATACGACGAAGATAGCAGTGCGGTTCCCGCGAAAGGGGATGGCCGCGGCAGGGGAATGACATTTTATCCCCCAAGCGACTCTATTTGGCCCGGTTTTGGGTGATTCATGTCACTGCGGAACCGTGATGCATTGCCTTGCGTAATACAAGCCAGCGGATTACAACGGTGGTCAGTCACCGTCTCAATCTTTTGGGCAAATCTCATTCCGGTTGCGTTTGCTGTTCTTAATGGGGCAGCGTACGCCGGTCTTATCCAGGCAGCAACCGCTGAGAGAACCGCTCTCTGGCGGAATCAACTCTGGGACGAAATCAGGGGAGGACAGTGTGGCAGCGTCGCGTAAGAACAAGAAACTATGGATCGTAGTGGGCACGTTGGGAGCCGTGGTGGTGCTGGTTGCGGGCATCGCCATTGTGCGTATTGCGAAGGGTGATCCGATTGACCCCAACCGGCTGGCCAAGGTGACGCGCGGCGATGTGGCCAAGTCTGTGGTTGCGACCGGCGACATCCAGCCGATTACAAAGGTCGAGGTTAAGAGCAAGGCCTCCGGAATTGTGGAAAAGCTCTACGTGGACATTAACGACCGCGTGCACAAGGGCCAGGAACTTGCGCAACTGGATCAGCAGGAGATTGAGGCGCAAGTGGACGCACAGAAGGCGCAGCTTGCCAGCGCCCAGGCCAACGTGACCACGTATGAGGCCAACATCGAGCAAGACAAAGTTACGGCATCGGCTCCCGACTTGCCCATGTACAAGGCGACGCTCGACCGGAACATGGAGATGAATAAGGAAGGCATCGTGAGCCGCCAGGCTCTGGACGACGCGAACCGCGATTACCTGGCGGAGCTGACGAAGCGCGACTCGGCAAAGGCGCAGATTGGCGTGGACACTGCGAAGCTGAAGCAGGCGCGGGCGCAGGTGCAGCAAAGCGAGGCCAGTTTGAAGCAACTGGAGGAGCAGCTGTCTTATACAACCATTGTGGCGCCGATGGACGGCGTGATTTTATCCCGCGACGTTGAAATGGGTGATGCGGTCAGTTCGATCCTGGTGCTGGGTTCGACGGCCACGCTGGTGATGACCGAAGGCGACACGTCTGAGGTTTATGTGCAGGGCAAGGTGGACGAAGCGGACATTGCGCACGTCTACATGGGACAGCCCGCGCGCATCAAGGTGGAGAGCTTCCACGACCGGACGTTCTCAGGAAAGGTGACGAAGATTGCGCCGATGGGAGTGGAAAAAGACAACGTGACGACATTCGAGGTTCGGGTGTCGATCAACAACCCCGGCGGCGAGCTGAAAGCCAACATGACGGCCAACGCGGAGATCATGCTGGACGAGCATAAGGGCGTGCTGACGGTGCCGGAAGATGCGGTGATTTACGACAACAAGCAGAGCGCGTTCGTCGATGTTCCCGACAGTCATCAGAAAGAGGGATTCAGGAAGATTCCGGTGACGGTGGGGTTGTCAAACGGGTCGGTAACGGAGATTGTGAGCGGTGTGAAGGAAGGCCAGCAGGTGGTGCTGCAGCAATAGGGCCGCGAATCTGGCCTGAGGCCCACGCGAAGTCGACACAGTAAGGACGAAATTGCCCCAAGCGAAGGTTGACCATATTACGTCAACCGACGCTTGGGGATTTTTGCGTTCAGCGGGCGAGGAAGTTTTCGTTGGCGAGAATGCGGTAGAGTGTGGAACGGCTGATGGCGAGTTGCCGCGCGGTGCGGAGCTTGTTACCGCGGTTGAGGTCGAGGACATACTGAACGTGCTGGCGGATCATGGCGTCGAGGGAGAGGTCGGCCGCGCGGGCAGTGGACTGCGCGTCAATGGTGAATGCGGAGCCTGGCGCGGAGTTGGCCCAGGGATTGAGCATTGAATTGGAGAGGGGATTGGCGGCGAAGGGTGAGTCGAATCGCGTGTTGGAAGAAGGCTCGAGGCCGTCGGGAAGGGCGAGGTCGGAGGCGCGGATGACGCCGTTGTCGGCCTGAAGAAGAGCGTTTTCGAGGATCCCGGCGAGTTCGCGCACGTTGCCGGGCCATGCGTGCTGGAGGAGGCGGGCAAGAGAGCCGGGCCCGAGGACGACGGGGCGCTGCTGATAACGGACGCAAATGCGGTCGAGAAGGAACTGGGCGAGCGGGGCGATGTCTTCGCGACGCTGGCGCAGCGGAGGGATGGCGAATCGAATCGTGGTGAGACGAAAGGCGAGGTCGGGAAGAAGCAACCCTTGACCGGCCATCTGGCGCAGAGGAGTTTGCGAGGAGGCAAGCAGGACGGCGCGGCCGGGCGGGCGGTCCTGAAGATTCTTCAAAACACCGAGGAGCAGGCCCTGGCCCGGAGGGGCGAGAAGGTCGATGCGATCGAGATAGGTGAATCCAGCGAGGGTGGAGGGATCCGCGTCAGTAGCCAGCCACTCGCGAGCGTCGCGGCGCTGAAAAGTGCTGGCGGCGAGAGGCGATCGGCTGAAGAGATAGCGCGCGAGAGTGTGCTTGCCGCTGCCGTGTTCGCCCTCGATGGCGGCCACCTGCAAATGAGGCGCCGCCATCTCCGCCTGCATGAGGAGCTTTCGCCAGGCAGCGCTGACGCCGACAACATGAACAGAAGATGTGGAGGGATCAAGCTCTACGAGCGTGAGTCCGGGTGCGGAGGGCTGCGCGTGGAATGGAGCGGAGCTATGCATGGATCCCGACCTGCCTCGCGAGCGGCGCAAAGGTGAACTGCCAAGCCATCACAGATCTCATCGGCGAGGTCGGGGAAAACATGAACGGCAGAGATTAGGACTACGAAACTCCGAGACGAAGAAAACGGACTCATGGCAGCGCGTTATACTCAAGCATTCCACCCGGGGCGAATTCCACAACCAGTTTTGATTTTTTGAAGAATCTGAGGAAACAGGGATGCCAGCTCAGTCTGCAGCCGAGACGCGTTTGAGGCTCGCCGTTCGAGCGGGTAAACCGCTTGGCGAGGAGCAACTGGGCCCGCGCGTCGGACGCGCGGATGTGCTGCGGCGGTGGGGAAGCGCGGTGTGGGTGCTTGGGATTGTTGGTTTCGCGGCGCTGCATGCGAGGCACCTGAGAGCGGATTTTCCGAACGGATCGCCGTGGATCTTCGACTGGGCGAAATATACCGACGAGGGTTGGTATGGTGCCGCAGCCATTCGCGCGCACTTGTTTGGGCATTGGTACATGGCGGGGGATTTCAACGCGGCCGTTGCGCTGCCCGTGTGGCCGTTTGTGGAATGGTTGCTGTTCTTCTTCACCGGGGTAACTGTGGAGGCGGCGCGCGGCCTCGCGGTGGGTTGCTTTTTCGCGAGCCTGGCGTTGACCTATCTGCTGCTGCGCAGGGGCGGGTCGCGATCGATGGCGCTGCTTGGAGTGACCCTGGCAGTAACGAGCCCGTATCTCTACTGCTTCAATCGGCTGGCGATTCTGGAGCCGCTGGAGACAACGATGACGCTGGCCATGCTGAACGTGGCCGTGCGGCTGCCGAGGATGAAGCGGCCGATGATGGGCTCGATTGGAATCGGGGTGTTGTTCGCGTTTGCGATGCTGACCAAGACAAACGCGGTGTTTCTGGCGCCGGCAGTGGGGTGGGCGATTGCTGTGCCGCTGTGGAGCGATCGGAGAATCGCAATTAAGTGCGGACTGGCGGCGGCCTCGGCAGCGGCCCTGTCGTATGGCGCGTGGATTGCGCTCATAGCGTCGGCGGGGTTGATGGGCGATTACAAGTACTTCTTCCTTTCCGCGAATTCCTATGTGAAGCCACCGGAGTTTTCGTGGCCGCTGGTTTCATTCTGGTGGTCGCTTCACGGAATGCTTTGGGTGGATCACAGCCTGGTATTGCTGGCGGGAGCGTTGGCGGTGGGCGCGGCGCTTGCGTGGCGAACAGGATGGGGCCGGAGATTGGGCCGCGATCCAGTGTTCGGGGCTTCAATTCTGGGAATTCTGGGATTCGTATTGTTTATGACGGTGCAGAATCATCCGCAGCCGCGCTACTTTGCTGTGCCAGCGATTTTGGTTTGCATCGTTGTGGCGCTGGGAGCGGGCGCGCTTGTGGAGCAGGCAGGACGGGAGCGGCGTCTGGGATGGATTGTGATGGCCGCAGCCGCGATGGCGGTGGGCATTCATGGATGGAGAACGATTGGCTACGCAAGTCATCCGGAATACACGTTTGTGAATACGGCGACCGAGTTGACCCGGTATATTGATACGCATCCTAACGGAAAACGGTTGATGGTCGCGACCAGCGGAGACGAGATCACTCTGATGACCGGACTGCCCGCGATCTGCGACGAACTGAGCACGGATGATCTGGCGGACAAGGTGGGCCGCTATGAGCCGGGATGGTTCTCTTCATGGAATGGGGTTGACCCCAGTGCCCTCGCGGACCTGCATACGCGGTATTCGCTGGAGCAGGTGGCGAGCTTCAGCGCGCTCGACGATCCGGAGCGGAATGTTCTGGTGCTGTTCAAGCTGCATCCTTTGCCGGGAGGAAAGCTGCGCGACGAATCGGACCCGAGCCTCAGCGATGTGTTGCCGGGCGACCGGATCGACGTGCCGGTGGAGTGAGGGCGGGGAGCAGGAAATAGAGAACGGACAACTTCCTGGAGACCATTCTCATCAGACAACTGAAAAGCGAAGGAAATCTGGGTTGAAGGTGTGCGCCGAACGCGGCTTTTTCGCGTTGCAATGGCGGGCTTGTGGGCGCGATCCGAAATGGGACCGAACCAAGCCGGGAATAGCGCAGGGAAACCCCGTGACAGCTATCACTCGACAGCGGTGTATCCGGATGATAGCCTTCCGGTGGCAATTCCCCGGTGTTTTAGAGGCCGGTTCCGGGGCCGAATGTGCCTCGATTTCAAAACCTTATGTATGGAGGATGCGTGACTGTACTGGGTGGGATGGACTTCTTTGCTTGCGTGAGCGTTGTGACGCTCATCGTGGCCGCGTTTTTTGCGCGGCAGGTTATCGGTTCTGAGATCGGGATGGCGAGTGCGCGGAAGATATCCGCGGCCATCAAGAAGGGCCTCGAGATGCTTCTGAATCGGCCGTATAAAACCGCGGCAGCCTTGCTGACGTTGCTGCTGCCGACGCTGGCTTACGGGCAGACGGAGCAGGCGGGTGGAGAAGCCGGCCTGAGAGTGCCGGATTTGTCGACCGTCAATTTTCTCGGCATGAACGGACACGCGCTGCTGTCGCTCGGGTTGCTGTTCTGCGCGGGCGGCCTCTTGTTTGGAATGGTGATCTATGTGCAGTTGAAGAACCTGCCCGTTCACCGCACCATGCGCGAGATGTCCGAACTGATCTATGAGACTTGCAAAACATACTTGGTGACACAGGGCAAGTTCATTCTTTTGCTTTGGGTTTTCATCGCGGTAATTATCGCGCTGTACTTTGGCTACCTTGCGCCGGTTCCCGGGAAATCGATTGCGGTGACGCTGCCGATCATCCTGCTGTTTTCGCTGGTTGGCATCGGGGGCAGCTACGGCGTGGCATGGTTCGGAATTCGCGTGAACACATTCGCGAACTCGCGGACGGCGTTCGCCGGATTACGCGGAAAGCCGTATCCGTGCTTTGCGATTCCGCTGAAGGCCGGCATGAGCATCGGCATGATGCTGATCTCGGTCGAGCTGCTGATCATGCTCTTCATCCTGTTGTTCGTTCCGGGTGATTATGCGGGGCCGTGCTTCATCGGTTTCGCGATCGGCGAAAGCCTGGGCGCGGCGGCGCTGCGCATTGCGGGCGGCATCTTCACCAAGATTGCCGACATCGGCTCCGACTTGATGAAGATCGTATTCAAGATTAAGGAAGACGATGCGCGCAACCCGGGAGTGATCGCGGACTGCACAGGCGACAACGCGGGCGATTCGGTTGGCCCCAGCGCCGACGGCTTCGAAACGTATGGCGTGACTGGCGTGGCGCTGATCACGTTCATCTTGCTGGCGGTGCCGGACTCCAAGACACAAGTGCAGCTGCTGGTGTGGATTTTCGTGATGCGCGTGGCCATGCTGATCTCCAGCTCGGCTGCCTACTTCCTGAACGGCGCGATTGCTCATGCGAAATACGGAAATGCAGACGAGATGGACTTTGAGACACCATTGACGTCGCTGGTATGGATCACGTCCATCGTTTCGATCGCCCTGACCTACGTCGTTACGTACCTGATGATTCCCAACCTTGGCGATGGAACGCTTTGGTGGAAGCTGGCTTCGATCATCTCCTGCGGAACGTTGGCGGGAGCGGTCATACCCGAGTTGGTGAAGGTTTTCACTTCGACCAAATCTGCTCATGTGAGAGAAGTGGTGAAGTCGGCGCAGGAAGGTGGAGCTTCACTGGGAATCCTGTCGGGATTCGTAGCCGGCAATTTTTCGGCCTACTGGCTGGGATTCAGCATGGTTGGTCTTATGTCGCTGGGCTACTTCTTCTCGACGGGCGCATCGATGGCGAACCTGATGCTGGCTCCGGCGGTCTTCGCGTTTGGGCTGGTGGCGTTCGGGTTCCTGGGAATGGGCCCCGTGACGATCGCTGTAGATTCCTACGGGCCGGTCACCGACAATGCACAATCGATTTACGAACTGTCGCTGATTGAGAATGTTCCCGGTATCGAGGCCGAGCTGAAGAAGGACTACAACATCGACGTGAAGTTCGAACGCGCGAAGGACCTGCTGGAAGCGAACGATGGCGCCGGCAACACCTTCAAGGCTTCGGCCAAGCCGGTGCTGATCGGGACTGCGGTGGTTGGCGCCACGACGATGATTTTCTCCATCATCATGGCGCTGACCGGCGGACTGACGCACGACGTGCAGAGCCTTTCTCTGCTGCACGCACCCTTCCTTCTGGGCCTTATCTCGGGCGGCGCGATGATCTACTGGTTCACGGGCGCTTCAACGCAGGCGGTGACCACGGGCGCATACCGTGCGGTCGAGTTCATCAAAGCCAATATCAGATTGGAAGGCGTGGAAAAGGCGTCGGTCGCCGACAGCAAAAAGGTGGTGGAAATCTGCACGAAGTACGCGCAGAAGGGAATGTTCATCATCTTTCTGGCGGTATTCTTCGTTACCCTTTCGTTCGCGTTCGTGGAGCCGTTCTTCTTTATCGGCTATCTGATCTCGATTGCGACGTTCGGGTTGTACCAGGCGATCTTTATGGCGAATGCCGGCGGCGCATGGGATAACGCGAAGAAGATCGTAGAAGTGGAGCTGAAACAGAAGGGCACGCCTCTGCACGATGCAACCGTCATCGGAGACACGGTCGGCGATCCGTTCAAAGACACGTCGTCTGTGGCGTTGAACCCGGTGATCAAGTTCACGACCTTGTTCGGATTACTCGCGGTTGAGCTTGCCGTGACGCTCAGCGCGAGCAATCCAATGCTGGCGCATGCGCTGGCAGTCGTCTTCTTCCTGATCTCGGTGTTCTTTGTGTGGAGATCGTTCTATGGAATGAGGATCGACAAGGGCAACTGATTTCAATTTGATCGAGCAGCCGTCTCCCTGAATCGGCCTCGCACGCCACGGCGTGCGGGGCCGATTCGTTTTCGACGGTCTACAAGGACTTGGGGCCGGGGTTTGCGGCCTGAGACGCGCAGAAAACCATTGTGAACGTCGGGACAGCGAAGGTATGCTGGCCCCATGCAATGAAGAAGCTTTCCCTCACCTTCGACGACGGACCTTCTCCGCCTTGCACGGAGGCGCTTCTCGCGGTCCTCTCGTACTACTCCGTTCCCGCGACTTTTTTCATGATTGGCCAGAGGATGCGGACGCATGACGCCACGGTTAGGCGCGTTGAACAGGCGGGCCACGTGATCGGCAATCACACCCGAACGCATCGCAACCTGTGCGGGGCGCCGTTCGAAGCCATCGACCACGAGATTAACCGCTGGGGACAGTACTTCCGGCCGCCCGGCGGCCACTATGACGAGGGAATGCTGGACTACCTGCGGCTTCATGACATCAAGCTGGCGATGTGGGATGTTGATGGACTCGACTGGAAATTCAAGACCGCCGATGGAATCGTTGACCATATTGCCGCGCAAATCGGCACACTCGACAACGGCGGCATCGTGCTGCTGCACGACGGCGACTCAGAAGACCCGAGTGGCAACCGCTGGGCGACAGTGGAAGCCACGGACCGGATCATTACCCACTACCGAGCAAAGGGATTTGAGTTTGTGCCGCTGAGCGAGATGACCCTGCCAAGGAAGCCACGGAAATCCTGGCAATGAGCGCCTGAACTGTCTCCACCAGTGTGGCGACCAGCCTTTACGAATCCCGCGTGACAACATCCTTCACGATCGAGATCCAACTGAAGACGACGGCCGTAGCGCAACCGATGATCCCTGCGAAGAACAGGAACTCCACGATGTGGATAGCCAAAACCGAGATTTTAAAGGTCAATGGCATGAGTGACCCGCGCGAAGCGCCTTTGCGAACTCAGCAAGGAGCCTCATTCTGAAGCGGTCTCACGGTAGTGCGTAGCTGATACTGCGCGCAAGCTATACAAAGGTATAGGAGCCAACTTAGCGAAGACGATGCGAAGGCGCTCGATGAGAGCTGGCCAGAACGGTCCTTTCAGCGCGAATGGACGCAATACAGCCGAGCACATCGTCGGGGCTATCCCGCCTGATTGTCCACAACTTGAACAGAAGTGCAGGCCAAGTGCACCGGTTCTGCGCCTTGTGCATCAGCCCAGCCGGGTCTAGGGTTGAGGCACGGGTCGAG
>Ga0265330_10000279_pt1 | contig 37685 bp, 28 predicted proteins | sample 41919metaG_FD_202083 | JGI IMG/M metagenome (GOLD analysis project Ga0265330, IMG submission 202083) | Rhizosphere microbial communities from Carex aquatilis grown in University of Washington, Seatle, WA, United States - 4-19-19 metaG | ecosystem: Host-associated > Plants > Roots > Rhizosphere...
CGACACGGGTGCGGTGGTGATCACCGGGCCCATGCCCGGGAGCTGGGCGCGTGCCCCCGCGGAAGGAACGCCCGCTCGCGCGATCGAGGACGAAGCTCTGGCGGCCGTGGGAGTCACCCGGGACGAGTTGGCTGCCCTCGGCAAGGAATTGCCAGGGGCCCGGCGCCCGCTCTGGGTTCCGGTGGCGCTCGAAGACCAGCCCCTCCGCGAGACGCCCCCGGCGCCCGAGCAAGTCCGGACCGAGGTCCGGACTGAAGCCCGACCCGACGACGCGGGACCGGGCGTGGTGATGCTGTCGTTTCGCTTGCCGGCGGGGACCTACGCGACCGTGCTGCTGTCGGCCCTCGGCGTCGCGGTCGAGCGCGCGGCCGGCGCGGAGCCAGCTGACGCGGCCAGGCCCGATCTCTCCCCCGACGCTCCCGGGCTGGCCCACCAGTAGGTCGCGCGCCCGGCGGAGGATTTGCGCGCGCCCATGCATCGGAATGGACTTGCTCGCCAGTGGGGGGCTATTCTGGGCCCGCCTTTCTTAGGAATCGGAAGCCAAGGATGCCTACTAAACTGCCGCGCCCGTCCCTCCTCGCCTCTTGTGTGCTCGTCTGGCTTTGCTTCCTCACCGGCCGAGGTGGCTGCGGCTGGGAGCGCGTCGCGCGCGCGCAGCAGGCGCGGACGGCCAAGTCGTTCGACGGCGATCTGTTCCAGCCAGCCATCGGCCCCAAGAATTTTCTCTCCCTCGAAGCTCCAGAGGTCCTGGCCCACGGGCGCTTTGCCTTCGGCCTCGACTTCGATTTCCAGCGCCACCCCTATCGCCTCGAGACCACCGACCAGAACACCGGCCTCGGGCTGCCGACCAGCTACCCGATCCGCAGCCAGATCCGGGGAGAGCTGCAGGCGGCGGTCGGGCTCTTCGATCAGCTCCAGCTCGGCATCGCCCTGCCCTTGACCTTCGCCATCCGGGGTGACGAGATCGATCCCTCGAGCGGACTGCCCTACGGGGGCGGCTCCGAGCTGTCGACCAGCGGCATCGGGGATCTGCGCTTCGAGGTCAAGGGGCAGATCCTGTCGGCAGGCGACGACGATCAGTTCATCCTGGCGGCGCTGCTCGGCGGCACGGCGCCCACCGGGGACTCGAACGCGTACCTCGGCGAGAGGGGGCCGACCGGACGCCTGAAGGCCCTGGCGTCCCTCCAGCTCGACCGCTTGCGGCTCGGCGCTGGGGTCGGCGTCCTCCTCCGGGAGTCGACCACCACGCTCGGGGCCAAGGTCGGAAACCAGCTGCTCTACGGGCTCGCGGCCTCGTTCCAGGCGCTGAAGCGGCTCGACCTGCTGGCGGAGCTCTCCGGGCGCAGTGGCCTCGGGGGCTTCGGGGATCTGGCCTTTGGATTCAACCAGCCGTGGTGGGACGAAAATCCGGTCGAGGTCGACGTCGCGGCGCGCGCCTACGTGACGGGCATGCTGGCCTTCACCGGCGGCCTCGGGGCTGGGCTCGGCAAGGGCATCGGGGCGCCCTCGGCGCGCGTGTTCCTCGGCGTGGCCTTCACCCCCGACTTCCGCGACGCGGATCACGACGGGGTCTACGACGCCGACGATCGCTGCCCCGATCAGCCGGAGGATCGCGACGGCTACAAGGACGACGACGGCTGTCCCGACCCCGACAACGACGGTGACGGGATCCCGGACGTGGTCGACAAGTGCCCGAACGATCCCGAGGACTTCGATCAGTTCGAGGACACCGACGGCTGCCCGGAGCTCGACAACGACAAGGACGGGATCCCGGACCTCAACGATCCGTGCCCGAACGCCGCCGAGGATGGGCGCGGGAAGCGTCCGCACGACGGGTGCCCGTCCACCTCCGAGGACTCGGACGGCGACGGGGTCAACGACACGATCGACAAGTGTCCGGACGAGCCGGAGGACCGCGACGGGTTCGAGGACAGCGACGGTTGCCCCGATCCGGACAACGACGGTGACGGGATCCCCGACGGCTTCGACAACTGCCCCAACGATCCCGAGGACGCCGATGGGTTCGAGGACGAGGACGGTTGCCCCGACCTCGATAACGACAAGGACGGGATCCCGGACAAGGACGACAAGTGCCCGAACAAGCCCGAGACGCTGAACCTCATCGACGATGAGGACGGATGTCCGGACCCGGGGGCCGAGGTGGTGATCCTGCGCGACGACCAGATCCAGGTGACCGAGCGGTTGCCGTTCTCGGTGCGCGCCGGCAAGGCCGAGCTCAAGGAGATCGGCGCCCGCATCGCCCGGCTGATCTCTCTGGTGTTGAAGGGACACCCGGAGATTCGCCGGCTGACCATCGAGGTCACCGGGGAGAAGCTGACCAAGGACACCGCGCAGCTGCGGGCGGACGCCATTCGCGACGCAATCGTGAGGAATGGAATCGCGCCGGACCGGCTGGTGCCGGTCGGGGTCGGTCCCGGACCCTCCAGCGTCGAATTCCACATCGCCGAGAAGGCTCCCCCCAGGTCCCCGAGCCCGAGCGCCGCCGCCGGCGTGCCAAAGACGCCAGACGGCTCGCAAGATGGCTCCAAGAATGGCTCGGGCCCGTCGCCCGCCGTCCCCCAAACGCCACCGGCCACCGCCCCGCCGCCATAGCACCATGCGGGTCACGGGATGGGGCGCCACGGATCCCGGGCGCAAGCGCGACCACAACGAGGACAGCTTCCTGTGCAACGATCGGCTCGGCCTGTACGCGGTCGCCGATGGGATGGGCGGCCACCTCGGCGGCGAGCGCGCCAGCCACATGGCCATCCAGATCCTCGAGCGCTGCCTCGCCAGCCAGAGCCTCGACGTCACGGCGGATGAATCCACCCCGGCCGCCGTGGCGGTTGACCTCGGGGCCCACGGCGCGTGGCAGCCGAGGTCCGAGCTCGGGCGCGGGGACGCGGGTGGCGAGCACCACCCGCCGCAGCCATCGCCAGAGCACGCGCCCACCCCCTGGCCCACCGCGACGCCGCTCTCCACCGCCGAGGGCCTCCGCGGCGCGATCGCCGAGGCCGACCGCAGCATCTATGACTCCTCGCTGGCGGACCCGGCCTTCCAGGGCATGGGCACCACCCTCACCGCGATCCTCTTCGCGAACCAGCGGGCGTACGTGGGGCACGTGGGCGATTCACGCGCGTACCGGGCGCGCGACGGTGGCTTCGAGCAGCTCACCGAGGATCACTCCTGGATACAGGACCAGGTGCGGGCCGGGATCCTCTCGGCTCAGGAGGCCCGGGAGTCGCGCTTTCGCAACATCATCACGCGCTCGGTCGGGTTCGAGCCGGCGGTGCGCCCGGATATCCAGGACCTCGAGGTCCGGAGCGGCGACCGCTTCGTCATCTGCTCGGACGGACTGTCGAACCACCTGTCCACCGAGGAGATTGGCAGGGTGGTCGCCGGCCACCCCACGCCGGACGTCCCCGGGGTGCTGGTGGCTCAGGCCAACGCCCGCGGGGGCGACGACAACATCACCTGCATCTGCATCGAGATCACCGAGTAGTTACAAGCTCAGCCCCGTCCCCGTCCCCGTCCTCGCCTGGCCGTCCTCGTCGCTCGTGCCACGAGCGGCCGCCGTCAGGCGGCCTTCTCCGCGTGGTCCTTGCCGTCGTAGCGCAGCATGCGCGACTTGTTGTCGAAGACGGTGATCAGGCTGACCGGGCGCCGCCAGATGCGCTGGAGCGCGGTCAGGGTCGCGCGGGCATGGTCGGGTTGCAGATCGACCCCCTCGTGCCGGTGGCGCAGCAGGAGCTCGCCGCGGTTGTCGAGGTTGCCGTCCTCCACCGCGATGAAGGGCTCGCCGAAGTTGGTGAGCTGGAACAGGATCTTCTGCTTGACCTGCCGGAACTCCTTGGAGTCGATCTCGTAGTTGCCGGTGCGCTCGTTGAGCGAGAACGAGAAGAACTTCTTCTCCTGGCAGAACTCCTGGGTGAAGAACTCGTCGATGAAGGTCACGTCGTTGTAGAGCCGCCGCACCTCGAAGATCTTCTTGCGCCCGAGGCCGAGCCGCTTGTCCCAGGCCCGGCGCTGGTCGATGTTCTGGCAGTCGTCCCACTCCCGCCCGAAGCGGCCCTTGTCCCAGCGCTCCTCGATGTGGCGGAACAGCTCGATCCCGACCTTGTAGGGGTTCCACTGTCCGGGCGCGGTGGCCAGCACCCCCGAGTTGTGGTCGGCGTAGTCGATGATCTCCGAGGCCTTCAAGGCCTTCTCGGTCATGATCTTGCCGTGCCAGAACGAGGCCCACCCCTCGTTCATGATCTTGGTCTGGCGCTGCGGCGCGAAGTAATAGGCCTCGGCCCGCACGATCTCCAGCACGTCGAGCTCCCAGGGCTCGAGCGGGGCGTTTCCCAGCAGGAAGGCCAGCACGTCCCGCTCCGGCTCCGGCGGGTTGCGCTTGGGCTTGTCCCGCTCGCGCTCCATCTTCTTGCGCTGGGACTCCACGAACTCCGGGGGGTTGATGAACTTGTCCATGTAGGACTTGGCCCGCAGCTTGGGGATCTCGGCCAGCTCGGGCGGCTCGTTGGTGTCGGGGCGCTCGGGGGCCTTGCGCACGATGAAGGGTGACATCGGGTCGATCAGGTTCTCGAGGCACAGGCACGAGTCGATGAACGACTCGACCTTGTCCACCCCCAGCCGCTCCATGTGCCGCCGGATGCGGGTGGCGTGGTTGGCCATCCCGTCGATCATGCGGCGGTTGGTCTTGGAGAAGAAGTAGTTGTTCTTGAAGAAGTCCACGTGGCCGAGCACGTGAGCGATCACCATCTTCTGGTCGACCAGCGAGTTCCCCTCCAGCAGGTACGCGTAGGCCGGGTTGTTGTTGATCACCATCTCGTAGATCTTCGAGAGGCCATAGATGTGGCTCTTGGTCAGGTGCTCGAACTCCATCCCGAAGCGCCAGTGCGGATAGCGCACCGGGAACCCGCTGTAGGCCGCCACCTCCTGCATGCGCTTGTAGTCGAGGATCTCGAACTCCACGTCCCAGAAGTCGAGGCCGAAGGCCTTGCCGTGGGCCTCGATCTCCTTCTGGATGTCGTGCAGGTAGGGCGGGAGCTGTGCCACGGTCATTTCCCCTTGCCGAGGAAGTCACGGATCGAATCCATGATGGCCTCCTTGGCCTTGATCTCCGAGACCACCACCCGATCGTCCTCGTCGAAGTGTTCCTTGAGATCCTTGATGAACTGCCCCGACCCGTAGGGGCTCTCGACCTGCCCGTAGCAGAACTGGTTGACCTTGGGCAGGATCTGGGTGCGGAGCAGCTCGATGCACTGCACGGTGTCGTCGACCGACCAGTTGTCGCCGTCCGAGAAGTGGAACGGGTAGATGTTCCACTCGCTGGTCGGGAACTCGTCGGCGATCATCTGGGCGCACAGCTTGTAGGCGCTCGAGATCATGGTGCCGCCCGACTCGCGGGTGCGGAAGAAGGTGTCCCGATCCACCTCCTTGGCGGCCGCGTCGTGGATGATGAACCGCGACTCGAGGCCCTTGTACTGGGATCGCAGCCAGGTGTCGATCCAGAAGGACTCGATGCGCACGATCTCCTTCTGCTCGTCGCCCATCGACCCCGACACGTCCATGATGAAGATCATCACCGCGTTCGACTGCGGCAGGGGCGTGGTCCGCCAGGATCGGTAACGCTTGTCCTCCCGCACCGGCACGATGATCGGCCGGTCCGGGCTGTAGGTCCCGGTCATCATCTGCCGCCGCAGGGCCTGCCGGAAGGTCCGCTTGAAGTGGCGCAGCGACTCTGGCCCGGTGCGCCGGATGCCGACGTAGCGATCCTTCTGGCTGACGATCCGCTCCTTGCCCTTCGGCTCGATCCGCGGCAGGTGAAGCTCTTCGCCCAGGATCTGCGCCAGCTCCTCCAGGGACAGCTCCACCTCGAGCGCATGCTCCCCGGACTGGTCGCCCGCCTTGCCCGAGCCCTCCCCGGCGTTGGGGTCGGCCTTGCCCAGGCTGTCGCCCACGTCGCCCTCCCCCTGCCCCACCCCGCCGTTGCCGTTCTTGCTGCCGAAGTGAAAGCGCGGCGGGTTGATCTGCGGCAGCGGGATGGACACCAGATCCTTGCCCTTGCGCCCGATGAGCTCGCCCTGCGAGACGTACTTGCGCAGGTCCTGCTTGATCTTGCCGCGCACGATGTCGCGGAACCGCCGGTGGTCGGGGTCGATGCGCAGCGCCATTCAGATCACCAGGTCCATGAAGCGCTGCGAGGCCGGGTCGTAGACCCCGAGCCGCCGCCCCTGCCTCCGGGCGGCCAGCCCCTGGTCCAGCATCCCGAGCGCCCGCGTCAGCACCGCCATGGGATCCTCCGCCCCCAGGTCCTGCATGAGCCGGACCAGCAACTGGGCCGCCGTTCCGTTGACCTGGACCGTCACGGAGGCAGAGGGTGCTACGGATGTGGGCGCGCCGGATTCCATCGATGTGCGACTCCCTTCGTCTGTCTCGTCCCTTGCGGCCGGGCTCTTCTCAGTCCTTCGCGTCGCCGCGCGCGAAGATGCTGGCCACGAAGTTGAGCACGTCGGTCGAGCAGATCTCGCAGTACCCGTAGTTGCGGATCATGCGGTTCTTGACCACGTCGATCTTCTCCTGGGTGTCGCGGTCCACCACCGCCGAGACCAGGCTGGTCAGCTTGATCGAGTCCTTCTGGTCCTCGAAGAGCTTGAGCTCGAGCGCCTTCTGCAGCCGCTCGTTGGTGCGAAAGTCGAACTGTCGCCCCTCCACCGCCAGCGCCCCGATGTAGTTCATGATCTCCCGCCGGAAGTCCTCCTTGCGCGACTCGGGGATGTCGATCTTCTCCTCGATCGAGCGCATCAGCCGCTCGTCCGGCTCCTCGTCCTGCCCGGTGTACTTGTTCTTGACCCGCTCGCGCTGGGTGTAGGCCTTGATGTTGTCGATGTAGTTGGCGCAGAGCTTGGCGATCGCCTCCTCGTCGGCGCTGATGGCCCGCTGGACCTCGTTCTTGACGATGTCCTCGTACTCCTGCTTGACCATCCCGAGCAGCATGGCGTAGTGGCGCCGCTCCTCGTCGTTGGTGATGAGCGAGTGGTGGCGCAGCCCCGACTCGAGCTCGTTCATGACCATGAAGGGGTTGACGCACCCTTCCCCGCGGTCGCTGACCAGCGCGTTCGAGATCTTGTCCTGGATGTAGCGGGGCGAGATCCCGTCCATCCCCTCGCGCACCGCCTCCTTGCGCAGCTCCTTGATGTTGTCCTGGGTGAAGCCCGGCAAGGTCTTGCCGTCGTAGAGCTTCATCTTCTGCACCAGGGTGAGCTGGTTCTTCTTGGGGTCCTCGAGCCGGGTGAGCACCGCCCACATGGCCGCGGTCTCCAGGGTGTGCGGGGCGATGTGCTTGCCGCGGATCTTGGCGGCGTTGTAGTCCTTCTCGTAGATGCGCCGCTCCTCCGAGATGCGCGTGATGTACGGGATGTCGATCTTCACCGTCCGGTCGCGCAGGGCCTCCATGAACTCGTTGGACAGCAGCTTCTTGTACTCGGCCTCGTTGGTGTGCCCGAGGATCAGCTCGTCGATGTCGGTCTGGGCGAACTTCTTGGGCTTGATCTTGTGCTCCTGCGAGGCCCCGAGCAGGTCGTAGAGGAAGGCCACGTCCAGCTTGAGCACCTCGATGAACTCGATCACCCCGCGGTTGGCGATGTTGAACTCGCCGTCGAAGTTGAAGGCCCGGGGATCGCTGTCCGACCCGAACTCGGCGATCTTGCGGTAGTTGATGTCACCGGTGAGCTCGGTGGAGTCCTGGTTCTTCTCGTCCTTGGGCTGGAAGGTGCCGATGCCCACCCGATCCTGCTCCGAGAGGATCAGGCGGCGCACCCGGATGTGCTTGACCACCTCGGCCCAGTTGCCCTTGTGGAAGGCCATGAGCTCGCGGAAGATGAGCCGGCAGGCCGGGTCGAGATCGCCCTCGATGTGCACCGGCTGCTTGCCGGCCCCGTTGATCCCCAGCTCGACCAGGGCCTTCTCGCGCCACTCGACGGGGATCAGGCGCAGCGGTTCCTCGTGCATCGGGCACTTGAACTCGCGCTGGCCCCCGGCCACGCTGGCCAGCGCCTCCGGCAGGATCCAGTCGTAGGTGTACATGACCCCCTCGGGGATCCGCGAGTACTCCTCGAGCCCGCGCTTGATGAGCCGCGCGATGGTGGACTTCGAGCTGCCGACCGGGCCGTGCAGCAGGATCACCCGCCGCTCGGTGCCATAGCGCTGGGCCGCGCTCTGCAGCACGCTCACCAGCCGCATGAGCGGGATGTCGAGGCCGTAGATGGCGTCGCGTCCCCCGTGGTGATCGTCCTTGAAGAAGTTGTAGCGGATCAGCCGCTTCTTGTTGTCGATGTACTCCTCCTGACCGTAGGAGAGAATCATGTCGTAGACCCGCTGGAAGGCGGTGCGGGTGACGGCGGGATTCTTCTTGACGACGGCCAGGTAATCCTCGAACGAGCCGGTCCAGTTCAGCTCGGCGTACTCCTTCAGGTTCTGCAGACCGGCAATCTTTCCAATCAGCGGCGGTGTGTCACCAGCCTTGCCAACGACGGAATCGGGGGCCATCGCGTTCTCCTTCGGTCAAGCGGATGTCATGCGGAAAGGGGCGGGCCACGCCGGCCAGACAGCCGGACGGCCCTCCGCGATTTTAGCACGCTGCGAGATCGCGCGCGCGCCGTGCTTCGTGAAACGGTCGATCCCGTGATTGTAGATCAGAAATGCGTGAGCGACCCATCTCGGCGGGCGTACCGGAGCGCCAGCCAGAACAACCACGCGCCGCTCGGGACCAGCACGGCCGCGAAGGCGCCGAGCGCGAGCAGCGGCCGGGCCAGCGCGCCCGGCGAGGCGCCGAGCAAGAGAGCACCGCGGCTGGCCGCGAGCGCGTGGGTCAGCGGCAACAGGTTTCCGGCCCACCTCAGCGCCGGCGGGAGCACCGACACCGGATAGGCCACGCCCGACAGCAGCAAGGACGCCCCGCCGAGGAGCGCGGCCACCGGATTGGTCCGCCGCACCAGCATGGTCACCGCCCCCGAGAGCAAGCCGAGTCCCCCGAAGGCCGCCACCAGCAAGGGAAACGTCAGGGCCAAGGAAGGCCACGACACGTGTGGGAAGTGCACCCCGAACACCACCGAGGCCAGCGCGACATACACGCTCACCCTCAGGATGGCGAGCACGAACTCGTACACCGGTCCCACCCCGAGGGCCATCCACGCGGGCACCGGGCTCGCGAGCTCCGCCTCCATCACCCCCATCACCTGGGCCATGCGCACGCGGTTCGACAGGTTGGTGACCCCGACCTGCTGCAGATCCATCACGATGAGGCCGACCACGGCGAAGGCCAGATAGTCCCCCCCGTAGGCGAGCAGATGTGGGTTGCTGGAGGCACCGACCAGCCGGGCCAGGAAGGCCAGCGTCAACAGCGAGAAACAAAAGCCCACCCCCCGCACCAGCGTCGACACCCGGTAGCCAGCCGCCGTCCGCGCTTCTCGGCGTGCGAAGGCCAGCAGCACGCGCCAGAACCAGAGCGCCGGACCAGGTTGTGCCGTGGGCGTGGGCGCGGGCTTGGCCGCGGTCGCGGGCTTGACCGCGGGCGCAGGCCCTGCCGCGGGCCCTGCCACGACCTCGGGGGGGGGCGCGGGCCTCACAGACCGAGCTCCGCCTCGATGCGCGCCGGATCCATCTCTCCCACCAGCCGTCCCTGGCGGATGCGCAGCACCCGGTCCGCGAGCGCCCGTGCCTCGGTGGGATCGTTGGTGCCGACGAGGGCCGTCCGCCCCCCCGCGTGCAGCACGTCGTCCCGCAGGAACTGACGCAGGTCGCGCGCGCCCTCGGGGTCGAGCCCGAGGGTCGGCTCGTCGAGCAGCAGCACCCGCGCGTCGCCCATCAGGCCCCGCGCCAGCGCCAGCCGCTGTCGCATCCCGCGCGAGTAGGTGCGAAATGGCCGGTTCGTGGCCTCGGCGAGCCCCACCCGAGCCAGGAGCGCGTGGGCCCGGCGCCTCGACTCGGAGGCCGACAGGCCGTGCAACGCGCCGAAGAACTCCAGGTTGTGGAGCCCGGAGAGCGGCCAGTGGAAGCTGCGCTCGTCCCCGATCACGAACGACACCTTCCGCCGGAACTCGGTGCTGTGGACCCGCACATCGAGCCCGGCCACCCGCACGCTGCCGCTGGAGGCCTCGAGCAGTCCGGCGAGGATGCGCAAGAGCGTGGACTTCCCCGCGCCGTTCGGCCCCATGAGACACACGATCTCGCCCGCCGCGAGCTCGAACGAGACGTCGGCCAGCGCCGCCACCGGGGGCCGTCGGAGCTGCCCGCGCACGAGCTCCCGGATCCCCGCCGCCGGCCGGAAGGTCTTGCCCACCGCGCGCACCTCGATGTCGAGCGCCCCCTGCGCGGCCCGCCCCGAGCTCTGTGGCCGGGTGGTGGCGTCGGTCACGGTACGCCCATCGGCTTGCCGCCCCGCTGAAACCGCGCGACATTGGCCTCGTGCTCCGCGACGGTCTTCGAGAACACGTGGGTGCCGTCGTTGCGCGACACGAAGTAGAGGTAAGAGGTCTTGTCGGGCGCCATCACCGCCTCCATCGCCGCCCGCCCCGGGTTCGAGATGGGGCCGGGGGGCAGCCCCTCGTGCGCGTAGGTGCTGTAGGGGTTCTCGCGGTCGTCGAGCTGGATGCGGCGGATGCGGCCGTCCCAGCGCTCGCACGCCGCCGAGCGGGGCACCGCCACCGTGCATCCATAGATGATGGTCGGATCGGTCTGCAGCAGCTTCGGTTTGAAGGTCGGGAAGCGCAGGCGGTTGAGGAACACCTGGGCGATGCGGGGCCGCTCCTGCGGCTGGCCGGTCTCCTTCTCGACGATGGAGGCCAGGATCACCACCTTGTGATCGTCCCAGTCCAGCGTCCGGCGCAGCTCGGCCAGGCCCCGAGCATGCGCGGCGCGCAGCTCCTCGTAGACCTGGCGGTGGCGACGCACCATGGGCGCGAGGGCTCGGGCCGCCGGGGTGTGCGGGCGCATCTTGTAGGTGTCGGGGTAAAGATAGCCCTCGAGGGTCGCCCCGGGCAGGCCGAGCTGCGCCACGAACGAGGCGTCGGTGGCCTGCACCAGGAAGTCGTTGCGCGAGGTGATGCCGGCGGCGTCGAACAGCTCGGCCACCTCGACGATGTTCTTGCCGGGCGGGATGGTGACCGCCACCAGCTCGTCGGCGGCCCCCTTGACCAGGACCTCGAGCATCTGCTTCGGAGAGGCCGGCGCCCAGATGACGTAGTGGCCGGCCTTGAAACGTCCGGCCACGCCCCGCTGTCCCGCGTAGAGGCGGAAGATCGTCGCGCGGTTGATCAGCCCAGCCCTGGACAGCGTCTCGGCCACGTCCCCCGCGGTGGCGCCCTTGGCGATGTCGATCTCGACCCGACCCCGCGCCGAGCCGGTCGGCTTGTCCCCGTACCGCCAGGCGGAGTAGGCCGCCCAGGCCACGACCAGGAGCCCGAGCACGGTGGTGACGGAGAAGACCAGGAAGGCCTTTTTCATGTCGGGCTTCATCTCGTTGTCGTTGCGGCTCGACCCTTCAATCGGGTCCCCGGGATCCCGCCGGCCCGGCTCCAGGCACGGCGTGGACGGCGGGGTCGCCCGTCGCCCGCGCGGCCATCCAGCGTTCGAGGATCAGCGCCGCCGCCACCCGGTCGACGACCTGCTTGCGGCGGGCCCGCGACAGGTCGGCCGCCAGCAACACCTGCTCGGCCTCGACGGTCGTGAAGCTCTCGTCGACGAGCTCGACTGGCAAGCCGAGGAACGCCCGCAGCCGCTCGGCGAAGGCCTGCGCCGCGCGCGCCGGGCGACCGACCTCGCCGTCGGGGCCGAGCGGCAATCCGAGGACCACCCGATCGGCGTCGTAGGTGCGCACCACCGCACCGATGGCCCGCAGATCCCGCTCGCCGCCGTGACGGGCCAGCGTGGCGAGAGGCTGGGCGGTGAGGCCGAGGCCGTCGGTGACCGCCACGCCGATTCGGCGGGTTCCGAGATCCACGGCCACGACACGTCTCGACATTGGGACTGGGGTTATATCGCAACCGGAACCGCTCGCCGCCCGGCCAGGGGCGGAGTAAGAACCTGCGCATGTCGGAACCGATCAAGGCGCCCGGGGCCCCGCCCCAGATCCAGCTCGACATCGACGATGTCACGGCGCAGGGCGCGTTCACGAACCTGGTCCTCCTCAATCACAACGACAGCGAGTTCGTCCTGGACTTCGCGTACGTGCAGCCGACCTCCAACCGGGCACGGGTGCGGGCCCGCATCCTCGCCACACCTCGCCATGCCAAGCAGCTGCTGCGCGCGCTCGAGCTCAACATCCGGCGCTACGAGGCCCGCTACGGCAGCATCCCCGAGCCCGAAGCCGGACCGCCCGGCCCTCCCCCGAGCTGAGGACCTGCGCCCCGGGGGGCTCACGCGACGGCGCCCTCGAGGGCGGTGAGGGTCCCGAAGCGGGTGTCGAGCTCGACCCGAGCGCCGTAGGGCAGCGCCACGTTGCGGCTGCCGTGGCCGAACGCCCCCCCCAGCATGACCGGGATGGCCAGGCGGCCGAGGCGCTCCTCCAGCACCTCCTCGACGGTGGGCGAGCCGGCCCGGGTGGCCTCGGGCTCGAGACACCCCGAGAACGCACCCAGCACCACCCCCGAGACCGCGGAGAACACCCCGGCCCCATCGAGGTGGGTGATCAGGCGATCCACGCGGTACGGACGCTCGCCGAGATCCTCGAGGAAGAGGATGGCGCCGCCGAGGTCCGGCAGGTAGGGCGTGCCGATGAGGCGCGAGAAGACCTCGAGGTTCCCGCCAAGAAGAGGGCCCTGGACCCGCCCGGGAACCAGCGGGTCGAGCTGATCCAGGAGCAGCCTCGGCGCCGGATCCTCGAGGGCCCGAAAGAGGCTCTCGTGATCGAGGTCGGACAGGGAGGGCAACTGGGTCACGACTGGACCATGGATCGCGACGACTCCGGCGCGCGCCGCCCAGCCGAGGAGCGCGGTCCCGTCCGAGAACCCGACCAGCGGAACCGGGGAGGCGGGTTGCCGAAGGTCGCGCAAGAGCGATGGATCCATGAACGGCAGGATGCGGGTGAGCCCGTACCCGCCGCGCGCCATCACGATCGCTCGGGCATCCGGGTCGAGGAGCGCGGCCCGCAGCTCCGCCGCGCGGCGTTCGTCCGGGCCGGCCAGGAAGCCCTCGCGGGCGAACAGCCCCTCGTCGTACACCAGCTTGTATCGTCGCCCGAGGATCTCGGCCCCACGCAGGAACGCCTCGCGCGGCACGGGGCCAGAGGGAGCCACGACCCGCACGGTATCTCCAGGCCGCAGCCGGGGCGGCCGGATCACCGGCGTCGGTTCCGGCGATTCTTGCGCGGCGGACCACCAGCGGCCGGGGCCCCGGGCTCGGAGCCCCCCACCGAAGGCTCGGAGGGCCCACCCGCGGGCTCGGGTGAAAACACCGGGCCGGAATCAGCGCCCACCGGCTCGGTCCCCACCTCGGAGTCCTCGGGCTCGGTGACCAGGCCCGCGGCGGAGGCGGCCGAGGGGCCGGGAGTGGGAGCGGCAACCCCGGGGATCGCGCCCCAAGGGCGAGAGGGCGACGGTGAGGGTGAGGGTGACGGCGACGCGGGCGCGGCGGGAGCCGCCTCCCCTCCCGGCGAGGTGCCCGTCACTCCCAGGTGAGCGGCCACCCCGGGCTCGAGGAAGCGCACCCGCATCCCCGAGCGCGCTGGATCCGGCGATTCGAGGACCGACTGCACCTGCGCCGCCACCGCGCGCTCCTCGATCCCGAGAACGACCGGCGTGCCGACTGGCAGGGGCTCCGGGATCGCCAGGAAGAGCACGTCGCCGAGCCCCTCGCCGTCCAGCTCGCGGAGGGCGGAGGCGCGCCCAACGACCACACCCGCATAACGGATTTCGATCATCTTCTCCACCGGAGCAGTCTATCCCAAGAAGGAACCCAGCAAGAAGGAGCGCAGAAAGGTCCAGGATCTTGAACTTGTGGAGACGCGCGTTTAAGTTCAGCGTGCTTACTCTTCCCGAATCAGGAGAACTCATCTTATGAAACGCCGGCCTTCACCGACGTTCTTGGTCATCTCTCTCTGCGTGACGTTTCTCGGGCTCCTCGGCTTCGAGAACCGGGCGAGGGCCGACGAGGACGACGATCTTCAACGACAGATCGACACCCAGAAAACCGGTGCCAGCGACCTCGAGCACCTCGACACCCGACATTCCGCCACCTCCGAGCTCCAGCGCCTCCGCGACTGGCTGGCGCAGGCGTGGGATCTGCGCAACAAGCACGAGCCGGACGCGGCGCGCGAGGTCCTCGACCGATGCCTGGCCCAGGGGGATCTGATCCGGCAGATCATCGCCGCGGCCCAGATCCGCTCGGAGGTCTCCGACCGGGAGGCGACGCTGCAGAAGACCAAGGACAAGATCGCCCGCCAGCGCAAGGCCCTGCTCGACGCCCAGATGCAGAAGAAGGTCCTCGAACCGAGGGTCGGCCAATGACCCTGCGCGTGCACACGATGAGCCGGATGCTGGTCGCCTCGGCCATCGGAGCCTCGGCGCTGGGAGCCCTGGTGGGACTGGAAGCCTGCGCGCCCGTCCCCAAGCCAGCGGCCCTGGTCTCGTACGAGGATCTGCACCGCGATCCCCGCACCGAGGTGACGCGCAAGCAGTTCCCCGATCTGGTGGCCAGCGCCGAGCAGCTCGGCCAGCGCGCCGAGAAGGAGTGGCAGTCGAACAACCTCGACGACTCCACCCGGGCGGCCCTGGTGGCGGAGATCAAGCTCAAGACCGCCCTGGCCCGCTACGATCAGGCGCAGTCGCGGGCGCGGCTGCAGGCCATCAAGACCGAGCAGGCCGAGGCGGACCTGACCCTGACCGAGGTGGAGAAGGATCTCGGCGCCACCACCGAGCAGGTCAAGCTCATGCAGCAGCTCTCCGAGGCCCGTCAGGCGGCCAACGAGGAGAAGCAGCGGCTGGCGGCGCAGATGTCGTCGCAGCAACAGAAGACAGAGCAGCTGTCGAACCAGCTGACCACCGAGCAGAAGCGCACCGAGGCCCAGGTGGCGGTGCGGACCGCCGAGACGGTGGACGCCGCCAAGTACGCCGCGCCCGAGTACGGGGCCGCCACCAACATGCTGGCCAAGGCGGACGTCGAGATCAGCCAGGGCAACTGGCAAGGCGCGCAGGCCAGCCTGGAGGTCGCGCGCAAGTCGGCCGAGAAGGCGACCGAGATCGCCAAGCCGATCTACGAGCAGGCGGAGCGCGCGACCGCCAGCAAGGCACGGGACGAGTCGCTGGCGCGGGATGCCGCGGCGCTGCCAGGGGTGGCGGTGCGGATCGAGCCGAACGGCGAGCTCCAGCGGCTGATCATCTCGCTCGGAGAGCTGTTCACGCGCCAGCAGACCACCCTCGAGCCCGGCAAGGACGAGTCCCTGGCGCCGGTGGCCGCCCTCATCTCCAAGTACCCAAGCTATCCGATCCAGGTGATCGGGCACACCGACAACCGTGGCAGGGCCGGCGAGCTCATCGCCCTGTCGCAGGCGCGGGCCCAGTCGGTCTTCTCGGCGCTGGTCGCCAAGGGGGTCGAGGCCAAGCGGATCCTGGTCAGTGGCCAGGGGCCGAACGCACCGATCGCCGACAACAAGGTCGCGGCCGGACGCAAGAAGAACAACCGCGTCGAGATCATCTTTCTGTACCACTAAAGGGCGCGCCTTCGGCGCTCGCGGGAAGGGGCGGACGGATGCGCCTTCGGCGCTCGCGGGAAGGGGAGGACCCCTCCCCGCGGGCCCCTCCCGGGGACGACGAGAATCGGGCCCAGATCTGCTTTGCTGGTGCTGTCTCCGGTTGGCAAAGCCAACCTCCGATCCTCCGGGAAGTCCGGTGAGCTGCGTCGGCTCATCCCTACGGGGACAGGGAAAGCCGAATCTTGTCCCCTCCCCCCGCGAACGGGGGGAGGGCGAGGGAGAGGGGCGCCACTTCATTCCGAATTGTCGTGGCAGGGGATGTGGGAGGTTGAGGTGGAGGTGGGAGGTGTGTGATCGGAGTACCTGTGCGTCTGGAAATGATTCTTTCGTGTGGGGGCGACGGCGCGCTAGGCTTGAGGACTTAACTTCGACGAGGGTCACCGTTGAAAATGCCTCAGCATCGCCTGTCGGCTGCGAGAGTCTTTCTGGTGTGGTCGGGGCTGGTGATTGGACTCGGGTTGGCCTGCTCGAAGACGAGCACGCCGGCCCGTGACGGTGGCGTCGATCGACCGAACGACGTGGCGACCGATCTGCGGTCGGACGGGGCGGACGCGGACCGCCCGGCGGCCTGTACCAGCGACGACGGGACCCGCGGCAAGAACATCGGCGAGGCCTGTGGGTGCGGCGTGCAGTGCCAGAGCGGCAGCTGCGTGGACGGCTATTGCTGCAACACCGCCTGTACCGGCACCTGCGTGTCCTGCGGGCTGCCGAGCGCGCTCGGCATGTGCTCGCCCGTGCCGGCGGGCGTGCGGCCGCGCTCGGGGGACGTCGAGTGCAAGGCGGACTCGACGTCGAGCTGCGGCCTCGACGGCGCGTGCGATGGCAAGGGCGCCTGCGAGAAGTACCCGGTCGGGACCGTGTGCAAGGCCGGGAGCTGCGATGGCGACACCGTCAGCGGAATCTACCGGTGCGACGGCTCGAACCAGTGCACCGCCAGCTTCGCCAGCATCTGCGCGCCCTACGGTTGCAACCCGGCGACGGGATCCTGCTTCGCGGTCTGCACCAGCGACGCCGATTGTATCTCCGGGCGCAAGTGCATCGGCGGCAGCTGCGGCCCGAAGATGAACGGCTCCCTGTGCATGGCCGACGCGGAATGCGCCTCCACCCACTGCGTGGACGGGTACTGCTGCAACAGCTCCTGTACCGGGGCCTGTCGGGCCTGCAACACCGTGGGCCTCGAGGGCACCTGCACGCCGCTCCAGGCTGGGAAGGCCGATCCGGCCTGCGCCCAGCTGGCGTCGACGTCCTGCGGGACGACCGGGCTGTGCGACGAGTTCAGCAGCTGTGCGACCTTCCCGGCCACCACCATCTGCGGCTCGGCCGTGTGCACCTCCGCCACCACCTTGAACACCGCCCGGACCTGCGACGGCATCAGCAGCTGCACCGCCCCCGAGTCGCGGGACTGTGGCTACTTTCGCTGCGTGAACGGAATCTGCCCGTCGATCTGCACCCTCGATTCGGACTGCAAGGATGGCCATCCCTGCGTGAACAAGAGCTGCGGCTCCAAGCTGGTGGACGGACAGGTCTGCGTGGCCAACACCGATTGCCAGAACGGCAACTGCGTGGACGGGGTGTGCTGCAACACCGCCTGCACCGGCGCCTGCCGCAGCTGCTCCTCGCCCGGTTCGATCGGGCGCTGCACCCTCACCCCGGCGGGCGGCGCGGATCCCCGCACGATGTGCGCCAGCATGTCGGCCGCGACCTGCGGCACCGACGGGAAGTGTGATGGCTCGGGGAACTGCCGGTACTGGGCCGCCGGGACCACCGTGTGCGCCACCGAGACCTGCGCGAGCGAGGTCTACGTCGGCCAGTCGACCTGCAACGCCTCTCACCAGTGCATCAAGCCGGCCTCGCAACCCTGCAGCCCGTACCGGTGCAACGGGACCAAGTGCGGCACCCAGTGCGTGACGAACGTCCAGTGCATCTCGCCACCCAACTCGTGCGTGAACAACCTCTGCGGGCTGTCGCCGGACGGAGCCTCCTGCTCGGCGGACACCCAGTGCCTGCACAGCCACTGCGTGCTCGGGATCTGCTGCAACTCCGTCTGCACCGGGGCCTGCCAGGCCTGCAACCTCGCCGGCTCGGTCGGCACCTGCAGCAACATCGCCTCGGGGGTCGAACCGCAGGGTCGCTGCCCGGTCCAGCCCGTGTCGAGCTGCGGGACCACCGGCGCGTGCACCGCCGGGCAGTGCGCGAAGTGGCCGGCCAACAGCCAGTGCGCGGCCGCCAGCTGCCCCACCGCCGGCACACAGAAGCCCGTGGCCAAGTGCGACGGCGCCGGGACCTGCGTCACCCCGGCCACCACCTCCTGCGCGCCTGGGCGGTGTGACACCGGCGCGCTGTCCTGCACCAACATCTGCACGGCCGACACCCAGTGCACCCCTCCCGCGACGTGCGTGGGCGGGTCCTGCGGCCTGCTCCCGAAGGGCGGCGCCTGCAGCAGCAGCACCCAGTGCATGGCGGGCCTGACCTGCAGCGCGCGCGACTCCGTCTGCTGCGACACCGCCTGCAACGGCGTCTGCGAGACCTGCAAGCCCCCGGGCGGAGCGGCCGGTACCTGCACGGCGGTCCAGGTCGGCGTCAACGATCCGTCGGCGATGTGTGTGGCGGCCGTGGGCACCTGCGGGCTCGATGGCACCTGCAAGGGAAACAACACGGGTCTCACCGGCACGCAGCGGTGCCGCGACTACCCGAGCAGCACCGGTTGCCGGGCCCAGTCCTGCGCGGCGGGCATGCTCACCCAGGCGGCCCAGTGCACCGGGAGTGGCGCCTGCCCGGCTGCAACGGTGACGTCGTGCGGAGGATACGTCTGCCAGGATGCCACGCAGTGCAAGACCACCTGCATCAGCAACGCGGACTGCATGGGGGGGATCACCTGCAACACGGTGACGAACAAGTGCGGGGACAAGTCGGCGCTCGGGGCGATGTGCATGGTCGGCACGGATTGCAGCTCGACCTTCTGCACCGACGGCCACTGTTGCGACGCCGCGTGCAATGGAGCTTGCCAGGTCTGCAATTCGGCCGGGCACTGCGGGCCCGTCGCGGATGGTACGGCCGAGCCAATGTGCGCGGCGGCTCCCCCCTGCGGCAACACGGGAAATTGTCGGGTGGGGGCCTGCGAGAAGGCGGCGTCCACGGTTCTGGTTTCGGGCCCCACCTGTAATGGCATGAACGAGCTCGTGGGCGCGGTATTTTGTAGCGGGATGGGCGCCGTGGGTCCGACTCCAGCGCCACAGAGCTGTCTGGGCTATACGTGCGTGGGCAACGCCTGCAAGACTACGTGCACGACGGCCACCGACTGCGTCGCTCCCTTGGTGTGCAACTCTCCCAATTGCATCATGGGAACCGGAGGAATGATGGGCTCGGGAGGCGCGCCGGGAACTGGCGGCGCGGGAACGGGCGGCGCGGGAACGGGCGGGATGACCGGCACGGGCGGTGATACCGGGGCCGGGGGCGCCGGGGGCGATACGGGAGGAATGGGCGGCTGACGGGCTTACGTTGCGGGCCGCACCGGAATGAAGTGGGACCCTCCCCCCGCTCCGCGGGGCGACGGAATGAATCGGATTGGGCCTCACGGGCCACCAGGACTCTCTCAACGCTCCGCTGGTGATGTTTTCGTCGAAGGGCCAGAGCGAGCGGAGCGAGCGAGTCCTTCACCGGGAGGCGCGGCTTCGCCGCGCCGGCCAACCTCGGCAGGATCCGAGGGGGGGGAACGTGGGGGGACGTCCGCGGCCCCCCACGGTTTGTCAGGAGCCGTACCAGCGTTCCCTCTTCGTTCCTTCCGTGCCGAAGAGGTGCTATCTTGGGCGGTCGTCTGTTCCCGCTTCGACCCGGAGCCGAGACCCAAGGAGGCGAGACCGAGCGCATGCCCAGCGTCCTCGAATACGAGTCAGCCCTCGAGCGGGATCCCTCCGACACGGAGGCCTTCGTGGCCTTGCGAAAGGCCTACCGCCAAGCCAAGCAGCACGATCGGCTGATCGTCCTCTACGAGAAGCGCGCGCAGGCCATCGACGACGGCGCCAAGGCCGCCGAGCTCTTCTACCTCGCCTCCGAGCTGCGCCTCGACCAGCTCGGGGACGTCGCCGGGGCCGAGGCCGACCTCGCCAACGCCGTCCACCGCGACCCCAACCACATCCGCGCGGCCGCCCGCCTCAAGGATCTCTACCGCGAGCAGGATCGCACCACCGACTACATGGTCATGCTCGAGGTGGAGGCGGCCGCGGTCTCGCGCACCCGCGATCCGAGCCGCCTGGCCGAGCTGCAGTCGGAGATGAAGCAGCTCTTCGTCAACCACTTCACGGTGCTGGAGAAGACCCTGCGCGCGGGGCAGCGCAAGGGCAAGCTGACCAAGGAGGACGTGAAGGCCATCGAATCGGCGCGCAAGATCTACCGCGCGCTCGGCGACTACCGCAGCGTCGTGCGCCTCTACGACCTCGAGCTCGAGGGGACCACCGAGCCCAAGCGCCGCGGCGATCTCTTGCTCGGCCTCGGGCGGGTGCTGGCCGAGAAGCTCGAGGAGCTGGACGCGGCCGCGCACCGCCTGGCGGAGGTGATCCGCCTGCGCCCGCGCGACGAGAAGGCCCTCGAGCTCCTGGCCTCGATCTATGCCAATCCCAACTGGATCGGCGCGGATGGGGGCGAGCGCGCCGCCGGGATCTACCACCAGCTGGCCCGGCGGCAGCAGGAGGCCGGTGACATCGAGGGGGCCATCGGATCGTTGCGCAAGGCGCTGGCCGCCTCGCCCGGCCACGCCGAGGCCGCGGAGCTGGTCGAGCGCACGTACTACGAGGCCGGGCGGCTCTCCGATCTCGACCGCTACTACCGCGAGCGCGTGCAGTCGGCCACCACCGCCGAGGAGCAGCTGAACTTTCTCTACAAGCGGGCCCAGCTCGCCGAGGGCGATCTCGGGGACACGGCCGAAGCTCAGCGCATCTACGGCGAGATCGCCGGGATGGAGGACCCGGGCGGTCCGGCCTCCGAACGCCTGGCCGAGCTGTTCCTCGGGGGCCACGAGTTCGCCAAGCTGGCCGAGCTGCGCGAAAAGCAGCTCGGGGCCATCGAGGACCCGCCCACCCGGGTGCGCCTGATGGGTGAGCTCGCCGCCCTGTACGCGGACCGCCTCGGCGACCGCGATCAGGCCGCGGTGTACCTGCACGCCATCCTGCAGATCGAGCCGACCAATCCCCAGGCGCTGGCCGCCTACGCCGATCACTTCCGGGACAAGAGCGACTGGCTGGCGCTGGCCGATCTGCTGGAGTTCGCCTACGAGCAGGCCCGCGCCGCCAACGAGCCCGCCGATGCGCTCGTGACCCGGCTCGAGGAGATCGCCGCGGTGGTCGAGAAGAACCTCGGCAACGCCGAGCGCGCCCTCTTCGCCTGGCAGCGCATCGAGGAGCTGAACCCGCGCCAGCAGCGCGCGCGCGACATGCAGAAGCGGCTGCTCCTCAAGTCCAAGGACTTCGCGCGCATCGTGCCGGTCCTCGAGCGCGAGGCGGAGCTGGCGGATGAGCTCGGACAGCGGGTGGAGATCCTGCGGCGGGTGGCCCAGATTCATCGCGAGAAGCTCGGCTCGCCCGAGCGGGCCCTGGAGATCTACCGCGAGCTCTTGCAGCTCGCGCCCGACGATCAGGTGGCCCTGCGGGCGATGGTCGAGATCTACGAGCGCGGGGGCGACGCGCAGGGCCTGGCCACCACCTTGCGCATGCAGGTCGGGGCCGCGGCCACCAAGCCCGAGCGGGTGAGCCTGCTGCGTCGGCTGCTGCTCATCTACGACGATGATCTGAACGACGTGGACGCCGCGTCCTGGGCCGCGAGCGAGATCCTCACGCTGGTGCCGGGAGATCGCGACACCCTCACCCGCCTCGAAGAGGTGCTCGAGCGCGCCGGGGACCACGCCGGCCTGGTGCGGACCCTCGATGACCACGCCGAGCACACCTCGACCGTCGAGGAGCGCGTGCAGATCCTCACCCGGGCCGCCGAGGCGCTCGCCAACCACCTGTCGGATCTGCCAGGGGCCGCCCTGCGCTGGGAGGCGGTGCTGGCGGTGACGCCGGAGAGCGAGCGGGCCCTCGAGGCCCTGGCCACGCTCTACACCTCGCTCGAGCGCTGGAGGGATCTGGCGCGGGTGGTCGAGGCCGAGGTGCACCGACTGGCGGGCGATCCCCAGCGTCAGGCCGAGGCGCTGCGGCGCCTGGCCGACATCGCCGAGACCCGGCTCGGCGATCAGCCGCGCGCCGAGCGGGCCTGGCGGGCCCGCCTCGAGATCCTGCCCTCGGATCTCGGCACCCTCGAGGCCCTGGCCCGCATCTACGGGGAGACCCACGAATGGAGGGCGCTGGTCTCCATGCTGGAGCGGCAGATCCCGCTCGTGGGTGATTCGTCGACCGCCGTCGCCATCTCCCTGCGGCGGGCGGAGATCCTCGAGACCGATCTCGGAGAGCACGCCGCCGCCATCGAGGCCTTCGAGCGGCTGGTCGCCGAGCTCGACCCGAACCTCTGGGAGGCCCACGAGCGCCTGCGCGGTCTGTACGAGCGGGCCGGGAACTGGGAGCGGGTGGTCAAGGTCGCCGAACGCCAGCTCTTCCTCACCGAGGCCGAGGACGAGCGCCTGCGACGCGCGCTGGAGATTGGCGCCCTGTGGCGCGATCGGCTGGGGGATCCAGGGAAGGCCATCGACGCCTACGAGCGCGCGCTCGAGATCAACGGGAGCGCCCTCGACGCCATGCGGGCCTTGCAGCCGCTGTACGAGGGGGCCCGCGCCTGGAACAAGCGCATCGAGATCGATCAGCGCATCCTGGCGTTGACCTCGAACGCGGCGGCCCGGCAGGAGCTGCTCCTCAACATCGGCAACGTCTACGAGGAGCGGCTCGGCGACCCCCAGGCCGCCTTTGCCTGGTACCGGCGCGCGCACGTGGACGTGGCCGAGCGCGGAGAATCGGACCCGGAGGCGCTGCGGGCATCGTTCGCGCGGCTCGACGCCCTGGCCGAGAAGCATGGTCTCTTCGAGGAGCTGATCGAGGTCTACACCGCCAAGCTGCTGCAGGTGACCGAGCGCCCCGAGCAGCTGGCCACGGTGCTCGAGATCGCCCGGATCTGCGAGGGCAAGCTGTCGGATCCGGCGCGCGCCTTCACCGTGCTGCACGAGGCCCTGTCCATCGAACCGTCGGGGCGGGAGCTCGCGCCCCACCTCGAGCGGCTGGCGGAGGTCACCCAGAACTGGCTCGGGCTGCTCGACGTCTACGCGCGCCTGGCGGGCAACCGCACCGAGCGCCACGAGCGGGTTCGCCTCTTGCACCTGCGAGCGGCCATCAAGGAGCGTCGACTCGGGGATGCCTCGGGTGCGCTCGACGAGCACATGCGCTGCTTCGTCATCGATCCCAAGGACTCCGAGACCCAGCACGAGATCCTGCGCCTCGCCGAGCGCACCGGCCGATGGGAGGACGCCCTCAAGGTGCAGGCCCAGCTGTTCGCTCTGGCGGGCGATCTGGTCAGCAAGCTGGCCATCGCCCGGCACGCCGCGGTGCTGGTCGAGACGGAGGTCAAGGATCTGGTGCGGGCCTTTCGTGCCTACCTGAACGCCTTCCGTCTGGCACCCGAGGACGAGGATGTCGGCCGACAGATCTGGCGGCTGGCCGGCCTGATCGGTCGGTACACGGTGCCGACCGCCGCTGTGGCCGCGACTGCGACTGCGGCTGCGACGGTGGCCACCGCAGGGGCGGCGGACCCGGTGGTGACCGGCCGACCGGCGACCGCGGAGGAGGCGGACGACTCGGCCGTCCCGACCGCGACCCTCGTCGAGGACACCGTGCCCGTCGCGCAGGGGCTCGCCGAGCATCAGGAGCCCCATGGCGCTGGCGATGCGGGCGGCGGTGACCAAGGTGACGGTGAGGTGGACGTCGATGACGCGGCGGTGCTGTCGGTGGCCGTCGACACCGAATCGTCCGGGATCTTGGAAGAGATCGATCCGGCCGAGTGGGCCGTCGCCGCGGAGGACGCCGACGCCGACGCCGAGGGGAACCAGCAGGACGAGGGCCAACAGGGCGATGGCCAACCGGGCGTCGCCGACGCACGGGCCATGCCGAACGCGACCGCGGACGCGACCGAGTGGCCCGCATCCGCGAAGAGCAAGACGGGCACCAACGGCGTTCACCCCGTGAACGGTGCGCACGGCGGGGAGCGGGCACCCGCCCCGCCTCCGCCCCCCCGGCCAACGCTCTCCGCGAGGACCGGGACGCCGCCGCCCGTTCCGATGGGCGGGGGGCCCGGCGCCGGCTGGGGGACCGGAGCCACCGTCCACCCGACGATCGCCGCGGGGCCTCGGGTCGACCCGGCGGACGGGAAGCTCAAGCCGGCCGCCCAGCCAGCCCCGCGCTTCGAGACGCCGTGGCAGGAACTGGCCCAGGCCTACGAGGTGCTCCCGGCCGCTGACCCCACCACCCGCCTGCGCTACCTGCTGAAGGAGTCGGAGGTCTGGGAGAGGGGAGAGAAGAACACCGACCGGGCCCTGGTGGTCCTCGACCGAGCCTTCCGTCTGAACGCCGGTGACCCGGTGGTACGGGCCACGCTCGAACGCATCGCGGGCGAGCACGATCGCTGGGATCAGGTCTGCCGCATCTACCTCGGGGGGATCGATGGGTTCGCTCCGGCCGAGCACGCGGTCTCCATCCACCTCGACGTGGCCCGCTTCCGCGAGGCGCTCGGACAGATCGACCAGGCCGAGGAGCGCTATCAGGCCATCCTGAACCTGCAGCCCGACCAGCCCCACGCCATCCTGCGCATGGAGGAGATCACCCGCTCGCAGGAGCGCTGGGCCGAGCTGGCGGCGGTCCTCGAGCGGCGCGTGAGCGGCCCCGCGCCGATTGCTCCCGGTCCCGACCGGCGCGCCAAGATGACCGAGCTCGCCGGGCTCTACGAGCGGGCCCTCGAGAAGCCCTACGAGGCCATCGACACGCTCGAACGGCTGGTGGGCGAGGCGGCGGAGAGCGACGGCGCCGACTCCGGGGAATCGAGGCCGACCGAGGCCCCCGAGGCGGCCGGCGCGACCGGGGCGCCGGCGGGGAGCTCGGACCCGCGCGCCCCGCTCGATTCCCAGGGGGGCGGTCCGCCGGCCCGCGCGGCCTCCGACGTCGCGGCGCGGGCCGAGACCATCGCGGCCTGCGAGGCGCTCGGGCGACTCTACGGGCGGGTCGGTCTGTGGGTGAAGGTCGTCGACACCCTCCAGCGGGAAGCGGAGCTCACGAGCGATCCCGTCGCGGCCCGCGCGGTGCGCATCCGTATCGCCGATGTCTACGAGCGCGAGCTCGGGCAGGCCGATCGGGCCATCGAGGCGTTCGAGGCCATCCGGGCGCTCGATTCCAGGGATGCCGAAGCCCTGGCGGCGCTCGACCGGCTGTACGAGTCGCACGCGCGCTGGGACGATCTGCAGGAGATCCTCGCCAGACGGGCAGAGCTGGCGGCCGACGAGACCGAGCACCTGGACCTGGTCCGCCGGCGCGCGCGGATCCTCGAGGAACGTCTCGGCAACCCGGAGGCGGCCGCCGGGGCGTTGCGCGCGCTCGGGCCGGTGGCGCTCGCCGACCGCGAGCTCGGCGCGGCGCTGGTGCGCAACCTGCGACGGGCCGGGCTGTCCCACGAAGCCGCGCGCACCCTCGGGAACCAGGTGGAGGGCGCACGGACATCCGGCGTCGCCAGCTCGGCGATCGTCCCCCTGCTCCTCGAGCTCAGCGCCGTCCGCGCCGACGATCTGGCGGACCCGGCCGGGGCCCGGCAGGCCATCGCCGTCGCGCTCGAGATCTCTCCGGAGGAGCCGAACGCCCTCGCCGCCCTGGCCGAGCTGGCCCTCAAGGAGAATGACTTCGTCACCTACGCCGCGACCCGGCGCCGGGAGGCCCGGGCCCGCCTCACCGCCAGCGAGGCGGTGGCGGCGCTGCTCGACGCCGGGCGGGCCTATCGAGAGCAAGCCAACCTGCCGGCCGAGGCCCGGGCCTGTTTCGAGGAGGCGCTGGCGCGCGAGCCGACCAGCGTGGATGCGCTGCGGGCCCTGGCGGCGTTGCATGCCGCGGCGGGCGAGTGGACGGCAGCGCGCGACCGGCTGCTGCGGCAGCTGGAGCTGGTCGAGGGCGCGGAGTTCCGGGCGGCGGTCCTCACCGATCTGGCGCGATCGGTGTGGGAGGGCTCGGGCGAGGTCGCCGAAGCCCAGCGGTACGTCGACGAGGCCCTCGAGCTCATGCCCGATCACCTGCCGGCGGTGCTGGCGGCGGCCGACATCTACTACAAGGAGGGCCAGTGGTCGGCGGCCGAGCGACGGCTCACCGAGGCCATCCGTCGGCTGCGCCACCAGCCCGACCATGCCTCGCGCCTGCATCTGCGGCTCGCGGAGGTCACCGAGCGGCTCGGGCGCGCCGACGAGTCCTTCCGGCAGCTGTCCGAGTCGGATCGCCTGACGCCCGGGCAGCTGAGCACACGGCTGGCGATGGGCGAGAACCGTTTTCGCGCTGGAAAGTGGCGAGAGGCGTCCGCCCTCCTCGGTCCGCTGGCGGAGCACGCGGACGCCGTGCGCCACGCCGCCGCCGTCGCGGATGGCCTCGGCCACGCGGCCGAGGCGGAGCTCAAGCTGCGCCGGCCCGAGAAGAGCCTGGCGCTCTACCAGGCGGCGCTGGCGCTCGAGGCGGAGCACCCCCCGTCGCTGCGGGCGATGGCCGACCTCGCCCTCGAGCGCGGCGAGAAGAGCGCCGCGCGCCTGTTCCTGGAGCGCCTGGCGGCGAGCCCATCCGCCGACCGGGAGATGAAGGTGGGCGTGCTCGAGCAGCTCGGGGATCTGTACCTCGAGGCCGGGGAGAGCCTCCGGGCCCGCGCCGCCTACGAGGCGGCGATCGCCCTGTTCGAGGAGCCGAAGGACCTGCTGGTCAGCGTGCTCGAGAAGGCGCTGCAGCTGCAGCGCGAGGCCGACGACTTCGAGGCGGCCACCCACAGCGCGAGCTTGCTCATCGATCTGGTGCAGGACCCCAAGGAGCGGGCGCTGCGGCGGCGCGAGGCCGCCATGTTGATCGCGGCGCGCGGCGAGGGCGAGGAGGCGCTGCGGCTGCTGGAGGCGGCGTGCGCGGACAACCCGGAGGACGACACGGTGCTGTCGAGCCTGTGTGATCTCCTGACCCGTCAGGGCAAGCAGAAGCAGGTGGCCAAGCGGCTGGCCACCGTGCTGCCTGGCTTGCCGGCGCCCGAGGACACCCGCGAGGCGCGCGGGCTGCGCGCCAACCTGTGGGAGCGGCTCGGGGAGGCGCGCCGCAAGCGCAGCGTGGCGGAGGCGGTGGCGGCCTTCGAGCGGGCGGTCGAGCTCGACCCGGAACGGATGAGCGCGCGAATTGCTCTCGCGACCCTGTACGGGCCGCGGATCGAGTACGCCGACGCGGCCCTGGTCAACCTGCGGCGGCTGGCGGAGGCGGATCCGGCGCGGGTGGCGAGCGTGCGCGCGCTCGGGGAGGCCTTCGCCAAGCGCGGTATGATCGATCCGGCGCGTTGCGCCTTCGAGCTGCTCGAGGTGCTGGGGGGCATGGAGGAGGGGCCGCGGCGCTTCCTCAAGACCCACCCCACCCCGGAGATGAAGCCCGACGATCCGTACGCCGGGGTGCTCGACGACGGTGACCGCCGGGTCCTGGCGGGGCGTGAGGCGGCCATCCTGTCCGAGGTGTTCAGCTTGCTGTGGGAGGGGGCGCCGCACCCGAGCGGTCCGCGCCTCGACGACCTGGGAGTGGCGGCGGAGGACAAGCTGTCCCCCATGTCGGATCTCGACGTCGCCAAGGTCTACGGACAGGTGGCCAAGATGCTCGGGAACAAGCGGACGGCGCTGTACCTCAAGCGGCAAGATGTCCAGCCGCGGACAGCCGAGCTGCTGGTCCAGACGCCGCCGGCGCTGGTCTTCGGGGGGCTGCTCGAGCAGGTCCCGCTCCCGGAGGCGCGCTTCGAGATCGCGCGCGGGCTCGAGCTGTCGCGGCCGGAGTACATCCTGGCGGCGGCCATCCGGCCCAAGCAGTTCACGGAGCTCTTCGGCACGGTGCTGCGGGCGTTTCACCCGCGCCACGCCAAGCGGCGGAGCAACACCCTCGACGCGGCGGCCGAGGCGGCCAGCACCCTGCGCAAGAACGTCCCCTACAAGATCTCCAAGCGGCTGGCCGAGATCTTCCAGGAGGTGGGCTCGACCTCCTGGAGCTCGGTCAAGTGGCGCAAGGTGGTGGCCGAGACCGCGAACCGCACCGGCCTGCTGGCGGCGGGCGATCTGCGGGCCGCGTTGCCAGCCTTCCTGCGCGCGAACCAGCTGGCGCTGCCCATGCCCCCTCCGCCTCCCCCGCCCGCGCCCCCGGGAGCGGGAGCGGTGGCGAGCGTGGGAGGGCCGGGCTCGTGGTCACCTGACGCCGATCCCGGCACCGCGCCCTCCGGCCCCGAGGTGGTCGCCCTGGCGGCCACCAGCGAGGCGCTGCGCGACTGGCTGCGCTTCGCGCTGTCGGACGAATACTTTCGCCTGCGCGAGAAGCTCGGCACCGCCGCGGTCCAGGCCGCCGCGGCCTAGGAGCCTTCGCGTAACCCGGAACGATCTTCCTGTCCGAGGTACTCGCTCAAAACGCGGCCTGGCAAGCGACCCGGGTCGGACCGACGACACAGGACGGGGTGTAGCTCGCGTGCTCCGTCCCGATCATCGGTCGCGGCGACGTGAAGAACCAGTGGGCCACCGCGGCCCCGCCCAGCCCGATTCCGAGCGCGCCGGCGACGATGCCCAGCCGCTCCGCGGTCACCGCGTCTTGTCGAACGCCACCGCAAACCGACTCGCGGGTCTGCAGCGGCATGTCGCGATTCAAGCAGGCGCTGTCGTCGTTCCAGGTCGTGGCCCGCTGCTCGCGGACCGCGAACAGAGCCGCGCTGGTTCCGAGCAGGGCCAAGCTGCCGCCCGCCAGGGCCCAGGTCACCCAGCGTGCCCGCAGCGGCGATGCGCCCGCTCCATCGGAGATCTGCACCTCGGCGTTGCGTTCGCGCTCGATCGTGAGCGGGCCACGGCTGGTCATGGGGCCGGCGACGGCGTCCATGGAGCTGAGCTCGACGGACTCCTGCGACAGCCCACCTCCGCCCGCGACGGTGACTGGACGGCGCAACGGAAAGTAGCCGGGCTTCGACACCTCGAGCTCGTACGCCCCGACCTCCACCACCACGGCCTCGTCCATGGGCAGCACGCCGACCCGCTGTCCATTCAGCAGCACCTCGGCCCCCACGGGAGCTCCGAGGGTCCGGAACTGTCCGACGTGTTGCTCGACCGTGTCTTCGACCGTGCGGATGGCGCTCCGGTACCGCTGGTAATAGGGGTCGGTTCGATACAGCGAGGCCCTGCGCAGGTAGCTGTGGGCCATCACCCACTTGCCGCAGCCCTGGGCCGCGGTGGTGGCATGCAGCAGGATGCGCACCGAGTTCGGCGCGCGCTTCTCGGCCTTGAGAAAGACCGCCAAGGCGGCTTCGTCCTTGGCAGCCCGACGGAGCGCGATCCCTTGCTGGATCAGATCCTCCGTGGCGGAATCGACTTGCCCCTCGTCCTGACCCGCCATCGAGCGGCCAGGGAGCCCAGCCATCGTGGCGAAGACCATCACCAGGACGAGACCGAGACCGGGACCGGGACCAGGACCAGGACCAGGACGAGGCAGGGTTGCCTGGAAGCAGCCGTGAATCCGCATTCGTGACTCCCTCGGGCGGTCCCTGTCAGTCGAAGATGGGTGCGCCATTGGAATTTTGAAGTGGGAGCGTCGTCTCGCGGGCTCTCGCCTGAGGCGTCGCGGATGTTGGCACGGGGATCTCCCAGTCGGGCAGGTCCTGAGATGGCTGCCGCCGGCGAACCTCGGCCGACGCGGGCGGGTGGAGCCCGCGCCTCGGCTTGCGCGTACCGGTGGAAGCCGGGGACGATCGAGGCCCCCGCGACGCGGGTGACAGCGTCGGGGGCGCTGGCTCCGCCGCCACGACCTGCGGGCTCGTCGCCGGCGGAGCCCCGACTGGATCCCCTGGGGGCGAACGGCCAAGACCGATGGCCTGGGTCATGAGGATTGGCGCCCCCGCCTCACGAGAGCTCGAGGCGGTCGACCGATGCCGCAGGGACGAGCCGACCGCCCAGATCCCGAACATCGCAAAGGCGATCAGGGCTCCGATCGCCGCCAGGCCGACCGGCAACAGCCTCGCTCCGAGAGACCGAGCGCGCTTCGCCGGCGGTGGGTCCACGGCCGTGCTGAGCACGGGGACCGGGCCATCCGCCTCCGGTCTCAGGGGCCCGAAGCTCAACCCCCAGGTGATCCGCGTGCGCTGGCCAGCGAGCGACAAGAGCTCCCGGCCCATGGCACGCAGATCGGGGAAGCGCCGCGCCGGATCGAGGCTCATGGCGCGGGTGATGATGGCAGCCAGGCGCTTCGATACCTTCGGGTTGCTCTCGTCCGGCGGACGGTAGGCGCCGGCTGAAATCATGTGAACGAGATCGTGGAGGTTGGCCCCGAGATAGGGCGCGTGCCCGGTGGCACACTCGTACATCACCACGCCAAGAGAATATTGATCGGAGAGGAAGGTCAGCTCTCCTCCCCGCACCCCTTCCGGCGACATATAGGAAGGCGTACCCATCAGGTGTCCATGGTTGGTGATCCGCGGTTGATGGGGATCGGGCGCCTTGGAGATGCCAAAGTCCAGCAGCTTGGGCTCGAGGTCCTCGTACCTGCCCCGCGAGAGGAAGATGTTGCCGGACTTGAGATCGCGGTGCACGATACCGGCGTCGTGCACGGCGCTGAGGCCCGCGACCACGGGGACCATGATGTCGAGGATCAGGCTCTCGTCGAGGGCGCCCTTGTCGGCGATCATCGCCTCCAGATCGGTGCCTTCCAGCAGCTCCATGACCAGATAGGGGATGTTCTCGTGCACGCCGACATCGAAGATGTTGACGACGTTGGGGTGCTTGATGGCCGCCGCGATCCGAGCTTCCCGGACGAAGCGCTCACGCCCCTCCGGCTCTCTGGAGAACCCGTGGAGCATCACCTTGAGGGCAACCTGGCGACGCAAGCCCGCGTGCTCGGCGCGATAGATCCGAGCCATCCCGCCCTCGCCGATGCAGCCGCCGATCACGTAGACGCCGAACTCGGAGCCCGGCGCGAAGACACCGTGGATCCTGTCGACCAGGGCGGTGGCCTCCGCGCTCGGCCCAACCTCACTCGGTCTCGCGGGGCTGCCCTCGCGCGCTCCCGCGGGCGGTGCGGCGGTCGCTCCCTCCGCCGGGACCCAGAGTCGGGCGGACTCCGACTCTTCTCCGTCGTCGACTCTCGGCAACTCCATCTCCTCGGTCCCCATGGCCACGGCTACTCTCCCCACTGTTCGAGGCCACGACGCACCTCGGCCAAAGTGACCACGTTCGCGTGGACCGTCCAGATGGTGTGCGCCAAGGTGGCGCCACTCGGCGCGATGGCCTTCACCTCGTAGTTGCCTGGCTCGAGCTGGAAGTAACCCACCACCCCTCGGCTGTCCGTCAACGGCAGCACGTTGTCGACCGCGGGCTTCGCCTTGTTGTTGAAGCTGAGCGCCCATCCGACGGCGGGGGGAGGCGGGGGAGAATTCGTCGACAGCTCCGTGACCTGGACCTGGACGTCCTCGCCCCGTGACTTGATCTGGTCCGGCGAGCCATCCGGGTTCAAGAAACAATTCAGCGTCCGGACCGCCAGGATTCCCTTCGAGGTGTCCCTCGCCCCGGCGCTGACCTGAGTGTAGAGGTCGTCGAGCGCCGACTCCGTGATCGGCGGGATGACGAGGCCGTGGATCGTCGGGTTGCCGTAGGGAGTTCCGAGCAGGGGCCCCCCGAGGATGTAGTCGAAGTCCACATAACCTTCTGCCCTCGTCCGGAGGAAGACGTGGTCCACCATGTATGGCATCTCGAAGGACCATACGAACGGCGCCATCGGATGGGTGATGTTCAGCTTGTCGGTGATCGGATTCGCGCAGGTCGGATCGGCGCAGACATCGACGGTCAGGCCTGGGATCGCGGTCAGCAAGGTCGGCTGAGAATAGAAATCGACGATGGCCGCCACGTAGGTCGCCGTCTGCGGGGCCGCGTCGGGAAGGACCAGGTTGACGGGTTGGTTCAAGCAGGACCACAGCGGATCGGCCGTCGAGCCAACCGAGGCCATCCAGGTGTCGGTCTGCGGCGCGAGGGAGGTGCACGCCCCACCAACCAGAGACGTCAGAGCGGCCAGGGCCAGCCACCGTGGACAGGCAGGCCCCTTTCTCACCACCCCGACTCGCTTCACACCGACTCGCCACACCTTGAGTTGATCCTCTTACCCCTCGGCGCCCCGAACGGTCAACGACGAATTCGCCCGGCGCGCTTCAGCGATCGCGTCGGGCTCTGCCTCGGCAGCGGAGCTGGCCGCATTCGACTCGAACCACACGCATAGGGTCGGGAGTGACCCCTCGAGAAACGCCTGACGACACGCCCTGCGGCGAATCTTTCCGCTCGAGGTCCGGAGCAGCGTCAAGGGCATGAGGAGAGCGACCGCGCCTGGACGGAGCCCGAGCTCCTCGAACACCGCCTTTCGGATCGCCAGGATCACTTCGGCCGTATCGAGCGCGCGAATGGCGCTCCGCACCAGCTCTTGCACGATCACCAGACGATCGCCCTGGTCAGTCTCGACCGAAAACGCGGCGCTCGCGTGGGCGGCGACCGCCCGGTGAGAGGCGGACGCGCATTCCTCGACGTCCTGGGGAGCGTGCGCTCGACCGTGGATCAGGACCAGATCCTTGATCCGCCCGGTCACATAAAGGTGCCCGTCCTCGATGAACCCGAGATCTCCCGTTCTCAGGAACGGCCCCCTCCCATCGGCGGTCTTCGCCTGGAAGGTCTCCTCGCACCCTTCATCGGCCCAGTACCCGGCGGTGACGCTCTCGCCCCGAACCCAGATCTCGCCGAGCGCCCCGGGGCGACACTCGGCGCGCGTGCCCGGGCCCACGATGATGACGCTCGTCCCGTTCCACGCGCGGCCGCAGCTCACCAGCGCGCGTCCCCCTGGGAGCGCGGCCGTCATCGGTTCGGCCTGCCCCCGCGCCAGAGCGTCAATGGAGAAATGGCGGACGACCGGAGGTTCACTCGGGTGCCCGGAGGCCACGAAGAGCGTGGCCTCCGCCAGGCCATATCCGGGCTGAAACGCCATGCGCTGGAACCCGCATGGTGCGAACGCCTGGACGAACCGCTCGATGGTCGACGCGCGGACGGGTTCGCTGCCGTTGACCGCGGCGCGCCAGGGCGAGAGATCCAGGCCCGCGCGCTCGGCGCGCCCGATCCGCCGCGCGCACAGATCGTAGGCGAAGTCCGGGGCCAGGCTGGTCGTGCCTCGATAACGACTGATCGCCGCCAGCCAGCGCCGCGGACTCTGAATGAAGGCGCCCGGTGACATCAGCACGCAGTGCGCGCCCGACCAGACCGTCATCAACAACGCGCCGAGCCCCATATCGTGAAACATGGGCAGCCACGACACGATCACCGTAGTCTGGTCGTGGTCGAAGCTTGCCTGCATCTGGCGATGATTCTCGACCAGGTTGGCGTGGGTCACCGCGACACCGCGGGGCAGCCCCGTCGAGCCGGAGGTGTACTGGACGAGGGCCAGTCCCCTGGGATCGAGGCCCGAAGGAACCCAGCCCGCGGCGGCTGAGCCTCCCTGTGCGGGATCGAGGAACGACAAACCTCCGAGGACCCGGTCCGAGGAGATCGCCTCCGCGACCTCCTCGATCGCTGCCCGGGTGGACAGGATCCACTTGGCACCGGAGTCCGCGGCGATGCGCTTCAGGGCCTCGATGCCCTTCTTGCGGCCGGGGATGCTCGCGGGGATCGTCACCACCCCCGCATAGAGACAGCCGAAGAAGGTGACGAGGAAGTCGGTCCCTTGCGGATAGAGCAGGATCGCATGATCGCCGCGCATCCCGAGCGATGAGAGCCGCGCCGCGACCGCTCGCGCCCGCTCGCGAAGCGCGCCGAACGTCAACGTGCCGCTCTCCACCTCCCCGTCGCGCAGGCAGGTATACGCGATCCGGTCCGGGACCTCCCTCGCCCTGGCGTCGAGCATCGCCATGAACGTCTCCGCTGTCTCCCCCTCCGTTCCCACTCCTCCGGAATATATGCGGACGGCGCGCTCTTTTGAACACGCGCGTACGTCGAGAAGCAACATTTGAACGGAGATCGACCGCAACGGCCAGGACCGTGTAGCCAGCGCATTTCAGGTGCGTATCTGTCGCGACAACCACCTCGTCGGCGTCGGACGATACCGACCGGGGCCACTGCCCCTGCCACGCTTCGATCCCTGGTCGCTCCCAACGCCCGCAGGCGCCGGGATCATCGTCCCAGAGTCTCGACCAGCAAACGCGCCGTCTCCTCGCCCGAAAAGTTCTGCTGGCCGGTGATCAGGTTGCCGTCGCGGATGGCGAAGCCGCGCCAGAGGCCTGCTTGCACGTAGTTCGCGCCCAGTTGCTCGAGCTGGTCCTCGATGCGCCAGGGCATGACGTGCTGGTCCCGGGACAGGAGCTTCATCTTCCACACGGCGTCGTCGGCGAAGTCCTCCTCGACGTTCGCGAAGCCGGTCACGGTCTTCCCCTTGGCCAGGTAGTCCCCGGTGGACAGCCTGGCATAACGGAGGATGGCCACGCCGTGACAGAGCGCGCAGGCGATCTTGCCCGCTTCATAGAATGCGACGAAGGTCTGGTGCAAGGTGCGCGCGCGCTCGAAGGTGAACATCGGGGCCTGTCCCCCCGCCACCACGATGGCGTCGAAGCGCGCCACGTCCACCTCGGAGACGGCGCGGGTCGATTCGATCAACTTCGCCAGGCGGGGCGTGCTGAGGAAGCCCATCGAGATGAGATCACTCGCCGAGTAGCCGCTCGGGTCGCGCGGGTCGCTCATGGCGTCGGCCTCACACCGGCCGCCGTCGGGGCTGAAGATTTCGACCTCGTAGCCGGCCTCGCCGAGCACGTAGTAAGGGTGAGCGAGCTCGCTCCACCAGAAGCCCACCGGCCATCCCGTGGTGGTGGAGACGGCGGGGTTGGCGATGACGATGGCGACGCGCTTCTTGCGGCTGGGGCTGACGACGTTGGGATCTTTGAGGCTCATTGGGTTCCTCCGGTTGAATGTCGCCACCGGTATGACAGGTGCCCGCCGAAGGGCCAAGGACGCCTGGCGCAACCCGAGGTTGCGTCGCGTGCAACCTCGGGTCCGCGCCCTCCCGCCGATCAGACGCTGTCGCGCAGAGAGGACGCGGCTCTCGAGACCAGCTGGCGAAACCAGCGGTGGGCGCGGTCGTGGTCCGAGCGCGGGTGCCAGACCTGGGCGATCTTGTAGCTCGGCAGTGGCAAGGGAGGGCGGAGGATCTGCAAGGCGAAGCGATCGGCGTGCGCGGTCGCCAGCCGCTCGGACATGGTGAGGACGCAGTCCGAGTGCGCCACCAGCTCGAGGGAGACCAGGGAGTAGGGCAGGTAGCGGGTCACGTGACGGCCGAGTCCGCGCACGGCCAGCGCCTCGTCGACCACGCCGCCAGGTTGACCGCGCGGCGCGATCAGCAGGTGCTTCTCGGCGAGGTACTGGGTCAAGGTGATCCGGCCCCGCACCCGCGGATGCCCGAGGCGGACGACGCAAGCGAATCGATCGGAGAACAGCCCCTGGGTCCGAAACTCGGGGGGGAGCCTCGGGAAGACCCCGATGGCGGTGTCCACCCCATCGCGCAGGGCGGGGACGTCGTCGGGGAGGATCGGCAGGAAGCGCACGGCGGCCGGGGGCGCGGTCTGCGCGAGCGCCTGACAGATCGCCGGGCCGAGCAGCGACACCACGTGATCGGTGGTGTGCACCCGGAACTCGCGGGTCGCGGTGGCCGGGTCGAAGGAGTCGGCCGGGGCCAGCAGCAACCGCGCCTCTTCGGTGACGGTACGGGCGCGCGCGGCCAGCGCGCGGGCCCGTTCCGAGAGGATCCAGTCCTTTCCGGTCCGCAAGAGGATCGGATCATCGAGGGCGGTGCGCAGCCGCCCGAGCGCCCGGCTCATCGCCGCCTTCGACAGGCCGAGGCGCTCGGCGGCCCGGGTCACGCTTTGGGTCTGCGCGATCGCGTCGAGCACGATCAGCAGGTTCAGGTCCGCGTCCCGGGGCGCCATCGGGCGCTCTCAGCATAACTCAGGCTCCCGGCTTGGACGCGGGCGGGTCGCGCCGGACGAGCTCGACCTCGAGCTCGATGTCGACCCGGTCGCCGACCACCACGCCGCCGCTGTCGAGGGCCAGGTTCCAGACCAGACCCCAGTCCTTCCGGCTGAGGGACGTCCGGGCCACGGCGCCGCGCTTGGTGTTTCCCCAGGGATCGTGGATGGCGCTCGGCAGGGGGTCCACGGTGAGGGTCACGGGGCGGCAGACGCCGCGGATGGTGAGATCGCCGGTGACCGCCAGGCTCCCAGCGGGGGCGATGGGGTGGACCTCGGTCGAGCGAAAGGTGACGGCGGGAAAATGGGCGACGTCGAGGAAGTCGGCGCTGCGGAGGTGCTCGTCGCGCTTCGGATCCTTCGAGTCGAGCCCCCGGGCGTCGATGCTGACCGAGACGCGGGACCGGGTCGGGCTGCCATCGTCGATCTCGACGGTGCCCGAGACCGGACCGAGCGTGCCGCGCACGTTCGAGACCATGAGGTGTCGGACCTTGAAGGCCGCCGTCGAGTGGGCGCTGTCCACCTCCCAGCGAACGGGCACGGCGGCGCTGGCACCGCCGTGGGCGGGCTCGAGGGTGGACAGGGCCATGGCGGCGGTTGCGGCGGCGGTGGCGGTGGCGGTGGCAATCTGGCGGGTCATCACGGGCTCCTTGGTCTCGGGTGAACGGAACAGGCGGACAGACACCCAAGAAGCTGGCCGGGGGCTAATCATTTGTGAAATAGATTGACGGTATAGTCATCATCATCGTGGTGAATATTGCGGGCCTCAATCTGAACCTCCTCGTGGTCCTGGACGCGCTGCTGGCGGAGCGGCACGTGAGCCGGGCCGCGACCCGACTCGGGCTGTCGCAGCCGGCGGTCAGCAACGCGCTCGCCCAGCTGCGCGCGCACCTCGGCGATCCGCTGCTGGTGCGCAGCGGGGGCCGCATGTTGCCCACCGAGCGCGCCCTGGCCATCGGCGGGCGGATCCATGCGGCCCTGGCCGAGCTCGAGGGCGCGCTCGAGACGCCGAGCTTCGAGCCGGCGCGGGCGACGCGGACCTTCACCATCGCCACCTCGGACTTCGCGGACTTCGTGCTCCTGCCAAAGCTCCTCGCCCGGCTCGGGCGGGAGGCCCCTGGGATCCGCTTGCAGATGCGGAGCTGGTCCGAGCAGCGGATCCCCCCCACCGTCGAGTCGGGCGAGGTCGACCTGATGCTCGGGTTTTATCGAGGGGTACCGGCCGGTCACCGGGAGGAGACCCTGTTTGCCGATGGGCTGGTCTGCGTGGTGCGCAAGGGGCACCCGCGGGTGGGACGCAAGCTCGATCTCCGGACCTACGCGTCCCTGTCACACGTGCTGGTGAGCGCCGAGGCGGCGGGCCCGGGCGTGGTGGACGTGGAGCTGGCGAAGCATGGCCTCACCCGCACCATCGGCCTGCGAACCGCGCACTTCTTGATGGTGGCACCGGTGGTGGCGGCGACCGACTTCGTGGCGGCCCTGAGCTGGCGGGTCGCGAAGCCGGCGGCGGCCCACCTGCCCTTGCGGCTGCTGCCACCCCCGCTGCCCCTGCCGAGCGGCAGCGTGGGACAGGTCTGGCACGAGCGTACCCAGGGCTCCCCGGCGCACGCCTGGCTGCGCGGCCTGATCCGCTCGGTGGCGCGTGGCGTTGGGTGACGATGGGCGCCGGGCGTCGCGTGATCGGCGCGGACAAGTGGCTGCCAAACGGCGCCGGCGGGCT
>Ga0265330_10000282_pt1 | contig 37369 bp, 31 predicted proteins | sample 41919metaG_FD_202083 | JGI IMG/M metagenome (GOLD analysis project Ga0265330, IMG submission 202083) | Rhizosphere microbial communities from Carex aquatilis grown in University of Washington, Seatle, WA, United States - 4-19-19 metaG | ecosystem: Host-associated > Plants > Roots > Rhizosphere...
CGGACATTTTCACTTGCTAACGACATGTCCGAGTGGCCGACCAGCCGGACATAATTCATCTCCAAGACTAAGAGACGAGATTTGGAGCGCTCATTTTAATGTTGAAACTTGAGATGTGGCCGTTCACCCGATCAGCCTTTTGGCTTACCCTCAACCTCGTCATCGTCTAACAGCCGGATCGGCTTATTCTCGTCATCGTCGAATACCCGGATCAGTTTCGTCAACACGAACAAAGTGACTGTGATCAGTAGTCCGATAGCCGAGTAGAACATCACTGCCAGCCCGATATTGCCAACGAAGCCGAAATCAAATTTCTCACAATTCGCAACGCATGGCGGCGGCGGAAACATCGCCCGAAACATAGCCCCAAGCACGACAGACCCCAACCCTAGGCCGAATGCTGCCCCGAGCACCGCAGCGATCCTCGCCCAAGGACTCCAATTAACTCTCGGCCAACTCATAAGTTCTTTCCAGAAGTTTGGTCGATCAGATTCTACACCTCGTCGCGCGAGCCAGCATGGAAATACGTCCCTGAAGACGACCTCGGGCGTGTGACCGGGGACCCGGAAGTTACCTTGCAGTAGACTTCACTGCTGGGACGCGCACTTTGTGCCTCATCCTACGATGATGTGGCAGGACAGACTGTGACGAAGAACAAATACAGATCCTTCGTCGCTCAAGCTCCTCTGGATGACAACGTTTTGTGGGTAGCGAGTGTGCCACCGGCTATACGGAAAGTACTTTCGAGAAGGGAGCTTCGGTATTCTCGAGACTAGCTGAATCAGGCGCGGTCATGACCCGACACTTTAGTTTCAGGACGAGTATGACACAGCAGCTATATACGAATGCGTTTACAAGAACGCAGAGCACTCCACCGATCACTCCTGAAAGTCCTTCGGCATCTCCATGCGCAACAAAGCCTCGGCGCAATTAGGGGCTCATGTCTCCTAGGTAAGTTAGCTACGAGTGGAACGCACTGTGCCTTTCTCAGAGGCCCAGAAATTGTATTACTTATGTCGCAGGTCACTCAGCCCGGTCTTTTCATCCCCCATCACCCTCAGAAAACGTTTAATCTTGATGGCAACAATCCTCTGCTTTTTGCGGTTGCGTGTGTTTAAGGAAGAGGGGGAAGACGCATGTTGAAGAAGCAATCATCTATGGCGATTATTGTGGTACTGCTGGCAAGTCTGCTGCCGGTCCCAAAGGCTTTCGCGTTGAACTACAACGGCAGACAAGGAAATGCCGCCACCTTTGAGACTCTGGAAGAAGCCCGTGCAAGTAGCCTCGCGGCGGCCGCTACCCGGGAAACCTTCGGCCGCAAGATGGCCTATAAATCTCATCCAGTTCTCGACAACTATCCCAAGGGAACAACTTTTGTTTATCGCTCGGCGAATCTGTATGGCGGGCGCGCCGCACGCTCGAACACCAATATTCTGGTCTTCTCAGACAAATCGTTCACCCGCAAAGAGGATGCGTTTGCTTATCTGAAAGGCCTGGGAGTCGTTGGCATCATCGACGATGTAATCGGCAGCGTCGTTCTGGTTACGCCGGCGGATCCGAAGGCCGGCTTCACGGCCAGTGATCAAAAGAACTATTACGCTCTCCAGACCGCCATGCTTTCATTGAATGCATTTGAGAGAGTGAACGATGTGATGACGGCTTATTCAGATGCCGCATACTTCGGCGGCTTTGGCTTCATTTATGTTGTTGGAATTGACGGCGGCGCCACGTTCTTCAACAATTTCATTGCCAGCACGGTGGATTACGCGGGACGTTTGGCGGGCGCACTGCTGATCAACGGCAAGATGGCGGATTTTTACAAGGTGGCCAGCCCGCTTCCGGCGTATCTGGTGAACGCCCCCGAGTCTGTGCAGACCAGATACAAAGCTGCAAACGCAACGGACGCCGCGAAGGGCAATGCAACATCAATTACCTATTTCAATCAGGCCCTTCCGCTGCAGCAGGTAATCGTCAGCGAGAAAGCCAATGCCGATCCGTCTGTTGACGTCGAGAAAGCTTACGTCGAGATTCTCTCCAAGACGATGCGAATCCCTGTACTTAAGCAGGGTTTGAACAGTGCAGGAACGCCGTACCAGGGATACAATCTCGATCAATCTCCGTATTCGCTCAGTCCCCGGAACATTGTTGCCAATGGAGTGACGCCGGGAGGCATCACCGTAACAGCCCATCAGGAAGACAAATTCTCCGGCATAAAAACTCCGGCGGGCGAGTATTTGCAAACATGGTACGAGTACGTTCCCAAAGAAGTTCTGGACGGAAAAGCTGCCCCGGGCAGCGTTCCCCTGGTACTCGCACTGCACGGCGGCGGCGACGACCCCCAGGCCTTCGTGGAAGAGTGCGGCTGGCTCGAACTAGCGCGCCAGAAGCGTTTCATCATGGTCGCGCCCGAGCATCAGGCGCTTGATGTAACGCCCGCCATGGGAGAAGCGCTGCAGGCCCTGATCAACTACATGATCAAGACTTATCCAGCGATCGACGCCTCGCGTGTTTATGCATCGGGCTACTCCATGGGGGGAATCGCCACGCTCTCGATCTCGACGAGTCATCCGAAGGTTCTGGCCGCCGCGGTGAACATGGCCGGCGCACGATATGACTTCACCAAGGAAATGGATGCGCAATTCGAATCGACAGAACTCCCAATGATGTTCCTGACCAGTGCTTACGATTCTCCGCTCAACATTCTGTGGGAAGACGGAAGCATTACGGCAAACGTGCAAAAGGTCCTGAACAAGTTTCTTGGGTATAACAAAATGAGCCCGCTGAGTTTCGACTTCAACGCGCATCCAAAGAACGGTTTTAAGGCATCCGCCTGGTCTTCAATGCGCCTGAACGGCGAGGACGAAAGTGATGTCTGGTATTTGAACAACAAGAATGATATTCCGATGGTGGCACTCAGCTATACGGAGAATCACATCCACGCTTTGTATCCCGGATACGCCACTGTCGCGTGGAATTACCTGAAGCAATTCTCTCGTGAACAGAAATCAGGAGAAATCAAATACAACCCAAACGCGAGGTAGCACGGCTCTCAATGAGCCGCAGAGGTCCGGATGGCAACTCTGTTTGGGTGGGTTGAGGTTTGTGGTATCCCACCCTTGAATCAAATGCGATTCAAGGATGGGGCACCCGGCACATGTTTGTTCCCTGGACAATGCCGCAAGAATGAATGCCTACGCGATGATCAGGTCTTTGTTAATTTCCACGCCGAGGCCCGGACCTTGCGGCAAGTTGAGATAGCCTTCCTTGTCGACCAGCGGGGGATTCTGCATGATTGAGAACCCGTTGGTGTAAGCAGCGATGGGCGGGTCGTGGAGGATCTCAATCCACGGCGCGTGCGGCCAGGAGGCAATGGCGTGTAGCTGGGCGATGGTGCCGAGATTGCCTCCGCCATGATGAGGAATCAACCTCTTGTGATGTGCCTGCGTCATGGCCGCGATCTCGCGAAAGCCGGTGACGCCGTCAGCCACCATAATGTCGGGCTGCACAATACTGAAGACATTCTGTTCGAGTATCCACCGATACTCATGTACGCCGCGGTTGTTCTCTCCGCCGGCGATGGGAATGCCGACAAGACGGCTCAACTCGGCCAGTTCATCGAATGAGTAGCGCAGCCGCGGCTCTTCAAGCCACGTACAGTTCAAACGCTCGAGTTCCCGCGCAGTCTCCAGCGCGCGGCGAAAATCCCACATCACTCCCGGCTGCCATGTGCCGGAGGACTGGGCCTGGTTAGCGTCCACCATGATCTCCATGTCGTCGCCCACCGCTTTGCGCACTGCTTCGACCAGTTGCACGTCTTGCTTCAATGTTGGGTAGTGCGCCCGCAGCTTGATCGCCTTCCAACCTTGCGACTTGAGTTCGACCGCCATGCGGGCTCTTTCCTCGGGAGTGGAAAGCTGGATCATGCTGGCATAGGCCGGTACACGATCTTTGGCTGCGCCCCAGATCTTGTAGAGAGGCTGGCCGGTGGCTTTGCCGATCAGATCCCACAGCGCAATTTCAAGAGCCGAGATGGTGCGCGGGCTTCCACCAACGTAGTAGCGCAGCGGACCGGCCAACTGCTCGACATTGAACGGGTCTTTGCCGATGAGCTGGGACTTAGCCGCCTCCAGCGAGGCGGGGTCCATTCCCGGTCCGATGCCTGAAAGTCCCTGGTCGGTTTGAATCTCGACGACCGAGCCGCCGCCGATACGTTGCGTGGTTACCGTTCCTGGGTTCCACGCTGCTTCCATCTTGCCGGTTTCGCGAATAACCTTCAGGTTCACGATGCGAATGTTGGTGATTTTGAGCGGAACCGCAGCGCGCAATTGCGGCAAGAGTGCGGCGAGCGGGGCGGACTTCAGAAAATCTCTTCGCTGCATAGGCGACGAGTATACCGCCCTGCATCGGGCATAATCACCGGCTGAATTCAGGACCGGGACCGAGTATGCTTCCCTTTTAAGGTAAACGGGCTGTCGCACCCTTTACGTAAGCGGAGGTCCTATTTGTGAATCAGAATTTCGCCGTGATTATTCTGGGTGGCACCGGACAAGTGGGTGGTGCAGCTGTCGCGGAACTGCTGGCAACTCAAGAATGCCGGGAAGTGGTGATGATCACCAGAAAGCCCGTTGCGCCACGTTCGCGGGTACGCAACGTTGTACTTGATACCGGTGCCGCTGACTTTGCCGAGCGCACTGCTGCGCTTGCCCGTGAAGTCTTGAGCCAAGGTCCGGTCAGCGCCGTTAGCTGTGTGGGTGTCGGTTCTGGATCGGCGCGCTGGAGCGAAGAAGAATTGCAACGACTTGAGGTCGGCGTCGTGGGAGCGTTTGCGCGAGGTTGCCATGATGGCGGAATCGCCCAGTTCTGCCTGCTTTCCGCGGCAGGCAGCTCAGCTCGCAGCCGGTTTCGTTATGTTCGAGTGATGGGCATGAAGGAAGACACCGTGCGCAGCGTTGGCTTCACGCGCCTGGCGATATTTCGCCCCGGCATTATTGTGGGCAACGCTCATACCCCGGCCTGGATGCGGTGGCTGGGAAGGCTTGTCCCTGGACAGTTTGGCAATATTGATCAGCGAATTCTCGGCCGCTCAATCGTCGCGGAGATTGCATTACACAATCGGGAGCCTGGTGAAGTCAGCCGCGAAAACTCAGCAATGAAAACTCTTGCTGCGCAGCTCAAGAACGTGTTGCCACTTCGCCAAACGACTCATTGAAATGGGAGCCGAGTTTCGGTCGTCGACTGGAGAGCCGGATCCATCAACTCACGGCAATTTCTCGGCCCGCGATGACAAGGCCTTTTTTGGAGAAGTCGGGATTCTGGTATCCCACTTATCGCGATTAGACTGCGATGAATGGGGCACCTTTGATCTTTCAAGAGGTTGTCTTGCTGTGATTAATGCAACCGCGGATCATTCGCTTCGCTCAAGCGAATAGCGATGTGTGGCGCGGGGTATCGTTATACGGAATCGCTCAATCACACTAGGCGTGAATCGACTGACGGCACGGCGGGAACCGAGTTCAGCGCCGGGGATAACGCGGGCGCGATGTCAGCCTTTTGCTTCGGCGCTGGGCTCGATGGCGTGCAATTCCTTGCCGGGCTTGAACCGAACAGCTTTTCCAGGAGCGATGCTGACTTCGGTGCCGGTGCGGGGATTGCGGCCGATTCCGGTTTTGCGGGCGCGTACGCTGAATACGCCAAATCCGCGCAGTTCGATGCGCTCGCCTGAGGCCAAAGCCTGCTTCAGCCCTTCGAAGACGGTATCGACGGCCGCTTCAGCCTTTGTACGCGGCAGACCGGTGCGCTCGATGACGTGATGGACAATGTCCTGTTTAATCAATGGGGTAACCTCGCTGGCGCGACTGATATTGACTGTACTACTCCTTACAGTGGAGATGCTACAGATTTTGGCTCGAATATGAAACAGCAGAATGGCTTTATGGGTGTTTTTCTGCTGAGGAAAAGTGGTTTATGGGCAAAATGTGCCAGAGGGCTGCCTCAGCCGGGCTGTCGGATAGGGCGATATCCGATTGTCAAATTGCACGGTGCTTTCGTAAGATGAGGTCTCGGATCGAAGCCACGCCCAGTCTTTCCCGGTAACGAAACCCCGCCCGGACAGGAGAAGCATGTCAATCCAGAGCGATCGTTGGATACGAGAGCAGGCTGTGAAGAGCGGCATGATCGAACCGTTCAGCGAAAAACAGGTGGCCACCGGCGTTATTTCCTACGGCCTGTCCTCATACGGATACGATCTGCGGGTTTCAGACGAATTCAAGATTTTTACCAACGTCAACAGCGCGATCATCGATCCGAAGGCATTTGACGAGCGGTCGTTTGTATCGGTGCAGGCCGATTCGGTGATTATTCCGCCCAACTCTTTTGCTTTGGCGCGATCGGTTGAGTATTTTCGGATTCCGCGCGATGTACTTACCATTTGTGTGGGCAAGTCGACGTATGCACGCTGCGGGATTATTGTGAATGTGACGCCATTTGAGCCGGAGTGGGAAGGGTTTGTGACACTGGAAATCTCAAACACCACTCCGCTGCCGGCCAAGATTTACGCAAATGAGGGACTGTGCCAGATTCTTTTTTTCCGCTCGGACGAGCCCTGCGAAACAAGCTACGCTGATCGCAAGGGAAAATATCAGAAGCAACAGGGGATTGTTCTTCCCAAACTATAAGGGGCTGGCTGCACTCGAGCCACGCTGAACAAGCAGCAACAAAATTGCGTAGCAGCTGGAGCGGGGTCCAACTGCCACGCACTAACGAGTCTCGACCACTGGCGAGAACTTCTTCATGTCTTCGAATCGCAAACCTGAACCAATCCGAATTGGAGTTGTTGCGGACGAACCGATCCGTCTGGCGGGGCTCTCGAGCATTTTCGACCAGCCAGGGCAGGAAGGTCGCGCGCAGCTTGTGCCAGTTCCCGGCACCATGCGGGAGTTGCTGGCGAAACCGGCGCTGAAATACCTTGTGGTTGACATGCAGTCGTCGTCCAGCGGCATGAAGGCGCTGGAGACGATTCGCCGCGCGCGGCCGGACTTGCGCATGATCGTGATTGGCCCGGCAGGCAATGATGAACTGGTGATGAAAACAATCACCGCAGGTGCGCGAGCATACCTTGACCTGAGTGCCAGTCCGGAGACCGTCTATGAGGCTGTCAAGATTGTGACGCAGGGATCAATCTGGGCTCCGCGCAAACTGCTCTCAAGGCTGATCGACCGGTTGCTCGACCATCCTGACCCGGGCGCAGTGGCGACGCCCAGTGTTGAGCTGACTTCGCGGGAACGCCAGGTGATGGAACTAATCCTGAAGGCGAAATCGAACCGTGAGATTGCGCTCCAGCTGGGGATTGAAGAACGCACTGTGCGGGCACATCTGGCGCGGCTCATGCGCAAGGCGGGAGTGGACAATCGGATCAAATTGTCGATGTCTGCTCTGGGCCGCGCGGTGGCTGGGAAGGAACATGGCAGCCGTCCAGCGCGGGCCTCGGCCTATTAGCAAAGTAGTAAATATTTATGGTTACTAATGGCCACAACCCTTAAGTACTCTTGTGTGATCCAGCCGCTAACCGCAATCTTATGTACAGAAACAACGCAGATCTGGGGAAAGGAGTTCCCAGGCGTCATGTTTCCATGAAGCCTGGGAACTCCTCCTTTTTCTGAATTGCAGTCAGCTCTCGATTTTGCTCTGTTTCGGGTCCCTCCCCCACACCTCCCCCGTTTTCCCTTGAACTCAACACCATCCCTCTGTGCCTACCCTGCATCTAAGCAAATTGGCAATAATTTTTCATCCGCAGGGTTTGTGGAACTCGAATGCCGTGCGTTCGGCAACCGAGGGCGACCTTCAACGTTTCACAACTGAATACCACCGGAGCACCTATTGGCGTGGCGTTGAGTCGAATGCTGTAGCCTGTTTTTCAGGACGTTCTGGAAGGTGCGGGAGCGCCGAGCCTGACAGACAGGTTTGCCGCCTTTAGATTCCTGATGCGGCGTGTACGATTTCAAAAACCCCAAGCTTCGCTTTCCCCCGGATGTCCGATAGCGAAGCGAAAAAATGGAAAGGGAGCAATGAAGAAATTAATCGCTTCGATCTGCCTTTGTTTAGGAATTATTCCGGCTGCATCCGCGGCTTCGTCCCGCGAAGATCTGCAGGCGCGCGTTGATGCGGCCAAGGTGGTTCTGGACCAGATTATGGGTGCGCAGGACCGCAGCATTCCGATGAACATTCTGCAGCAGGCCACTTGCGTTGGTGTTGTGCCAGGGCTGCTGAAGGGCGCATTTGTGTTTGGCGGACAGTATGGCCAGGGCGTGGTGACATGCCGCACCGGGAAAGGCTGGAGCGCGCCAGTTTTTATTCGTATGGCGGGTGGTTCGTTTGGATTTCAGATCGGCGGCCAATCGACTGACCTGGTGCTGGTGGCGGTCAATGATCGCGGCTTTCAAGATCTGCTGAAGAACAAATTCAAGATTGGCGGCGATGCCTCCGCAGCCGCCGGCCCGGTGGGACGCAGCTCTCAGGCAGCCACGGATTGGAAGATGAATGCTGAACTGTTGAGCTACTCGCGGAACAAGGGGCTCTTCGCGGGCATTGACCTGGACGGAACGAGCGTGAGCCAGAACCAGGAAGACACAAACGTCTATTTTGGCAAGCCGCATACATTTGAGGCGGTCTTGAGGGGCGATGTGGCGGTGCCGCAGGGATCGGTGGAGTTTGTACGCGCTGTGGCGCATTATTTTATTCAGGCAAAGCAGCACTGAGCCGGCAGGACGGATTCAAGCAGGACGGGGCGGTCTCAAAGATGAGGCCGCCCTTTTTGTTTGCGTGCTGCGCGTGCGGGCGTGGGTGCGACTAAACTGGTGTTTGCCCAAATCGATGCGGGAACGACTTGAATACTGGCTGGTGGTAAGTGTGGCGCGTGTCCTGGGATGGATGCCCAGGGGAGTTGCGCGCTTGTGGGCCGGCCTTCTCGCCTTTACGGTGTATTGGGTGTTCGGACGCTTGCGTCGAGTCGGCGAGCGCAATCTTGAAATGGCGTTGCCGCATGTGGCGGCCCCGGAACGCAACAGAATTTTGCGCGGCGTTTATACCCATCTGGGTTGGCAGCTTGTCGAGTTTTGCCGCATGACGCGTTACACGCCCGAAAACAGCCAAAACTGGATGCGTACTGAGGGGCTTGAGCACTATGTTGCAGCGCAGGCCAGGGGCAAGGGCGTACTGGTGATTACGGGCCACCTGGGTGCGTGGGAACTGTCGAGTTTCTACCACTCCATGATGGGCTATCCGATGGGCATGGTGATCCGGCGGCTGGATAATCGCCGTCTGGATGCGTTCGTGAACGGCATTCGCTGTCTACATGGCAATTATGTTTTGCACAAAGACGACTTTGGCCGCGGCTTGCTGACGGCGATGCGCTCCGGTGGTACGGTGGGCATCCTGATGGACACGAACATGACTCCGCCGCAGGGAGAATTTGTGAAGTTCTTCGGAATCCCAGCGTGCACGGCAACAGGATTGGCCCACGTGGCGCGCAAGACGGGTGCGGCGGTGCTGCCTGGCTTCATGCTGTGGGAGCCGGTGAAGAAGCGGTACGTTCTGCACTTCGGACCGGAGGTGGCGATTCCGCACACGGACGATGTTGCTTCCGACATTCTGGCTGGGACGCAGTTGTGCACTTCGGCGATTGAGTCGTGGATCAGACTCTATCCTGACCAGTGGTTGTGGATACATCGGCGCTGGAAAACGCGGCCGGCGGGCGAGCCGCCCTTGTACTAAGGAGAGACGCATGACGCTTGGCGAATTGATTGCACAACTGGGCGGCACTCTTGCGTACGGTGCGCCGGACAAAGTTTTGACCGGTGTGAATGGGCGCGAACGCGCTACTGCTGCAGAGTTACTGTTTGCTGAAGACGCTGCGGCCGCGAAGCAGGCGCTTGCAAGCGGTGCTGCGGGCGTGGTGGTGAAGCCCGGCTGCCTCAGTGATTACTCCAGCGTTGCCAGTGTTGCTGTGATTGAAGCGGAGCAGCCGCGGCTGTGGTTTGCGCGCGCGGCTAAATTGCTAAAGGCTGCGCCGCCTGTGAGCGGAGTTCATCCTTCGGCAGTGATTGGCGCTGATGTTGAGCTTGGTGAGGGCGTGACGATCGGACCGTGTGCGGTGGTTGGCGATGGCGCGCACATTGGTGCGGGAACGCGCATTGAAGCGGGTGCCTCGATTGGCGCGGGCGTGAGGATTGGCGAGCATTGCCGGATTTATCCGCGGGCCGTGCTGTATCCGGGGACGACGCTTGGCAATCGCGTGATGGTACATAGCGGAGCGGTGCTGGGAGCCGACGGATTTGGCTATGTGCGCGATGCGAAGACGGGCGCGTACACGCAGTTTCCGCAGCAGGGCACGCTGCTAATTGAAGACGATGTGGAGATTGGCGCCAACTCGACTGTGGACCGCGGGGCGCTGAAGGAAACGCGCATTGGCCGGGGAACGAAGATCGACAACCTGGTGCACGTGGGGCACAACTGCAACCTTGGCGAGAACGTGATCCTGGTGGCGCTGACGGGAATTTCAGGATCGTCGAGCGTAGGCGATGGCGCAGTAATTGCGGGGCAGGTAGGCATTGGCGATCACGTGCAGATTGGGCCGGGCGTGATTCTTGGCGGGCAGGCAGGCGTTTTCAGTGGATCGAAGGTGACCAACGAAGGCCTGAAGCCGGGAACGGTGCTGTATGGAACGCCGGCGCGGCCACTGCGGCAGGTGCTGCGTGAGCAGGCTACGCTGGCGCGGTTGGCGAAGAGGAATAGGGATCAGGGAACAGGGAACAGGGATAAGTGATCTGCTGCTGAAAGGGTCGCTGCGATGGCGGTTGTTGTTGTAGGTGGCGGCGGCCGCGGTGCGGGTAAGACCTCGCTGGTGTGCGGCGTAATTGCTGCGCTGGCCGAACGCGGCTGGGTTGCGGTGAAGATTGCCAGCCACGCGCATGGGCCGGAACAGCCGGTTTGGGAAGACACAGAAGCTGGCGATCGATCCGATACGGCTCGCTATCTTGCGGCGGGCGCACGACGCGCGTTTCTGCTGACGGCGGTTGACGAGGCCGCTATGCATGCCGCCCTTGATGAGTTGTGGCGGCGAATTGAGCGGAGCGAGAATTTTATTTTCGAATCGAACCGAGTGTTGAATTTCCTTAAGCCTGATTTGTGCCTGATGGTGCGGGCGAATGCGAGTGGCGCAGGAGAGAAGTCTTCGTTTGAAGCTGCGGTTAGCAGGGCTGATGCGGTAATTGTGAGCGGGTCGGCGGATGCGTTGCGGGATGGGCTGCGGCCTGAGTTTGAAATGGCGCGGCTGGAGCAAATTTCGCCGGAACTGGAACAATGGATTCGCGGGCGGCTGATTTATGGTTGAAAGCGAGCCATGAGACAGATTCTTACCCGCCTTGCATTAACGCTCCCCGTGGTTTGGCTGGTGGTTTCGCTTGTCTTCCTGCTGATTCATCTTGTGCCTGGCGATCCGATACAGATGATGCTGGGCGAGGGCGCTACTCCTGCGGATGTCAGCGCGCTGCGTCATCAATACGGATTCGATCAGCCGCTGGGAACGCAGTATTTGCGCTACTGGGCTGGGGTTGTACGGGGCGATCTTGGCCAGTCCATTCGCATGCACGATGGGGTTGAGCATCTGATCGCGCAGCGCTATCCATACACCATTACGCTCACGCTTGCCTCGCTTGCGTTCGGGCTGGTGCTGGCGCTGCCGGCGGGCATTCTTGCGGCTGTGCGCCGCGGACGGTGGGTTGATCAGGTGCTGTCAGTCGTGTCGCTGTTCGGGCTGTCGGTTCCTCCCATTGCTCTGGGTCCGGTGCTGATCCTGGTGTTCTCCATTGCGCTGGGGTGGCTGCCGGTGTCGGGCGCGAACCCGGGCGGCACTAACACGATTGACTGGCGCTACCTGGTGCTGCCCTCGGTGGCGATGGGCGCGTCGCTGGCGGCGATTCTTACGCGCATGGTGCGGACGGCGATGCTGGAAGAGTTGGGGCAGGATTACATTCGCACCGCGCGCGCCAAGGGGTTGAGCGAGACTGCGGTTGTGTGCCGCCATGCGCTGCCTAACGCGATGGTTCCGATTGTGACGGTGGTGGGCTTACAGTTTGGCGCGCTGCTGGCCGGAGCCATTGTGACGGAGATGATCTTCAGTTGGCCGGGCCTCGGTCGGCTGACCGTGAATGCAATATCGAACCGCGATTATGCGCTGGTGCAGGGGTGCCTGCTCTCGATTGGCCTGACGTATGTGCTGGTGAACCTGCTGACGGATGTTGTCTACCGGTGGGTGAATCCGAGAATGCGGTGAGACAGTTTTCAAGTTGACGAGTTTTCAAGTTGACGAGTCGACACCGTCAAAGCGTCTTGTAAACTCGTCACGATGGATTCAAGTACACGATCTCCGGTTTTAGCTCGTTGTTCCTGATCGTCAACAATCCTACGGTGATGGGCAGATCGAAGCGACGCGGGCCGCAACTGCCGGGATTGAAATAGAGCACGCCTTTTTTCGTAATGTAGTTGGGCACGTGCGTGTGGCCGGAGAGCACGGCTGCGAACTTTGCTGCAGCGGGGTCGAGGTGCAGCGACTTCAAATCGTGAAGCATGTAGATGTAGTGGCTCATGCCGGACGGATTTTCGATAAGGACGACATCCGTCTCCGGCAGTTGAGCGCAGAGGCCCTCGCGGTCTACGTTGCCACGTATGGCGGTGACCGGTGCGATGTTGCGCAGGTCTTCGAGAATGGAGATTTTGCCCACGTCGCCGAGGTGCAGAATCTGATCGACACCTTTGAGCGCTGGGGCTACTTCAGGGCGGAGCAAGCCGTGTGTGTCGCTGATGACGCCGATTTTCATCTCAGAGGCCGAGTTCGAGGCGCGTGCGCGGATCGAGCTGATCGCGCAGCGCGTCGCCGAGGAAGTTGAAACCGAGAACTGCGCCCGCGACTGCGATGGCAGGGAAGAGCACGAGGTGCGGTGAGTCGAACAGGTGCGAGCGGGCGTCGTTCAGCATCGATCCCCAGCTTGGCGCGGGCGCTGGAATGCCAAGGCCGAGAAACGACAGCGTGGCCTCGGCAAGGATGACTCCAGCCATGCCGATGGCGGCCTGCACCAGGATGGGCTGCACGATGTTGGGCAGAATATGGCGGAAGAAGATGCGCATACCGCCGGCGCCCAGTGCGCGGGCTGCATCGACATATTCGCGATCGCGCACGGACATAACCTGGGCGCGGACAAGGCGCGCGTAGCCGGCCCAGCCTCCGATGGCGAGAGCGAGAACGAGATTGAGGAATCCGGGACCGAGGAAGGCGGCGAACGCGATGGCCAGCAGAATTCCGGGGAGCGCCAGAAAAGTATTCATGGCGAAGGTGGTAAGTGCAGTGTCAATCCAGCCGCCGAGATAGCCGGCTAGTCCGCCGATGGCGAGGCCGAGCGTGAGAGATACGCTCACCACACTAACCGAAATGGTGAGCGAGAGGCGCGCCCCCCACATGAGACGTGAAAGCGTGTCGCGGCCAAGCTCGTCGGTTCCTGCAAGGTGGGCGGTAGTGGGGCCCTGAAGCCGGTGGACAAGGTCAATTGCCGATGGATTATAGGGCGCGATGAGCGGCGCGGTCAGTCCGCAGACAACAAACGCGGCCAGTAAAACAACGCCGATGACGGCGAGAGGCTGGCTGCGGACGCGACGGCGAACGGCCTGCATACTCGAAGCTGAGAGAACAAACATTGGCAATGAAAGAATACCGCGACTGCCAGAGAGTTTTTGGGTCTAATGAAGTATGGGGTCAATGCAGAAGACTTTTTTCTTTTTATTTGCGCTGTCGCTGTTGTTTTCCGCTCAGCCGCGGGCGATGGGCCAGGACGCAGATGGGACTGTGGTACAGACCGCAGCCGAGCAGTTGCTGGCGCTCGCTAACCAGTCCCGCGCTGAGAATGGGGCAGACAGGCTGCGCTGGGATCCGGCGCTGACGGCCGCTGCATTAAAGCATTGCCGACGGATGGCGGCTGAAGGACCGATATCGCATCGATATACAGGCGAGCCTGATGTGGCCTCGCGCGCGGGGCAGGCTGGAGCACACTTCAGCGTGATTGAGGAGAACGTTGCGGTTGCTCAGACGGCCGCAGCCATTCACGACGGGTGGATGCGCTCACCGGGGCATCGCAGCAATCTGCTGGGTACGGATGTTGACCGCGTGGGGATTGCCGTGGTGGCAAGCCGTGGCGTGCTGTATGCGGTGGCCGACTACTCGCATGGCGTAGAGGCAGTGGGTGCGCATGAGGCTGAGTCGCGCGTGGCTGCGCTGATCCGGCAGAGTGGATTGACGATTGTGAACGATGCTTCAGTGGCGCGGGCAGCTTGCGCAATGGACTCGGGGATGCCGCGATCGGCGACGCCGCTTCCGGGCTTCATTATGCGCTGGCAGGATTCGCAGCTCGATCATCTGCCGGCTGCGCTTGCCGGTCGCTTGACTTCAGGTCAATATCATCGAGCGGCGGTGGGCAGTTGTCCTGCACAGGGCGTGCAGGGAACCTTTACGGCTTATCGGCTGGCTGTAATGCTTTATTAAATTAAAGCGAACTCAACCGAAGTCGCGATGCTCTTGAAAGAGAACGGACCATGGCTTGCGCGGCGGTCCGCAGACGAAGATGTCGGGATGATACATGCTCTCTTCGTTTCGAATGCCGAGCGAGTTGTTGTGTCCCGCGAGCCAGCAATTAGCGAAGATTTTGTTGGCCTGTGCTTCCGTGATTCCGAGGGCGATGATGGTGGTAGGCTGCGGAGTCGGATATCCGCGATACCACTCCGAGTTGGTTGTGCCAATGGGCGACGGCAAGTGGTATGCAGGCCCATACAATTCAATCGCACCATACTCGCCGTAGTTCCCCGTCGTAATGCCGAGATGAGCCTGCTCTTCCGGTGGCAGTGAGTCGCGAATTGATGCGACGGTGCGAACAAGCTCAGTCCAGCCGAACTCTTCTCGCAGGTCGCCGTTTCTCTTGAGTGCGAAATCCTTTTGCGGGCCGCTCTGCGCAAAGGGAATTACGACTGCGCTGATGTAAACCGCGATAAGTGCGAAGGCCGCAAAATAGGCGGCCCGGATGGACAACTTGCCGAACTTGGGCAGTTTCGCGGTCCAGCGTTCTGCTGCGACGGCGCCCATGGCCATGAGCGCGGGATACGCGCCCGCAGTGTAGTAGCCGCGGCCCTTGGCGATGCAGAACAGCGCAATGGGAACGAGAGACATCCAGGCCAACATGCGGTAACGCTTATCACGCAGGAAGCAGATGAGGCCGGCAATACACAGCGGTACGGCGGCGAGATTGATGCAGATCATTGCCTGATCGCGCCAAAAGCCTTCAGCGCGGCCTTCGCCCACGTCACGTATGTGAATGCGCTGCAGGAAGTGGTACGAGATGAAGTCGTGCCGGACGAGCCAGATGAAATTCGGAAGAAAGATGAGTAGCGCAACGCCGATGCCCGCCCAGAACCATGGACTGCGAAGATAACGGCGGGCCTGCGAAAACACAACGCCGATGAGAATTCCGGCGATCAGAAATGCGATTGCATATTTAGTTTCGAGGCCCAAACCCACGGCTGCGCCAATGATAAGCCACCAGCGCGGATTCTCTGTCTTGAGCAAGCGAATAGTGAACCACGCGATCAGAATCCACCATAGATTGTCGAAAGAAGTGTACTGAAACTCGGTGCCTCCAAACACTGCTATTGGCATGAAGGCGACGGCGAGTGCAGCGGTGATTTGCGCAAGCCTGCCGCCGCCTAGATCGCGAGCCATCAGACCGCCAACAACGATCGCCGTTGCTTGAGCGATTACTGAGAAAAGGCGAAGGCCCACCATCGACAAGCCGAAGACGGAAAGCAGAATGTGTTCGAGGAATGGCGTGAGCGGCGGATAGGAAACGTAGCCCCAATCAAGGTGTACGGCATCGCTCAGGAACTGAAGCTCGTCGCGATGAAAGCCGTAGCGATTGTTGGTGAGCAAATGAAGAATTGCCATAGCTGCGGCGATAGCGAAGATGAAGAGGGAGTCCGAAGCGCAGCGATCGGGGCGGGGCAGAGTTACCTCTGTGCCCGTCGACGGCCGCCGCGTTTGCATTCCGGACTCCACTGAAATCCCTATACGGAATGAATCAGGCTACGGTTCCCGCGGCGCGCCGTTCCAGCGGATTTGGCACGCGGATGGAGGCCATGCCGGCTGCTGTAGCGGCCTGGATGCCAATGTCGGCGTCCTCAAAGACGAGGCAAAATTCCGGCGCTACGCCCAGGCGTTCGGCTGCGAGCAGGAACGCGTCGGGTGCGGGCTTGCTGCGCTGGTAGTCCTCTGAGGCAACGATGGTGTCAAACCGGTCGAGCAGGCCGAGGGTGTTGAGCGAGTTAACGACCGACTCGCGGGTGCTGCCGGAGACGATGCCGAAGGGGATTTTGCCATGCTGCGCTTCAAGGTGCTCGATCACTTCACGCACCGGCTTCAGCTGCGGCAGTTGATCGAAGTAGTAGTTCTCTTTGCGATCGGCAACTTCAACCACCGGCATGTTGAGGCCGTGAATCCTGTTCAGCGAAGCCACGATTTCGACCGGCGGCACACCGCCCCATGAATAGAACAGCTCTTCGTCAAATGGGCAGTTGCACTCGCCGAGCGCTTTCTTCCAGGCGATGTAGTGGAGAGGCATTGAGTCGGCAACCGTGCCGTCGCAGTCGAAGAGATAGGCTTTGAAATTGCCAGGGGGCAGGGTGAGATTCATTCGAACAGGGAACTCCTTTTGATAGGAAAAAAGAAAATGATGTTGATTTTCGGTGCCGCGTATTCTGTAGCTCGATCAGTTCACCGTTGAAGTCTCAACAGCGGGAGCGCAGCCACCTTCGCCGGGCTTGGTCGGCTCCATGTTGAGCGCGTTGTTAAAGCGGTTGAAGTAGTTGAACAGTCCGATGGCGCAGAGCAGCTCAACAATCTCGCCTTCGTCGTAGAAGCTGCGCAGCTCAGCGAACTGCTCGTCGCTGACGGCGTGGGCGTCGCGAGTAACGGTTTCGGCCAAGCGAAGGGCAGCTTTTTCAGCGGGCGTAAAGTCAGCGCGCGTGGGCCAGTCAGCAAGGTGCGAAAGCTGTTCGTCAGTCCAACCAAGATTGCGGGCCAGGATGGTGTGGCTGGCCAGGCAATAGGGCGTAGCGTTTACCTGGCTGGTGCGGACAATGATCAACTCCTTGAGCTTGGTGGAGACCGTGCCGGTGTTCAGCACCGCGCCAAAATGCGCCTGCATGGTGGCGAAGATTTCAGGCCGATGGGCCATAACACGGAACATGTTGGGCACGTTGCCGCGAAGGGCAAAAGCCTTTTCGTAGAGTGCGGCCATTTCTGCGGTTACTTCGCTGCGATCGAGCCGGGAAATCCGGGACATTGGGTCCCCTCCTTAGTGCAGATGACGCTGGAAACCCGCGACCTCTTTAGCGTATCGCATCGGTTTGGAGAGCCGGCAGGGCAGGGGCTGGTTCGCAAATTGGAGCGGTGTTCTGGATTAAAGGGGGGGCCTGACTGCGTTGCGCAGAAGGAGAGTGGGAATGAGTGGGGTACGGCCGAAATGCCGGAAGGGAAACGGGTTCAGAGCTTTGACGAGTCAACTCCAGTTTGATACCTTGATAAAGGACAAATTAAAGCCAAACACTCCTCAGTAGCTCAATGGCAGAGCATTCGGCTGTTAACCGAAGGGTTGTAGGTTCGAGTCCTACCTGAGGAGCCAATTATTTTCTTAGATTTACGAATCCGCACCGTTCCTCGATGACCCTCAGAATTTACCGATTATGGGGAATTTTGTGGGTACTCCACATCAGAATCCTGCGCAATTGTGATTGATTCTGGGTAATTCACCTCGGGTTCCGGCTCATCTCCGCGTCCATTCCTAAAACCGTATGCTCGATGTTCCGATTTTGCCTTGCAATTCCCTTCCATTCCCATCAGAGACCGAAACGATACCGCATCGAGCGCGTGCCTGGGTGTCGGCAGGTCCTGGCGGCCGCAAGACGCACTTGCTCGTACTTCGAGTTCAAGCACTGTCGGGGCAGGGATTGGCGCCAGGGGAGATTCTTGTGTTGAACTTGCTGTAGTGCTGCTTTAGTTCAAGCGAATGACTGGCAAATCTTACCGCAGAGGCGGAATTGATCAATATGTTGAAGAAGTCACTTCTATACGGATTGATGCTGTTCGGATTTCTAACCGTGGCAGCCTCCCAGGACAGCTCTGCACCAAGAAAGAGAATGAGTCCCGAGGATCTTCCGACGGCCAATCTCATCAGCGTTCCAGGATCGAGCTTTGTCGCAGGGCATGTAAAGAAAGCGACAACCATCATTGCCTACGGCGATCAGAGATTCACAGATCCTGCGAACACAACGGTGACCAATCCTAGAGTGCGTCATTGGCTTGTTGAGAAGATCGCGCAGGAGGCGCCGGACGCTGTACTGATGAACGGCGACGTTCCCTACAGTGGAGACGTGGAGAATGACTACCAGGTCTTTCACGCAGAAGCCCAGCCCTGGAGGAACGAATACCTCAATGTTTATCCGGCATTGGGTAATCATGAGTTTCATGGCGACCCGCAGCAGGACCTCGATCATTGGTGGGCGGCCTTTCCTGAATTGAAAAACCGGCGCTGGTACTCGGTGGAAGTTGGCAAAGCGATCTACACGATCTCGCTGGATAGCGATACATCTCTATTGCCCGGGAGCGATCAGGCCAATTGGCTAGTTGCGCAGTTGAATGGATTGTCCAGGAACTTTAAATTCGTGATCATCAGCCTGCATCATCCGCCAGTAGCAGACTTCCAAACGAGGATTGAAGTAAGTCACAACCCGCGCCCGAACGAGATTGCGCTGCGAGATTATCTCGAACAGATTGCTCCGCATTTGCAGGCGAGGATTGTTGTGAGCGCGGGACACATTCATAACTATGAGCGTACGGTGCGAGGAGGCGTGACCTATCTTGTTTCCGGCGGCGGCGGCGCTTCACCGGTTCGCGTAGAGCGAACACCTGAGGACCTCTATCGGAGCGATGATTTTCCAAATTATCATTACGTCAAATTTGTTCTCGATGGGAACACTCTGCGGGGAAAGATGATCAGGCTTGCCGACGCTACTGCGAACGCCCCGTCCTGGCAGGTGCGGGACGAATTCGCGATCGAAGCAAAATAGCGGGCTTCGTTTGAATAGGCCAATCAGTCGGCTTCGCGCTGCTTGTAAGATTCGCAGCGAAAATTGCGGCGTCTCCGATATGATTGCGATCTAGGACGGAGGGGTAATGACGGGAATGATTCGCTGGCAGAGTTTGATGGGTGTGGTCGGGGCATGGGTTTTGGTTTTGTTGGCTCCCTGCTCACATGCGCAGACACTTCAGGAAGACAGTACTGAGATCCGATTTCAACTGGATCTTCACGTGTCAGACGAGGCGCTCAAGAGCTATCTTCCAGCCGGCTGGACATCGAGCGTGGCTGTTCAGGGGCCGGCGAAGGACTGCAACCTGCGAGCGATCTTTGTCGATAGCGTGGCGATCAATGGTCCAGATGGCAAACCTGTTGGCAGCGGCTCAAACCGCTATGTCTATCTGGCCGCTCCGGTAAAAGATCCCAGCGGCGCCAACGTCCAGCTTGTCATTGGAGGTCTTATCGATGACTCCGCAGATGCGCCCGGACCGTTTGGAAATTATCTGCTGGCCACAACACATAAAATGAAGCGCTCCAGTTCCACGGAGTCCGGTTCAACTGTAGATTCGCAGGATTGGGTTTTCTCTGCGCCAAGCGGAGAACATCTTGAGATGCACGTTCAATTTGCAAGAGGAGTGGGGAACCGTGGCAAGATGTCGCAAACCAAGTTCTACTCCGCGAAAGATCCAACTCGTTACCAGATTTCGCAGCAGCAACAAGTCTTGGATATTTTGCGAAACGCTACGACCAATCCGCCGGATCGCGTAAAGAAGTTCTCATTCAAAGCATCTGGAGGAACTTACTCCAACCTGTTCGGAGGCCCGGTCAAAGTACTTAGCTGGGATAACGTCTTGTGGATCGATCGCGCGGTGTTGTTGCCATAGTGCTTCACCGCACTGAGAGTGAAAATGGCAACGGATTCCTGATAGCAACCAATTTTCTTATGCTGCGAGGGACCTGAGATTGCGCCAGCCTGCTTGAATAGCCGCAATGTCAGGTTACGCTATAGTCTGATCATGCCGACTCGTCTGACCCTCCTGTTTGCATTGGCTATCTCAGGTCTGAACTACATGGCTGCGCCAGCCAAGTCTGCGGCGCAATCGGCTCCGCTTCGACCCAAAGTTGTCATTGTCGCTTACTTTGAAATTGGTGCGGACACTGGCGATCGTCCCGGCGAACTGCAGTATTGGGTTGAGCGCGACCATCTCAATCGCACGATCGCCGTTCCTGGAATGTCGCGCGCAGTTCGCGCCAATGACGACGGGTCTGAGATCGCGATGGCGATCGGTCCCGGCAATATCAATCCCGCGGTCAATCTGATGGCGCTTGGCGGTGATCCGCGTTTCGATTTGCGCAACAGCCATTGGCTTATCAATGGCATCGCCGGCATTTCACCAGCAGACGGCACAATTGGTTCGGCAGTTTGGACCGACTTCGTTATAAACGGCGACCTCGCAAAAGAAATCGATCCGCGCGAAAAGCCCGCGTCGTGGCCGGATGGCTTTCTATCACTCGATGGTGATTCGCAGACCGATCCGAAGAGCTCCAGTTGGGAAGATGACGTGCGCACCTGGAGCGGAACAGACGCACACGCCAATCGTCGCGGAAATGTCATTCGGCTTAACTTATCGCTGCAGGACTGGGCCTTTCACATGACCGGCAACATACCGTTGCCCGAAGATGCGGAGATGCGAAAGTTGCGCCTGCGCTATCCGGGGTATACAGGAACATCCAAAGGTCCAACCGTGCTGAAGGGAGCTAATCTCGCAACCGAGATCTTTTGGCACGGCAAGCTCATGGATGCATGGGCGCATCGTTGGGTGCAGTTTGAAACGGACGGCGTGGCGCACCTTGGCACGACAGCAATGAACGACACTGGCACTCTGCTTGCGCTGCATGCGCTCACGTTGCAGGGAAAGGCCGACTGGAATCGAGTGCTGCTGCTTAGGACCGCGAGCAACTTCGACATGCCGCCCGCAGGAACATCGGCGGCCGAGAATCTTGAAAGTGAGCGCCACGGTAGTTATACCGCTTACTTGCCCGCGCTGGATGCGGCCTACACGGTGGGGCATCCAGTTGTGGCCGCATGGCTCGGCGAAAAATAATCCAGCGTCAAGATTGAAGCGGGCAGCTGCCACAACAAAAGGGCGCGCACGAGGCGCGCCTTCTTGCTTGCAAAACATTCAGCAACTTGAATTAGTGGTTGCCGAGCGGATTGACAGGTGGATCACTGTACGCTTGGTAGTCAGGGTGGACTGTCTGATAGATGTGCATGGCCGCCTGGTACTCGCTTATTGCATCGTTGAGCTGCTTTCGCTGCGCGTAGAGCGATGACAGAATCTCATGCGGGTAAATTAGCTTCGGGTTAAGCTGGGTGGCCAGCTTGCATTCCTCAAATGCGGCATCGAACTTTTTCTGCTGCATGAGAGTGTTGGCTACGCCAAAATGGCTGACGCCGGCAATTGCTGGTATCTGAAACGTGCCGTCATATTCGAGGATCTCTCCGCCCAGAACAGCAGTGGGGCGAAGACTGACAAATTGCTGGTAAGGATTTAAGTCGTCAGGTCCAAAATCGAATCCGGATAGCTCAGACGATCCAAGAAATACCGGGCCTTGTACTTGTTCCGGAACCACCTGAGTTCGGCCAATGAGAACCGCAAATAATGTTGGCAAAGGCTTGCATGGAATATGGTAATAAGCCGGGTCATTGGGCCCGTCGAAGGCAAACCAGCATTGAGTTATGTGGTGGCTGTTGGTGTAGTTTGCCAGGTTCTTCAGTCCGCTTTCCCATCCCACGTTTGCATCCGAGACCACCCGATAGGTATTTGAAGGGCCTCCAAAAGCTTCGTTCGAGTAAGGCAGGTAGTTGGGATAAGTGTGCAGCGACGAGACCACATGAAATGCGAGCAAGGCAACCACAACCACTGCCCATCCTCGCGATTGGCGAAGCAAAGTCCAGGCAACGGCCCCGGCAAGCACGATCAGAAAAGGAAACATCGGCAAAATGTGCCGAATGCCGAGGTCGAGCTTTGAGGTCATTGCGACAGCCAGCCAAAGCAGCGGCGGAGCAATCAGGTAGACGAGCTCGCGCCGGTATTCGCTACGCCAGATTGCTCTCGCGGCAAAGATAAGCGCCAGCAGCAACATGAATCCAATGGTGGACTTGATTGCGAAGACAGTTGGGAAATAGAACCACTGCCCCGAGGCGTAATCGTGTCCCAGTAAGAAAGTTGGTCGGCCCGTCTTGCTGATCATCACGATATCGGTCATGCCGAAAAGGTAGGCCTCGGGAAAGACGTGATGGTTCTCAAAGAACCTGATGATGCCCGCCTCTACGGGAAACTTCAGACCGTCGACGTATGCCGAGGTCGTTGGAACCATCTGCGCGTTGCCCGGACGCGCCGCATAGCGGAAGCCGTAAAACGACCACAGGATCCCGACAGCGACGATAGTGATGACGGCCATTGCCGCGAGCAGGCGAAGCGATTGGTGAACGCGCGTTTCGCTAATGCCGCGTTCAGACGAGCGACGGCGAGCAATTTCATAACCGGCGAGGATTAGGAACATTGGAAGTAGCAGCACCGTTGAATGTTTTGCCGCCAGTGCCAAGCCCGCTGCAATGCAGCAGATAGAGAGCCGTAGCATCGTCGGCTTTCTTGAGTACCGGTAGAACGCGTAGACGGTGGCGAACACAAAACAGCTGGCGCCTATGTCGGTGGTGACCAACGCTCCGTTGGCTAGGAAGTTAGGCTCAAAGACCAGAATCAGAAGCGCGATTAAACCCGCGCCGGCGCCAAACATCTCGTAGGCGGCGAGAAAAACCAGCAGCGCGCAAGCCAGGGTGAACAACGAAGCCATGGCGCGGGCGCGAAAGAGCAGCGCATCCGCATTGTTCGAATAGAGGATCTGCAACCCGCCAATTGGGGACGCAGCGCGAAAGTGGATGGGCAAGGGCGGCGGATCTTTGATGCCGGTCGGCAACAAGGGCAGCGTGTCCACCAATTTTTCAAGCGGAGGATGTTCGGGGTTGATGCCGAAGTCGCCAGTTTTCCAGTACGAGTAGCCGGAATAAATGTGGGCACTCTCATCAAAGGTCTGCGAATTCTGGCGCACCGAAAACATCAACTGTGCTTCCAGAATCACCAACAAAACAGCAACAGTTCCGAAAACCCACTTTGTCTGCCAGTTAAGTGGTTTCATGAACTCTCTCTCCATGAACATCTTCAAAGGTGAATGCGAAGACTCTTCGATTCAGCAGACGCGCGGGCTCCACACCCAACTTGCTGTTGAAGTTGCTTCGTGCGCAAAGACAGTTCGGGCGCATCGGTCAATCAACCGGCCTCAGGCGCGAGGTCAATCGCGAAAGGGCGCGCCTCATTTCGAAAAGAGTTTCTGGTCGTTCGCCTGAGGAATCACTTGCGGGAATTTCGGGGGAAGGGAAGCGCAGTGATTTCTGAGACAGTGCAAATGTTATGCCAATGCTACTGGAGAGTAAAGCACTTTTTATCTTCGGTTTGGCATGGGAACCCGTTGGCGGCAGGTTTCCATGCCGGCTGGTCTACTCCGCGCGCAGCGCTGTAACCGGTTCCACCGCAGCGGCGCGGCGCGAAGGCAGATAACATGCGAGCCATGCGACTGCGAGAATGACTGCAGTCATGCCCACATACGTTCCAGGATCAACCGGGCTCACGTTGAAGAGCAACGACGACATCAGGCGCATGGTCATGAATGCAGTTGCAAGTCCAAGCGTCACTCCGGTAATTGCGAGCGCAAGTCCCTGCCGGACGAACATGCGCGTCAATTCCTCGCGTTGCGCGCCCAGCGCCATGCGGATGCCGATCTCGCGCGTACGTTGCGAGACCGCATACGAGATGACGCCATAGATTCCAATGATTCCGAGCAAGAGAGCCATGCCACCGGCAACACACAACATCACGAGCGTGAACGACGTGCGAGCCATCGACTTGGTGTAAAGCCGACCCAGCGTCGTAGGGTTGGCAAGCGGCAGATCAGCGTCAACGGACCAGACAGCCTGCTGCACTTCGTTCATAAAAGCTGCTGCCCCGGCACGGTTAGAGCGGATGACAAACCAGACGCTGCGGTTCACGTAATCCTTCTCATTGCCTTGAAAGTGATCGAGGAGTGTGGGCCAGTACACGGTTGTCGGGGCCGGCTTGTCAACACCGTCGTCGCGCGTGTCGGCCACCACGCCTACAACCTCAGCCCATTCATCCGTAGTACCAACGCGCACGCGCTTACCAAGTGCATTGAGTGGGGACTGCCAGCTTTCGCGCGCCAGACCTTCATTTACAACGACGACGTGGCGCTTCTGGTACGTGTCGTCCCAGGTGATGTCGCGTCCCGCCAGCATCGGTGTTCCCATGGTTGTAAAAAAGCCGGGCGAGATAAATCTGAAACGGCGAATGGGAGGCATTTCGCCTGCTTTATAAGTGTGGTTCTCTGCAAAGAGTGGATTAAACATTCCAGCGCCATTCAGGGGAACCGAGGTGGTGTATGCGGCAGAAGTAACTCCAGGAATGGATGCGATCTTGTCGCGCATCTCCTGCTGCAGGTGAACCACACGCGCAAGGTCAGTATCAGGAACCTGAGTGGGTGGAATGTATATCGCGAACGTCTGCAAAGAACCTGGATCGGTGAAGCCCGGAGATACGTGCGTAAGCGCAACGAATGTGCGAATCATGAGGCCCGAGCAAATGAGCAGTACAAGGGCAAGTGCCACCTGAACGACGACCAGGGCCTTGCGCGCGCGGTGACGCTCGCGTCCCTGGCTCAGCGCTCTGCCACCTTCGCGCAATCCACTGTAAAGGCTTGAGCCCGCGTACTTGAGAACTGGAAACAGGCCAATGACGATGCCTACTAGCAGCGCAACCCCAAGCGTAAACAGCAAGACCGGAACGTCAATGCTGATTTCGTGCAGACGAGGCAGTCCGGTGGGAGCCGCTGCAATCAGAACGCGCAAAGCTCCATAGGCAATGCCAAGTCCAAGGATGCTGCCGGCGAAGCCTAGAATCGTGCTCTCGAAGAGTATTCCGGCAGCGATGCGCCCGCGTCCCGCGCCAAGCGCGGAGCGGACAGCTAGCTCCTGACGGCGCCCTTCAACGCGAACGAGTAGCAGGTTTGCCACATTAGCACACGCAACCAGAAGCACAATGGCTATGGAGCCCATTAGGATCCAGAGGACGTTGCCGATATCGCCGACGACGTCCTGCTTCAGCGGATGCAGGTCGGTTTGAATCTTCGCTTCCTCAAAAAGGCTGGCGCTGAATCCCTGCGGTGCCGGAAAGCTTCGGTTGGCAACCGGGACAAGGCGATTCAGATCCGCTTGCGCTTGCGAGAGAGTGACTCCGGGTTTAAGACGCGCAATGGTGGTGCCGTCGAAGTTCCCAAGCCGCACCTTCGATCGGTCCCATTGCATGGGCAGTAAGAATGCAGGTTCTTCCTCGTCGAGAACGTGAAAGTTCTTTGGAAGTACGCCGATAATTTGGCGAGGCTTTCCATCGACGATGATGTTGCGGCCGATGGCCGATGGATTGCCACCATATCGCTGCAACCAGTATCCATATGTAATGAGCGCCGTCTGCGGTGCGTCCGCCGAGTCGTCCGTACGAGTGAACAAACGGCCGAGTGCAGGCCGTATGCCAAGGATTGGGAGCAGGCTGCTGGTCACCCGGACGGCTTGCACGTGCTGCGGTTGTCCTTCGCCAGTTACCGCCATTGAATTGCTTTGATAGACACCAATCTCGTCCAGTGTCTTGTTCTGGTCGAGGTACGTGAAATACAGATATTGCGCACTTGGCATCTTCTGCATGCCTATGCCAGGAGCTTTGTGCCACACGCCAACCAGCCGATCGGATTGCGGGTAGTCGAGAGGCTTCAGCAATACGCCTTCAACCACGCTGAAGATAACCGTGTTGGCGCCGATGCCAACCGCAAGCGTAAGCAAGGTGATGGTGGTGAACAGCGGGGCCTTGCTCAGTCTTCTGAAGACCAGCCGAAGTTGTTCGAAGAGTTGTGCCATGGACTGAACTCCTGCGCTCTGAGTGCACGCCTGCCTGCACCTATGGTAGAGCTACGCAGTGGTTCGGGAGAAAGTTCAAAGATGAGTGGGATGGATGTGCGGAGGGAAGTACCTTGGGCGGAAACGTGTAACGTCTCCGCCCTGGGGTTGAATTAGTTGGCGAGGACCGCGCGATAGCGGACCTTGTTCTTCTTCACTTTTTCGATTGCTTCGTTGGCCTTGGCCATCGGGAATGATTCGGTGGTGGCCTTCACGCCGTGGCGTGCGGCAACATTGAGCATCTCGCGAATCCGGAAGGGGCTGCCAATCGGACTGCCGCTGATGGTGCGCTGGCCAGAGATGAGCGGAAAAGCGTGCACGCTGACCGGCGAGGGCGGAACTCCGACAAAGCACAGTGTCCCATTAGGCCGCAGAGACTGCAGATAGGTGCCCCACTCCTGATCGGCATTCACCGTGGTCAGAATGAAGTCGAGGCTTCCCGCTGTATCTTTAATGGCTTTGGTGTCGCGGCTGTTGACAAAATGATGCGCACCCAATGCACGGGCTTCCGCCTCTTTGCCGGCCGTGGTCGAAAACGCTGTAACCTCGGCTCCGAACACGCGCGCAAACTGAACAGCAATATGGCCAAGGCCGCCGATGCCTACGATTCCAACGCGCGACGATGGATTGATGCCGTGCGTGCGAACCGGATTGTAGACTGTGATACCGCCGCAAAGGAGAGGAGCGGCCTGTTCACTTGGCAGACCATCGGGAACAGGAATAACAAAGCGGGAGTTGGCGCGCACACTGCTGGCGTATCCGCCATGCCGATGAACGCAGGTCGCTTCAGATTCGGAGCAAAGATTTTCAAGACCCTGCATGCACCAGTCGCAGCGGCCGCAGGAGTTCGACTGCCAGCCAAGCCCCACGCGCTGTCCTACTTCGAGCCCGCGTACGTCGGCGCCTTTTGCCGCAACGGTTCCAATGATTTCGTGGCCTGGAATGAATGGATAATTGCTGATGCCCCAGTCGTTCGCAATCAAATGAAGATCGCTATGGCAAATGCCGCAGTGTGAAATCACAATTTCAACTTCCTGCGATCCCAGCTTGCCGGGGTCATATCGAAATGGAAGAAGTTCAGCCCCGGCGGCATGAACTGCAAGACCTTGTATTTGAGCCATGGATCCTCTGTGTTCCTCTACGGGATTGAAGATACGTGCCGGCTTGTTTACCCAAGGCGCCGGATGAAGCAAAGTACAGCATGTATTGATTCTTCGTCTAGTTTAAACCGCCACCCGCCTCAATGTGTATGGTAATTACCTGAAATCCGGTCAGGACACCGCCGGCGGGTGCGTCGCCCATCACAACTGCTGATTCGCTGTTCAAACTCGCTTCCTGTGTGGGACGCATCGGTTCCAGAGCATTAGCCATCGAAAGAGGGAGGCTGGCCAGCATCTGCCCTGACACTGAGGCCTGCGTTTCAGGCACCAGCATGCTGACGTAAATGCGGTCTGCGGCATGCTGGCGACGATCGGCGGCCAGCACGGCGTTAAGATCGGGCGGGCGGCCGGGCAAACGCAATCCGGTCATGGTGCGATCGAGAGTACCCGAATCAGAAACTAGAATGCGCACGTTCCCCGCACCAAGCCGAGCCGGAATCGTGATCGGGATTCGCACATTGCGCGTCGGCTGCTTCCACGGGCGGAGTGTCACCTCAAGCATCACTTTTTCGCCGGCATGTGCGCTGTCGTTTGAGATCAGTCGCGCGCCTTCCAGTTCTACTCCTAGTCGGCGCGGAACAGCCTGCACATGGATTTCAATATCGCGCACCGGCGACTGCCGCGCACTATTGGAATACAGTTCCTGAAATTGCTCGCCGGCTAAGAGGGCAGCCTGCATGGGAGCAGGATTGGCTTCTCCCGGCGCCGCCCAAACATCCAGCGGAGAAGCACCGTGACCTTCAATGGCGATGTTGCCGGTCAAATGATATGTAGTGGTGTTGGTGCTGTCGTTTGACTGCAGCAAGGATTGGTAAAGCACCACCGCCATGGCCTGCGGCGTCAGAGCCGGCAAATCGAGTATTTCCACGTTGAGCTTGCGCGTGCCCTCTGGCCTGTCAAACGTAATATGCATGGGGATCATGCGAGCGCGCATGCCAAGTACGCCGCGCACTCCGGCGTCTCGATCCTCAGTGAACGCGCCAATGTTGGCGCCGGTGTTGATGATCTTGAACGCATTCAAAGGCGACGCGAGCGTAGTCACCACTTCCGCCGTAGTCATCGGGAGTGAGACTGTTCCGGCCTGCAGAATCGGATGTCCGCAAGCTAGCAGTTGTTTGGGATCAACATACGTGACGGTGCAGGTTGCGGATATCTCCATATCGCCGCGTACCAGCTGCGCGCTCACAGCCGAACCCGGCAGTATGCTCTCCTCTGCCTTTGCTGAGGGATCCATTCCGTCCGCTTCGGAACTGCCGCTGCCCATGCCGCCGGCGGAAACCTGGTCAAGCCCCGTGCCGGCCATTTTCTGCTGCCAGAACTTCACAGCCTCCGGGCTGAAACCGTTCATTACCAGCGGTGTTTCCATCATGCGAAATTGCGTATCTGACGCAGGCTGCGTAATGCCCGTGAAAGCTGTCTTATCGAGTGTTGCCGAGGCGGTAACGGAATCGTCCGGCTGATTGTTGTCGGCTTCGCGCAGGTTATTGCCAATCGGCAGATCGCGCACTTCGATCATTTGCTCGATGGGCGTAATGCCGGCGATTGGATCCTTTGCAAACTGGCCGATGCGAAACGACAGCGCGCCCAGCAGCTTGGTCCCGATATAGACCGGGCTTCCGCTCATGCCCTCGACGACGCCGGTATATTCCGGCTTAGTGCCGTGGAGCTGGGCCAGAATCAGGTCGTGCCCCGGGCCGCGCGCTCCGCGCAATACGCCCAGGATCTCTACGTCCATCGGCTCGGGCTTGGTGCCGGTAAATACTGTCCAGGCAGTGGCTTTCATGCCGGTTCGCACCTGGCTCAGCGGAAACACACCGCCAGTCGAGGGTGGCGGACCGGCTTGGCCCAACAAACATGCCGGAGCCATGAGGACCGCGACGAAAACGGAGAAACGTGCGATCGCTTGCTTCAGACGATATTCCACGTCTATAAGAGTACAGCCGAAGGGGGTCTCCGTTGAACCCGGGCGGTGGAACCGGCCCCGAAGCTATCCCGAAATCCCCTTAATCCCGTATGCTGTTCACCAACAGAGGTTGCCATGTACACGTCGCTTCGACCAGTTTTGATCGCACGCCGTTTTTCCGTTGCCATGCTGTTCATCGCGCTCACTGTCCTCGCAATTAGTCCCAGTTCGCAGGTTCAGGCGCAATCCTCTGGCCAGAAATCCCAACAGCCCAAGCAGCCTGACCAGGCCGCACCAGATTCGGGCGGCCCCGGAGGAGACACCGGAGTCATCGCCGTTCCCAGAAAAAAAGACGTGCCCGAAGAAGCGCCACCGCCGCCCGCCCCCGCGGAACGCAAGGTCAAGAACCCTGAGGAACTGGGCGCCGTCTCCCTTCGCCTTGAAGTGCCTGAAGTCACCGTAGACGTAGGCGTGCTGCTTGAAAAAACACATCAGTTCGTGCCCGGCCTCAAGCCGGCTAACTTCCGCGTCTACGAAGACGGCGTGGAACAGAAGGTCATCGGCTTCAAGCGCGTTGAGGCTCCTATTACCGCGCTGATGGTGTGCGAATTTGCTTCCAACGGCTACTGGTGGATCAAGGGCAACGACATGATCAATGCCGCATATTCCTTCATGCAGCAGTTGCGCCCGCAGGACTACGTGGCCCTGATGACCTACGACATGCGCACGCAAATCGTAACCGACTTCACCCAGGACAAAGGCCAGCTATTGCAGGCGCTGAACACGCTGCAGATACCTGGATTCTCTGAGACCAATGTCTTCGACGCGCTGTATGAGTCGATCGATCGGCTTGAGCGCATTGACGGGCAGAAGTACATCATCCTGATCGGCACCGGACGCGACACCTTCTCTAAACTCACCTTCGACAAGATTCTGGCCCGCGTCAAGACCACGCACAATATCACCATCTTCACCATCTCCACCGGCGGTGCCTTGCGCGCCATGACGGAGGGCAGGGGAGGTATGGAGAGTTCGATTCGCGACATGGACTACCTGCAGGCCGACAACGAGATGAAGACCTTCTCGAGCTTGACCGGCGGCATGAGCTTCTTCCCGCGCTTCGCCGGCGAAATGCCGGAGATTTTCGGCGACATCAACGCCAACATCCGGTCGAAATACGAGATTATCTACAGGCCTACAAACTCCAAGCAGGATGGGACCTACCGCAAGCTGCGGGTGGCGCTGGTAGATGACGAAGGGCAGCCTCTGAAGTTCCAGGACCAGAAGCATAAGCCTCTGAAATACGACATCATTACCCGCGACGGCTACCGTGCTAAACAGGCCGTTGAATAGAAGCGCAACCTCAGGCTCTCAGCTATAAGCTGCATCGCGCACTGGTGTTCGAAATCGGACACCTTGGCGTTGTAAGCGGTCACTCGTCTGGCCGATACCTCTCTTGAATCTCAATTCAAGCCTTTTGTTTTCAGTTAATAACGGCGGAATCCGTTCTGGCATGCCGCGTGCAACTCCCCCCAGCGATGGATATTGCGCGCCCAGACTTAAAGCTAAAGAGGAAGCGCCAGTTGATCATTTGGACTGGCGTCGCGGTGGTGGTTGTTGCTGGATTGGCATTTGCGGTCTCCCGGTTAAAGCCGGCTGCACCCACGGTTGAGCGCTCCACCATCTGGCCAGACACGGTAAAGCGGGGGCCGCTCCTGCGGCAGGTCCGTGCCTCCACCGGCAGCCTGGTTCCGCGCGAGGACTCAATTGAGCTGATTCCTGCGCAGACCGATGCCACAGTTGTTCGCATCCGTGTATTGCCCGGCGCCCAGGTTACGCCCGACACTATCCTGCTCGACCTCGCCGACCCGCAGCTTGAGCAGGAAGTGCTGAATGCGCAACTTGCCTTGAAAGCCGCACAAGCCGACTACAAGAGCCTGCAAGCCACTCTGCAAAGCACCCTGATGGACAAGAAGACCTCGGCGGCGCAGGTAAGCGCCGACTACACGCAAGACCAGTTGCAGGCGCAGACGGACAAGGCTCTCTTCGATCTCGGCGTCATCTCCGGACTTACCTACAGCAAGTCAAAGAACACCGCCGAGCAACTGGACGCGCAGCATAAGCTGAGCATCCAGCAACTGGACGTGAATCAGAAGGCGATCGAGGTGCAACTGGCTTCGCAGCAGACCAAGATCGACCAGGCCAAAGCGCTGCTCGATCTGTATCAGCGCCAGGCCAATGCACTGCAGGTGCGTGCTGGAATCTCCGGCTCGCTCGCGCCGCTGGCCACTCCGTTGCAGGTGGGCCAACACGTAACTGCGGGCACCTCCGTGGCTGAAGTCATTCAGCTCGACAAACTCAAGGCGGCACTGCAGATTGCCGAGACACAGGCTCGCGATATCCAGATCGGTCAACCGGCTACCGTCGACACGCATAATGGCGTCATCCCCGGACACGTTACGCGAATTGACCCGTCCGTAGTGAACGGAACGCGCACCGTTGACGTAACACTTGATGGGCCGTTGCCCGCGGGCGCGGTTCCACAGTTGAGCGTGGACGGAACCATCGACCTTGAGCGCATGACGGATGTGCTTTTCGTCGGGCGTCCGGCGCTTGGAAACGAAAACACAACGTTGAGCCTGTTCAAAATCGATCCGGACGGCAAAGGCGCGACGCGAGTGCCGGTAAAAGTGGGGCGAGCTTCGGTCAACGACATCCAGGTGGTCGAAGGACTTAAGGAAGGCGACACCGTGATCCTTTCCGATATGTCGCGGTGGGACAACGTAGACCGCATCAGGCTCGAGTAGGATTTCGCAACCCGTAAATCAAAAGAATTGAGAGGGGGATGGAATGGCATCGAACGGCAATCTGATTGAAATTGAGGATCTGACCAAGATTTTCTACACCGACGAGGTTGAAACCCATGCGCTTTCGGGTATTCATCTGACGATCAACCGTGGCGAGTATCTGGCAATGTCTGGACCATCGGGCTGCGGCAAATCCACGCTGCTCTCGATCCTCGGCTTGCTCGATACTCCGACCGGAGGACGCTATCTACTCAACGGCAAACCGGTTGAGAACCTGAGTTTTGCTGAGCGCTCGCGCATCCGCAATCAGGAGATCGGTTTCATTTTCCAGAGCTTCAATCTGATTGGCGATCTGACGGTGGAAGAGAATGTTGAACTGCCCCTCACCTATCGCGCCGGCATGCCATCAGTCGAACGCAAAAAGCGTGTGAAAGACGCGCTGGAGCGGGTCAACATGGCGCACCGCATGAAGCACTATCCGGCGCAGCTCTCCGGTGGTCAGCAGCAGCGTGTTGCAGTTGCGCGTGCGCTGGCTGGTTCGCCGTCGATCCTGCTGGCCGATGAACCCACCGGCAACCTCGACTCGAAAAACGGAGAAGCCGTCATGCATCTGCTGGCCGATCTGCATCGCGAGGGCTCCACAATTTGCATGGTAACGCACGATCCGCGCTTTGCGCGTCACGCCGAGCGCGAGGTACACCTGTTCGACGGCAAGGTCGTTTCTGAAGCGGAGATCGTCAAGCTCGAAGCTGAAGCGGAGGCGTAGTCATGTTATTCCGGGATCTGCTGCGCGATCTGCAATTCGCGTTGCGGCAACTTCGCAAAAATCCGGGATTTTCGCTGCTTGCCGTGGGGACGCTTGCGCTCGGCATCGCCGCGAACATCACGATCTTCAGCTGGATCAACTCCACGCTGCTCGATCCGATTCCCGGAGTAGCGCACACCTCGAACATGATCACCATCATGCGCGGTGAACGCAGCGAACATCCCACTCCTCCGTTCTCGTACCTCGACTACGCGGAGCTACGTGACAGCTCGCATAGCTTCGCGGGCTTGCTCGCGTATCACCATGACTACGTGTCGATCACCGGCTCCGGCAAGCCAGAACGCATTTACGGCACGCTGGCCTCTTCAAACTATTTTGAGGCGCTTGGCGTGCGGCCGGCGCTCGGCCGCACTCTCTTGCCCACGCTTAGCAATGAACGAAGCGGCGTGGCCGAGGCAGTCATCGGCTATGACCTGTGGCAAAACCGCTATGCGGGCGATCCGGCCATCATCGGCAAGACCATCCAGATCAACTTGCATCCTTACACCATCGTCGGTGTTGCTCCGAAAGGGTTTCATGGTTGTGCCTCGGGGCTGCGCAGCCAGGTATGGATTCCGTTGGGGATGGATTCATTGGTGTGGGGCTCAAATCGCATCAACCAACGCGACACCCAATGGTTGAACGTGCTGGGGAGACTCAAGCCGGGCGTCAATGCCAGCCAGGCAGCGGGCGAACTGAACGTTCTCATGCAGCACATCGTAGAGCGCTTTCCAGTCGAGCATCAGGGACCGAATCAGATTTCGACCGATCCTCTGTGGCGCTCTCCGTTTGGCGCCAACGTGTATTTCTACGGAACGCTGCCCATTCTGCTGGCACTCGCTGCAGTGCTGTTGATGCTGGCCTGTGCCAACGTGGCCAATCTGCTGCTGGTGCGTTCAGTCGCTCGCCGGCGCGAGTTTGCCATTCGGCTCTCGATGGGCGCGAATCGCTGGCGCGTGGTGCGGCAGTTGCTGGTTGAGAATCTGCTGATAGCGCTGGCAGGCGGCGTTGCAGCGATTGTGATTACGCTTTGGTCTGCGAACACGCTGTCCTACTTCCTGCCATCGACTACATTGCCGCTGGCGCTGAACGGCCGCGTCGATGGCCCGGTATTGCTGGCCGCGTTTCTGGTCTCCGTTCTGACGGCGGCCATCTCCGGAGTCATTCCGGCGCTGCGTTGCTCAAGCCTTTCGCCCGTTGCCGTACTCAAGGATGAATCGCTCAGCACGTCGGGCGGCATTTCAAAGTCGCGTCTTACCGGTGGCCTTGTCGTGGCGCAGATTGCGCTTTCTCTGTTGCTTCTGGCTTGCGCGGGACTGTTTGTGCGAAGCCTTCAGAATGCCCAGAAAACGAATCCCGGGTTTGATCCTGATGGGGTGCTGCTCACGTCAATCGATCTTGATTCGATGGGCTACAATTTCGCACAGACCAGCGAATTCGACCGGCGATTGCTCGAGCATCTAAAACAGTTGCCCGGTGCGCAGTCGGTCACCATCGCAGATTTTTCACCACTCAGCTTTTCAATTCACTCTGACGTCGTCCAGCCCGCGGGCTACGTGCCCCGGCTGCGTGAATCGATGGAAGTGGATCGAGGACTGGTTGGCCCCGGTTACCTTACGACGTTGCGTACGCCGCTATTGGCGGGACGCGAATTTACGCTTGCCGACGATGCAAAATCCGAGAGTGTCGCCATTGTGAACAAGGCGCTCGTCGACCGCTACTGGCCGGGCCAGAACGCAATTGGCAAACGCATCAAGATTGCCGGCGGTTGGTGCACAGTTGTTGGAGTTGCAGCGAACGGAAAGTACAGGCGCATGGTTTACGAACAGGCTCCATTGGTGCTTGTTCCAATGCTGCAGCGGAATTCCGGTCAACAGATAGTGCACGTGCGCACCAAAGGCGACCCGTTGGCGCTGGCATCGGCGGTTGAACGCGCCATTCACGATTTGAATGCCGACCTGCCGGTATACAACACAACGTCGATGCGCGAGAGCATGATGATCGGCAACGTATTTGAACGCATCGCTGTCGCCTTCGCAGGAACATTCGGACTGTTGGCCCTGTTGTTATCCGCGGTTGGAATTTACGGCGTAGTTGCCTACAGCACAAAACAGCGCACCCACGAAATCGGAATTCGCATGGCGCTTGGTGCAGCGCAGTCTGATGTATTCCGCGAGGTGCTGGGCCAGGGAATACGTCTTGCATTGATCGGGCTCGGCATTGGGCTCGCCGTCTCCGTCGCATTCACGCGTCTGCTCCGTGGAATGCTCTTTGGCGTGGGCGCAAACGATTGGCTCACATTCGCCGTTGTTCCTTTGGTCCTGTTGCTGGTGACGATGTGCGCCTGTTATCTGCCGGCGCGGCGTGCTGCCATGGTGGAACCCATGCGCGCGCTCAGAACTGAATAGTTAGTCATTCCCCTTTGGAGTAGAAGCTCATGAATCGCCTGTGGCAGGACCTTCGCTACGCTTTGCGACAGTTGCGCAAGTCACCTGGATTCACGCTGACTGCCGTGATTACGCTCGCGCTTGGCATTGGCGCCAATACGGCAATTTTCACCCTGGTGCATGCCATCATGCTGCGCTCGCTTCCCGTGGCAAATCCTGCGCAACTCTATCGCATTGGTGATACCGGCCAGTGCTGCGTCGATGGTGGATTCCCTGAGGATGCATCGACCACCGGCGACTTCTCCATCTTCTCGACTGACCTTTATGAGTACCTCAAAAACTCCGCGCCAGAATTCGAAGAGCTGGCTGCGGCCCAGGCGGGCCAGTGGGCGTGGTCTGTGCGGCGCAGCAACAATTTGCCCAAACATTTGCGTGGCGAAATCGTCACTGGGAATTATTTTTCCACCTTCGGCGTCAGCTCTTACGCCGGCCGCGTGTTCCAGAACAGCGACGATACTCCGTCCGCTTCGCCTACCGTTGTATTGGCATACAACGCATGGCAAGGCGAGTACAACGCCGATACCTCCATCGTCGGCTCCACCATCTACATTCAAGCGCGGCCCTTTACAGTAATCGGCATTGCGCCGCCGGGCTTTTTTGGCGACCGGATTACAGACAACGCGCCCGACTTCTGGATTCCTGTCAACACTGAGCCGTACGTGCGCGGCGACAGTTCCATCCTTCATCATCAGGAGTCGCATTGGCTTTATCCGATAGGCCGCGTAAGGCAGGGAACAGACATAGCAGCTCTGCAGGCCAAGCTCTCAGGCGCGCTGCGTCAATGGATCCTCTCGCGCCCGCAAATGATTTCGAACGGCGGCAATTTGCTGGTTCCCAAAATGCACGTTGTACTCACGCCAGCCGGCGGCGGCATCCAGAATCTGCAGCAGGAAACAGGCAAGGGCCTCAACCTGCTGATGATTCTTTCGTCCGTGGTGTTGCTGATTGCGTGCGCCAATATTGCCAATCTACTGCTTGCCCGTGCAACGTCTAACCGCTCCGCGATTGCGCTGCGCATGGCCCTCGGCGCCGGACGTTACCGCGTCATTGCGCAAACCCTCACTGAGAGCGTGCTGCTGGCATGCATCGGCGGTCTTGCTGGTCTTGGAGTCGCGTTCCTCGGTAGCCGAACCATCCTTGCGCTCGCCTTTCCCGATGCGCAGAATCTGGCCATCGATCCAAATCTATCGCTGCCGATTCTCGGCTTTACTTTTTTGGTTTCGCTCGCCACTGGAATTTTGTTTGGCGTGGGCCCTGCTTTACTGTCGTCTCACGCGCAGCCGGCAGAAGCGTTGCGCGGCATGGCGCGCGGCGACGGCGCACATCGCGACCGTATCTCGTTTTCGCAGAGATCGTTGGTTGTATTTCAGGCGGCATTGTCGGTGGTCCTGTTGGCTGCCGCCATTCTTACCACTGAATCTCTGGCCAAAAAGGAACATCAGGACTTTGGCATCGTCACAACCAATCGCTACGTTCTACATTTCGATCCGGCCGGCGCTGGTTACACCGCAGATCGCTTGCCGGCGCTGTATCGGTCAATGCAGGATCGCTTCTCGGCGCTGCCGGGAGTTACAAGCTTCAGCCTCTCAATGTACAGCCCTCTCGAAGGCGATAACTGGGGAGAATGCGTAATCCAGCAGGGCCACGGTGCGCCGACCCACAATATGCCATGCGGTTCCACGTGGGATCGCGTCAGCACGCATTTCCTTGAGTCAATTGGCGTGCCCATCATTCGCGGCCGGAATTTTACGGAACAGGACACCGCCGCAACACCGCTGGTTGCGATTGTCAACCAGGCGTTTGTCAAAAGGTTCTATCCAAACCAGGACCCAATCGGCCAGCACTTCGGCATCGATAAACCTCAGTACTCCGGTAGTTTTGAAATTGTTGGCGTCTTCAAGGATTTCAAAATCAACAATCCCTCGCGCGATGTGCGTCCCGTTTTCTTG
>Ga0265330_10000286_pt1 | contig 37183 bp, 47 predicted proteins | sample 41919metaG_FD_202083 | JGI IMG/M metagenome (GOLD analysis project Ga0265330, IMG submission 202083) | Rhizosphere microbial communities from Carex aquatilis grown in University of Washington, Seatle, WA, United States - 4-19-19 metaG | ecosystem: Host-associated > Plants > Roots > Rhizosphere...
GATCGCGGCGATCCGTGTGAGGATTCCGGTGGAGTTTGGGAATAAGTGAAAGCAGCCGAAAAAAGCCGATCAGAAGCTAAAGATCAGGCATTTACAAAGCGGGCACCGCGAATTGTAAAAACTGGAACGATTTCGGCCATACCCCCCGATTTCCGGCGAGTTTGGGAATAATTTTTGGCCGAGGAACCTGGATTGCAGCGGCACTTCAGAACAGTGGCATCTGCGCTGCATCCGCCGCTTTTGAGGCTTCAGTCTTCCGCCGGCGGGCAATCTTCTCTCGGAGCGTCTCGTCGCGGCGCTGGGCCACGAGCTCGGGCAGCGGCGAGCCCTTGGGCAAGGTCAGCGTCTCTATAATAGAGCGCATCGGCTTGGCGCCGGCCATGGCACGAGCCTCGGCCTGGATCTCCTCCGCATTGATCCCGACATAACCATCGACCACCCGGCAGAAGAACGGCCAGAAGTCTTTCACCCGGCCGGCGGTTTGGGCGGTTGCGATATCATCGAGCGCGGCCAGGAGATGGTTTGCCAGGCGCTTGCCGTCGAGCATCCAGCCGCGGCGCCAGAGATCGAGCACGAGCTTTTCCAGCTTCACCCGGCACTGCTCGATCAACTTCGCCCGCCGGCGCTGGTCTGTCGGCCATTGCAGGCGCGCGGCGAGCTCGCGGCGGCCCCAAGCGTCAAACTTCAGCAGCCGCTCTTCGGGAGCGAGCACGGTCAGCATCCAATCATCCGCCGGGCGGCCCTCCTGACGGTGGTCGGCTCGGGTCTGGAGATAGCCTTCGAAGACGCCGCTCATTTCGCACCGCGCCGAGGGTAAGAAAGCGTGCACTTCACCACCCCAACCCGCCCATTTTTGAGTTGTGCCACGGTGAATGTCGGAGGATCCCTTCTTCTGCCGCAAGTGCAGAGTAGTTTCCAGGCCTCACGCCTGGTATACCCCATAGAATGAAGGAGCGGTCTACCGAACGGATTAACCCCTACCCACAGCGATTTTGTTCTCATGACTTTGTTACAAGGAAAGGTTGGAGACATCGGCGATGACGAGACGAAGCGGTTGATCGACGTTCTAGCCCGACTCTCCCACATCAACGTCGAAGAGTACGCTGGCTCCATGATCCTGCACTTCTTCCAGCAGGCACTTCACCCAAACGGAGCTGCGGAAAAGCCGGTTCCGATCGATCTCGGTGAATTGGACAGCAAGGATCCATTCTTCGGTTCTGTGCTTCGACAAAAGGTTGGGAAAACTGGAGATCATCTTCATCAAATCTGTGTTGAACTCGCTGTGATGAATGGGAAGGGGATAGACAGTTTCAACGGCACCGCGCTGCATCTATTTCTTTGGAAGACGATCGTGCCCAAAAAGCCGCGACCTAAGCCTCGGAAATGGTTGGGTTGATCTGCCTCGGGAAGTGGTGAAAGCGCCGGCGGATCGCGATCGCATGCTGGAGCATACGCTTGCCCTGACTCTCGAAACTACAGGCGACGGCATCGGCGTCGGCGAGGGCATCGCGGGTGAACAGCCGGTAGCCAGGCGAGCCCGGTCCGGAGATGATCCGGCCATCAGCGAACTCGACGATCTTGCGGAGCATGCGATCGCTGATCTTAAGAGCGGCGCAGATCTCTCCGCCCTTGGCCCACTCCTTGCCGCGCTCCCTGCCCCGAAGGAATGTGGCGACGAGTTCCACCTGCTCCGGTGTGATACTGGAAGCCTTGATCGCGAAACCGAGTTCGGAGGGAGCGTCCATCAGAATGGATTCTCTGTCGGGTTCTCCACGCGGCGAGCGGACTCGTTGTGGCGCCGTGCGCGGTCGGCCATGACTCCGACGATCTTGTCGGCCTCGATCTCGGCGAGCTGAGCCCATGGGCGGCCGCAGATCTGCTTGCTCAGGAAGTCGAGATAGCCGCCGTGGCCATGCTTCGCGACTTCCATGGCGTTCAATAGCTCCACCGCGCGCGCCTGGCGCCGGCCAGCGCGGTCCGGAGCCTGTTCCTGCAGGCGTAGCTGCGTCTTGAGGTCTGCCGGCCGGGAAATGCCGCTCAAAACAGCCAGCACGGCGTCAAATTCGGCGTTGGTGAGATCGAGCGAGCTCTTGTCTCGGCCCAGGGCGCGCTTGTGGAGCTCGTGCCGCTTTGCGTCGCAAGCCTTCGGCTCCAGGCCCTGGGCCCGGAAGTGTTTCCGGACCAGGCCCCATTCGAAGAGGTACTTGCGATGCTGCTCGGCGTTCATGCAAGAAGGAGCGAATCTTCTCTCGGCCGATCGAGCGGTTTCCGGATCTCAGTTTGGCGGCCTTGAACATAGCCTGCCCATGCCGCGGCCTGGGCGATGCGGTCCGGCGTGCGGTCCTTCATCGTGCGCGTCTTTCCGAATACCACGGCAATATAGGCATCGCGCGCGGCAACGATCAGTCCGGGCGCATGCGGTTCCTCGGGCGGCTCCGCTTCCTTTAGCTTGGAGCAGATACCCTGAAACATCCCATAGGCGAACGCTCGCCGGTTTCGCGAGCGGCCCCGGTGGTGAGACCAGCAGAAGGCGAAGCGGCGCACCAAGAACACGTAGACATAGAGGGCTATCTGGACGTCGACTTCTGTCCCGACGAAGCTCACCCTTCGCCCTTCCCGAGGCCAGCAATCGATCACAAGTATAGTCGCGCGGACGATCGCAGAGACGTTGAAGAAACGCTGGGCGATCGCGGCAGCATAACGCTTCTCGTAACCGATCCGAGCGAACGGATCGGTTTCTTGGTGGGTGATCACATTCGACTTTTCCGCCTGATCAGGATTCAGACCACCGACGTCGACATGGTATTGTCGTGCCAGGGTGAGCGCTTTCTGCAGCGCCAGGTCAGCTTCATGCGGATTGGAACTCCGAGCCAGGCGCAGGAGCTTTTTGATCCGGTCGATGATGTCGGGCGGGGCATCCATGGCTCATGCCGCGAGTCTAGGACGCGCGAGGCCGGCGATCTCCGGGAACGGTTCGCCGCCGCCGTCTGCTTTGCGAACGAATGCCAGCGTGCGGCAATTCTGATCGGAGAAATGAAGCGCCCATGCCTTGATGATCAGCGCGCGACGCAGAATGCCACCCATGCGCGCGTCGGAAGAACGATCCTCCATGAGTCGCTCCCGCAGGCAATAGATCGGATCGTCCCGCTTCAGGTCCGCGCCGCTTACCAGCCCTTCAAAGAAGGGATCCCTCTTGGCCGCATCTGTCTGGCCGAAAAGATAGTGGAAGGCGATCGCTTCGGTCAGCGTCAAGATCCGGGCGATGGATTTCTTCTGCGGCAAAGCCCAATCGAGCGAGAGCGACAATCCCTCGTGACGCTTGACCAGTGCCGGAACTTCGAAGTTCTCCAGCACGGATTTGCCTCCGAATTTGTTTCCCGAAAGCAGCTCCCGCTCCCAGAGCCAGACGACTTTGAGAGCAGCTGCAGTCTCGAACGGACAGCTGCCGCCCATCATCTCGATCGCATGGGAGGTCTGTCGGGCCTGTCCGATATCCATGCTTTGCTGGACGATATCGGGGAGCCCGCCGCGCACTTCAAGGATCACCGGCACCTTGGCTTCGACGATTGCCATCAGGCGGCTCTGGCCGTCCAGCAATCGGCCGCTGACGCTGAATTTGCATGTCTCTCCGTTGAGGGTCCATCGGCCGGCACGCATAGCCGCGGCGAACCGATGGATCTTCGCCTTGGACGGCGTCCTATTGCCGACGTTAAAATCGAGCCACACGGCCGCGAGCGCCGGAGTGACCTCGACTTGGAAGCAGTTGATGCGACCAGTGATCTTCGCGCGCTGATTCGCGAGCCATCGCCCGAGGTCAGAGGCAGGCCCCGCATCGATCTTCGCCAGCTCTTTCGCTTCTAGCCGCTCCGGCTGCTCGGCCTTCGCGAGGCGCTGCTCGGTAATCGCGCCTGTCTCCCGTTTAACGGCATCGATCCGGGCGTCGGTGAGGCGATCTGCGCCGCCGTGGTTGAATGCCTTGAGCCAGGTGAAGACTTCGACTTTGTCGACGTCGAATCGCTTGGCGACGGCGTCGAGCGATAGATCGGGATTCTTGACCAGATGCCTCAGAGCAGGCTCGAGACCAAGGGTGAATTGGGGATCACGGATTCTCATTGGAAATTAGGACCGGGTACATCCGGGCTATCCAGGCTTGGACAATGGCCGATGCGCTCTGCCAATCCTCGGGGGCTGAAGAAGCGGGAGCGGCGAGAAAGGAGCAGTCATCGTTCGAATGCAGACGGATCACGTCGGGACGCACTCCGAAATATTTTGCGGCCGCGGACGCTGCTGCGAATTCAGGTGCATTGGTCGAACTCGCGGTCTTTCCGTTGCACCGAGCGAGGTAGGGCTCGCAGCGGCTGCGAACCCGAACCAATTGCGGACCGAACGAGTCAAGCGCAGGCATGGCACTATTTCGCTTTGTTGCGCGCGATGGACCTGAGCTCCTCTTGCAGCCAGAGCTCCTCAAAATACTCGCGCCGGCGTTTCTCATGCGGGAAGGCCGGCGTTCGGCTGTATTCTCTGGAAAACCTCCGGGTGCCGGGATTTGTGGTCACGGATGGATTCAAGGTCCGGAGGCTCGGCCGTCTCGCTCTTCAGCTGCGCTGCGAAGGCTATTCCACCCTGCCAAAACAGGACGCCCCATGTCCGCACGTCGGCCCAGTGGGCTCCGATAAGCCCTGCTGGCACGTCGCCGAAAGCTTTCAGCGGAGCGCCAGGGGCGACATCGAGGAGCATGATCATGCATCCCGCCTCAGAGGGGATGCCTTTGCCGAAGAAAACCTTTGGATCGAGTAGCGGCATGGCGCTATTTGGCTGCGCTTTCCTCCGCCTCGTCGACGGCGCCCTCCTTGAGGATCCGGGCGACCAGCTTGTCTACGTCGCCGTCAATGGCCTTGATGACGATCTGATCGCTGGCCTCCACCACATGGACACCGAGCCTCTTGAGCTCGGCGGCGGGCAGCTGCTCCAGCGCTGCCTTGATCGGCTCCTCCTTGATGCGGAGAAGGGCGTCCGCCTTGTCGAGCGCGAATGTCCGCCGGATCGCGGCGACGACCTTGTCATCATCGTCCCAAGAAATCTTTCCCTTGCCCTTCTGGTAGCCGATCTTGATGCCCCGGAGGGTCATCGTCCGCGGTTTGGTGAAGAGATCGGGATGGGAGGAGATTTCGGCGGAGAGAAGTGCCTGGCGATCGGCGGCGGCCGCGGCGGCAGCCTTTATGCCGGGCAACAGGCGATTGCGGAGCGCCGCGGTCTCGGCTTCGAGCTTCATGACGCGGGCTGCGAGGACCTCGCGCGCTTCGGCGTACTGGCGGCAGTAGTAGTCGATCACCTCGATCGAAGAGACGTTTGTGGAGTTATTCATGGAAATTGATGGTGACTGGCGGTGGAGGAACTGTGGTGAGCCTGAGAGTCGCGGATGAGAAGATCTCGATCAGCGATTCGTCTATCGCCTGCGGCCTCAGGTTGAGGGATTCCGAATGGTCAAAACACTGGACCCGATCCGGGCCTCTGAAGACAAGGAAGCCGGCTGACGCGGGCTTCCAATCAGGGTGCGCGGCCGCCTCTTCAGCATGGGTCGTTGGCGCCGCGAAGATCGAGATGCGCGGTCCCTGCGGCGACTGGAAGACGATGTATTTCATCGGGGCGACCTCCTCGCGATCGCGCGCCAGGCGTCGACCGCTCCGTCCCAGACCGCGCATGCGAGGCCGGCAGCGAGCGCAATCATGGCTATCAAGACGATCTCGGCCCATGACTCTTCGCGTTCGTCTTCGTCGATCTCGATCCGAGGAGTGCTCACGACGCACCGCCTTACCCAAAGAATGGCGGCAACCCCCGGCATTTCAGCCCAGGCGTAGACCTCGCCCTCGGGGGAACTGGCATCGGCATAGTGCCAGCCGTCGCCGTCGTGCCAGGCCGGCCAGGGTTCGTCCTGCCCGGTGACAGCGATCAGGACGGTCGTGTCGTCATCTGGCATCTCATAGGCGCAATAGACCCAGACCAGGGTACCCTGCGGCGGAACAAAACGCTTCGGCAGCGCCGCTGCGGTGGCACTGAACGTGAGGCGGTTCACGACGCACCGCCTTTCCTAGCCAACTGGTCGCGAATCTCGGCAAGATTGCGATTAATCTGCCTAAGGTACGACGTGATGTTGGACAGCATTCCGAGTGCAAGCCCGATGGCCAACCCGATGGCCGCCGCGGTGACGACCTGGCTGCTCACGACGCACCGCCCTTCGCCGCATGCTGCACCTCGCCCATCATCTGCCGGCGAAGGGCCAGGGCCTTGAAGAAGTGCCCCTCGGTGAGTTTTTCGCCGCTCTTGCTGGCGATGCGGGTGGCGACCTTGAGGAGCTCGCCGAGTACGCGCAGCCGGCCTTGCTCGTTGACGATCTCGCGCACCTGGGCGACCAGGCGGTCGCTCGGGGCCTTGTAGTATTGCTGCAGGATCGGCAGGAAGTCCTTGTCGGCGATCGTGCGGAAGAGGCGGACAGGCTGACCGATCCGACCGAGCACCTGCTCGAACTGATAGGTCAGCTTCTTGAGCGTGTCGTCGAAGCGCTGCGTTGCGATGAGGGCCACCGCGCACTTGGTGCGATCGTGCAGATAGCGGACAACCTCCAGCTTCACCGGGTTCACATCGCCGCGCGTGTCGCTGGGTAGCAGCCGGCGCGCCTCGTCGATAATCAGGATGCGGTTCGGATTGAACGCGCGCACGAGCGACTCGAGGAGCTGGTCGGCGGGTAGATTCTTGTTGATGCCGACCGCCTCCGCGAGGATCCGCAGGAAAGCCCGCGCTCCTCCGATCGGGGAAGCCTCGACCAGAACGCTGCGGCCGTGGTTGTTCCGATCGCGCCAGATTTCCGTGGCCATGGTCTTGCCCTGGCCGCTCTCCCCGATGATCTCCGTGATCGAATTGTTCGCGACCGCGTAGTCGAGGCCGGCCCAGATCAGCCGCGCGATCGAGTTCTCGGCGAAGCCCACGCGCTGGATGCCGGCGCGCTCGGCGGCGATGCGGCGATAGCTGGCGATCGCCTTCAGGATATTGCGCCAGTTGCCTTCGTAGGTGCCCTTGAGCACCCGGAAGAGCGTGCTGCGATCATAACCGAGCGCGGCCGAGACCTGGTTCCAGTCCATCTTCGCATCGAGGATATGCTGATGAAACCACATGAGCTCGGGCTGGATCTCCGCGTCCAGGTGGGTCCAGTTGTCGACGCAGAAGGCGATGTTGACGCGCGAGTGGGCCGATGAGGCCGCGGCGGCATCCGGATTGTTTGCGGCGCCGTTGGACGGCGGGGGAGGATTTACTACGGGGGATTCCATTTTGCAGCGGGGTTCTGAGTTAGGGATTGTCGGTTCGGAAGATGTCGGTGATTTCCTCGGCGGAGATCTCGCCCGAATCGGCGGGCGCGGCTGGGCGCTCGGTGGCGGCCGCGATCTCCTCGTCGGTCAGTTGCTCGGCGTCGCGGCGCACCTGGTCATCGCGCTGCGCGCGCTCCTGCACCGCCTCGGCGTGGGTGGCTATGGCCTGGGCCTGCTCGGCCGCCGCCGCGAAGCGTCCGGCCTCGGGCTCAGCGAACGTATTTTGGGCCAGCGTGCGCGAGAGGGAATTCACCCGCGGCCGGTTTCCGGCTTCGGAATTCTCAACCCGGTTTTCTTTCGCCGTTCGTTCCGCGGATGAAGGAGGATTGGCCAGGCCCCATTCGGAGCGCAGGGCCTCGTTGTGGGCCCGGTCGTCGGCCAGTTGCGCGTCGTCGCCGGCGAGCAGCTCGCGCACCGGCGCCTGGACCTGGTTGTGGAAGAATTTCGCGAGGGTCTCCGCCGCGGCGTCGATCTCGGCCGCATTGTTGATCCGTGCGTGCGGCCGCGAGGTCAGGATCCCCAGCGCGCGGCCCTGCAGGTCGGTGACGTACAGGTGCGCCGGCGCTGCCGGATCGAAATAACCCATGAGCGGCGTGCCCTGCGGCAGGCGTTTCAAGTCTCCGCCGACGTCCAGGTAGCTGTAGGCGACGTCTCCATGCCTGAAGCTCACCGCGCCGTTGCGCAGGCAGATCTTGCTCTTGGGCGTGTAGGTGAGCAGCGCCGTGACGAATTCCGGCACCTTCATGAAGGCGCATTTGGCTGTCAGCCTCTGCCATCGCTCGATCGGCGATTCGAGGCGCGGCGGGAGCAGCTCCACGCGCTCCTGCTCTTCCGGCGCCAATAGCCCGAGCTGCTCGATCGCCTTCGGCTTGTCGCCCGGTCCCAGCCGCCACTCCACGACCTGGGCGAAACCGAGCATCTTGTGATCCTGTCGCCGGGCCATCCAATCGAAGATGACGTTGTAGGCGTCGACGGCCTCGGCGATCGACAGGAACGGGATGCGGAGCTGCACGGCCTGTTCCTCGGTGACGTCCTTCAACACGCCCTCGGCGTAGAGGATCTTCTTGGCCAGGTCCGCCGGTCCGTTCTCCCGCTCGCTGCTGCCCTTCTGGCCCGGCAGGTTGCCGGCGCGGTTGTGCATCAGGTTGAACAGCGATTCCACCCAGCCGTGCTCCCAGGGCTTGCCGCCGCTCTGCGCGAAGCCGTTTGCGAGGGTCTTGTTCTTGATGACGCCGATGCGGCAGACGCGCACCTGGCCGCCGAAGAGCAGGTTCAGCGCCTGCTCGAAATCCGGCGTGATCGCCGCCGCGGCGTTTTCCACGAGCAGCGTCATGGGATAGTCGCGACCGATGCCGAACCGCGTGAAGATGACCTTGAGGAGGAACTGCAGGTCCGCGCGGCTGGCCGTGATCTTGCGCAGCCGGTTGGCGTCCGCTTCCTCCAGCTCGCCATCCTTGCGCGGCAGGCGCAGCCGGGGGAGGAGGCCCGTGGCGAGCACGCGTCGGGTGGACACGTCCTGGGCGAGCAGGCCGGCGCAGCGGCAGATTTCCCACTCCTTGAGCACCGGATTGTAGGCGCGCACGCGGATGTCCGTCTCGAAATCGTCGAACACGATGAACTCCAGCGGCCGCAGTTCACTCGTGTCGCGGATCATGCCTCCGACGATCGCCTTGGCCGCGGCAAATCCCCTGGTGGCGAACGCATGCTGGGCGCGGGAAGGCATGCGATCGTAGATGGTGCTCTTGCTCCAGCCGGCCGGATAGTCGCCGCAGAAGTGCGAGGGAACCTCGCGCTCGGGATAAGTCCGGGCGAACCACTCGCGCCACGTGCCGTAGCCGGGAACCGGCTTGCCTTCGGCCCATTGCTCGCGGATGCGGCGCATCGCCTGGAATCGGCTGCGATGCTCGTGCAGCACCATCCGCTGCAGCTCCTCGACGAACGGGCCCGGAAGTTTCGATTCGTGCCGGTAGCCGTGGACGATCGCCCGCCAGTCCCGCGATTCGATCCACGCATAGTAGAGCGTGCGCAGCGTGCTGAAGCTCCAGCCGTGCCGGCCCAGATTCTGCCGTGCGGCCTCGTTCAGTGCGGCGACCGTTCCCCGTTCATCATGCTCGATCGCCGAGAACAGCTCCAGCAGCTCGCGGATGCGGCCTTGCTCCTCAGGTTTGACCGTGACCCATTCGTCATGATGCGCGAAGGGAAGGAATTCCGCCTGGGCGCGAGTGAGGGCGACGTCGGACTGGTCGACCGGGATGAGGGCGGAGTCGCTCATGACTTCTTCCTCCCGTGGGTCTTGATGAACGTCTCGGCGACCTTGTCGGCGGCGCCCTCGAACAGGGCGCGCAGATCCTCGTGCTGCGCGCGCGTGAAGCTCATCCAGACCGCCTTGTCGCAGGCGCTGTCGCGCGCGACGCGCAGGTTCTCGGCAATGTCGTTGAAAGCCTCCTGCACCGTCTGTGCAGAGGGAGGTTCATCCTTGTCGTCGCCGGCGGCATGCTTGCGATTGGCCTTCCGGTCCTTGATGCCGAGATCCGAGAGCAGCTCGTTGAGTGAGCGCGCGCCAACAAACTTGGTCAGCTTCGACATCAGCTGGCGGGCCCCGGAATCGGCCGATTCCATGGCGAGTTCGGTTTGATCGCCGGGCAGCGCGAGCAATTGGGGCTTCGTGGCTTTCGTCTCCTCGACGGCCGCGATCGCCAGGCGCATGTAGTAGCGCACCTGGGCATGACTTGGCAAAACGCCACCACTGGTGGCGTTTTGGGTATGCACCTGGGCAAGCCACGGTTCCCATTGGCCATGCGGCAAGCTCGCTTTCACCCGGTGAAGGGTGAGCCCGCAGAGGATGGCGCGCAGGGCGGCCTCGCGCTCGATCCGCGGGATCGCGGCCAGTTGCTCGGCCGCAACGGCCTGTAGTTTTGAAACGTCCGCCAGGGCGGAGCTTTTGCTCTCACCGAGAACGGTGAGGGCATAATTAGAGGGGGTATTGCTCATTGAATTAATTCCCGCCCGGCCGGCGCTGCGGCTCTGGTTTGGCGCCGGCGCGCGAACTCGTCGCATGGCAGGGCCCGGCGTATGACGCCATCGGGGTGCCCGTCTCGCGCGTAGCGCTGTGGTTGCGGCGATCAGTCGTCGCTGGAGCCGGCTCAGACGCCGGGCGGGAAATTGGTTGCGGGCCGTGGTGCCAGCCCTGGGCGTCTTCGTAACCCTCGGGCGCGTACACGAAGGCCGTGATCGTTTCCAGCAAGGCCACGCAGAGCAGCAGCGCGCAGGGTATGAGGAGGCGATTCATAGGTCCCCCTGTGCCCGCCGGCTGACGCGCGCCAGCATGTCTTCGAGCTGCGCGATCGTGCAGCGCTGGTAGGCGTCGACGCCGTAGAGCCGCCGGGCGATGGCGTCGAGGTAGCTGCCGCCCGAGCCGGTGCGCGACGTGACGATCTGGGCCTGCGTGCGCAATTGCGCCAGCAGTTCGGAATGCCGGCGAACGGCGCCGGCGATCGGAAGGGATTGCTCCGATCCGCACGTTACGGGTGCTCGGAGCGACACACTCTCAATGCTCGGCCGCCCTCCTAACGAGGCGCCGATCAACCGACGTGCGGTCGCGGGTCCACGTTCACGAATGCCGGCGCTGTCGTAACCGCCGGAAGTGGATCGGGTGTTCATGCGGCGCGCAGGAGCTCCTTCAGCTCCACCATGATTTCCCGGAGCGTCGCCCTCGGCAGGTCCCGCAGCAGCCGGCTGCGCTCATAGGGCGAGGTCAGGCAGGCCAGAACGTAGTTGCGATAGCTCTCGATCGGGATCCGCAGGCAGCGGCGGTCCGTGCGGTTGCCGCCGCCGGATAGGTTCAGCGCGGTCAGTTTCCCTTCCTCGATCAGGTCCAACACATGCTGGAGCGTGATGCCGAGTTTCTCCGCCACCTGCTGGGTTCGCAGTAGCGGACAGCCCGGAAAGTCGAGCGAAGCGAAGGGGAACTGGAGCTGCTCGATCATCGCGCCGGATTCCACTCAGCGACCGCCTTGCGGGCTTCCTCGACCTTCATCTTGGCCTGGTTGACCTGGGCGATCATGATCCGCTCGAACTGCCGCTTATCCGGCAGATCGCGCCAGGCGATCACCATGAGGTTTTCCCGTGCGTTGTTGCCGCCGAGCTCCAGCGGGATCCGGCGGACGGCTGTGAAGATCGAGGCCGGCAGGCCGTGATAGGCAAGGATGGCATCGATCACCTTCTGCGGGACAGGGCCGTAGAGCTCGTGGACGCTCGGAGCGTTCGGGGTGGCAGGTGCCTTTGGCTCGGCGCCATTGGTGACGGCCCAGGTCAGGGCGAGCAATGCGGCCAAGGCGGCGCACTGCACCAAGCGGAGAACAGACAATCTTGGGGATCGGATGGGGTTCATTTTTGAGTGGGGGTTAGGATTTCCCGGATTGATCGGCGGGAGACTCCGGCGCAGCCTTCGCTTCGCCATGTCCTTGGCCGTTGCCATTGCCGTCACCCGCCTGGTTGAGGATCGAGTCAAGCAGCAGCTGGTGCCGCCGTTGCTCGCGCAGGTGGAAGAGGGTCCGCTCGGCCTCATTGCCCTCCGATTCGTCGCCGTAGTTGATCACCAGCAGCAGCACTGCTTCGCGCTCGCGTGAGGTAAGCTGTTCGTATTGCCGGAACGCGATGCGTGCCGCCAAACGGATCATCTCAGGCGGGATATTCTCACTCACCGAGCGCCTCCTTGATCTTGCAAACAACACGTGGGAACCGCCCGTGGTTGATCGCCTTCGAAACGACCGAGATGTCGTGCCCGAGACGTTTCGCTAGAACCGTCACGCTCATGTCGAGGCGCGCCATTTTCGTGCGCATCCGAATTCGGGCTTGCTTTTGGGGATGAGAAGTCATTGAAGGCTGTTCAATGATTTGAACCTCGGTAGAAGCCACTTCAAGCTCAAAATAGAATTAAATTCAGGTCTATTCGCCTGTGTCCCTCCAAGAACGCATCGCGGTCATTCAGGAGAAGCTCGCCCTCAATAATCAGGAAATGGCGGAAGAGCTGCGCATTACGCCAGAGTGGATCGGGAAGATCCTAAACGGCCGCGTTCGCGGCTCCGATGATATTGGCCTCAGGCTGGACGAACTCTGTCGAAGGCGAGGGATAGAACCCAATTCTATCTTTCCGGCTGTCAAGACAGGAAACTACCCAAATTTGGGTAAACAGCATTCTGGTCTAGTCGAGGACGATAAGGCAAAATTCGGGGTTTCTTCAAGACCCCCAATGCGGATTACGCCGGGCCACGAAATCCCGGCCAAGGAACCCTCCGAGCAGGACTGCCTCAAATACCTCGCTTCTTATCTTGCGATCATGCGCACGACCCCCGGCGGCCTCGGCCACACATTCATCGAATTGCAGCGGCACTTCCCGCTGCCGCGGCCAACCGAGATAGAATCTCCACAGGAGCAGGGCTCATCCCGCCTGCTCCCAGATTAGCGGATCCAAGCCTCAAGGAACTACCCCATGATCCTCACCGGCGAAAAGAGTGAAATCGAGCGTCCTCCGCCGGCCGAGCCAGAATCGTCTACACTCACCTCTGCCTATCGGGTTTTCGGACTCTTGGCCGCTATCGGAGGGATCGTGGCGATATTCGCTGGGGTCCTTAATCACGATATCTCACCTGCCATTGCGGGAGGCGTTTCGCTCATCGCGGCAATTCTGCTCTTCGGGCTTTCCGAATTCTTCCAGCAGGTGACGCGCATCACAACTGCTACCGAAGAAATCGTGCGGCTCCTCCGCGAAAGAAACAAATCCCCATGAACATCTCAAAGCCGGTTCTCCTGGTCATCTCCGGCGCCGCGCTCGCGATATCGGTCTCGTTGCCGATCATCTTCAATTTCCGCGGTCAGGTCGTTCAGCTGAGTAAGCAGCTCGCCGAGGAGAAGACGACCAATCTGACCCTGACAAAAAGCCAAATAGAGCTGGCCGAGAGCGGCAAGAAGCTTCAGGCCGATCTCGAATTATCAAGGCGACAGACAGCCGAGTCGCATGCGCTATTCGACAAAGTGGCGGAGGACTGCAAGGAGGCAATCCGAGTGGCTGAGCATTGGCAAAATAGATATAACGAATTGAGCGCCCAGACAGGAGCCGCGGCGAAGAGGCGTCAGCTCTCTATAGCTACTCAAACGAACCGGGGCGCATCTTCGGTGCCGACGGCGAGCCGTCGCGCAAGCACGCCCGATGTTCAGCCTGATTCGGTCGCCGCTCCCACTCCGTCTATGTTGGCAGTGCGCTCCGCCGCCCAGGAACGCGCCGACCGATATTTCCGCTACGAATATCAGCTGGGATCCAGCGCCGGAGTTTCCATTTCAGTCAGGGTCGTGACGAACCCTCCGGAGGAGATTCCTGGCTGGCTCGGTGAATACCATGTTTACGGAACCGCTTATCTCACCTGGTTCGATACTGCCGGCGGCAGTGCACAGAACACGAACCGCGATTTTGAGGTGCGGGTGAAATCGAAGGGCGACCAGATCTCGGACTGCGAGTTCACCCTCAAATAGGTTTCGCCGCTTCCCCCTCGCCCGCGCCTGATCCGCGCGGGCTTTTTTGCGCCCGGATGCCCCAGTGGGGTTTGACCCCATAACACGGCAGCTTTCCGAGTGGTAATGTCTCCCCGTTTGGGGACTCTGCGCCCCGGAAGGGGCTGCTGCACGCCGGATTTTCCTCAATGGAATCAACCGGACCAACCGGGCGCTAACGGTGTCCCGCGCCTCCTGTTAACCTTCGCGGCATCCAATGCCGCCGACCCCGCAAAGTCACGCCGAAATCAACTGCGCATTGGCGCGGGATGACCAGGCACAGCGGATCGGCTATTTGCAGGATGAACTCGCGCGCCGCGCCCATCCGGCCGGCGCGCTTCCCACGGTCTGCTTCACGGCGCTGAGCGCCTCGGCCGGCATGAACTGCGACGGCCCGGTCCTCACTTTTGCGACGGACAATGGCAAGAGCCTGCAGATTTCGCTGCGCCTGCCCAGCGACAAGAGCCGCGCACTGCTCGCCGAGATCATGGGCCTTTTTCGCGTCCGTAAACCCTACGCCCACTACTCAAGATGAAGAACCTGAAGTTAATTCTCCTGGCCGGTTTTTTCGCTGTCATTGCCACCTTCGCGCCTTCGGCATGCGCGTCCTCCGCCAACGCAGTGGTCGGCCACTCCGCAGCCTGCTGGATATCGTCCGTCAGCGGCTCCACGAGCGGGATGACCTTCCAGTGGTACAAAAACGGCGCGATCATCCCCGGCGCCACCGGCGTGGCTTTGCCCGCCACGATCCCGCTGCCCTCCGGGGCCACGATCGTGGGCAATTCTGCCTACGTGATCACGACGATCTCGGCGACTGACGCGGGAGTCTACACCTGCGTCGTCAGCAATGCGGTCGGCAGCACGACAAGCGACGGTGCGACCCTGGTTGTCGTGGTGGCGCCCAGCGGAGCCGTGACCGCGACATGGGCGAACTAATCCGTCCAAAAGCCACCCTCCAAAGCCATGAATACCCTCCTCAGCCTGGTCCTCCACTACGTCTACGGCCTTTTCGCGCAGTCCTGGAACGGCGCGATCGCGGCCGTCGCGGTCTTGATCAAGGAAATGATGGAGGGGAAGGCGATCACCTGGCCGACCATCTGGCACGCGTTTCTCGCCGGCCTGGCCGTCAACGCGTTCCTCTATCTTTCCGCGCACCGGCTTCCCGACGCCCTTCCGCCTGGCATCGCTGATACTCCCATGGCCCGGCTGCGCCAGGCCGTGAATCCGAAAGCAATCCTGATCCCGTCCGGGCCAGCTGCTTCGCCCGCGGCGACATATTCGTCAACTCCGCCGAGTCCACCGACTTCCTCCTCCATATAGCCGTCGCGGCTAAACGCCAACTGATCAGCCATCACACCATGAGATTCAATCGCTCGTTCCTCCCGATTTCCCTTGCCGTTTTCGCCCTGGCCCTCGCCGGCTGCGCGTCGCTGGCGCCCGACGGTGCATACAACGGCAACACCAACCTCTACGACGCCGATCTTATCGCCAACAGCGCGGCTGACACCTTCAAGGCGTTCGTGACCTGGGAGCACCAGAACCGCGCCACGCTCGCCGTTGTGCCGGCGATCCGGACGCTGAGCGACCAGGTGAACCTCAACTCGAAGCAGTGGCTCAAGAGCTACTTTGCGGTGAGGGATGCCTACGTCGCCGCGGCGCCAGCCGACAAGTCCAAATACAATCTCGCGAACGCCCTGGCACCGATTCAGGCAGCGCTCGCCCAGGTCGCGATCTACATGGCGAAGCAACCGACTGCCCCGCTTCCTGTGGCCACGCCGGCCGGCTAAACATCCGCAACCGCAACTCTGAAATCCTAATCTCTCATGGACCCTCAAACGACTCTCATCCTCCTCAACGCCGGCCTGACGCTGGTCGAACAGCTCACGCCGCAAGTCCAGGCCCTCGTGACCAAAGGCGAGGTCAGCGTGGCCGACCAGCAGACTCTTGCCATCCGCACGGCGAATCTGCGCATCCTGGCGAATACGCCGGGGCCGCTCGTCAACGACGGGAAATAGCCGCCGTTACCGTGATTTTCGCCGATCTAGCATCGCCCAATCCGGCGTTCGTTTCGTCCTGGCTCGCGGTCGCGCTGATTCTCATGGGAGGAGCCCTGACCGGAATCGGTTGCATCGCCGGTTGGAGGGCGATCTTTCCCCTGCCGACAAAGCTGAAGCAGCCGCTCAAGGTCGAAAAGGTAGTCGAGTTTGCCACTGCTGAGCGCGTGGAGAAAGTCGAGGGCGAGCTGAGCGCCCTGCGCGCCGAGGTGCAGGAAGGCTTCCAGGGGATCAGGGAGGATCGGAGCCGGTCAACCGGCAACCTCCACCAGCGCATCGAGAGCATGGAATTCAAGGCCCAGGCGCGCACCGATGAGCTCCGCCGGGAGATCAAGACCGACGTCCGGGGCGTGCACGAGCGGATCAACGAGGTGCTCGCCGCCGTGAACCGTGTGAGCAGCTCGGTCGAAGTCTGCCAGAAGATACACCTCAAAGAATGAGAACCCCACGCCAGCACCGCATTGACCGGGCCGTCGCCCGCGCGCTCGCCGCGATCGGAGAATTCATGCTTCAGGAGGATCTGCTCATCGATGAGGCCAGCCTTCGGATCGCGGCCCCGCGCGCCACTCAGGCCGAGATCGAGGAATCGATCCGCCATCACGACTCCAGTGGACATTTGATAGGTGTGGCCACCGAGACCGGAACGAAATGGAAGCTCAGCGACAGCGGCCGGGCCTGGTGGGCCGAGAACCAATGACTTTGGACACAACCAACGCGATGCGTGCGCCGGCGCCCGGTGCAGATGGCGCGGCTCCCGAGATAGGCGTGAGCTCGGGAGCGGGACTTCTGCCGCTGCGCGGCAGTTTTGGGGTAACTACGGCAAGATGCAGCCGCTGCGCCGGTCTAGGGGTAGGCCGGCGCAGCACCGCTCCAACCACATGAGCAAGCCGAGACCTGATTCTAAGCTCATGACCCTGCCGGACGCCCTGCAGGAGCAACTCTACCAGCTGCTGCGCCGAACGACGCTGGAAAAAGGAGCGGTCTGGCTGAAGGCGCAGCATGGCGTGGAGACTTCCACCGGCGCCCTGTCGCGGTTCTTTTCCTGGTATCCGCAATCGGCCTGGCTCAAGCACTCCGCGGATTTCGCGGACCAATTGAAGGCGAGCATGGAGAAGCTCCCGGCTCTCGCCGGCCGGGCTCAGGAGATTTCCGACATCGCCCAGGCCGCCTTCGAGATCCAGGCCGCGCAGGACCGCAACGCCTGCCTGCATCTCAAATTGGTGAAGCGCCGCCAGAAGGATGTCGAACTCGCGCTCAAGAAGGAGCACCAGGCCTTTCTCGTGCGCCAATATGAGGAGAAGATCTCGGCGGCGCGCGATGCGTTGGAAAAGGCGAAGTCGCGCGGCGGTCTGAGCGAAGAGACCCGCGAATTGATCGAGCAGCAGTTGAAGCTCCTATGACCGCCGCCGCTCCAGCCAGGCCAGTCAAGGCGAGGGTCAAGGCCCTCGCGGCCTCTTTCTTTCTCAGCTACCAGTCGAGGTGGATCAAGGACGAGGCGCGCCTCAAGCTCATGGAGAAGAGCCGCCAGATCGGCATCTCCTGGAGCAGCGCCTACCGGCTCGTGCGCAACAAGTCGGTCGAAGGAGCCAAGAACGACGCCTGGATCAGCTCGCGCGACGACCTTCAGGCGCGCCTGTTCAAGGAGGACTGCAACAGCTTTGCCGGCATCTTGCAGGTTGCCGCCCAGGACCTGGGCCAGATCGTAATCGACCAGGAGCGCGCCATCTCGGCCTATGTGCTCCAGTTTGCCAGCGGCCGGCGGATCCACTCGATGTCGAGCAACCCCGACGCCCAGGCCGGCAAGCGCGGCGATCGCATCCTCGACGAATTCGCCCTGCATCCGGATCCCCGCAAGCTCTACTCGATCGCCTATCCCGGCATCACCTGGGGCGGCTCGCTGGAGATCGTCTCGACGCACCGCGGCTCGGCCAACTTCTTCAACAGCCTGGTCCAGGAGATCCGCCACAAGGGCAACCCGAAGGGCTTCTCGCTTCACCGGGTCACGCTCCAGGACGCCCTGGATGCCGGCTTCCTGGCCAAGCTCCAGGCGAAGCTCCCGGCCGACGACGCGAGGCAGGACATGGACGAGTCGGCCTACTTCGACTTCATCAAGGCCGGCTGCCCGGACGAGGAGACCTTCCTGCAGGAATACATGTGCGAACCGGCCGACGATGCCGGGGCATTTCTGACTTTCGAGCTCATCGACGGGGTCAAATACAAGCCGGGCGAAAAATGGGAGTTCACGCTGGAGGAGCTGCGCACCTGCAAGAACCCGCTCTTTCTGGGCGGCGACATCGGGCGTGTCCGCGACTTGACGAGCTTCTGGGTGAATGAGCGGGTCGCCGGGGTGAATCTCACCCGCAAGCGGATCGACCTGCAGGGCGCCACCTTCGACGCCCAGGAGGCCGCGCTCTATGAGCTTCTGGCGCTTCCGTCCCTGCGGCGGGCCTGCCTCGACAACACCGGCATCGGCCGCCAGCTGGTGGAGCGGGCGCAGAAGCGCTTCGGAACCTACAAGGTCGAGCCGGTCACCTTCACCGGCCCGGTCAAGGAGGAGCTGGCCTATCCCGTCCGCGCGGCCTGCGAGGACCGCAGTTTCCGGATCCCGGACGATCCGGCGGTCGTCAGCGACTTCCGGGCGATCCGCAAGGAAACCACCACGGCGGGCAATATCCGCTTCACCGCCGAACGCACCGAAGGCGGCCACGCCGACCGATTCTGGGCGGCGGCCCTGGCCCTTCATGCGGGGAAGAGCACGGGCGGCAATTTCAGCTCCACGGTCATCTGATCATGCCTTCTAACCCGAAAACCCGCCAAATCGCCCAGGAAGGCCGATCGGCATTCCCCGAGGGTCAACATAGCCGCGAGGGCTCCGACCCCTGCCAGCGTTGGTTTGCACAGGCTTTGCACAACCTTCCTGCGCCACCGTTTCCGGAGACGCATCGGCTTGGCGGGCGTTTTTTGCCATGAGCCTGCTTTCAAACCTCTTCAGGCGGTCGAGATCGGCCGCGATCGCGCTTCCGGCCGGCATGGAGTCTGCGCCTTCCATCCAGGGCACGGCCGCGTCCGGCTCCGCCGCCCCAAAACCGATCAAATTGATCCGCAAGGCCGGCGGCGTGCCCTTCCCCTTCGACCGGATCGACATGCTCAGCGCCAATCCGCGCGAGCAGCTGAACCAGCCCTACAAGCATTCGGTCTGGGTGCAGCGCGCGATCAAGAAGATCTCCGGGCCCATCGCGGCCGTTCCCTTTGAGGTCATCGATCCGGGAACGCAGAAGGAGCTGGTCGACGCGAAGCTGCAGCCGTTCCTGGAATCCCCGGCCAGGGACCTGGACCGGGAGGAGTTCATCGAGGCTGCGGTTGGCTGGCTGAAGCTGAAGGGCGAAGCCTTCCTCGTTGCCGACGACACCTGGCTGTTGCCTTTCCAGGATCTGGCCAAGCGCGGCGCTCTGATCATGCCCCGGCCTGACCAGATGCGCCATATCGTCACGGGCGGCGAGCTGATCGGCTGGGAATACCGCGATCCGGCCGGCGGCCGCCATCTGCTGCTGCCCAATCAGGTCTTCCAAATCAAATACTGGAATCCCTATGACCCGTGGCGCGGCATGGCCGAATACGACGCGGCGCAGATCGCGGCCGAGGGCGACTTCTTCGCCGGATCCTTTGTGCGCAACCTGATGGCCAACGCCGGCGACCAGGGCCCATACATCGTCGCGAAGAACGGAATCCCCTCCGACGACCAGCGCGCCCAGATCATCGCCGACCTGCGCGAAAAGCGCGCGCGGGCCCAGCGCGGCGAATTCCGGCCGGTCTTTCTCACCGGCGACATCGAGGTGCAGGATCCGCAGATCACCGCTCCGGACGCGAACCTGGTGGCCAACCGGCTGCAGAACCGCCACGAGATCTTCATCGCCTTCGGCGTGCCGGCCTCGATGGCGGATGTCCAGGCGAGCTATTCGATCGGCTCGGCCAGCGACCGCTTCCAATTGATCGAGGAGACCTGCATCCCCTCCAGCGCCAAGATCGGGCGCCTGCTCTCCGGTCCCGCTTCCATCATCGCCGGCCGGCCGGTGCGGATCATCGCCGACTGGGACGAGCACTCGACCATGCAGGCCGTGCGCCGCGAGCGCATGGACACGGCGACCAAGCTCTGGCAGTCGGGCTGGTCCTGGAAGTCGATCAACGATTATCTGCGCCTGGGCATCGTGCCTTTTCCCGGCTGGCAGATCGCCTATATTCCGATCAGCGCCCAGGCGGTCGATGCGTCGGGAGCCCCGGCGGACAAGCCCGAGGCGAGCCCGGACTTCGCGGAGTCGGCCGACGACGACGAGGAGGAGGCGATCGAGGCCATGGTCGTCGCGCTCAAGCGCGGCCGGGTCTGCAAGCAGGCGACGCCCGTTGCTCCTCTCGCCCTGGCTGAAAATTGCGCCGAGTCCATTGCCGGCGACGAAGCCTTTTCAATCTTCGCCTGCACCTGCTGCGGCCTGGCAACCGGCGTGGCGACCCGCGCCCGCGATCCCAAACAGGTCCAGCGATGGCGCAACTACATGAACCTGCGCCGGGAGGCGCTCAACGGCTACCTGTCGCGGATCCGCCGTGTGCTGATGGATGCGCGCCGCGAGGTTGTGGCCAAGGTCGAGGCCCACTATCGGCCGACGAAGTCAGCGGCGGCGGCGGAAGGATTGGGCTATTCCTCGAAATCGATCGCGGTCGGGAAAGCCGGAGCTGCGGAGGACTTCATGTTCAAGGTCGACGATTTCAAGGGGAACCTGTTCGCCTCTCTGCGGCGCCAGGCGCGCATCGCGCTCGATCTGGCCGGCCAGCAGCTCTTCGATGAGATCGGGCAAAAGGACGATCCGTTCACGATGGCGCCCGAAGCCGTGCTGCAGTTTGTGCGCGGCCGGGAGACCGCCCTGGCCAACGTGCCCGAGGAAGTGGCCTCAAAGATTCGCGCCAGTCTGGCCGAGGGAATCGATGCCGGCGAAACCACCGACCAGCTCGCCGACCGGGTGCGCGCGTCCTTCAACGAGATCAACGCCGGCCGGGCCCGCACGATCGCCTCCACGGAGACGTCCGCGGCCTATGGTTCGGGTCGCCACGAGGCAATGAGGAAGGCGGGGGTGCGCGGCAAGGCCTGGCTCACGAGCGGCAACGCCAATGTGCGGCCCGCCCATGAGCAGGCCGGCCTCGACTATCCTCCCGACCGCGGGATCCCGATCGATGAACCCTTCGAGGTGGATGGGGAGGAACTCGACTATCCCGGAGACGATTCCGGCTCCCCCGCGAACATCATCAACTGCCACTGCGTGTCCGTCCCGGTGGCGCTGCCAGAAGAGGACTGACCGATTTTCACCATGAAAGAGACCCTGCGCCGCGAAATTCATCCCGAGGTCCGCATCATTGATGCCGCCAAGGGCCTGGTCGATTATGTCGCGTCCGACGAGACGCTGGACTATTACCAGGAAGTCATCCGCGTGAGCGGCTGGAAGTTCACCAACTTCTCCAAGAATTCGCCGTTCGTCGACAGCCACGACTACTCCTCGATCGGAAAGCTGCTCGGCAAGGTCGTCGATTTCCGGCTCGAATCCGGCAAGCTGATCGAGCGCGTGCAATGGGCCAAGGACGAGCCCGACACCTTCGCCAGCTGGGGCTGGAAGATGGTGCTTGGAGGATTCCTGAAGGCAGTCTCGGTCGGATTCTATCCGACGCGCCTGGCCTCGCGCTGGGACGCGGACAAGACGGCATGGATGCAGCAGCTCAAGGAGCTTGGACTGCACGAGGAGGACGGCGTGCGCTGCGTGTACATCGAGCAGGAGCAGCTGGAGCTGAGCGCCTGCATCATCGGAGCCAATCCGAACGCCCTGGCGCGGGCCTACAAGGCGGGCGCGCTCAACGACGAGGACCTGGACAAGATTTCCCTGAAGATCGCAAAGGCGAAAACCGCGACTGCAGCCATGCCCTCCGCCGGCGCTGCCTTCGCCACCCGGCGGGCGCAACTGGCCATCCTCATGGAAGTGCAAAGAAGTCTCTGAACTCCCTACCATGAAACCCATCCGTCGAAAGCTCTATGCGGCTTTCTATCTGATTCGAAACGTCCTGGAGCTGATCGCTGCGATCACCTGCATGACCGCCTACAATATGCTGAAGGCGTCTCCCTTCGGCGCCGCTCCGCTCGTGGTCGCCGTCGCCGGCGACGTTGACGACAAGAATTTCGAGGTCGAAGTCCTCGAAGGCGTGAAGGCGATCCGCAAAAAGCAGGAGGACCTGCTCGCGGACGTCACGCGCCTTGACGGCCAGACCAAGAAAGCCCTGGAGGAACTCACGATCGTCAAGAACCAGGGCAACGACGTCGCCGACTTCCAGAAGAAGCTGGAAAAGGTCAACCTGCTCCTGAAGCAGGAGACTCGATCCTCGTTTGGTTCTCCGTTCCAGCGCCTGCTTGCCAATGAGGAAGGCAACGCCCGTCTCAACTATCTGCTCCGTTCGATCGCCCACAAATTGGGCGAAGCGATCAGCTCGAAGGGCCTCGATTATTGGAAGGGCAAGACGCTGGAGCTCACGACCGAACCCGGCTCCACGTATTTCCAGGCCGGCTACTTGAAGGAGCTCTATGACACGCTGGCTGAATACGGCGCCTGGTCGTCTCTGGGGGTCCGCCGCATGCCGACGAAGATCACCAAGATGCCGGTCAAGACCGCCCGGCCGATCGCCTATGTGCTCAAGCCCGGCGCGCGCCAGATGGCCGATGACGCGAACAAGGCCGGCACGAGCGTCAACCTCGAGGTCGAGCTGATCGGCGTGTTGATCACCGTCTACCTGGAGCTGCTCCAGGATGCCGAGTTCGACATCTCCGCGGACATCCTCGGCGACTTCATCGAGGCGTTCAACTACCGGGTGGATTTCTTCAGCTTCATGGGCGACGGAACCGACGACACCGCCAACGGCGGCTTCACCGGCCTGTTCAACTACTGCGGCACGGTGACCGCGGACGCGACCCACACCACCGTTGCCAGCATGGCCTACACGGACGTGCTGAAGTGCCTCACGGGCGTCGCCCCGATCGTGCTCGGCCGCAAGGCCCGCTGGTGGATCCACCCGACGATGCTGGCCCGTTTCATCGGCATCAAGGACGGCATCGGCCGCCCGATCTTCCAGACGGCCCTCGAGGCGCCGAGCTACGGTGCGATCGGAAGCCTCTTCGGCTATCCGGTGACGCCGCTCTACGTCGGCCCGAACACCGACTCCGCCGGCGAAAAGGTGGCTGCTTTCGGCGATCCCAATTCGATGGTCGTCGGCATGCGCACGGACTTCAACTTCGAGGCCAGCGATGACTTCAAGTTCGACCAGTTCGAGCGCGCGTTCCGCGGCACCGGCCGCGCGGGCTGCAAAGGCCGCCGCACGGACGGCGCCGTGGTCTTGAAACTCGCCTCGTCCTGAGGCCCTGGAGCGTTCTTCGGGAGCCCGGCCGCGGGGCCGGACTCCCCATAGAGCCCTTCTTCCTTCTGTGAGAGCAAAACCAAAAAACCAAAAACCCGAGCGCGATCGCGCGATTCGGCCGCCCAGCCCATGCGCGCCGGCGCCGGCTAATCGCGCGGTCCTGCGGCCCGTCCCCCGGCCGGCCAGGCCGCCTTTCCGCCGATGATCTTTCCCCCGATCACAGCCCATCCCGGCTACATCACTTCCTGGATCGCAGACCTGCCGGGCCCCGTGCACCGGGCCTTCAACGGCTCGCTGATCAAATTCGACGGGCAGTGGATCCTCGCGGAGCGCATCGAGTACTTCGACGGGCACAGCACGATCCAGATCTCGCCGATCAACCGGACCTCCTGGCGCCGGGACGCCACGCCGTGGATCGTATTCGGCCGGGATAAGGCCGGGACCTTCTTCGAGGATCCCCGGCTTTTCATCGTGGCCGGTCGGCTGCACCTGAGTTTCATCTCGGTCTGCTATGCCCCGCATGGCGATGGCGTTTTCACCCAGCGCGTCGCCCGGATCGATCTGGCCGCATGCTCCTGGAGCGAAGTGGCCATTGAAGGCGGCCGCGCGGGCAAGAGCTTCACCTTTTTTGACCACGGCGGGAAACTGGGCTGGATTTCAAAACCCAAGTTCCGCTGGCCCTGGGGAGATCCTCGAGGCGGAACGCCGGCCGTCTATTCGCCCCGGCATAAGAGCTGGCTCGCCTTCGGGCACGCCCATGTTCCGGAGGTCCACCGCAGCCGCCGCTACAACATGTTCGCCATGCTGGTCGATCCGGCGAAGGGCGTGGTGACTCACGTCTCCGAAAAACCGCTCTGGTGGGGCAGCACCGACGATTTCACGATCGTCTATCCGCGGTCCTTCGGCTGGGCCCCGATCGATGTCTTTCCGGCCGGACTCTGCGCAAACGGAGACGATTGGTTCTGCAGTATGGGCGTCAACGACAGCGCGACCGCCCTCGTGAGGCTCTCCGATGATGACCTCCTCCTGATCCCGGTCGGCCAGCTCCCATCCGAAAGCGTCAAGCTGGTCGCGCCGGCCGGCGCGGCCGCGCCAGCCGGTTCGGTGCGCGTTCGCGCTCTCTCACGGCAGCCGATCGGTGAGCCGGGGGGTCCATACCAGAAAGGCGACGAGTTCCTGCTCTCCATCGAGCGGGCCCAGGCGCTCGGCAACCAGGTGGAGGTGCTCGCATGAACGCAGGCCTGTCCAATCTGGCGACGCTCAAGGCCTGGCTGCTCGCGCCCGCGATGCAGGCGGCCACGGATTATGATCAGCAGATTCTCGCGATCGGTCGCGGGATCCGCGGCCGCTTCGAGCAGCACTGCAACCGCAAGCTGCTCCGCCTGGCCGGAGAGGTGGAGTACTTTCCAGCCGACCGCACGAAGCATGTCGTGGCGCGATATCCGATCGAGACGATCACGAAGATCGAGGTGCAGCAGACACTGGCCGACAGCTGGGCGGAACTTGAGAACAGCGGCCTTCTGGTGAACCAACTCAACTCGGCCGGGTTGCTCTATTTCTACGGGCAGCAGGGCTGGCAGCGCGGCATGATGCGCGTCACCTACACCGGCGGCTATTTCATCGAGGAGCTTGAGCCGACCGACGAGCATTTTCCGACCGCCGCCCCGACTGGATCGACCGCGATGCCCGACGAACTTCTCCTGGCGTGGCAATTGCAGTGCGAGCACGCCTGGACCCAGCGCGACAAGCTCGGTCTCGCTTTGGCCGAACATCCGCGGGCTCATCGCGGCGTCCTGCCGGCCCTTTCCGCATTGGAACTCTTGCCGGACGTGCAGGCGCTTCTGCGCTCCTACATCCGGTACCAAATGGCATGATCGAGATCGAACTCACCTCCAACGCCCAGGACGTCGTCGCGCATCTGCGAGAGTTTCCGCCGATGATGCTGCAGGCGATCGCGCGTGCCATGGATCTGGAAAATGAGCTGACCGTCGGCCATATTCAGGCGGCGCATCTGACCGGGCGCGGCCCATTCCCGGTCGAAGAGCACAAGCTAGGAGTCATCTCGGACCGGTTGCGGCCGTCCGTTCGGCCGTCGCCGGCTGAGATTGAAGGCCAGAGCGTCATTTCGGCGATCGGAAGCAATGTCGCCTATGCCGGCGGACATGAGCACGGGGTTGATAGAATGGTCACCGTCGCGGCCCACCAGCGGCGGCTCCCGATCGGCAACGGCAAAGCCAAGGCGTGGCTCGACAAGGGTGGCCATGTCAGGAAGGCAGCCGCGGGCAAAGTCGCGACCGGCCAGGTCCGCGAATTCCAGCGGCACATGCGCATGCCGGCCCGCGCTCCGATCACCACCGGGATCCAGGAGCGGGCGCCGAACTATTCCCGCTCGATCAGCGCCGCGATCATTTCGGCTTGGGAGGACCAGTCGAAACTCACATGAGCCCGCTCCATCTGATCCAGGAAGACTGTTACGGTCGGCTGTTGGCCGAGCCGGCCCTGCTATCCGTCTCGATGCTCCTGCAGCGCCGCGCCGTGACGGAGGTCGAGGTCAAAAAGATGCTCTCGGTCCAGAGCGCCCGGAACGGCAAGGCCGGCGCCTGCGTGATCATCGAGATGCCGATCCTGGCGATCGCCGATCCAAATTCCGCCGGACCGAGGGCCAACATCATCCAGGCCTTCACCGTCCTCGAGCATCCAACCATCAATGCTTCCTCGGTCGGCACCGGGATGGACGCCGAGCAGATCGCGGTCGCGGTCCTGCAGCTCTTCCATTTCTATGCGGCCGAGGGCATCACTACGGCTTTCTTCGGGGAAGGCCCGACCATCGTTCCCGAGAACTCGATCGACGGCCTGGTAGGCTATCGCGTGATCATGAGAACGCGCATTCTTCTGGAGCCGGTCGTGAAGGCCGTATTTCCGACCATCGCGGCGGCCGCGGTCGGAAGAACCCAGCGGATCACGCTCACGGCGACGACGCCGGGCTCGGCGATCTACTATACGCTCGATGGCAGCTATCCGACGCCGGGAGGCGCCGCGGCGCATCTTTATAGCGCCCCTTTTGTGATTTCCGCTCCCTGCACGCTCAGGGCCGCCTGCTCCGGATCCGGCCTCCAGCAATCCAACGTCGTGCAGGCCGACATCACAATGTCTTCCTGAAAACCAACCACCAATCCTGATCACCATGAATCTCGCTCAACTCCTCGAAGGCCCGGCGGACATCACCTATAAGGGCCAGACTTTTCGCAGCGCCGCCACGCTCGGCGTTCGTTCCTCCCAGGCCACGAAATCCATTGCCAGCGCGGCCTACGGCCCCATCGGCCAGCGGGCCCAGCAACCGGCCGTGCAGATCACCCTCAAGCCGGTGGGAGAATTCTCGGCCGCCCTGGCCGCGATCCTCCTCCCGTGGACCAATCCGAAGATCGGCCAGTTCGTGACGCCGGTCTCCTCCTGGACATCGACCAACGTCGATACGGGAACGAACAAGATCAATATCGCCGCGCACGGTCTGCGGCTCGGCATGCCCTGCATGCTCGGCACCTTCGGGACGCTTCCCACCGGCGTCGACGCCGCGACGCTCTATTATGTGGGCGTGCCGGACGCCGATCATATCACGCTGCATGCCACCAGCGCGGATGCGATCGCAGGCACGAGCCCGATCGCCCTCACGGCCGCCGGCGCGGGCGTCAGCTCGCTCGTGGAACAGGAGCCGCTCGTCGTGCACACCTTCACCAACAACCAGATCACGTTCCCGGTCGCGGCCGTCGTGGGAATGCCCAGCCTGGAATTCAGCGCGACAGCGACGCTCTTCGATACGGTCACCTTCGAGTGCTTCCGGAAGAACAACGCGGCCTGGAGCGATGCGAACAGTCTCTATTCGGTCGCCTTTGTTCCCTACGCTCCCTCGGGTCCCGATCCGACGCTCGTCAAGCAGCAGAGCTACACCGCCCAATGGGGCGCGGTGGCGCCATTCAGCAGCTTCACAGCCCGCGGATCGATCAAGGTTCGTTTCAACCTCGGCCTGGCTGCGACCGAAACGGATGCGGTCGGCATCGTCTCCCGGAAGATCACGAGCCTCACGGCGGCGATCACCTGTTCTCCGGCCGGCATGAGCGAAGATCAGCTCGTCACTTATCTCGATCTGCAGGGCGTTGGCGCGGCCCGCGGGGCCGAGCGCACAAAGAACGACTTCATTGTCAGCGGGGCAAACGGCGACGTGTTTGCGCGGTTTTACGACGCCGCACTTCGCGACGTGCCCGAGCAGTTCGACGCGACGAATCCCCGCGCAGGAGAACTCAGCTGGGAGACCTCGCGCAAGATCACCGCCGGGGTGGTGAAGCCAGTATTCGCGGTCGGCGTCACGCTGCCGGGCGCCTGAGGACCGGTCCATGGTCATCACCTACGGGGGCATCACCCTGGCTCCCGGCGGGATCGCCGGCGAGCCGGGCGCATTCCGGATCAACCAGACGGAGTTGACCGAGCCGGCGGATTTCTTCCGCGCGGCCGTGCAGGCCTGGTTCGCAAGGGGCAACGAATCCTGCGAGCTCGGCTTCTCCGTGCCGCGCCAGTTCAATACCCTCGCGGCGGCCTGGCTCTTCATCGCCACCCATGTGGCATCGCTGGCCGGCCAGGCTGACCTGGTGATGACCGCCGGCGATGCCACCACCGGCACGCAGACCCTCACACTGCCGGCCTCGGTTTTCGCATCGGCGGTCTTCGATCCCCTGGGAGTCTCGGTGACGGTGACCTATTCTTTCAAGGGCGGCCAGTTCACGACATGACCGATGCAGCTCATCTACAACGGCACGATCCTCGCACCGGGCGGCGTCATCGGCGAACCGTTCGGCATCCAGATATCGCAGCGCCTTCTTGTCGACGCCGCCTTCTTCTTCCGGGCGACGGTCCAGAGCTTCTTCGCCCGCGGCAATCTCTCGACGGATTTCGGGTTCAGGGTGAAGCGCCAGTTCCAGGATATACTCGCCGCGCAGATCTTCTGCACGACCCATGCAAACGCCCTGCCAGGGCAGGGCACGATCATCATGATCGCGGGCGACTCCTCGACCGGAACGCAGCAGATCAACCTGCAAGGCGCGACGCTCGACCAGGTCGCGCTGGTCCCGAACGGCGTGGAGGTCGAGGCCGCCTACAGTTTTCACGGAGGCAACTGGGACACCCAGGATCTTCCGGTACCGGACGGGACTGACGTCATGAAGCGTTCCAACATCCTGCTGAACATCGGGGACACCTTCACGGCTTGGGTCTTCGACCAGCCGTTTGGAACTCCTCCGGCCGTGATCCAGGCGACCGTGGCCGCTCCCTCCGGCGGCGCCGGCATCACCGCGACGCCGGATCTGAGCACTATGACGGCGGCCGGCGTGACCATCCGATACAACGGCGTGGCGATTCCGGACGCGGGATATCGCCTCATGGCCCTCGCAATCCTATGAAGACAATCGCGAAGCTCCTGGGTGCAATGATACTCGCGGCCGCCCTGGCGACCTCGCTGTGCGCGCAGCAGCTCGTCGGCGAGCTCAAGGTCCAGCAGGACGTCTGGCTGCAGAGCAACACTCCGGCGACGACGGCGGCGCGGCTCTACAATGTCGGCGGCACGCTTTACTGGGCCGGAGCTCCGATCAGCCCCGGCGGGTCGCCCTACGTGCTTCCGGTCGCGACTGTCTCGCAGCTGGGCGGCGTGAAGCAGGGCAGCAATGTGACGATCGCCGGCGACGGGACGATTTCAGTACCGGCAACTGCCTTCGACGCCTACAACGCCGCAGCCGCGCTCGCCGCGACGCTTGGCACGGCATCCACATACAATGCCAGCGCGTTTGATCCGGCCGGCGCCGCAGCGGCCGTCACACCGACGACACTCGGCCTTGTCATCGGAACCAACACGCAGGCCCACAGCGCGAAGCTGGACACATTCTCTGCGCTGGCAGACGGCGCCGGCTGGCTGCACAGCAACGGCAGCGGCACCTACGCCTGGTCGGTGCCCGCGATCTCCGACATCTTCTCGGCCGCCCAGGCCGCCAACGCGATCTATGCCGGCCCGGCCTCTGGTGCAGCGGCAGCGCCGGGATTCCGCGCTATGGTCGCAGCCGACCTTGGCACGACGCTCACGCCGCAGTTCGGTCGCGTTGGGATCGGTGCCGCGGCCGACTCGACGATCCTCTGCAACGTGGCTGGACTTGTCTATGCGACCAGCCCGCAGATCGGAACGGTTAGGGGAATAACTGGGGCGGAGAATTCCACCCAGTACCACCTGATCGCGGGGTACAACTCCACTCCCTTCTCCGGGGATGCTTCCGGCGGAACGATGAACGGCCTGAACGTGTGCCCGGTGATCTCGTCAACCAACACGACGACCTTCACAACCGTCGCAGGAGTTCGGAGCGTGCCGCAGATCATGAGCAGCTCGGCTGGTGCCAGACTTGGAACGTCAGGCGCGTATTTCGCGTCGATGAGAAACCAAGCAGCAGACCTTAGCGCTTATGCCTCGAACAGCTTAACTGGACTGACTCTGGTAACTGGGCACAACGCCGGACTGACCGCCGGTGTCGTGACAGGAACAGTGGACGGTGCGAACATCGCGATCTACAACTACAACGGCACGCAGACGTTGGTTGAGGGGGTTGTTGTCGCCGTTGCTGTTGGCTCAGCCGGCCAAAACCCCAACCCGGTCGTCGGCACCTATTACGCGCTTCGGCTAAAGGCTCCGACTCTGGCGAACGGCGGCTCGATTACGGCGGAGTGGGGCATCAGCCAGGAGTCCACGACGGCGAGCAATCAGATCCTCGGTTACACGGGTATTGGCATCACGGCGTCGTCGAGCACGGCGCTGAACCTTTCCGCGGGCACGACCGGAGTTTCCTCACTGCGGATCGCCCACGGTGCCGCGCCCACGGCTCCGGTCAACGGCGACGTGTGGAGCACGACGGCCGGATTTTACGGGAGAGTCAACGGGGTGACGGTTGGACCGTGGGGAACGGGAGGCTCCGCCACGCTCACCTCGGCGCATCTCTTCGTCGGCAACGGGTCGAACGTGGCTACGGACGTTGCGCTGTCCGGCGACGCGACGATCACCAACGCCGGGGTGATGACCATCACCGGGCTTAAGGGTACAGCCGTGCCGTCGCTTTCCACCGGGTATCTCTACTACAATGGCAGTGCCTTCGCTTGGAACGCTGGGACGGGATCGGTCTCAGCACATGATCCCACTGTAAAGGTTGGACTGGCGGTGGTGAACGGCTCAGCCGCTACCTTCATGCGCTCTGACGCTGCGCCTGCGCTCGACACGGCGATCGCTCCGACGTGGAGCGGGAATCATATCTTCAACTCAGCCACCAACGGAGTTGGGGATGGCCTCCATGGGCCGATCGTGGGGCAAGCCCCGTGGCATATTAACGATGGAGTGACCGTCAGCGCGAAGATGCTTGCCACGGAAGACAGCTCGGTCCCGTGCCAGCTTTGGTCGAAGCAGGGGAACGCGCTTCAGGTGCTTTTCTCGGTAGCTGCGAGCGGCAGCCAGAATTACTGCGCCACAATTCGAGCAAACCGCGCACACGGAACGATGGCGTCTCCGACCGCGGTTCAAGCCGGCGGAGAGTATAGCAACTACCTCCAGATTGAAGGAGCAGGATACGATGGCACAAACATGGTCGGTGCTGCTGCAATCACGATGGGCGTCGATGGAACGGTTGCCACTGGGTCTGTCCCGTCCTGCATCACATTCGTCACCGGAAAAATCTGGTGGTATCCTGGCAGCGGAACTGAAACCGCTCGCTTCACGAGCAATCGGAACTTCCTCGTTGGTACCACGAGCGAGACGGGGCTGACCGGAGCCGGTGGTCTCAGCGTGGCCTCCGCAACGGATGCCACGTCCAGCACGGCCGGCGCCATCATCACGGCGGGCGGCGTGGCAGCGGCCAAGCAGATTCGAGCCGGGACGAGCATCACGGCTGGCACCAGCATCGTCGCCACAACGGGATTTGGCTGCAACAGCAAGGCCGCTCAGACCGCCTACGCATCCGGCGGCGCGGCCCCTGCAGGTGGTACCGGAACGGCCGCCGGAGGCTGGGACACGGCCGCGCATCGCGACTCGGCGATCACGCTTCTTAACAACATCCGATCTGCCCTCGTGGCCGACGGCATAATGAATTGACCATGAAAACCAAAATCCTGTTCGCATTCCTCCTCGCTGCATCGGCTGCGTTCTGCACCCCGGTCAAGCTGACCAATGTGCAGGCCAACGAGCTCCTCAATGCCCTGACCCAAATCGGCCCCGGCCTCTCCGCGCAGAATACGACGCGGCTCGCGCGGGACATCAACACGCTCCGGCCGCTGGTCGAGGCATGGGTGAAGGGAGACCAGGCCGCGCGCGAGCGTCTCAAGATCACGTCGACCACGAAGTCCGATGCTCCGGAGGGAGCCGCCTATCTGGCCGAGGTGAAGCGCAACAACGATGACAGTTCAACGGTGGAGCTCCTCACTGTCACCGTCTCGGATGACGAGATCACGGCGGCCAAGGTGACGCCGGCGATCCTCTCCACGGTCCTGCTCTATCTGAGCGAACCGTCCGCAAAAGCCGCCAAGTAAGACGCCGCCCGCCGAACTGACTCCCATGGGCGCAGAAAACGAAGTTGGCCTGCAGATCCGGATCCGCTCCTCCGCGGATTTGAGCGGCGTCGATGCCACGACGCAATCGATGAGCGGGCTCGATGTCGGATCAAAGGCGGCCTCGGAGTCAATGCGCGATCTGTGGCATTCGAGTCACGAAGCCGAACAGATCCTCGGCGGCCTGGAGCGCGGCGGAGTTGGAGGCGCAATCACGGCGCTGCGCGGTCTGGCCGGCGCCGCCCGAACGCTCGGACCGGCGTTTCTGGAGGGAAGCGCGATTGCGGCTGCGTTCGCCACGCCGATCCTGCTCGCGATTCACGAGATGAACCAAGTGTCGAAGGAGAACTTCGACGCGATCGACGACGGGTGGGACTCCGCCAAGGACCGGGCTGAGAAATATAAAAAGACCCTAGAGGAGGTGAAAAAAGCGGCGGAGGAATGGGGAAAGCAAGAGAAGGAGAAGATCGACGAGATCAACACCTCGCTGGCGGAGACGGAAAAATGGCACGCTGCAATTGAAGCAAGGGAGAAAAAAGAGGAAGAAGCGGCTAAGGAGAACGCCCGTGCTCAGCTAGAATTTGCCAAGCAAAAAGAGCTGGCTGGGGCCGCTACCCAGGAGGACCGCGCCCGGATCGAGGGTGTTTACGCCGGAAAAGAGCGCGAGCTTAAGGCCAAGCAGGAGGGCGGTGACTTGGAGAACGAACAGCTCCGTGCAAAACAGAAGCTGACGGAAAACCTACGGAAGGAAACCGAGCTGAGCGACGAACGACAGGACATCGCCATCGAGCTTAGCACGGCCGAGGCCGACATGAAGGATAAGATAGAGCAGGCCGCCTACCTCATGGCTCGCGCCAACGAACAACGGTCGCTGCAGAACCAGCAACTCGAACTGCGTGCGCAGCAGGACGAGGCGCGGAAAGTCTACATGGGCTTGGGCGGGACTCCGGAGGAGAAGGACGCGGCGCTGGCCCGATACAACCAGCTTGGCACCCAGATTGAGGACGTGGACAAGCGGGCTGCAACCTATGGAGGGGGCCTGGGCAAGGCAGCCGCTGACGCTCAGGCGACGGCCAATGATGCGAAGAAGGGGTATGAGGAGTTAGTCAAGCAGGCGGACGATCGGCAACAGCAGATGAGCAAAGCGCTCGACGAGTTCGCCAAGAACGTTCAGGACGCCAATGCAGTGCTCGCGACGATCTCGATGCGCAAGCAAACCATCGACTTCACGTCAGCCGCCGGTGACCAGGCCGAGGCGAACAAGGCTGCCGAGGAAATCGCCAAGGGGCAAAGAACCTTGACGATGAATGCCTCAGAAGAGGAGCGGCTGCGCAAGCGCAACGCTGAATTGCAGCGAGGCGAGCCGCCCGCCGGAGGCGAAGTCGAGCCTCCGCTGGCAACTCCGGAGCACGACGCCTGGCTCACCCGGCAGTTCACGGGCGAAGCAGCTCCAGCGGTCAAGGGTGGGCGGGGCAGCAGCGGCGGCGGGATGACGCAGGAGCAGAAGGACGCCGAGCTGAAGGCGAACACGGAGAAGCTGGCCCAGCTGACCGCGTCGGACACGAACGTGGTCGCGGCGATGAATGCGCTGAAGACCCAGCACGAAGCGTCAATCGTGGCCTCCCGAACGCATGTCGAAGCCCTGCGGGACAACACGGCGGCGACAAACCGACTCTCTGACCGGATCGGCAACCTCGGAGGCACGCTCACGCGGGGCGATGGCAGGACCATCACCGTGCCGCCCACCGTCACCTCGGCCGACACCTCGCTCACGCGCACTGCCAGCGATACCACGCTCCCGGCCGGCGCAATCGGGGCCGCGCAGATGGATGCGATCGCCGCTGGCTCCTCAGGCGCCAATCCCTGATCCCATGCCCTGGACCATCAGCCGGAACGGCGGAGCCGCCACCACGCTCGCTGCCTGGGGCATTGAGGCGATCACCCTGAACCTGAAATCATTCGACACCGATGAGCTCGTCTTCGTCATCAAGAAGCAGGATGCGCTGTCGGCGGCCACCTTCGTCTATGGTGACACGGTTGCGCTCGTGGACCCAAGCGGGGTCACGCGCTTCCAGGGCAAGATCCGGGTGGATGTGACGAACGCGTCGGCCGAATCGGAGCGCGTCACCTACACGGCGTGGAATGTGTGGGACGATCTCAAGACGACGATCTACCAGCAGACGCGGGCGCTGACCAGCACCACGGACTGGATCACGCTTTTCAACAAGCCCACCACCCAAGTAGTCCTGTTTCGCGACCCGGATTATCAATCCCTTGGAAGCTGGCAGAAATGGACTGTGCATCAGCAGATCAATGACGTCCTCACCTTCGCCCAGGCGAACGGCTGCGCTTTGTCCTTCGATCTGAGCGGGATTTCCGGTGCCAACGACCAGCAGAGTCCATGGTCTGAGGCTACGGATATAAGCTGCGCGGCCGTGTTGCGGCGCTGTCAGTCTCCGATGGCGGACTTGAGCGGCTACTTCGATTACACGACCACGCCTCCAACCCTCCGCTGCGTGCGGCGATCCAGCATGGGGACGAACGCGCTCGACCTGCTCGATGCCACGAAGGTGACCAAGATCGACCGCCTGCGCCAGCTCAACGACATGGTGCCGCCCGGCGTGGTGTTCATATTCGTGACCAGCGCCGTCAATCCGGCGACGGGCAAGACCTACGACATCATCACCACGTCTTCGGCCGGGGCGACCAGCGGGCCACGCGTGGTGGTGAACACGATCAACCTGACTCAGCTGGAGAACGATTCCAGCTTCTACACGGTCCCGCTCGCACTCAAGACGCGGAACATGGCGCAGGACTACTTCGCCACGTTGGCCGTGCCGTGGTTCGAGGGCCAGATCACCACCAAGCAGCAGGAGGTGGACAACACCTGGCACCCGGCGATGATCGCCACCTTCACCCATGGTCGGGCGGACTGGGCTGCGACCGGGGCCGTGGTGCAATTGGTCAGCCTGGAGCCGCTGTCGGGCACGATCACGGTGCGCTTCGGGCCTCCGCCGATGCTCGGGGCAGCCGACTGGGTCAAGGCGCAGATCGCCGGTCAATTCTTGCGCCAGGGGGCTCCGGCGAGCACGGGCACATCGGGAGCCTCACCGGATGGCAGTAGCCCATCGCTGGGTGGAACCACTGAGACCCTGATCTTGTGCAGCGGCGAAAGGGTGACGGTGCTGACCCGATGACCTCGGCTTTGTCTTGAGAACGATCGCCGCCTCTCTCGCCGGCTCTGGAGTCGATCCCTGCTGCTGCAACGGGACCGGAGCGCTGGACTGCCAGGTCAAGAGCGGATTTCCCAAGCTGTGCGGCTGGGCTGAGTTCACGGACCCGAGCAGGCCGCCGCTGTTCTACCGGGTGAAGACGACCACGGGAACGGTCTACAAGGCCGTATGGCCCTCCGGGTGCCCGGCAACGATCCCGGACGGATATGTCTTCAGCACCTCGGTCTCCCACGCCGTGGCAGCGAGCAATCCTCCGTTCGGCGGGATGAACGGCACGGCCACCTACACCATCACCATGAAGATGGTATCCGGGGTGAAAAACATCCGGGTACAGGTCGCCGGCTCGATCGTCCTATCCAATCCTCCATACAGCCCGTCCGCGATGACGCTGAACGTGAACGTATCACAGCCTCCGGGGTCACAATCGAACGTCTTCGGCGCAGCGCCGATCAGCGGAGGCTTCAGCTACGATTCGGGATTCGTGCCGTTCTCCTCCGCGTTTGACACCGTGATCGTTACCTCCAGCGCAGGCGGTGGTGGCATCCCACTCGACCAGAAGACGGACTCGTTTCCGTTCCTCGGCAGCTCGATCCTCACGTCGATGCGCGACGTATGGGACCTGACGGACACCTACAGCGCGACCACCTGCCTGATCGCCGAGACCGGGACGGCCTACCGGGCAAAGAAGGACTTCGGCGATTACCCCTTGACCTCGGGCGGGACGGTGCAGCCCGACGCGCCCTCGGAAACCGATTATGCCGGGCTCGTCACCGAGACGCTCACGCAGACGTCCAGGACGCTGAGCGGCACGAATACCTGCGGGACGGACCCCGCGGCGGGGGACCCCGGACCGTCTGCGAAGGTGTCCGGCGACCGCGTGGAGTCGCTCAGCGAGCCAGACGACCCCCTGGCGGCCGTCGCCCGCGACGAGGCTACCAAGGCGTGGCAGCACTGCGAGTCGGGCTGCGGCGAACTGTGCTCGGCCTTCACCGTTCAGTCGGCCACGGACGGGCAGATTTACTACCGCGACTGCCAAGTGCGCGTGCTCGCCACTGGACTCACGCCGGGGGCCAACTACAAGGCGACGATCACGCTCGCGCATAGGGTCTGGGGCACGGGCGGGCCGTTCGTGCCGTTCGACACCATCGAGATCAGTTTCACGGCCGGGAGCCTGACTACCTTCACCACGAGCTGGCAGCAGGTGCCCAACTATCCAGGCGTCATCGGATCGGCGATGGAGACGATCGCCTCGACCGCCGTCGTGGTCCTCCAGCCATGATCGACCCCGGCCAGGAGACGGGGGTCGTATGGTGCCCACGCACAGCACGCAATCGGCCTGCCTTGATTCAGCCTGCACCGTCGCCATCCCCGGCCGCTCGTCCCAGCCGCGCTCTCCTGGCCGCTCTTATATATACAGTGAGGGCCTGGCATGCCCGCGGTCTCCGGATCGCGCCCAGGCCTGTCCGTGCCGTCCGGATGGCCGGCTGCAATGCCTGCATCCATCATGCGCCAGGCGGATCGATGATCCTCGGGCCCTGCGCGCTTCCTGGAGCCTGCTGTGGCCGCGGCAAGCCCGCTTTGGCGGCGTCCTCCTGCCCGTTATCCCCCCCTGTTTGGTCAGCCCTGCCGAACCCTGGAAGCGGCGCTGCAAAGCCCCTTCAGGGGGCCTGAAACAGCCTGTTTTTTACCAAAATTCCCAAACTCGCCGGAATTATTCCCAAACTCCGCCGGAATTTACATCTTGGCCTGTCCCTCGTCCCTTTGCCTGTCCCTTACCATCAACAAAGTGCCGATGATGGGTTGGGGATGACGGCGCTCTGGACTCAACGGCCCCGCGAGGATTGCCATGATCGTGCGATTGCGCATAGTTCGCTCAGCGACGAACCCAATCTCCGTATGCGTTCCCTTTCCCGCCAGACCGATTGGGAGATACAATCCC
>Ga0265330_10000288_pt1 | contig 36642 bp, 27 predicted proteins | sample 41919metaG_FD_202083 | JGI IMG/M metagenome (GOLD analysis project Ga0265330, IMG submission 202083) | Rhizosphere microbial communities from Carex aquatilis grown in University of Washington, Seatle, WA, United States - 4-19-19 metaG | ecosystem: Host-associated > Plants > Roots > Rhizosphere...
AAGGTTTCTACAACCCTTGCCGCCGTCATTCGGCGCTCAATTACAACAGCCCGATCGAATTCGAGCTGATACACTCAGTGAAGAAAGCAGCGTAACGAAACCGTCCACCAAATCGGGTCAACTCCACGGCGCACGGAGAAACCATGTTGACCGCTGACAACACTCACGTCCGCTTCACGAACCCGGCTGACAGCGGCGAGCACGCCGCTAACGAAAAGCTGCTGTTCCACTATATGCACGGGAACGAGGAGCTGGGCCGACCGTTTCTCTATGAAGTGGCTTTCCTCAGCCTGAAGAACAATCTGGCCCCCGCGGCCTTGCTTGGGAAGACCATCGGTGTCGAGCTGGATCTTCCCGACAGCGTGGTCCAGCCAATCGGCGGGCATCGGTACTTTCATGGCTATGTGACCCACTTGGCTCGCACGGGGCGACATGGCAAGTACTATGCGTACTCAGCAAGCGTCCGTCCCTGGACATGGCTGCTGGGCCGGGCGCGCAACTGCCGCATCTTCCAGAACAAGAGCATCCCGGACATCATCAAGGAAGTCTTCAGCGGGTACACCATTTCCGACGTCAAAGACTCGTTGGCGTCCAGCTACGCGCCCCACGACTACGTGGTTCAATATCGCGAGACCGATCTCGACTTCGTCACTCGACTGATGGCCCAGGAAGGCATCTACTACTTCTTTGTGCACGAGCAAGGGAGGCACGTGCTTGTCCTGGCGGATTCCTCCGGCGCTCATGCGGAGGTAAAAGGCTACGAAAAGGTGCCCTTCTACTCCGCGAGCGAAAGCGGGAGCTCTATCGTCGAGCACATCGACAGTTGGCATGCGGAGCAGGAGATCCGGTCAGGAACCGTGGTGTTGAAGGATTTCAACTTCATGACGCCCAAACAGAACCTCCTGGTCAAGAGGTCGGTGCCAAACAAGCACGACAACGCCGCGTTCCGGATCTACGACTATCCTGGCAAGTATCTCAACCTCTCGCAGGGCGAGACCTACGCGCGTCTTCGTTTTGAAGAGGTGAATACCAACCAGGACCAAAGGGTTGGTGGGGGCAATGTCCGTGGAATCGCAGCAGGCTGCCTTTTCAATCTCATACCCCAGTGGCAATATCCGGGGTTTTTGAGTTTGCAAGGGGCGCTGAATTCGGTGACGGACACAGGTGATGGAGACCGTCGGGCCGATGACGAGTTTCGCGAGTACCTTGTCACAGCGACCAGCTTCGACATCCAGGGGCCGAGATACGAGTCTCAGGGAGCCGATGGTGGCGAAGAGGTTTTTCGCTGCACCCTGGCAGCCATCGACAGCCATCACGACTTCCGCATGCCGTGGGACGTGTCGAAGCCCGTGGTCCACGGTCCGCACACCGCCACGGTCGTGGGCGACAAGGACGAAGACATTACGACCAACCCATACGGCCAGGTGAAGGTGAAGTTCCACTGGGACAGGCGGGGCGAGGCAACAGAAAAGGGCGACGGCTCGGCGGGGACACAGCCGAAACCGAAGGACAAGGACAAGAACGGGAACGACCCGAACAGCTCGTGCTGGGTGCGCGTGGCCCAGATGTGGGCTGGCGCGAAGTTCGGGGCGATCAACATTCCCCGCATTGGCGACGAGGTCATCGTCGACTTCCTGGAGGGCGATCCAGATCGGCCAATCATCACGGGCCGGGTCTACAACGCAGACAACATGCCGCCCTATGCGCTGCCGGACAACAAGACCCAGACGGGGATCAAGAGCCGGAGCAGCAAAGGCGGCAATCCGCAGAACTTCAATGAACTTCGCTTCGAGGATCTGAAGGGCGACGAAGAAGTCTATTTGCAGGCCGAGAAAGACCTGAACATCCTGGTCAAGAACGATGAGACCCGCGACGTCGGGCACGACCGGGTGAAGAACGTCAAGAACGACGAGACCTCGACCATCACGGGGAAACGAACCGAAGAAGTCGGCAAAGACGAAAAGATCGCCATCCACGGCAATCGCAGCGAAACCGTGGACAAAGATGAGACCATCACCATCACTGGGGCTCGCAGCGAATCTGTCGGCAAAGATGAAACCATATCGATCACCGGCGCCCGGACCGAGACCGTCAGCAAGGACGAGAAGATATCCATCACCGGCGCGCGGCAGGTGGACGTGGGCAAGGCCGACACCCTAAGCGTGGGGGGCGGCAGGACGCAAAACATCACCGGAGACGATCAAGTCACGGTCAGCAAGAAGCTGCATTTCGATGCGCGCAAGAAAACTCAGGCACCAGGCCCGGGCACCACGCCCGGCGCGTCCTGCATACCACCGCGCCGGTCCCCGACGCGAGCTTGCGCGATGCGCGGCACCCATCTCAACGCTACGACTATACGGGGAACTATCTGAAGAAGCATGCACGCCTTCCAGCCGCTGCTTGAAGATCAACCTGGGCAGGCGGCCCCAGCCAGGAGGGACCGGCTAGAGCACCGAATGGGTCGACAAATAGCTGGGGCGCGGCGAGCACTTACGGCCTGCCAAGTCTCAATAGCAGTGAGAAATCCTTCGCATTTCCAGTGAGTTGCGGAATCAAATCGTTCGCCGCTCTAGCAGCTTCTCGCAACCCGCGTTCAGTTCTCGGGCCTGATATCCTCAGGCCTGCGTTGTCGCCCGGGAGGCATCGATGAAATCACTACCACTCTGCGAGTTTCTGTTGATCGCGTCTAGCGCGCTCTTGCTGTTGTCGATCGGCAATTACATGTACCACTACGTGCTCTTCACCGAGCAGACTTGGAACCTGGTGTTCTTCTAGGCTGGCGATGCGCTATTTCGCGGCAAACACTCCAGGCTTCTGGCTGCTGGCAGGCGTGGGACTCGCCGTCCTGGTCGCGCAGGTCCTGTCGCTCGCAATCGCGATTCGACAACGCAAGCGCGTGAATGCTGCGCACGAAACGGCAAGGAACAGCACCAGTGGCCAGGCACTCGCCATCCGTCTTCCGTCCACTTGGCCCTGCGTTGTCTTGAGCTCAACATGGTTGTTCATCCCCGCGGTCGCGGCGCCTTGGGTGGTCACTGCCCGTGCGAAACTCGTGGCAAATCGCATGGGCGTCTTTCACTGGCTCATAACGGCTCAGCCGGATATCTTCTCTTGTGCGGTTGCCTTCGCAGTGCCTGCGGCGATTATCGCAGCCGTCACGGCCGCGATGGCTCTTGCCCTGCGAGGCCATTCGAGCAAGGTGGCGGCCTTGCCGCTCGCATTTGTGGCCGCCGTTGTGCTCCCTTTTGCAGTGGGGATTTGGAGCTACAGCAGAGGTCTGGTGCGCGCGATGTACTCGGTTCGCGATGAGTCCGCTGACACGGCGGCGTCAACGCTTCTGCCTGGCATGGCCCACGCTAGGCTCCTGCTTGAATTCTGGGCACAGCTCGCTTGTGCCGGGCTGGCCATCGTCGCAGTTGTGGGCGCCTTGCTTGTCGCGGAATCCCGGCAGCGGGATCCTCGTTCCCCGGCCAAGATTCGTTCGTGGCTGCACGTTGGCCTGGTGTCCGCTTTGTGTCTCGCTGTCTCAATTGCGATCTTCTCTCTGGGCGGTCCCCTTCGCGCCGAGAACCGGACGCCTTGGCCGCCGCTCGCCGATGACGTCGTCGGCGATTGGGTGAAACATCACCTCGGGCATGTCCCCGTTCTTGCTGGGCCGGACAGACTGGCTCGCGCTCCCAGTCTCGAGATAAGCATGAGGAACGATGGGCACTCTGATGACGTCGTTGTGCGAGTGTCATCGTCTGGGCCCATTGAGACCACGGATGCTCTCCGAGAGAGGCTCCGCATCGAACGACTCAACAACCCGCTCTTGCACCCCGCCGGCCCGCACGACATCCTCGCCGTCTTTTGCGCACCCGAAGTCCAAGTCGCTCGACTCGGCGCACTCTTGATGGTTGCGAAAGAGGCAGGCTACCGTGTGTTCTCCTTCGCCTGCGTTCACAACGAGGAGACTCACCGCCCCATCTTGGGTTCAGTCGCGCGTATGCATCTCACCGCTGTCAATGCATCCGTGGAGAGCGCCGCCCGGCGAGAATCGGAATACAACGGAGAATCTGTCACAATCGTTTCTCTCGGTCACCACCAAACATTTGGCGACCTTGCCCGCCGAATGGCTGAGCTGCGCCTTGTAGACCAGCAGGTGATACTGGACCTGGACCGGTCTCCCTGATTCGGCAGGCTGCGCGTGCTTTCCGGATGCGTTCGACCTACCACCCTTTGCATGAATCCCCGAGCTTCGCGTGGCCGCCGCAGTTGGGGTTCGCGCACCTCATTCCAGGCCGCTCTTTCTGCTCAAGTTCCGGAATGTGGATGATCCTCCCATTCCGGGCTCGTTTGGCCCATCGCCCCCACGGGTCCAGGTTTCCAAGCTTGTCCCTTGGGTCCGGTTTCCCCGCTGCGTATGCAGCCGCTCGGACGATACCCGGCGTATTGAAACCGGGCGCGAGATAACCGTAGAGTTCAAAGCCCACGATCGTCCGGCCCCAGAGCTCGGTGGAAAGGTTGGCGAGAAGCGCTGAACCCCTTTCGCCTTTGCCTGCAACGCACGAGTAAAAGGTCAAGTACGCTTCCGGCAGCAGGATACAACGCAGGTCCGCCAGTTCGCTCGAGTATTGGGAGATGCTCTCAGGCGTGAGGTCCGGGCCGAGCTGGACCTGGCCCTCCGCGTCCCCGTGAGCGACGATTCCGAGATGCGCCACCCTGAGTTCTTCCCGAACCATGGTGGCGATAAGATCCCTCAAGTGTTCGAAGCTAAAGACGAAGCGAAATCCGTACTCGTGATTGTCGGTGAACCCCGCGTTCACCTCGGGCTCGCCTATTGATTTGACAGCCCACACGGTGGCTTCGTCTCGGGCGGATTTGAAGGGCCACCACGAGCTCGGCGTGGCGAGATCCTTGTAGCCGAGTGGTCCGCATGTATCGCCGACGGGCGCCTGCGGGGCATCCGGAGCCCCGGCGTCGCGTTCGGAGCGGCCGTACGGTGGTTGTTGGCGGGGATTGTCCAGGCCCGGACGCGCTGGTTTTGAGGTGGCCATGGTGAGTAGCGAACAGACCTCACCAAGGTTGAACTTCTTCTCGTGAGATTGGCGACAAAGACAACGCGGAACTATGCGGAATGTGGCACGTGTCGCACGCGCGTGTGTCGTTGCCGCTGGAACTCGCTCCGTGTCGCACCTGCGCAAGCAACCTCGCAACCGCCATTGCCGACAATCTTGGCATGTCCCTTCCTCGCTCCATCGTCCCTGGTCGCCGATACATGATCACCCGTCGCTGTTCCGAGCGCCGCTTCCTCATGCGACCGGACCGGGAAACCAACAATGCCTTTGTCTACTGCCTCGCTTTCGCCGCTCGCAAGGCCGGCGTCAGCATTGTCTGCGCTGGCACTATGTCCAACCACTATCACGCCGTGGTGGTCGACAACTGTGGTCGGCTGCCGCAGTTTCTCGAACATTTTCACAAGCTCTACGCCAAGCACCAGAACGTGCTTCGCGGAAGGTGGGAAGCGTTCTGGGCCAGCGAACAGACTTCCGTGGTCGAGTTGGTCAAGCCGGATGACGTCCTGGCGAAGATGATCTACGCCATCACCAACCCCGTCGCTGGCCATTTGGTCGAAAGGGTCCATCACTGGCCAGGAGTGGAATCGCTGACCGCTATCGACCACAACCTGCCGCTGACCGCCAACAAGCCGGTCCGCTTCTTCGACCGCGAAAACGGCGATTTGCCCGACGCGATCGACTTGCACTTCCGCCGCGCGCCCGGCTTCGAATATTTGAGCCACGCCGAATACTCCAAGCTTCTGCGTGACAAGGTCGTCGAGGCCGAGGAAAAAGCTGCTGCCGAGTGTCGGGAGAAGGGCATCAAGTTGCTCGGGCGCAAGGCGGTCCTGCAACAGCACTGGAACGCCCGCCCCGGCACGCGCGAGCCGCGCCGCAAGCTCTCGCCGCGCATCGCCTGCAAGAATACCTGGGCGCGGGTCGAGGCACTCCAGCGCAATCAGGCCTTCATTGACCAGTACCGAGATGCCCGCTACAAACACCTGGCCGGCCGCGAGTCCATCTTCCCTGCCGGGACCTGGTGGCTGCATCGCTTCGCCGGCGTGAAGTGCGCCGACGTCGCAACGACTGCGCCGCCGAGCTGACCGACAGCAGCTTTCCGCTTCCTTTGCAGCGCCTGGCCAGGGCCGACGTCTGCCTTCAACGTGCAGACGTAGCCATACTCACGGCAATTGCCGCTCGAAAACCGTACGTGCCTACGCGACCGGTGGTCGGCGCCAGGGCAGATCCGGGCCACCAGCCCCGCGTACAGAAGGGCAACCTCGGTGAGGTCCTATCCGGTTAGGTCCTATCGGTGAGATCCGGCGCAACGGGATCGCAAGCCAGCGCTTCTTGAACACTGCTGTGGACTCTACCTTCCGTCTGCCGCTGGGAATCGAAATGGGGGTTCCATGCTGGCCCACTTGTCCAACAGTGCCCGATTGTCACAGGTTACGCAGTTCTCGTTGAGCACGTAGCATCGCAACGCGATTTCTGCGCGAAGGGTTTGCTCATCCGCGCCCCACAGACGCGCACAAGCGACATTCTTCGCCGACCTTGGAAAATCGACCATTTCCGGTTGGAAGTCCTGGATGATGAGGATCACCGGGCTCGGCTTCACGGCGCACTCCCGCTTGGCGAAGAGCATGGCCTGAGCGTCAACTAATGAGAATGTCCCGTCGGGAAGAGAGTGTACGAGCAGGGCCGGCCCGTAAACCGAATAGCCGTCCCCGGAGCCGCAGTTGATACTCGCCGAGTCGACGTAAGGTTCATGCGTGATGATGTCGGGACGACCATCCCCATCGACATCGCGGATCTCTTCCACAATGAACGAACGCGCAGGTGGGTAGAGCCTGATTGCGCCCGCATGCACAGTCCAAATGCGCCCACGAAAGGAGCTGGACGGACCCACGCCTTCATCGTAGTCGACTATCTTGAGGATCACCACGGCCTCCGGCTCGCCGTCGCCATCGTAGTCGAACACCACAGGGGCAAGTGGAACCAGGCTGCCCACTTCGTCCAGATTCAGGTTCGCGTCTTGGGTGACTGGCTCTTCTCCGTCGGCACCCATGTGGTGATCGGAAGACGGAGACACAGACAAACGCGCGCCTGAGGCGTCTACGTAGACGAGCGACCATCGTCCCGCGATCCAGGAAGCGGCGTCGACGGTCAGCGAGCCGATCGCCAAACCCCAGGCGCCGTGGGGTGTCTCCACACACCGGGCGGCGTCGTGGAGCGCGCGTCTGAACTCCTCGGGGACCGCCTTGCCACCTATTTGCGCGAACGCGGCCAGTGCTTCTTGGTTGTCGCGGTCGATCTGGGCACATCGACGAGCCACCGGAGCGCGCGAGGCGGTGTGGCCGCAGGTACCCAGGATCAAGGCAGCGGCAAGCAAACGACCTGCGGTTTTCATGAACACGAACAATCGCCAAGTCCTGGGAGTCGCTGGATGAGCCGCGTGGAAACCCGAAAGGTCTGGCAAAGACCGAGAGCGACAACCGATAGCAACGGTGTCCACAGGTCCAGGCTCGTTGTCATTGAACTGGTCATGGTGCAAACAGGCAGTATAGATCGGGTCGCCTGAACTGTGGCCGCTTGGTCGGATTCTTGGTTCCGAGGTGTCCATGGCAACACATTGCTGGCTCGAAGGTCCCGGCCTTGGATGACAAAGCGCGACGGGCCTTGCTGTCAATCTACCGGCGCCGCTGGGCTCACTCAGTTTCAGCACCCGCCATGCTGGACCTCCGCCACTTTTCGCACCAGTTTGGCGCCTGCGCCCCGCGACAGGAACAGGCGCAGCACGATTGCTCCGCTGTCAAGGTTCTCTTCCAGAAGCAAGTCCAGCCTGCCGTCGCCGTCGAGATCGCCTGCCCACCGGAGCGTGAATCGGGCGCATGTGTCGGTGCGAAGCAGAATCTGGCGGCGCTAGCCGGCGGAAAGCACGTACTCGATCGAAAGGTCGCCTCCGCAGGTCCCGTCCTCGTTCTGGGACGGGCCGGTGGGCGCGGCGACGTGCGCAGTCCCCCGCAAGAGCAGCTTTCCTTCGCGCGCAACCGCCGTTTCCAGCCGCCTCGCTCGAAACAACCTGGAACGCAGCAGCGCGTAGGCCTTGGGACAGCCGGGGGCAGTGACCTCGCGGCCGGTCCTCTCGTTCGGCCTATCCTCCCGAAGCTCGCTCCTGTGTGCGTGGATCTTCACCATGACCGGCTTGAGTTCGGCGCCAGTCGAGGTAGGGCAAAGCGCCAGCCACTCACCTGCCCGGGCATCGCGAGGCAGATCGCCGCCCTCGTAGGTTCCCAAGTCGAGCATCGTAACCGGGGACTCGGCGCGACCTAGCGCTGCCGCCAGCAGGGGCATGAGCGCGATGGGGAGCCCAATCATTGAGTGACCTCGCCGAATCTGCTTTCCACGAGTGCTGCGCTATCCTGACCGTACCCCCTATCTCACCCATTCCTTCCCCTGTCCCAGGATTGATTTCTGGATGCCTCTTTAGGGTGATTCTTCTGAGTCGGGTGCGCCCATTGCACGCACCACGCGCGTGCAGCCGGTAGGCGACAATTGAGTGACGACGAAAACGCGGGACTCTGCCGCCGTTCCACCGGTCGCATGGCCGTCGCGCCGGACCAGGAGATCTTCCAGGCCGTCGCCGTCGATGTCGGCCCGCGCATAGAGGACCAGCCGCCCTGTCCAGCCATCGCTCCGCAGTGTGGCCTTGTCAGGGGCCTCGACGCGAACCCGCAGCGTTTCGTCGAAACGGCCCCAGTCGTGGCACGCCTTCTCGGCTGCTGCCACCTCGTCGAGCTCGTCGGGGCTCTCCAACAGGGCCAGGCGAGGTGGTAGTTTCTTGATGCCCGGTTTCGAGAAACGAAACCAACCCAGGTGACTGCGAACGGCCGGCTTTGCCCCCTGGAGGGCGTCGAGGGCGAAGCAGGGGGCGCCCTGCTGCCACCACGCCGCCCAGTCAGCGGCGTTTGGCAGGTCGAAGCGAGACTTGGTCACCGCAACGAAATCGCGGCACGTCTTGATTCGGCGCTTCCCGCCTGCCGCCATCTTGACCACCCAAGCGTCATTGAGCGGCCGATCCAGTGCAGCGGCTACCTCCGACAGATCGCCCACCCCCAACTCCTTCGATAGAAAGACGGGCACTGGTCCTTCGGCAGCGGCAGCGCCTTGGACACCCAGCAGGATTAGAAAGGTGAGAAGCATGATCAGAGAGCGTCGTCCTCGTCGCATCAGAAGACCGGCCGTTTGAGATGTGCACCGAGAAAGTCCAGATTGTGAGAGGGACCGTCTCTACGTGCCGCAAGGTGCGCAGCCTGCTCGAAAAGTTTGCGCGCCCATTCGTTGCGATCTGGCCGGGATGATGATCGGTGGCTCGCTCGTGCAGCGCCCATCCAGTCTCCAGCGTCGATGGCAGTCTTCAATCGATGAAAACCGTATAACCCCGTCGCCTTGTGCTTCTTGCCATGCACGAGTTTCTCCGGTTGACCAACGCCCGCGTTGTACGCGATGTCAAGGATGGCCTCGCGAGCCGGGCCAGGAAAGCCATCGAACCCTGGGTACAGTTTCTTGATCTGGGGGATGAACTCGGTCTTGATTCGGTTGATCGCCAGCTCCTTCACCTTCGCTTCCGGAAGCTCAATGCTCGGATGCAACCGGTAGTGTTTCGCGGCCAAGGACCCCTTCATGGCCGCCACTGCGCGAAAGGCGTGCGCCTTTTCCGTTCTCGTCGCCGGCTGTCCCGTAGCGGCATTCTTGAACGGCAGCGCCTCCGCCGCGCTTTCATCTGGGAGCATGTTCCCCGCGCCCACGGTCACCAGCGGTGGCTTGTGAGTGTCGAGGTACATATAGGGGATAGCGCCCTCCCACCGTACGATATCTCTATAGATCCGATCATAGTCGAGCTGCTCGCCCAAGAAGTCGCTGTGTAGGAGCAGCGGAGCTGGGTGCCGCACGGATCCCAAGTTGGAGAGAACCGAGATCGACCGTCCGAGCCCGAGCGACCACATGCTCGAGACCGCAGCCCCCGATAGACCAAAGGGGCCGGGCGGATCGCTCTCTCCGCCTCGTCCGACTGCTCCCGTCGGCCCCGGGACACGCCCTCGTGCCATTCGAGTTCTCCTTTCTGCTCGCCAGCACACCAGGCCGGGCGAAACGAGCGAGATTCTAGGTGGTTGCGGGCTTCGGGTCCAGAGGTGAATGAGACGGTGAATGAGACGGTCACGCGCCTCTTGCGTCCGAATTGGCCCCAGCAAGAATGACAGACGGCGCCATCGCGCATGGATTGTCAGCGCACGCCAAGTCTGGTATGAGCCTTGCTACTCTGAGGGAGAAACCATGCCGACGCCGGACAAGCTATGGGTCAGAATCCAGAGTCCATTCAAAGACGAGCTCCTCTTTCATAACATGGAAGGGGAGGAGGAACTTGGACAGCCGTTCAGATATGACCTGACACTGCTGAGCAGGAATGGCGATCTGGTGCTTGCTGACTTGCTCGGCCAGCGCGTGACGGTTGAACTCCAGGTCCCGGAATCGAATGTGGCGTCAGACGTGAAGCCTCGCTACTTTGACGGCTTTGTCACCAGGTTTTCGCGCCAAGGGGCCAAGGGCTCCTACTACGTCTATTCTGCGACAGTGCGTCCCTGGCTGTGGCTTCTCAGCCAGACGTCGACGTGTCGCATCTTTGAGAACAAGACTGTGCCGCAGATAATCAAGGAAGTATTTCGTGCAAACGGCCTGACGGACTTCGGGGACTCCCTCACCGGTGACTACTCGACACGCGAATTTGTGGTTCAGTATAGAGAAACGGACTTCAACTTCGTCAGCCGCTTGATGGAGCACGAGGGAATCTACTACTACTTCATCCACGAGGCGAACAAGCACACGATGGTCTTGGCAGATGGTTATGGGGCGCACCAGAAGGTACCTGGTTATGAAAAGATCCCGTACCTCCCACCGGGACATGTGAACCTGGCTCTGCCAGAGTTCATCGACGGTTGGCAGGTGGGCAAGCAAATCCGGCCCGGGGCCGTGGTTCTGAAGGACTTCAACTTCGAGACCCCGAAGGCGCAATTGCGGGTCAGCCGGTCAGCGCCAAATCCCCACGAGAACGCCAAGTTTGAGGACTACGACTATCCGGGCGACTATCGCGTGAGCAGCGATGGTGAGACACTTGCGCGCATCCGCCTGGAAGAGATCAACACGCGGTATGAACAGACCCGAGGGACAGGGACCGCGCAGGGTCTGGCCGCGGGGGCTCTATTCGAGCTGACAGGGTATCCCATTGATTCGGACAACCGCGAATACCTCATTACAGCGGCCACGCTCACCATCAATGGACCTGAATACGAATCACAGCCATCAGCGAGTGAGACCGAGCCATTTCGTTGCACGCTCGTCGCGATCGATAGTCACTGTCCTTTCCGGACTGAGCGAAGGACGACCCGACCGACGGTGGCCGGCCCTCAGACCGCCACCGTGGTGGGCGACAAGGGCGAAGACATCACCACCGACAAGTACGGTCGCGTGAAGGTCAAGTTCCACTGGGACCGCAGGGAAGGAAACGAGCAGGACTCGAGCAAGGTTGACAAGAACAACAATGACCCGGACAGCTCATGCTGGGTGCGCGTGGCCCAGATGTGGGCTGGCGCGAAGTTCGGGGCAATCAACATTCCCCGCATTGGCGACGAAGTCATTGTGGACTTCCTGGAGGGCGATCCGGATCGGCCGATCATCACTGGCCGGGTCTACAACGCGGACAACATGCCGCCCTATGCGTTGCCGGGCAACAAGACCCAGACGGGGATCAAGAGCCGGAGCACCAAAGGCGGCAATCCGCAGAACTTCAATGAGCTTCGCTTCGAGGATCTGAAGGGCGACGAAGAAGTCTATTTGCAGGCCGAGAAAGACCTGAACATCCTGGTCAAGAACGATGAGACCCGCGACGTCGGGCATGACCGGGTAAAGAATGTCAAGAACGACGAGACCTCGACCATCACAGGGAACCGAAGCGAAGACGTCGGCAAAGACGAGAAGATCGCCATCCACGGCAATCGCAGCGAAACCGTGGACAAGGATGAAACCATCACCATCACTGGGGCTCGCAGCGAATCTGTCGGCAAAGATGAAACCATATCGATCACCGGCGCCCGGACCGAGACCGTCGGCAAGGACGAGAAGATATCCATCACCGGAGCGCGGCAGGTGGACGTGGGCAAGGCCGACACCCTAAGCGTGGGGGGCGGCAGGACGCAAAACATCACCGGAGACGATCAAGTCACGGTCAGCAAGAAGCTGCATTTCGATGCTGGCGACGAGATTGTCATCAAGACCGGAGACGCCAGCATCACTATGAAGAAAGACGGCACCATCATCTTGAAGGGCAAGGACGTCTCGATTACTGCCTCGGGGAAGATCAATGCCAATGCTTCCGGCGACGTCACCATCAAGGGCAGCAAGGTCAGTACGAACTGAGGGCAGGCGCAAGAGCAGGTGCTTCCCGTGGAGAAGCGTCCGCGCAGAAGGCTCACGCTCATCGTGGTCCAACCACCCTGGTGTCGCGAAGATCCCGGCCATCCAGATCGATCAAGCGAGAGTCTGCGACGCCCTTGCCCTGTGGAAGTCGGATGGTTCGTGGCTTCGCAGTCCGGGTCTTGCACCCATTCCTCCGCATTACCCCATTGCGCTCGGTCTGCTTGAAGACTTTCAGCGAATCTAGGCGTATGCCCACTTCGCGAACGAGGCATTCGCCATCATATCCCGTTTCCATGTACTTGAAGAGGACGTCGCACTTCTTGATTTCGATGGTCGATGTCCCAGTGGTCGCCGCCCCAATCTGGATCTCGCAGTCCTCGGCCAAAAGGACGGGCGAGGCATCGGCACCTCGAACCAGCCAGTAGGACCGCCCCACGCATTCATCACCGCCATCAGGTTCGGTGGGGCCCATCGTAGATCTCGTGTCCACGATCTTCATGCTCGTGCACTTCGGGACCATCCACGTGCGTTCGACGCGACAGGTTCCGGCCCCGACACAAAGCGGATCGCCCACGTTCGCTGCCGAGGCAGGCGCGCTGGTCGCCACCTCGGGCAGAACGGTTTCCTTGTCCAATGTCGCAGGTCCATCTATCGCGATCAACGGCGAACCAACGACCCCTTTGCCGCGTGGAAGCCGAATCGCTCGTCTCGTCGCGGGTTTGCCCAGGACCCCATCGCTTTCGATCTCCTGGTAGGGCTGGAGTGTGTCGAGGTGTACCCTCACGTCTCGAATGCGAGAAGTGGAATCCCCATCTTCAAAGTACCTGAAGAAAATGTCACACCCCACGATCGCGGTTGCGGAGGCCCCAGGCGGCCTCGGCCTGTCTTGCAGAAAGCAGTCCGTCACCAAGAGAACAGGCGGCGAGCCGTCCCCTCGCACGAGCCAATGGTCTTGCCGTGTACATTCCGGGCGGGCGTCCGGGTTTGTCGCGCGGCTATAATCAATCCGTCTCGTCTCGACGACCTTCATACCAGGGCACGTCGGGACGTTCCTGATGCGCTGGGCGCTACAGGTCATTGCGCGGAGGCAGGGAAAATCGTCGACGATTGCTTCCGGTGAAAAGGAATAGCCGTCCGATCTGTTCTGGGGCCACTCGACATCACTTGCCGAGGGACGCGACCAGAGGACAAGACCTCCGCAAACCAGTGCTGCTACAGTCGAATGAAGGTGCAACTGGAAAGCAGTTCCCTCTTGAGGTTGTGGACGCCGTCTTTGTGGCTGGAGCCTGCCTGTATGTTCCCCTCGACAGAGGGAACGATTCCTTTCGGTTGAATTGTTGGTCCGGTCACAATCCCCACATGGCAGTGCAATTTGACCAGGACATCGCCGCTACTCACGTCGAGCGCCAACGCCCGGCCAGCGGCGCGGCCGGCGAGGCTATGGACTGAAAGCGTGGCAGCCGCACGGAACCACGACCGACGGTCGGAACAAGGGGCATGAAGCCTTCGCGAATGATGGCGTCGACCTTGTTTTCGGGCAGCCAGGCCTCTGCGCTGGGCATCTGCACCGACTCGCCGTCCTGCTGGACCACGGGGACAGCAAGCTCGTCGACAGAGTCGATGTCGCCCGGAGAAAAGTCCCAGCCGCCGGCAGCCCCAAAGCTCTTGCCGATGAGAGCGGCGCAAGCCAGCGCACCCGAGCCCCACAAATACTGCTCGGCTTGCGGCCCCTCTTCGAAAGCGAATCGTTCGATCGGTTCGCCTTTCTTCCCATAGGGCAGGCGCAACAGCATGCGCGACAACGCCATCCCGATCGAGGTGGCGCAAGCAGAGCTGCGCAAGGCTTGCCACGCCTGCTGGTCCGCGGTTGCAGCGAATCCCGCGGTCCACGCCGCCCAGCCCATCCCAGCCAACAACGCCGCACCTCCAACTTGCGCGATCGCGCCCAGCCGGGCGAGAAGCGCGGCGTGCCCTGCCGTGGGCTGGTAGGGCGCAAGGCTCACCATCAGCGACCAGGGCGCATCAGCATCGCAGTCCGCCAGCAACCGGAAGAGATCGGTTTCCTCCAGCGTGGGCGACGCCGCGAAAGCGGCAGACATTTCCTCAAGACTGAGGTCGAGGACGAATACATCCACGTCTTCCTCGATTTCCAGGCTGCGGACCAAGAAGTCGAGCCCACGCCAGACCGCCTCGACCGACTGAAACGCGGGATGGTGCAGAAGCGCCCGCATCAGCCCCGCACTGGTCTGGTCGATGGTAGCCAGCAGAGCCGCCTGACGGGGATCGGCTTTGGCCGTGATGTGCGAAGCCAGGGCCTGCCGAATCATGGAATCCACGATAGACGTTGGCGAGACTGGGGCGGTGCTCTTGTCCGCGGCCGCGGGAGCCCGCCCGAGCAGGCGTTGTATGTCGCTGCCCTCGGCGCTCGCCGCGGCTGGGCTGGTCGCCGCCTGATCCGCCGCACCCAGTCGGGCCGCCGCCGCCGCAAAGGTCTGGGGATTCTCGATCTGGCGGCGCAACTCCCGCATGGGCGCGAAGAGATCCAGGCTGGCATAGAGATGGTCGGGGTGGAACTCGTCTAAATCGCCGAAGGCAATCGTGAATGGCGCCTGATCGCCCAGGCCAATGCGTACCCGTGGGGCAAGCGCCGTGCAGACCGACGGGAGGCTCTCGATGTTCACCCGGCGCGGTCGCAGCAGAGCCCCGCTGCGCACCTCGCCCTGGCCGGAATGTCCCCCAAAATCCGCTATGACCAACATGCGCAGAGGCACCCCGGCGTCCGGGCTTGGCCCCTGCTTGTTCGACTTCCCGAAGCGGAAGTCCATCTCGATTCCAGCGCGTTTCTCATCGCCCATGGTTCACCTCGGGCACGCAGGTCAGCCGGGCTGCTCCCCGGTCGCGGGAGTCGCGGGAGGCTGCGCCTCGGACGGTGGCCCTGCCGGCTCGATCGATTCGTCAAAGGCGTAGTCGAAGTCGCCATCTTTCACCGTAGTCGCAACCTTGGTGACGGGCTTGCCTTCCATCATGCGGGTAAGCAGCTCCTGACTGATCCGGGGCAGCAGGGTGTTGGTCAGGATCGAATCGATCATGCGCCCGCCGCTCTCCAGTTCGGTGCAACGGCTGACGATCAGCTTGACGACATCGTCGTCGTAGGTGAATGGGATCTTGTGGTTCTGCTGCACACGCTTGGCGATGCGGCCGAGCTGCAGGCGCGCGATCTTGCCAATCATCTCGTCGTCAAGCGGATAGTAGGGGATGGTGACCATGCGGCCCAAAAGGGCAGCCGGGAAAGTCTGCAGCAGCGGCTTGCGCAGCGCCTGGGCGATGTCGTCAGGATGGGGCTGGGCCTTGGGATCCTTGCAGATATGGAGAATGAAATCGCTGCCCACGTTGGTGGTGAGAATGATGAGCGTGTTCTTGAAGTCGATGACTCGCCCCTCGCCGTCTTCCATCCAGCCTTTGTCGAAGACCTGGAAGAAGATTTCATGCACGTCGGAATGGGCCTTTTCCACTTCGTCGAGCAGCACAACGCTGTAAGGACGCCGGCGCACCGCCTCGGTCAGCACACCGCCTTCGCCGTAGCCGACGTAGCCAGGAGGCGAGCCCTTGAGCGTGGACACGGTGTGCGCTTCCTGAAACTCGCTCATGTTGATGGTGATGGCGTTCTGCTCACCGCCGTACAGTGTCTCGGCCAGCGCCAGGGCAGTCTCGGTCTTGCCCACGCCCGAAGGCCCAGCCAGCATGAACACGCCGATTGGCTTGTTGGGATTCTCGAGCCCGGCGCGCGATGTCTTGATCCGGCTCGCGATCATTTCCAGGGCGTGGTCCTGGCCAATCACCCGTTGGCCAAGCGTGTCGGCCAGCTTCAACACAGTTTCAATTTCATTCTTCACCATGCGGCCAACCGGAATTCCTGTCCAATCGCCCACCACCGAGGCCACCGCCTGCTGATCAACGGTCGGCAGAATGAGGGGTTGCTCTCCCTGCAGTTTGGCCAACGCGTCTTGGGCCGCGTGCAGCTTCTCGATGGCGCTGGCCGTGTCGGGGCTCGCCCCGGCCTGCGCCGGCGCTTCCGGTTTCTTTTCTGCGACCCCGGGCTTGGCTGCGCTGTCCGCGCCTTCGACCTTCCCGGTCTGTCCATGCAACTTGGCGCGCAGTTCGAGAATCTCATCGACCAGCTTCTTTTCCGCGGCCCAGCGCTCTTCCAGGCCGGCCAGGCGTTGCTTTTCCGCGTCCAGCTTCTCCTGCGCGGCCGCCTCCCGGCCGGCGGCGCCGCTGATCCCGAGAGCCAGCTCCCGCCGGATGATCTCCAGCTCGGTGTCCAAGGCTTGGATATGGCGACGGCTGTCGTCGACCTCGGGTGGCACTGCGTGTTGGCTGATGGCGACCCGGGCGCAAGAGGTGTCAAGCAGACTGACCGCTTTGTCGGGCAACTGCCGAGCCGGAATGTAGCGGTGGGACAGCTTGACCGCCGCCTCCAGCGCCTCGTCGAGCACCAGCACTCGATGGTGCTTCTCCAGCGCGGATGCCGTGCCTCGCATCATCAGCAGCGCCTTGGCCTCGTCGGGCTCGCCCACCTGGACCACCTGGAATCGCCGGGTAAGCGCCGGATCCTTCTCGATGTGCTTCTTGTACTCGGCCCAGGTGGTGGCCGCGATGGTGCGCAACTTGCCGCGTGCCAAAGCCGGCTTGAGCAGGTTGGCCGCGTCGCCCGTGCCGGCTGCCCCACCCGCCCCAATCAAGGTGTGAGCCTCGTCGATGAACAGGATGATGGGATGTGGCGACGATTGAACCTCGTCGATGACCTGGCGCAGGCGGTTCTCGAATTCACCTTTCATGCTGGCACCGGCCTGAAGCAGGCCGATGTCCAGCGAGCGCAGCGACACGCCCTTCAGGGGCGGCGGCACGTCGCCGCTGGCGATGCGCTGGGCGAATCCCTCGACCACCGCGGTCTTGCCCACCCCGGCCTCGCCGGTGAGGATGGGGTTGTTCTGCCGCCGGCGCATGAGGATGTCGACGATCTGCCGAATCTCCTCGTCGCGTCCCACGATCGGATCCATCTCCCCATTCCGCGCCCGCTCGGTCAGGTCCACCGAGTACTTGCGCAGGGCCTCCTGCTTGCCCATGGCAGCCGGGGCCACCGCCCCACTGGCTTCTCCGGGCGATGCGCCCCCACCAGTCTGGAATCCGTCACTGGCGCCCATGGCTTCCTCGGGCGAGCCTTTCACGATGGCGGCGAATCTGTCGGTGAGCTGTTCCACCTTCACCTTGTCGAACTCGCGCGACATGGCGGACAGCGAGTTTCGCAGACCAGGCGTCTTCAAAATGCCCACGATCAGGTGTCCGGTCCGCACTTGCGACTCACCGAAAAGCAGAGTGCCGAAGACCCAGCCGCGCTCGACGGCCTCCTCCATCCGAGAAGACAGATCCGAGATCGACGTGGCCCCGCGCGGAAGCTGGTCCAGGGCCGCTGTCATGTCGCGCGCCAGGCGTGAGGAATCGAGGCCGAACTCACGCACAATGTGGTGCACGTCCGAGTCCGGCAGTTGCAGGATCTGATTGAACCAGTGGACCAACTCGACATAGGGATTGCCACGCAGTTTGCAGAAGACCGTGGCGCTTTCGATTGCCTTGTAGGCCAGGGTATTGAGCTTGCCAAAGAGAGACACACGGGTGATTTCAGACATCCTCTATCGTCCTCCTACTCGTCAGGGTTGGTGCTTGAAGGCCGATTTCCCGGGCCGAACACGGCCGCGGTGCTTCCCTCCAATGGATTCAGTATCACGTCTTGCCTCCGCACGCCTTGTGGACATCGTCCCAGCCATGAGGTCCAGCCTAGTCGCGTCGACTGATCGAGACGGAAGGGCTGGGTGGCCCGATCCTCAAGATGCAGGCGCACGTCCCAATTCAGTGAATGGCCCACGTAGTTGCGCACCAGCGCGACGAGCTGCCTAAGCCTGGCCCCGCCGGGCAACAGGCTGTGGAAGTCGCTTTCACCAAGCGGACTGAACACGATGCGAAACTTGCTCTGACGCTGCCAAGTCCGGGCGCCGGCCACCGTGGTCTGGCCCAAGACACCGGCCCAGGACGAGCGGCCGAGCCGCCAACGCGCTTCCTCGGGCAGCGCCAACCATTCGCCCACGAACTCTTCAATTTTGACTGGCAGGCCAAAGAAGGCGCCCACGATCGCGGTCAACCCTTCACAGTTGCGCGGCTGGGCGGCAAAGCGACCGGCGAAGTACAACTTGGCCCGGTCGGGAAATTCATCGCGATTGCGCACCGACGACATTCCCAAGCCGAGCAAGGATCCGAGATAGGTCGCGAAGCGATCTTCCGAGGGCCGGTCGAGGCTGACCGTGGGCTGCCCGTCGGCCCAGGCACGATAGAAAAGCGCGAGGATTCGATGGTGAAAAACGTCGAAGAAGCGAACCAGCGCGAAATCGCCCGAATTTCGCGAGCGTTCTCGCGCGTACTCCGTCAGGTGGAGGGGCAGCGGGCCGTTGGGGCCCAGCACCCCGAGAAAGTTAACCCAAAGATGCGCTGGCTTGCCGTCAGCCGACGGCGCAAATGATGCCAAGGCTGAAGGGGGAAAACCCAGGGACGCCTCCTGCCCCAGTCGAATCGGCTCGTTGGAGGGCCGAGGCGCTCGTCCGAGGCGCGTACTTGCCGGATGCGCGCATTCAAAACGTCGCAGCACATCGAAGAAGTCGAAGCGGTAGGGCGCCCTTTCCAGCGCGCGCAAGAACTTCCCCCCGCGAGGGAGATCCGCTGCCGCCGGAATGGTTAGATCAGCGGACGACGTCCGATTCTGGCTGGCCATCGCGCGATTTCCCCCCGCTGCACGGTCTTCAGCGCGGTCTCGGTGAAGGAGTTGATGGATACGTACTTGCTGAAGAATCGTTCCAGCACAGCGCCCAAGAGGAAGACACCCATGCCCTCGAAGCCGGTTTCGTCGCAGACGAGCGTCACTTCCGTGCCACGACCGAAGGCAGCCGGTCCGGGGCCCGGTAGCCGCCTGGTCACGCACTTGGGCGTGACCGAGCGGACGCCTTCGATTCGACGGTGGATCACGGCGTCCCCAGAATCGCCGTAGAGCCCAAGCAGCTCACGCAGAGCTGACGCCCCACCACCATCTGCTGCGTCGGTGAGCGACAGGTAGTTGAGCGACAGGTGGCTGATCAGCCTCCAAGTTGGATCCCCATGGACGTGAGATGGCCGCGGAGGGGTAGGCCCCGCCACACAGCGGATCGCCACGACGGGAGCGCCGGCTTCCAGCGAAAAGTCGCTTGCGCCCTGGCCGACGGGTAGGTGCAACGGCAAATCCCGGTTGGTGCAGGTGACTTCCACCGAAAGCTGTTTGAGCTGCGACCGGAAGGGTGCTTCATTGGGGTCTACCAGCGCCAGGAAGACCTCGCTGCCGACGTAGCTCGAACGAGGCCCTTGGGTGCGCTGCTTGGTCGAGAGCACGCGCGGCTCGCGATGCACGGTGTAGTAGGCTGTGCCGTCGGCAGGCGACTGGTCGCTGGTCGCGTAGAAAGGGAGAAACTCCTGTTTCTCGTCGGTGCCGGTGCCATAGCCGACCACCTCGGTGACGGCGTGGACCTCGAAATCCATGGGCCGGGTTCTGTCAGGCACCACGTGGTACTCGCTGGCGCTCGCCGTCAGGTGGATGCGATCGGCACGCCGAGGGAAGAGATTCACCGCAGGCGTGCAGAAGAGCGCGAATTGGGAGGTGCCGACCGCCTTCTCCAAACGCGGGTCCGGGGCGTCGAAGACGACGATGATTTCCAACTCCGGGTCGGTGCAGCGGCGCACGGCATCGGCGAGCCCATGAAGATTGAAGAACAGGAAGCGACTGGGAAACGCGAAGTACTCCTGCAGAAGCCGATAGCCTTGGAAGCATCGTGGTCCGTACGGAAGCAGCGCCTGCTCGTCGTCGAACCCGAGTGGTCTCACGCCGGCGTCGGCCACGACTCGGCTTTCCCGCTGGCTGGCGCTTCCCGGTCGGGCAACCAGGGCCACGGTGTGGACCATCAGCAACTCGTACAGTCGCATGGCTATTTCGTCACCGCCGCGCAGAAAGATCGGTAGCTCCCCGAGTGCCAGGTGGTCCATGGTCAACCCGCCTGCAGCGCGCAGTCGCAAGCGAAGGGCCGCCTTGCCTTTGCTGGGGAGCCGAGGTGCGCCGAGATCGGCCAAGAAGGACGTGTATTCGGCGCCGACCAACTCCAGGGGCCACAATGTCACGTCGTGGGCCGTGCGGTACTCACAGGCCGTCTCTGCACCCCGGCCGGTGAGGCCGCGCAAGACAGCCCCGCGCGCGACGCGGAACCCATCGGCCAGCGCTCCTTCGGACAGGTTAGGCTGCATCTCCAGCACTGCCATCGACGGAGTGGGCGCGAGGTAGTGCGGGTAGACCATTTGCAGGAGATGCTGACTGAACCGCGGGAACTCGGCGTCGATCTTGAGCTGAACCCGCGCGGTCAGGAAGGCGAAGGACTCGAGCAAGCGCTCCACGTACGGGTCGGAGCACTCGAGAGATTCCAACCCAAGCCGGCCCGCGATCTTGGGAAACTCGCGGGCAAACTCCCCGCCCATTTCTCGCACGTGCTGCAGCTCGCGGTTGTAGTAGCCCAGCAGCCGTGGATCCATCAGGCTTTCCCTCTTCCACCTTCGTCGGTCACCTCGACTTTGCCAGCCTCCAGGTCAACCGCAGTTCGCAAGAACAGATGCAGGGGCAGCGGCTGGGCCCATAGCTCAGCTTCCACGTCAAAAGACAGGGCATTGTGACTCATTTTGTCCTTTTCCAGGACAAGCCGCACGCTCACCGCGTTGCGATCCAGGCGAGGCTCGAAGTCCAAGATAGCCTGATGGATCAGCTGTTCCAACTCTGCGGTGGCCAGACTGGAAGCCGTCCGACCTGCCAGATCGGGTATGCCGTAGTTCAGCACCGAGCGCGCGATGAGGGGGAAGTCGTCCAGACTTTGCAGGGCTTGCAGGTGCGTCGTGTTGAAAAGCCAACCCAGGTCACGTCGCACACACTCCCGCAACCGAGCAGGCGACAGAACCCGCGATTCTCGCGATTCTGTCGCCTGTTCTGGATGGTCATCAGTGAGCCGATCAAGCAAGGAGGGCTGAAGCCGCTCCTTGGACGTCAGCTCAGCCATTGCAGGATGCCCGGCTGCCGGATGATCCTAGGCAATGTTGAATTCGCCTTGGGTCGTCGCGCCCGGTTCGTTCTTCGTGCCTTGCTTCGTGTACTGGAAAAGCGCTTTCGAGAAACTAAGGGTCACGGTTTCGCCGTACCTGTCACCGGGCAGGCTCTCTCCCGAATGGACGGACGAAATCATCACAGTGCCTTTGAGCGTTATTACAACAAAGGGAATCGCAGCGTCCCCGCTGACCTTGAACACGGAAAGGATAGCGCCCACATCCCCGTCACCCGTCAGCTGAGCCTTGCCCCTGTGGCACTCCTGAAGGAGCGTAGGCGAGGCGCAGTCCACGTACTTCGTGAATGTCAAATCCTTCACGTCAGCGCTGCCCGTACCGCCCCCGGATCCCGACTGGACCGAAGCGGTCTGGGAGATGCCCCAGTGCCACGACAGTACGTCGATTTCACCGGCGTGCGGCTTGGCTTTTCCCAACGCGACGTCCGGTCCTACACCGTTCGACTCGCCTACGATTGTTCCGATTTTGATAGTAATGCTCTGCGCCATCTTCCTGACTCCTTGCTTGAGTGCCATCTTCCATATGGCTGTTGATCGGGACTACCCCTTGGCTGAAGGAAGTTTTGATACCAGTCGCAACGATACGGTCAGCCCTTCGAGCTGATAGTGGGGACGAAGGAAAAACTTAGAGGAATAGTAGCCGGGATTGCCTTCGATCGGCTCGACAACCACCTCCGCCGCCGCCAGGGGCTTGCGCGCCTTGGTGCTCTCGGTGGAATGCCCCGGGTCGCCGTCCACGTACTGCATGATCCAGGTCTGCAGCCACCGCTGCATGTCCGCACACTCCTTGAAGGATCCTATCTTGTCGCGAACGATGCATTTCAAGTAGTGGGCAAAGCGGCAGGTAGCGAACAGATACGGCAATCGCGCGGCCAACGCGGCGTTGGCAGTCGCGTCGGGATCTTCATACTCTGCCGGCTTCTGCAGGGACTGCGCCCCAATGAAGGCGGCAAAATCGGTGTTCTTCTTGTACACGAGCGGCATGAAGCCGCTCTTGGCCAGCTCAGCCTCGCGTCTGTCGCTGATGGCGATCTCGGTCGGGCACCGCATGTCGACCCCACCGTCATCGGTGGGGAAAGTGTGGGTGGGAAGCCCCTCCACCGAGCCACCCGATTCGATTCCACGAATGCGCGAGCACCAGCCGTAGGTCTTGTACGAGCGGTTAATGTTGACGGCCATAGCGTACGCTGAGTTGGCCCAAGTGTATTTCTTCACATCTGGCCCGTTGGCGTCTTCCTCAAAGTCGAACGCTTCGACCGGGTTGGTCTTGACTCCGTATGGCCGCCGGGCAAGGAAGCGCGGCATGGTGAGTCCAATGTAGCGAGCGTCTTCGGACTCGCGCAACGATCGCCACCCGGCATATTCGGGGATCTGGAAGATCTTGGTCAGGTCACGCGGGTTGGAGAGCTCCTGCCAGGACTCCATCTGAAACACGGTCGGCGCCGCGGCCGCGAGGAAGGGGGCATGGGACGCCGCCGCGATCTTGGCCATTTCACCCAGCAACTCAACGTCCTGGGGACCGTGATCGAAGTAGTAGTCTCCCACCAGGCACGCAAACGGTTCTCCCCCGAGGGTTCCATACTCCTCTTCGTACAGTTTCTTGAACAGAGGGCTCTGGTCCCAAGCGGCGCCTTTGTAGCGCTTCAGGGTCTTGTGCAGATCCTTCTTCGAGACATTGAGCACGCGGATCTTGAGCTGGTCGTCCGTCTCACTGTTGGACACGAGATAGTGCAGACCACGCCACGCGCTTTCCAGTTTCTGGAAATCGGGGTGATGCATGATCTGATTGATTTGGTCACTCATTTTCTTGTCGATCTGGGCGATCATCGCCTGGATGGACTCAACCACGTCGCTGGAAATGAGCTGGGTGCTGGCCAGGGCTTGCTGGGCGAGTGTCCGGACGGCGCCCTCAACCTCTTGCTTGGCCGTGTCGGTCTGGGGATTGAACTGCTTGTTGAGCAGGACGTCGAACTCGGAAACCTGCGCGGTTGCTGCGCCGGCCTGGGCCTGTGTTTCTTCCTTCACATCAGCCATGGAACGACCTCACTTGTCCTTTCCGGTGTCAGGCTTGGCGTCATCAGCTTTGGGCGCCGACGCGAGCGCCTGCAGCAAAGCCGGATCGCGCAAGGCATTTGCGATCAGGTCCTCGGCCCCGGTACGCCCATCCATATAAGTGATCAGGTTGGAAAGCTGCTGTCGAGCCTGCAAGAGCTGGTTGAGCGGCCCGACCTTGCGCGCAATAGCCGCGGGTGAGAAGTCGTCCATGCTTTCGAGGGTGAGGTCCACGCCAACATTCCCCTCGCCGGTCAAGGTGTTCGGAACCTGGCACGCCACGCGCGGCTGAATGGCTTTGAGCCGATCATCGAAGTTGTCGACCGAGAATTCGACGAACTTCCGATCGGCAACCGCCGCCAGCGGTTCTTTGGGACTGCCGGAAAGATCGGACATCACCCCCATCACGAAGGGAAGTTGGACCTTCTTTTCCGAACCGAAGAGTTCGACATCATATTCGATCTGGACACGTGGGGCGCGGTTCCGCGCGATGAATTTCTGTCCACTGTTGCTCATGGTATCCACCTACCTCAGATTTGCGAAAACTGCCAGCTCTCTGCCTCACATGGAACTGCTACCTATTTTTCTGGGCCGCGCAAGCTCTCCACTTGGTGAACAGCTTCAGGCGCGACGTCACGAACAATATCCAAAAAGTTCGCCGAAACCAAGCGCTTGCATCTCCTTAGCAAGAGCGGGACCGGGCTCGAGGGCTCGTTCCGTTCGTAGTATTCGCACATCCGGTCGAGAAGCCGAACGACGTCTTCCCGAGAGTTGATCGCCCCAGGTGGAGAGACTGGCGCCGATGCCGACGCGTCGCCCGTCGTGGCGTCGCCGGGTGAGCCGCCGGCCAGCGGCGGGGCGACCACTCCGCGCCGGTCGAGACGAGCCGCGAGGATCTTGTGAGCCTGCGCCACCAGCACGGACAGCTTCGAGAGACTGGGCGCCTGGGCCACGCCCACACGGGCGCCAACGGATGTCTCGATCGCGGCCAGATGTTCGAGAGACTGGCGCAGCGTCTCCGCGGTTGCCTGGAGATCTGCGATCGGACTTTCGGCAAAAGCTCCATCAATCGCCGCACTGGTCGGTGGCTCCACGCCGCGCGCGGGAGGTAGCTCACCCGACGCAACGGCTAGATCCCGCAGGCTGAATCGGCCAAAGGTGCGTGCCGTCACGAGGGGAACCGTGCGGAACCGATCCGCGACCGCCGGATCGCACAGTCCCATGAGTGCGTTGACCCGGAACGTGGGGTCGTTTCCATCATCGGGGTCCAGCCGAGGAAACAGCCCGTCCCAGTACTGTTCAACGAACCCGCGCAGCACCGCCAGCCCAGCGCACAGCCCGCTAAATCCATCGGTGTAGAGCAATGCCCGAGTCAGGTGAAACGCGATCCGCAGGTCCTTGGTTTTGCCCAAGAGTGCCGCTGCGGACCTAGCGACCGCGCCCCAGTCAGGCTCTTCCGCCGGCACGACGGCGCTCCCCATCTGCTGTTCCGGCTTGCCTCGAACCTGACGCTCCAGATCCAAGAACGCTGGATCGTATTCGAGGTCAAGCCCACAGGGATTCTGGCCAGCGACCGGCTGAAGAAGAGACTCGATGTCTTTCGGGGTGAGGTCCATGCGGGTTCCTGCGGCGAAGCCAATTAGCATCCAACGCAACGAGTCTGTCAAGATTTGGAATTGACGGTACGCACCGAAGAAGTCTAGGCGTCGGAGAACACAAGCAAGACGTCGGCCAACGACGCGTCCTGAGCCGCTAGCACCTGGCGTTGGGAAGGCGAGAGCTTCTCCATTGCGCCCGTGCGCGCGGTCTGGCTGGAGGTTAGCAGCGGCCAGCGGCGGGTTCCCTTGTGATCGGGGTCGGCCAAGTACGCAAGCATCAGGCTCGGGGCCGGACCGAGCGCGACGAGCAGCCGTCCACTGTCTCGCGTCCACAGGAACGGCGGAATCTGCACCGTGGCGCCCAAATGCCGACCCACGAGTTCCAGCCAGAAGGCGCGTAGCTCGTCGGTGGGAGCCGGGCAATCAAGCACCAGAACGCGAGCGGGCGAGCCAGGCGTTCTCGATTGAGAACAGGCCGCGATGAGCGTGGTGAGTGCGTAGGCCGCCGCCTCGGGCGGCCCGCCCACGGCTGTTCGAAGGTCAGAGCAACTCGACCGGACCAAGTGCGTGTTGATGTCCGACGCCTGGACGACCGGCCGAAACTCGGACGCCAGAGTCTCGATCTCGGCCACCAATTGAGCAGCAGCAAGCGCGTGCGCGGCTGTAGCCAATCGAGCACTCGCCTCGCAAAAACTTGCGAACCAAATCGGAAGAAGGGGAAAGCCCCCACTCACCAGATGCGAATCCAGCGCCGCGAAAACGACTACGGGGAAGGCGCGCCCGAGGGCGTCCTCGCCGGGCGCGAGAGTCCCGACGAACGCGGGCGCTCCTGCGGCCGGAGACAGCAAAAAATGCGCCGGTTCCGCGGGCAGGTGGGTACGCTCGCGCTGCAGCTGCTCGATCCCTTCCTGAAACCAACGGTCGAGGCCGGCCCGCAAGAACGTGCCAGCGTTGACTCGGACAAAGTCGCGCTCGGCGGGAATTTTCCCAAAAAATCCCACTGCAGCGGGCCCAGCAGGCATTACTTGTGACACGCGGCCGCCCCGGGGGTGATGCTACGTGGAAGCACGAAGCGCGCAAACAGGTCGCGCAGCACATCGGGCTTGAAGTCGATCTGCACCCTTCCCTGGCCAAGCGTGGGCGCGAACGAGAGAGAGAGCACATCCCCGTTTCGGCTGGCGCTTCCGCCTTGGCCCAGCAGGTGAAACAGGGCCCAGTCGCTGTCCTCGCGCAGGCCAAGAGATTCTACTTCGTCGGATTTCACATACAGGCGCACGAGCGCGCGCCGGGATGGCCACAGGATTTCATCCCAGCGTTCTACCGCATTGAAGCCCACGACCTTCGTGGTGCCACTGTCGAGGACGATCTTCGAATACTGCGCCGACGGCCGAATGCGAACCTCCACGGGCATGCCGAGCTTTCCCGGATCTTTGGCGAAAAGCCGGCTCGACATGTCCTGCGCGCGCGACCAGAACTTGAGAAAATCGTCTTTGTATCTGACCGAGGCCCCCTCCTTGACCCGAAAAATCGAGCCCACTCGCTCGATTTCGGCTTGCAGCGAATCGGCGAAGTACTGCCAGAGAACACCCGTAGCCGGCTGGAAGAACTTCTCCACATCGGCCAGCCGGGCCTCGCCGGTCGCCTTGCCGGTGGCAAAGGGGAATTTTCCCGCCAGCAGATCGTCGTAGGCCACCACAACGGTTTCACACCACTTGCGATTGGCCAACTCCGCGCTCGCTCCCACGATGGCCACCTCTGCCCCGCGCAAGGGCGGCATCAAGATACGTTCCAGCAAGCCCTGCTCCCATCCCCGGTCGTTATAGCGGGCCATCAAGGCGGACAGGTTGGCTCGCTGGGCCCTCAGCACCCCCTGGAATGCTTTCGGATCCGGCGTGCCCTGATCGCCCATGGCCGACGCGATCTCCCCCAAGATCTGGTTGTATTGATCGAAACCGCTCGGCTTCACCGAGCCAAAGCGCAGCAGAGCATCGAACTCCGCCGCCACCTGCTTCGCCCCAGGATCCTGATTCTCCAAGACGTCGCTGCTGCCAGCCGGAGCACCCGCCTTGTCCGCCGCGCCCTTGAGCATGCCAAGGGCCTTGCCCGCCAGCGATTCGTCTTTGAGACTCAGATTCTCACCCAGGTTGTGCCAGATGGTTTCGAAGGGCTTCTCGAGCGCGAGCCTCTTGCACAGCGTGCGGGCCTGCTCCAACGTGGCTGGCTCGCGCACGGCCAAGGTCAACAGGAACGTCTTCCAGGCACCCAGATACTGAGCGAAGTATTCCGTCTTTATTCGCGCGATGGCCTTCGCATCCTTGGCCTTGCGTTCTTTGCCGAGGATCCATGCATCCTCTTCGACATCCTCGGCCTTCTGCAACTGCTCCAGTCGCTGCTTGACCACGCGGTAGCCGGCCGGTGTGAAGGCGCCGCGCACCGCGGCTCCTGGCCGCTTCTGTCCTTCCTCGACCTGGAAGAACATCACCGCGCCTCCCAGCACGTCGACCAATTTCAAGTCGCGCGGCATGGCCGGGTCGTTGATCAGCTCGGCCAGTGGATCCTCGCCAGCCCCGATGAGCGTGGCGCGGGCTGCGCTCACAAACTTCCGCTCCCGGTCGATGAGATCGGCGGGATCCTGGATCGCCGCCGCGTAGAGGCGCACCAGGCTCTCCACCACGCGCGGAGCCCGCGAGGCCGCCCTCGGCCCGGTCAGGCTCTCCCAGCATGCCGCCGCTTCCTGCCCAGCGCGCTTGGCCGCCTCCGCCCAGCGCGCGGTGCGGGGCGTGGGCTCGTCGGGTTGCTTGGGTTCGGTGAGCAGCAGGTGCAGCACCAGGGCGTCCGTCAACTCCGCGGGCGCGAGCCTAGCGGCCTTGGCCACATCCGCGCGCAGAATTGGCCGCACGACCAGGCGCTCGATGGTTGTTCGTAGACTCTGGTTGACGGCAGAACGGGGAAAGAGAACCGAGCCATCGCCGTCGGTTTCCAGGGTCTTGGCCATGGCCTCGACGGATTCCAGCGTCCCGGCCGAGGGCAAAGGGGGGGCCTCCTGGCCCTGCCGCCCGGCCGCCAGCTTGTCGACGAAGCGGCGCGCATCCTGGATGAAATCTCGATTCGTGCTGTACGACCGGACCGGCAGGAAGAGGAACCCGGCCGCTCCCGCCAGCGCGCAAACGGTCAGCACCAGGCGTCTGATTCGCTGTCGTACCAGAACCCGGGCGCTCCTGACCGCGACGTCCTTATCGGGGAAAACCACCTCGGTGAAGAGGTCGCGCAGAAAGTAGCTCTTGGGCTTGGTCACCGCCACGGCCGCGGCTCGCGCCGAGACGCCGAAGGCCTCAGCCATCGACTTCATGAGCCGGTCGATGGGACGGCCCTCTTGCGTGCCACTGGTGAAGTAGACCCCGCGCATGATGGGGGCGTCTTGGTACACGTTCTCCGCGAAGAGGTCGGTCACCAGATCGGTCAGGGGCTGCTGGAGAGTCGCGAGCTGTGGCGGAAACTCGAAGATGGAGAAGCGAGCCTCCACCCGCCGTTCGTCGCACATCCGCACCACGGCCTTCTGCTCGATGACGTCGCACAACTCCTCCAGATGCTCGCCGAACATATCGAGCCGCTCGTCCGCGGTAGCCAAGAGCGGCAGGGTGAAGCCCCAGATCTGGCCGCGCTCCTTGTCGCGCAAATCACCGAACATCTCCACGAATCCCGGGACAAGATCGCACTTGGTGACCAGCAGGTACACGGGCAGCACTATTTCCAGTCGCCCCATCACCTCGTCGACTCGCTCGCGCAGGGCCTTGCTCAAGGCCGCAATCTCATCCGCCTCGCCCTGCAGATCGGATAGGCTCACTGCGACCAGAATGCCGTTCACTGGCTTGCGCGGCCGCGTCTGGTGAAGCAAGTCGAGAAACGCCAGCCATTCTTCTCGGTCGTCTTCCTGCGTGGCCCAACGGCCTGCCGTGTCCAAGATGACGGCGTCGTTGGTTAGCCACCAGTCGCAATTGCGCGTCCCGCCCACGCCACGCACTCGTCCCCCCTTGGCATGAGGGAATGGCAAGCCCGAGCTTCGCAGCGCCGTGGTCTTGCCGGCTCCTGGCGGCCCAATGATCACATACCAGGGCAGAGCACCCAGGGCGTCGCCGCCCTTGTGCCCCAAGCGCGAAGACTTGAGGCTGTGCAAGGCCTTCTGGAATTCCGCCTGCATGGCGGCGATCTCGGCCTGCTGATCGGGCCGAATGCCGTCCGCGCCCGCCTGGCCTCCGAGGCCTTTCTCCAACGTGGAGGACGCGCGGCGCTCCACCAGGATCCGAACGACATCGATGGCGGCCAGGCCAATCGCCACCACGACGGTCACGATGATGGCCCCCCAAAACAAAGGCGTCACCCCTCGGAACACGAGAGCGGCCGCCCAGGTCAGCGCGATGAAGATGAGCCCGACGATGTACTTGAGCACGATGTGACCCCTACGGCGCTATCTCGTCCACGCGGCTAGAGAGGTCGCTGACTTGGTGATCGAATGAGACCCGCAGACCCACGAAAACCGCAAGGGCCAGGGCGAAGACCCCGAGAGACACCCAGAGCAGGACGTTACGGCTGGCGCTGCGAAGCAGAGGCTCGTCAGGCGCCTCGCCCGCCGGCGAAAGCGCACTGGGCTCCTCCTGGTTCCGTTGCACCTGATTGCGCACGCTCTCGGCAACGCGCATGAGCTCGACCTCTCCACCGGGAAAACCGTACTTGCCCTGGAACCCGAACAACAAGCAGAGCTGGTACACGCGCAGGACGGCCAGCCGACGCCCATCTGCCAGCAGGCCGTCCAGGCGGGCGAAGAAACCCTCGCCCGCCAGGTTCTCCCCAAAAAAGTGGAGCTGCAGCGGCTGGTTCATCCAGAATCCGCGCAGCGGCTCCGGCGTGCGCAAAGCCACCTCGTCCATGAGCGCGACCATGGCGTAGGCGCTGTCCTGCGTATCCTTCTCGGCAAGGCCCGCGCGGCGCGCACGTTCCTTGAAGGTCTCCACGAAGGCTCGCAGGCGGGCCTGCACGGCCTCCGGGGAGGCTACCGGCTCATCGAGTGCGCGCAAGCGGCCGATTGCGGCCAAGCACTCACTGGTCAGGTCATGAACTAAGTCCATCGCTCCCCTTAGGCCTTGCCCGGAATGGCAAAGATCTCAAGCTTGACCTTCGCGGGATCATAGGGCGGCGGCAGATAGATGGCCAGGCTGCGCTCGTTGAGCACATGGCGCCAGTGCTCGGCCCCGCCGGCGACGTCGAGAAGGAAGTAGGCCACTTGGGGCCGCACCGGCACTTCAGCGGGCGGGCGGTGGGTGACCTGCAGGCTGAGCCCGCGCGTGGCAGATCGCAAAAGGAAAGGCAATTGACTGAAGGACGCGATCTTGGCCCGGCCCGGCAGCTCGCGCGCCAGTTGCTCCTCGGAGACTCCTGGCGCGTGAGCCGCCAGGACAAACTGGTAACACTTCACGATGCGCTCGTCGCTTAGGTTGCCGACGTGCAGTCCTTCGCGCACGTCCATGGGCACGGCCACGCAGGCCTCGCGCACGCTGGCGCGCAAGAGACTGGTGAGAAGCGCGAAAAGCTCCTCGAAGGTGGAGCGCAGATCGGTGAAGTTGAAAGCCGGGAATGACGAGGGATCCGCATCGGACACCAGCGTGGACAGCGCACCGGCCATCTGGATAAGCGAGAGATAGAGCTCGCGCGGGCTCATTTCGCCGTCGCGGCCGGCGTGCACGAGGAGGGGAATGGCCGCATTCAAGGCCGAGAGTTGCACATAGCGGGTCACGTCCCCGACCCCGAATTCCACGGTCACGGCGTCGCGCTGCCGGCGCTCCTGCGCAAGCTGGCGCTGCTTGGCGGTCATGAGCGCGAGCAGCCGGCGCACGCCGCCGGACAAGAAGGGCGAGGCCGCGATGGACAGCACCGAGGGAATGAAGGCTTCGCTCACGACCGGTACGCCGCTGGCATTGCGAAGAATCTCAGCGATCTTGATGGAATCGAAATCATCGCGGGCCTCGTCGCCGAACAGCAGCGAGACATTGCGCCTGGCGAACGCAATCGGCAGGTCAGCCGACTCCCCGGTCATGTCGCCCACCGGCCGACTGGCCACACTAAAGCGCGTACGTTGAACCCCGGCGACGGGCTGGTTGCTGCCCTCGGTCTCGGCGGCCACGCTGGGAATTCCGTCGCGCTCCTTGGGCACAGCGAGAAACACCTCGAGAACCGGCTGGGCTGGCGCAAAGTGCGTGCCAATCGGACGCGCGGCCGGGGCCTCGGGATCGCCCGCCGCAAAGTCCAGGCAGAGGCCGTCGGGCAAGAAGCCGACGAAGCGGCTCACCCGCAAGTCTCCGGCTGCCAGTGCGCCCTGATCCACTTCGAGAGACAGGATGCCCCATGTCTGCGGTGCCAGCGCGGCCAGCCGTCGGTCCAGCAGCCGTTCGTGGTACAGGTCCGCCTGCTGCAGATGCTGAGGAGAAACCAGCATCCCTTCCGACCAGACGACTCTATGCGGGACGTTCACGGCTGCCATCACTGCAACTCCACGCGGGCGTCTACCAGCCCGAAAACCACCGCCGGCCGCCCGACCTCCGCTTTCCCGCCGCCGGGTGCATGGCAGTACTGAGCATCAGGCGGGGCCAGCTTGCTCGCCACCCGCCAGGCCGATCCCGATGGATGGCGAAAAAACGCGACCACGGCGAGAAAGCCCGCTCCATCGCGTCGACTCAGCGACGGCGCGGCCGCTTCACCCGGGTAGAGGGTGAGTTCGCTGGCCGAAACCAGATCGTCGCCCAGTACGGCCCGATCATTGTCCAGAAGTTGCTCCAAAGTGGCCGCTTCCAGCTTGCTCACATCTTTGAGTTGGTAGACCCTCACCGTGGTGGCGAGCGATTCCCCATTCTCGCCTGGGTTGAGTCGATCCGAGGCGCGGATGTTCACGCGGAGAGGTTCCGGCGTCGGACAGGGCTCTGCTGGCGCGTGGGCACACGCCAGCAAGGCCGCGAAGCTCGCGGCCAGCAGCACAGACATAGACCACTTTCCGACCATGATAAGGACGACGGGAGATTGCCAGCACATCTCGCCTGGCGCAATAGGCGTGGTGAAACCCTAATCTCGCGGCAAGCCCAGCGACGCCGCGGGGCGCCTGGCTGAAGGCTGTAGCCCAAGGCGAAGCCGCTAGCCTAGCCAGCCAATGAAGGGTGGTCGTAGCCGTAGACGTGGCCGAGGCCCTGGCCGTCAAGCGCCACGGCTGGTTACGCCGTGATCTCGCGCCTTGGCGCGGGATCAGGGGGGCTCGTCGCGTGAGCAGCTGCCCATGGCCCGCACCAGACGGTGTGGACAAGATGGACCGTTTCACTCTTGGACGTTCACGCGCCCGGAAGCCGATCATCCTTGCCAATTGCGTTCTCTCTTCGTAGGAGATTTTGAGGGTTCCGCGTGAGAAGGCATCTTCACCGTGTCAGGCAGAGGCCGCAATTGCGGGTTCGCTGGCAGTCTCACGTTCCCATCGCAGGCATCGCGGGAAAGTCCTGCGAACGAAGGGCGGACGGCTCACTTTTCAGCCGGCTTGCCCGGGAGCTAGGGATTTCTGAATCCCCGATCTACCGCTATTTTCCGCCGAAGTGAGCAGCCATGAAGGCCAACCGTCGCTGTTTGAACCGCTTGTGCAGTCTTTTCGCACTCTGCATGCTCGCTCTGGGCTGCGGCGGCTCCGCGCCACCGCATAGAACCGAGAAGCCCCTCAACGATGCTGCCGCGGGTGTTGTCGAGGATGCTGGGCCGCCTGATGCGCCCCTGGGATCGGGCGGCACGGGTGGCGCTATCAGCACCGGCGCCAGCGCAACGGACAGCGGCGGCAGCCTGACCACGACCGGCGCGGGTGGCGCCATAGGCGGGGCGACGTCGACGGACGCAAGTGGGTCGGGCGGTTTCATCTTGGCCGGCAGCACGCCCCCTGTCGGCGGAACGACGGCCACGGGCGGCACGCCGGGCCGGGGTGGGTTCGCGGGCACGGGCGGGACCGGGACCACGACCGACACGGGTTCGGGGAATTGCACATTCGTCGCTGGAGGGACACCTCCTGCGGTGGACCAAATAGCGGGACTCAAGTTCAGTACCGCAACCACGATCCCGTCCAATCCCCCGCCTTCCGTGCAGGTCACAGTGTCCGATACGGCGAAAGCGCAGGACGCGTACCAGAAGACGCTGGCGTTGCCCGTGGTTCGACCAGGGATTCGCTCTTGTGGCATGGACTCGGGCATCACCTATCGGCTCACCTTTCTTTTCGCAAACGGACTCAGCCTGACGGTGACAGAGGACCCGGACGGGTGCGGGTACGTGGACATCCCAGGCACCTGCGTGCGACAGGGTTACCCTCTTGGGTATTGGAGCCAACTTGCGCAGGACCTCGGAATACCTGTGTGCAAAATCTATCCCAATTCCATGCCGTCCGTCTCCCAGCCCGATGGAGGCATGAGCTGCACTTGCGCGAAGGACGCCGATTGTCCCGCAGGTCTGAACTGCGGCTATGCTGTTGCCGACGGGTGCGCGGCCCAAGGCGTGTGCGTCGAAAACAATTGCCAGCCAGGCGCTTGCCTTTCGCCGGCAGGAATGTGCGGATGCGATGGACAGAACATCTTGCCCGTCATGGGTCAGAATTCCGCCAACTCGAGCACCATCCTCTACACCTCTGCTCCATCCTCGGGGAAGATTGGCCCCTGCGTTGGTATTCCTGATGCCGCCGCCTCTGATGCCACGGTCACGCCAACGGGTAGCATGAGCGTGGCGAGGGAAAACCACACAGCGCCCTTGTTGGGATCCGGGCAGGTGCTGGTGACCGGCGGATACAGCCACGGCAAGGCGCTCGCGAGCGCGGAACTGTATGACCCAGCGGTCGGCACATTTGCAACAACCGGCAACATGATCGTGGCAAGGCAACGCCATACGGCCACGTTGCTGCTTGACGGGAAGGTACTCGTCGCGGGTGGAGGAGCTCCCGTTGGACAGACTTTCGCAAGCGCGGAGCTATACGACCCAGCGAGTGGGACATTTGCAGCAACCGGCAGCATGACCGTGGCAAGGTACGAACACACGGCCACGTTGTTGCCCAACGGGAAGGTTCTGATTGCCGGCGGGTCGAGCAGCCTGGCTCTCGCAAGCGCGGAACTATACGACCCAGGGACCGGGACATTTACAGCAACCGGCAGCATGACCGTGGCAAGGGAATCGCACACAGCGACCCTGTTGGCCGACGGGACAGTGCTTATCGCGGGCGGAGTCAGCGATGGTGTTTACGCCGACGCTCTTGCGAGCGCAGAGCGATACGACCCCAGTTCCGGTGCCTTCGCGGCAACCGGCAGCATGACCGCGGGAAGGGTCAAGCACACGGCGACCTTGTTGAGTAACGGGAAGACACTGATGGTCGGCGGCGCAGGGGGCGGCAGTGCGGCTCTCGCGAGTGCCGAGACATTCGACCCCAGCGCCGGCACATTTGCGGTAGCCCAGAGGCCGAACGCAGCGAGGACTGATCACATTGCAACGTTGCTGAGCAACGGGACGGTCCTCATTGCGGGCGGCGACTATGAATTCGGGGCTCTCGCGAGCGCGGAGGTGTACGACCCAGACACCGGAACATTCACCGTCACCCGCAGCCTGACCGTGGCGCGGATGCTCTCCACAGCGACACGGCTGCCCAGCGGGGCGGTGCTCATCGCTGGCGGGGATGATGGATCGGTGGGGGCCATCGCGAGCGCGGAGCTATTCCTGTCGGCCATGTGAAACCGACGCGATCCACCAGATCGTGCTGTCCATTCCTGCGTGGGATTCCGGTGGAAGCAGCGTGGATGTAGCCAAGAAGCAACGTGCCCGGCCGGGATGGATCGGCCGCCCAGACCAAGTTTTGACCGGAGGCGCCAGATGAATCACTCGGTCCTCATGTCGTGATCGCGAAATGCCGATGGATCTACATCGTGCATGCCGAGAGTAGCACCAAGTCTAGCTCTGGCGCCGCCGACCGCGCCAAACGGGACATCGACTGAAGGCATGCCGCGTGTTCCAAAGAGCGGACTGATTCCCGCAGCAGCTGTGGCAGCTGTGCTCGCCGCGGCTTGCTCGTTCGACGCCGGCAAATTGCATGCTCGGCAAGTTGTCGATTCGGCTGCTAGGGAAGCGGACGCGACGGAAGCGGACGCATCGCTCGATCACCCGCAGGACAAGAACCTCGGTGTCCACGATTCGCTCGTCGAAGTTGTTGCTGATCGCGCGAGCGCCATGTCCGACCTGGGCGCTGCGGCGGAAACTGGAGGCTCGCTGGAAAATGCCGGCGACGCTCGCGCCGACCTGCCCTTGGGGACCGGCGGCTCGTTCGACAGCGGAGGGGTTGGCCGCACGGGCGGCGCGGGTGGCATGCCCGCGTCGGCTGGCGCCACAGCCACGGGTGGCACCGGCGGCCAGCTCGATGCCGCAGGGGCTGGCGACACGGGCGGTGCGGGTGGCATGCCCGCATCGGCTGGCGCCACGGCCACGGGTGACGCCGACGACTCGCTCGATGCCGGAGGGGCTGGCGACACGGGCGGTGCGGGTGGCATGCCCGCATCGGCTGGCGCCACGGCCACGGGTGGCACCGGCGGCGCGCTCGACACCGGAGGGGCTGCCGGTGTGGATGGAAGCGTCACGGGTGGCACGACTGGACTCGCTGGCGCCACCGCAACAGGCGGCGCCGGCGGCTCAGTTTCGCTTCCCGCGGGCCTGGTCGGATGGTGGAAGATGGACGAAGCGGCGGGAAGTGGCACTGCCGCAGACGCCTCCGGCAATGGCAACGACGCCACCCTCACTGGGCTGAACCCGGCCTCGGCCTGGGCAACCGGGCGCACGGGCGGTGCCCTCAAGTGCGACGGCTCGGGCGCTGCCTTGGTCAACGACTCGGCCAGCTTGGACGGAATCGCGACGGGGCTCACCATTTCCGCATGGGTCAATCGATTGCGCGCCACCCCTGGCTTCTCGGCGGTCTTGTCGCGAGAGACTGGCACCACCACTGGTCAGTATTACTGGCTGGGCGTGTCGGGAGACAAGGCGGAGTTCTACGGCCTTACTGGCGTGCTTTCGAACACCACGGTTCCGATAGGGATCTGGACACACCTAGCAGCCCGTGGTTTTAGTCCGTGTGAGCAGCAGACGCGCTTGGGCGCGTCTGCTGCGTGCCGGATGACCTGAACACCTGATCAAGATCGACGGCAGATCTCCGGTGGTGTACGAAGACGG
>Ga0265330_10000290_pt1 | contig 36469 bp, 48 predicted proteins | sample 41919metaG_FD_202083 | JGI IMG/M metagenome (GOLD analysis project Ga0265330, IMG submission 202083) | Rhizosphere microbial communities from Carex aquatilis grown in University of Washington, Seatle, WA, United States - 4-19-19 metaG | ecosystem: Host-associated > Plants > Roots > Rhizosphere...
TAGATAAAAGCGGCCGCGGCCATCTCTGGGATGTCAATTAAGGATTGGGTTATTGAAGCCGTTAACGCAAAACTAAGTAACGTTGTCCGGGAAGAAGGCCGGACGGAAAAGGGAGAAACGAGATGAAACACACGCCGGGACCATGGACAATAGGTTCAACGGAAGGCGGATGGACATGTGTTAAGCCCGTTGACCACAACCTTGCAATCTGCAACCTGGTAGAAAACAATGAAGCCAACGCCGTTTTAATAGCAGTCGCACCAGACTTGCTCGAAGCATGCAAAAATACCGTAATAAGCATGGAAGCATTACAGAAATCAGACAAGCGTTATGCGTCTATCTGCGAAATGTGGCTACCCGAGCTTAAAGCAGTTATCGCCAAAGCCGACAACGATTAAACCTTCCCGTCTTCCATCCATAATCACCTACAGACCCCGCCCATCCAGTGGGGTTTTTCTTTTCTCCCAAACAAAGGGCCCTCCATTTCTGGAGAGCCTTCGAGGAAAAGAGGGGGATTTTGTTTGTGGGGCAAATTCCATCGCGCACTAACGGTCAGTCTAGTAAAGGATACCGGGATTTTGCTGAATTTCTATTACCTATATGTTACTGTTTGTCACTATCTGTAACAATGATAAAAATCTTCCCTTTTTTTCCGGCCTGTTGCTCCCATTTTACGCAACCCTCTCTTATCCATCGGCGAACGGTGTTGGCATGAACCCCGTAAAGGTTTGCGTACTCTTTAATGCAGAGTCTTTTGCTCAGATCAGCCCCCGCCTTTGGCACTGCCAGATCATCACAAGTAAGACTCTCGAATATCTTTCTTCCAAGCTGCTTTGCGGTATCGGATACATCCTTGCAATCTCCGGCCATCCCATGCCCCCCATTTCAGCCACGATCATTAGTTCCTGGTCAAAGTCATCTTGCCGGCGAAATATGTCTCCAAATTCATCAATCCGAGAATGTCGCCTCGGCGCCGTGCAGCGCTCCAAATCGAATCCTGCCTGACCCTGCACAAATTCACCGGGCTTGTAATCCCCAAAGACCCATTCCCATTCCCCGTTTTTCCCCTGGATATATTTTGGCTTACAACAATGACCAACGGTAAAGCTTCCCTTTTCATACCCCCCGATTTTGTTTTTTCTCCACGCATAGGTATCACAAGGCATGAACATGGCTCGGCCGTTGATCTTGATCGACTCGGATTCAGCCCAGGCCAAGAGCAACCCTTTGAAATCCTGGTAGATCAGTTCCCATTCGGAAGAGAATTCTTTGCGGGAGATTCGGCGGCTCATGCCACATACTTCCGGTAATTCGCCATGAATTCCTCGACGGTGCCTTTTCCCTTGAATGTATTGTAGGTGGACTTCCACATATCAGCTAACCCCAATAAATCTTCAGGCCCAGGGAGTGAACGCGGGGCAACCCAATACCTCAGCCTGCACATAATGATTGCCAGCTTTAGATCATGCTCCATGTCCGCGCATTGCTTGTCAGCGAGGTACAAATATTTCGAGTTGTATTTTCCTTGCAGCCATTCGAATGTGGCGGGTTCCATCTGGAAGCATCCTACTCCTGGCCCACCGCCTAATTGCCGCAGATGAGTTCCAAACCCTGATTCCTGCGCCGCGGTCCCGAGAAGAAGGTTTACGGCCGCATCGGAATAGAGTCCGATTTCCTTCAGAACCCGTTCGATCAAATCTTTGAATTGCTGCTTGTTATACGCCATTTTCCATTCCCCCTGTACTTTGTATTTTAAGGCCATTTTTAGCCAATTTGAGATGCTTCTATTTTGGTATGAGGAATTCTTGGACCAACCACTTTAAATCCTTCCTGAGCAAAAAATACCGCCTTCTCGAATAAATCCTCCACGGAATCGCACAAAGCAATCCCATCTCCGAGCATTCTTTTTAATCCTGGACCCAACGACTCAAAATCCTCGACAAACCACAGAGCAATAACAGTCTTCCCGCGCTTTCTCTTTCTTCTCTCTAAAATATACTCGCGTTTGTCAGAAAGGTTTTCGAACGCTTTCATATGGCCCAGCGCATTGCATAGCTTGCAAGCCGCAACAAGATTATTTTCATCATGGACTTGGTTGAACTGCCAGGCCTGAATGTGATCGACATCTACCGCTGGGCCGTTGCAATAAACGCAAGCATAATCATATTTTTCAAGGATGCGTTTCGCCATTCCACGCGGAATAGCTATCTTCCTCCTGCTGTATTTCCATCGCTTTCTACTTCTGTCCCGGAATGTACCAATCAAGGTTGCCATCTCAAAACTCCCCCGGTGCAGCACGGCACATTCTCGCCGCCGTAAGTCCGGATTCCAGTTCCAGAATCCTCTTAGCCTGCTCGACGACCACTTTGTTGCACCTTTCTCCTTTCGTGCATTCCTCGTCCCACTGGAGCGCGTTCAGGTCGGTAAGATGTTGGACTTCTACTGCGTGTGACTCTATTTCCTTCACGCATTCGGAAAGCATCCGGGCCATTTCCCCTAGTGGGCCACCATCTCGCTCGTACCCCCATGCAAGGAATCGCATCCGCTCTAATTTCTCTGGAGTCACTTCGCACCTCCCGTAAACTCAATCCCGTAATGTCCACGCTTCAAGGTTCTCGGCTCAATCTGCCTGCATGCTCCGGTTGATTCGGTTGTGTCGTGGCCGTATTTCAGGCAGCAGCACGACAAATAGTGTTTGCATCCGACACAGGTTAGGAGGGGGATCATTGGGTGTCCTTTTCGATATATTTGATCGCTCGGCTGATTGCATCTGCGGCAGGAGAATCAACGTCTTCAAGGGCGCATTTGAGGAGTGAAATCAACTCGCGTGCAGTCTCGGGCTTCGCAGGCGCCGGGATTATCCTAATCTCGGCCAATTGGAATTCTTCATCGTTAATTGCTTCGGTACAGGCTTCCTCTTTGGAGGTTTTGAGATAGCCACTGTATTTTTGCCCGGCCTTCCCCCCATCGTAAATTTTGGCGTAAAATACCTCTCCCGCAGGCTTCCGGGTGAAGAAGTCTCGGCATAACTTAAGTATTTGCTGTGTCGCAGTTCCGGCATTATGCCCACCTGTTTGTTCTACCCTGATAAGGATCTCGTCAAAAAGTTCTTCATATCCGATTTCATAACTATCCCCATCGTCTTCCTCGTGCTTCAAACCATTTGTTTGCTTGGTTTCTCCCCCACAATTGCAAGCATTCGCCTCGACGGGCTTCCGGGTGAAGAAGTCTCGGCAGAGTTCCATTATTTTCCTTGTCGAATCTGCGATTGTGGGATTGTATCGAAGATAACTCATTTTCTTCAGCAGTTCATCCTCATCGGCAGCGGGCTCCGATCGCCTGAACATCTGGATCTCATCAAACAAGTCCATGAAACCGCCGTTCGTAATCTTATGATTCTTGAACAATTCCCACTGTCGCCGGCATTCGGACAAGGGCTCCGGGCGCTTCAGTTCGGCCAGTTCTGCCCTTGCCTCATCTCTCTCAGCTTCCATGCGGTCGCGTTCTGCTACGCGACATTTATAGGCTGTTGCGGTTTGCTTCAATTCAGTTTCAAGGTAAAGGATCTGTTCCCACGGCTGCGCGCGCTGCTCCCCCGCGTTCTCTAGGTCGTGGTCCGCTGTCACTTCGTCAGCGATCACCCAAGCTAGCGTATTTACGGCATTGCCAATACGTCCCTGGATCATTCGCGCAATCTTTTCTCGCAGTTCGTCTGTTTTCATCATTCCCTCCCATCATTTAGTTGTTAAGATTCCGAAATTACTTGTTAAAGTATATTTTGACAGTCTTCGCCATCTTCGACGTCGTTCATACCGACATCATCAAGCGTGATCTGCTTGACCCGTGGCGACCAGCGTTCTGCCTTCCCTCCACGTTTCAGCTTGATTTTACGCCAGCCCCATAACTCAAGGATTGTCCCGGGAGTTTTGAGCCAATCCGTTGTCTCCTGCGCTTTCTCAATAGTTATTTTGCGTATATGCTCGGAGAATGCTTGGCCACAACTCTGAACGCCCACCACGCCGCGGACAGGGTCCAAGGCAATGACATCGATTATGCCAAACAGGTCCTGCCGCATGCCGAAAGGTCCAGCATATTGGTTGAATTTCTCCACGATAGCACAAACGAAACCCTGTTCACGTAAAGCGCGGAGCGTGCGTTGTGTTGGTGATAGACCTGCCATATGGTTATTCTCCTGATTTTTTAGAGAAATCTTTGCATTTCCTGAGAAGCGCAATGCCAATCATCTGTTCCCTTGAAACCCTGCATGCCCCTCCAGAAAGCAATCCGCAATACATGCACTTCACGTTTCCATGAACGTCGGGATAGATCGGTTTCTGGTTCATATCCGCTTATCCTTGCCTTTGATTTCGAAAACTTCACCAGAGCCCACAATCCGGGACGCCAGGCGGTCGCCGTGATTCGTGTAGTGAGATGCAAGCTGAGAAACACTCAAATTGCTCGTTACCGTGAACGGGAGTTCATCGGCGTATCGCTGGTCGATGATGTCGTAAAGCGTCTGCTCAACAAAATCTGAAACCTTCTCAGTTCCAAGATCATCAATGACGAGCAACCCGGCTTCTTTACCGTAATAATTAAGTAATTCCATTTCGGTCCATTGGCTTTTGTCCTCAAATGAATCCCGGATTTGCTTAAATAGATCCACCGCCCTCACAAAAACCGGGCTTGAGTTGCCCTGGAGAATCCATTCTCTTAAATAACCTACCGCCATATGTGTTTTCCCTGTGCCAATCGGACCGGTTATGAAGCATGGAGCCGATTCCGGAAGTTTTCCTTTGAAATCAGAGAGCTTTGATGGAAGATACCTCTTATTCACTCCAGCCTTTTCAAGATACGAACCAATGTTCTCCTGTATGCTGCGAAGATGGCTTTCTCTAGCTTGCCTGTTGGTTTCTTTGATCTTCGCTTCAGATTCCCGTTCACATTCTTCACAAGTTAGAAAAGGAGAAAGCTTGCCAGTGAACGGCATTATGAAGGCTTCGATTATTTTCCCGCATACCCGGCATTCCCCATCAGCTTTCCGTAAAATCGATAGTCCTTGTCCTTCCGGCATATTTATCCTCCATGGCTGGATTTGATTTTGGAGCTTGACTTTGCTGACCGTTATTTCTTTGAGGTTTTGGCTCATAGACAGCGGTCCAGTTATTTTTTATGGACAAACGGATAACATCGTCTGGGTTGTGTCCTGATGCTTTGAACTTTTCCAGGTCTTTAATAATCAGGTTCAGTGCGTAATTTGTGGGGGGGGCCTTCTTTGCAATCCGCATTTGGAGGAATGCTTCCCAAACTTCAGGATTGATCCACTCGGGAGGTGCAAAATCCTCTATAGGTTTTTTCTTTTCCTTCTTATCCTTCTTACGTTCTTTATCTTTCTTACCTTCTAATTGTGCCCCTTCTATGACCTTCGTAGAACCTTCGTTGTGCCCGTCGTTGTGCCCTTCGTAGTTTTTTGAGTTCTGATAATAATCGTAATTACATATAGTTATTATCTGTCCGTGTGTGACCTTCGTTGTGACCGTCATTGTGCCCTTCGTAGGACCTTCGCACGGACTTCGTAACCAGTCTAAAACGTCTCGGATTTCTTTTATTGAAGGGATGGTTCTGCGATATCCGGTTTTGTATGCCATGGCTTCCCTGATTTCTGGCATCGATGTTCTAACCTGACCGCGTTTCAATCCTTCGGAATCGGCGAACTTGGCACGGAGCAAGAGCCATACCCACACCTTGAGATACAATGGCGGCTTGGACATAATATTGCTGTCCTCAATCTTTCTGGAAACTAGAATATAGCCCCCCTGGATCACACCCCCCCCAATCCCACTTAAACCAAACTATTGAAATATTTTGTTAATCAGAACTTTTTGTTATATTTTTTGTCATATTTTTTGACTGATTTGCAGAATCCACCCTCACAAAAACCACCTGTTTCTTTCGTTCGAACCCCATCTTCCGCGCCACTTCCGCGGGCACCGGCCGCCGCCCATGCAAAATGTCGTGCAGCCATCCCGACGATATGCCGAGGTCACGTGCAACCTGGCGCTGAGACGATTTCTCGACAAGAGCCGTCAGAAGGTCAAGGAAGGTGTGGGTGGTTATGGTTTCAGTGGAACGCTCTGTACCAGGCATTCAAGAACCTCTCTGGAGTTTTGTATTTATGTCTATTCCACCAAGCATGATTGTAAAACCAATGGGTTACAGCGTGCTCAAAAGTCTTGTAATAAGTCGGCCATCTCGCTCTGTGCTGGTTCACTTTGCCCATTCCCGATGAGCAGATCATTGGACATACCACTCAGCCAAGGCGATTAAACCCTTCGTCATAGAGTTCGCAATAGGGGAGATTCATCGACTCTATGAATTCCCAGACATGCCATTCAAGCCATGAAAAGATAGGCTTAAAGTGTGTGTACCCACTTATAGACTGGGATTGGCTAAGCATGGCCTCAAGAATGTATAGCCCTTCCTTTTGTCCATTAGCTTTTTCCCTTGCAATTTGCATAGCTATCATCAAGGATTTTTTGGTGGGTTTCCCAATATGGCAAATTCTAGGCCTATTGCCCCTCTTTGATGATTCTTCGGCTCGTATTCCAACAAGAATATTTCTGGGGTCACCTTTCACCTGGAACTCTTTTAAAACCTTGCAGCACCAACGCTCCCATAACGTCGGCGGAAACCATTGGTGTATCCCCTCCCATATCGTCATCTTGGGACGGATAATCCGCGCTTCCGAATGATGTTTCATGCCGAACTTAGTTAGCTCCGGAGGATCTATTCCTGTTCTATGATGGATGTGGACGTATTTCACCCCGGCCATTTTCGTGAGTTCGAGCAGCACTGTTGAATCTTTCCCGAAGCTATCAGCCAGTAAATAGCCCTCGGGAGGCTCACGCTCACGAATGAAGGCTATTGATTCATCCACCATCCATTGAAGCGGCTGCATGTTCATTTGTTGGGCGCGGGGGCTCATGCTTCACCTTTCATTCACTGTTCGCCAAAAGACGGAATAATCTAACTCCACGGCATCTTTCCATGTTCGATCAGGCTTTCCAGCACCCAAGATTCCGGCAGTTTCATGTGTTTCCCACATCGGTTCTTTGCATTACGTTCCAGGCGCTTCAGCGTGGCTATCCGTTTGCCTATGCGCTTACACTCGTCTTTGAGCCTTTTCAAATCATGCTCCCATCGAGAGTTGCCTTTGGCCCAATCCATCAAAAATTCGAAAGGATCAATTACAGCTTCGCATTCCTCACACTCTACCGTCCGAGCATGCTCACTCACGATTATATGCTTATTGTGATAGCATGGCCTTTTAGGAGGACGCAGGCGCATGGTCGGTTTTGAATCAGGATTGAAATTGATTATCTTGTTTTCGTCCATGTTATCGTCATCCCTCAAAATCCTCCGGCTGAATATCATCGAGCCATGCGTCTTCGTCCTCGCAATATTCGGTTTGTTCATCCATTGGGCAATCCGTCCAGCACATCTCAGTTCCGAGTCCGCAGCATCCTATGCACCAAGGTTCCATCACTCATCCTCCAATCCATAGGAAATCCCTATCAAAATAGAAATGCCGACCGTTTACGATGGAACTGATACGGATCGGCGTTGAAACTTTGCGGTCCTTTCCTGACTATTTCGAATCTGGGACGCAAAACTCTCGTCTCGATAACAGGTTCGGGTTCCTTCATTTTTCTCGGATGCAGCGTTTCGTCCCGGCATTCTTTCCGGTAGCAATCAACACATGGTGGCATCTCCTGACCACGCTTTTCGAGTTGCCATAACCAGGATTGCTTTACCGGAATGTCTTTCTCGCAGCGTGGACAGGCCCGGTGAACGATGACATCTTCAGCGCAAACCCGGCACAAACCAGCTAACGGACCCTCGTAGGTTTTCTTTGTCTTCTTCCCGCACTGCCGGCACGTCTTCTGCTCTTTGTTGGCCGGTGAGTTAGCCCACACCTTCAGACCATTATTGGTCGCATCTCGGCACTCGGTGCAGACCGTATCGGGCTTTAGCCGAATCTTCATTTCTCTTTCCAGGGAGACCTCCCGTTCTCTGCCACATCCAGGACATACAACCATCACCATCTTGGATACCCGGCAAGGATGGCAGATATCGTTGATGGAAGGCTTGCCACATTCCGAGCATTTATGTTTGGGAACGCCCTTTGGCATCTATTTCTCCCAATTTATCGTTAATGGCCGATTGCATACCTTGCATCGATTGCGCGGGCTACCTTTGGGCATTTTTGATCCTTCTCATGATCCACTCAACGCAAGGCAATCCGACTCCGTTCCCTATGGCCCTATACCTTGCTGAATCGCTCAACTCCACGCGGTTGCCCTTCTCGTCAATGCCCCAGGCTGTCCATTCGTCATCGAGTCCCTGAAGGCGCTCGCACTCAAGTCAAAGGGGTGTGAGACGGCGAACCATCATCACACCCCTATTTCCTTCCTGCCCGGTAAAACCAGTTGCTATTTCTGGGCTTTGCGTTTCTTCCATGCCTCTTTTGAGGCTTCGCTTTTGGTTTTCGAAGTTCCCAATTTCCCGCGAGTCTGCTGCATTGCATGACGGCTGCAAAGACCCTTCGCATGGTACGGTTTCCCGCATCCGGGAACCGAGCATATCTTCTCCGGGTTGCTTTCCCCTTCCATCCGAACAGGCACAAATTGATTGTCCTTCACCTTCAAAGGATCGCCCCATTTCTTCCAACGAAGCAAGTGCATGTTGCAGTATCCGTGACCCTTCTGAGGCTTCCCGCAGATCACACAAGAACCACGTTGCTTGTGTTCCTTGTTGTGACAACTCCGACAGATACGCTCTAAGTTCTCGTCCGAATGGTCGTGATAGTCTCCATTCTTGTGATGGACATCCAGTGCATTCGGGACTCCGCACTTTACGCACGGCCCAGGCGGGACAGCCTTTCTGCTGTGCCAATGAGCACTTGAGAAAAGAGTATCGTCCCGTATTGGTTTGTTGTCGAATGCCTCCCCCATGCACTTGAAATTGCAGTATTTCCTCCGGCCAAAATGTAGCAAGGATTCTAAAACTCCACTCTTGAAACGCTTCCTTTCCAATTTGTTTCCGCAATTTTCGCAATACTTTTCCGGTGTTGGCTTGATGTGTTGTGGCATAATATTCTCCTTTGTGCGGAGTATTATGCCTGTGTTGTTGCAAGGTGTCAAGCTCTTTAACATGGTAAGCCACCGCCGTCTGGTTATCCCCCATCTCACTCCGCAGGGTTCCGCACACATCCTCGAACACATGGCTTCCTTCACGCTTCAGAATGCCGGGTTCAAACGCTATCGCCTGAGAAAATCCATTTGAATCCAACGGTGCCGACAGGTTGCCATATTGCAAAACTGCATTCTGCCTTGCGTCGAAGGCATGTACCGGCACAATCGGCGTTCCTCGTCCGGTTCCATCCTCTGATCTGTCGAAGCCTTCAGCTTTGAGAGTGTGGGCGATAAGAGTGCCTTCATGGATTGCGCGTGGCCCATTCCCCAACGTGGAAGAATTCTCGTCTTCACTCCAAAAGCCTTGACCTGAGTTGCGACAAGTCTTTATCTCCGGCACAAACGCCCCGCTACGGTCTAAATCCTGCCCCCAACCGCCCTCAGTGCAGCATCCAAGGCTTCCGGCAACTTCTTTCCCCTTTTCTCTGCTCGGCGCAAGATTCCAGCACACGCTTTCGGGCTCAAATAGTATCTGGCAGGCACGGGTCCGGTTTCCAAGACATCCGACAGCGAAGACCCTTTCGCGTCGCTGGGGAGCGCCAAAGAATTGAAGGTCAAGGCATCTCCATGCGGTCCAATAATCCCCGAGTTCAGCAAATTCGGAGAGGACAACGCCAAAGTCTGATATCTCGTCCACTTCCCACAATTCTCCGTCTCGTTCCATTCCCATCTCATCACTGCTCGGCGGGGATTCTTGAGGGCACCAACTGGACAGGAGTCCAGGGACATTTTCAAAAATGAAGACTTCGGGACGGACCTCCTTAATAATGCGTATAGCTTCAAAGAATAATCCGCTCCGCTCTCCAGCCAATCCTTTACGTGCTCCAGCCACCGAGAGATCTTGACAGGGGCTGCCAAATGAAAGAAGTTGCACTGTACCGCGGTAGGGTTTCCCGTCGAATTCTTTGACATCCTGGATTATCTCCACTCCCGGTCTGTGCCGGCGGATAACATGCTGGCAGTTCTTCTCGATTTCACAGGCAAGAACGAGTTCGTATTCATCGCCCCATACGCGCTTGGCGGACTCGGAGAATCCGAGATAACCGCTGAAAAGGTCCAAATGTCTCACCTCAACATTCCCCTGCGCTCCCTGGCAACTCTCATCCTCATTGATTAGCATCCATATCCCGTTCTTCGGGAACCCACCGAACCGACAGATAATCGTCTTCTGGATTGATTCGAAGCAGCGCAAACAGAAGCAGCGTGCAGCCTATCCCTATGAGTATGCCTACGAAAATCATGTCTCCTCCTTTGGGTGCCGCCGACCTTTCGACCGGCGGGTTAGAGGTTAACTGCAAGCTGGACTCAGCCTTATCACCGGGTCCGTTACTCCGTCCGCGCATGGTGGATGAGCTTATATCGACCTCGCACCGGAGTGCGGTTGTCGGCTGAGGCGTGGATGAATAGAATTTCATTTTTTGACCTCGCGTTCCTCGATAAATTTCGCGTATCCGACAGAAATCAGGTGAGTCAATTCCCGATATCCCATTCGCATCTTGCGATGATGCTTGCAGATTCCCGACCGACCATTGCGAGGAGAGTATTCGTCGCACAATCCTCCGCAACATCCTCGATCTGAATAACAATCATCCTCAATGCACCAGCGGACTATGGTCATTTTGATGCCTCACGGGTGTGGAAAAGGTTAAGCTGCGCAGTCTCTCTTTTGATTCTTCGATCGGCCATCTCCGCATAAACCGGACTCAGTTCAATGCCCACGTAATTCCGCCCTAAATTCTTCGCCACGATTGCAGTTGTGCCGCTTCCCATGAACGGATCGATCACGATGTCTCCTGGGCGTGAGCCTGCTAGAATGCAGGGCTTTATAAGATCGGGCGGGAAAGTGGCGAAATGGGCTTCAGAGAAGGGGCAAGTAGACACAGACCATACGGAGCGCTTGTTTCGATATCCGTTTGGGGATTCCTGCATGGACTGACCACCTGGAATTGCTGAACGGTGTCGGCTTTCAATGTCCGAGCGAAGTTCCTTCCGGTCTTCACTTACAATGACTCCCCTTATTTTTTGGCTACGGCCTAATTGATGTATTCCAGTTTTGCCTGTATGAAACTCAGAGCCTTTCCATGAACCATTGGCTCTAGTAAATCCCTGCCCGTATGGAGACTTAATAGCGTCTGGAGCGTTGGGACCATTGAATGTTGCCTTTTCCTTTATTGTTTCAGCATCGTAGAAATACCGCTCTGACTTGCTCAATAAAAACAGATACTCATGGCTTTTCGTGCATCGATCCCTCACGCTCTCCGGCATCGGATTAGGCTTTGAATTATGCGTAAGGATTCCTGACGCAAGAGCGAAAACATGCGGATCATCTTCTACGCCCAAATCATAAACATACCGGCATCGGGCTTTTCTGATTTGAACAACTTCCCCCATGTCGGATTCATTCCAGTGTCCGCTTCTGTAATGCCGTATTTCGCCCCTGAAAGATGGAAACCGTTTGCCATTGCAGGTCGATGTGGATAGTTTTAATGTGAGTTTGTACCCCAAACGAGCGCACGCCGTCCTCAAGTCGCGTTCCAGATTGTAATTACGGGTGAACCCAATTCGCCACCTATGGTTTCCCACATCATGATGGCCGTCTCCATCCAAATACCCTTCAAGCAACGAGGCAAGGAATTCATCGCTGTATTTCCAGACTACCGGAGCAAAACACTTATCTTTTGCCGTCTTTCCACTTACGAGTTCATCAATGATGGAATTTAGGACTTTTCCATAGAGCCTGATGTCCATTTTGTTACCGTTCACCGTTCTTGTTATGCTTCCACCATATTCTTCAGCGATGCGTTGAAGTCGCTCCCAACGGGCAATCTCCTTAACATGGCCTGCTATCTGTATCGTATCTTCACTTTTTGAGCCTTCAGCGATAAATAAGCCGGCGATCCATGCAGCGTTAGAATCTATGTGCTTTGGTTGTTTGGGTGCTTCTGGTTCTGGCAGCTTTACCGTTTTAAGAACATCACCCACCCTGAGAGCGGATGCTTCCAGTAATCCTTTATTTGTCGGGAATTTATGTGAAGGCGTACAGGAGATACGTTCTCCACTGCGAAGGACTATTTCAAGTTCATCGCCCTTTCGCTCGCTTTTTGACATCCCTTTTAATTGCGTCCATTTTTTTCCATTCCAAAGCTGAACAGTTTCGGGATTGAGCCGGTGGAGATCACGAACCATAATAGGCATGTCGCCCTTTTGAGTCCGAGCATAGAGCCACGTCCCCCCAGAAAGACACCAGATAATGTCTTGCCTTAAATACCAGCCATCGGCACGGAGGGCGAAGGCAAGCATCCAGGGGATACCAACGAGGTCTTTAGATTTGATACCTTCGGGAACAAAGCCATTTATGGGACTCTGAAAGTATGCACCTTTGTTTGTAGTCTGTTTACCTGAACTGGGCCCGCATCCACCTGAACCCTTGGAGCGTCCTGAACCGGCATAGGAATCCCCGATATTAATCCAGCAAGTTCCATCGTCCCTGAGCACTCGACGCCCTTCACGGAAAACCTCAACCATCTTTGAAACGTATTCTTCTGGCGTGGATTCGAGGCCTAATTGCCCATTGCACCCATAGTCGCGGAGGCCGCATTCTCACCAATACGGTGGTGATGTGACTACGCACTGGACAAATTTGTCCGGTAGCGTTTTGAGTACGCTTAAAGCGTCTCCACACAACACCGTATTGATTATCTCCTGGCGTGCTTTTGTTTGTGGCATGTCTGACATAATGTCGTTAAATTCCCCTCGTCAAAACGAAGTTCAGGATATTTGGCCCAGGGCTTAATATGATGAACGGTCAGTTTTGATTTTCCGGTATGGACTGCTCCGCATTCAGTGCATTTGTAGCCATCGCGTTTCAGGATTTTCTTTGCTAATTCCTTCCACACCGATCTGGCATAAAGTGTCTGACGCTCAGGGCTATTCCCACCATTCCAATTCGGATTTTCTTTACCAGTTCTTCCGTACATCGGGTTAGAATCTCCGGGAGATCCCCACTTCTTTATTTCCCGGCATTCGCTTACATCCCGTCCTTTTATGCCGTGTTTCTTCAACCAGAACTGAATTGCTGTATCTCCAACACCGAAGTCTTTGGCTATCTCCGAGCAAGACCTTTTCTTTATGGCGTACTCATTTTCGAGCCACTCTTTATCCCAGAACGGTTTACGCGCTCTCCAGTGCTGACCCTTCACGAATCTTCCGTCTTTGGATCGCATCGTGAGGGCATCACCCTGGAGGATTTTATTAAGGAATCGATTCATTCCGCCTTCCGTTCGAGCGCCGCGATGATGCGGGCACGGTCGGATTCCGATATGATGTAGATTATGTGGGACATGGAGACTCCTTTATGTTGGTGGAATCCTTTTAGGCTTCGGTGGATTGCTGGCCATTTCCCGATTTTCTTGGACGAGGAACTTTTAAATACTGGTTCTTATTTGTCCCTACAAAATAGTCGTGATCCAGCCATCGTATCATCGGGACTCCGGTGACTTCAGCCAGCTTTTTAGCCGTCTCGATTGAAGGCCGACGCCACCCATAAAAAATGTCGCAGATAAATCCCGGCGATCTTCCGACAGCCTTTGCCACTTCCGATAATGTGAGAGGTTTCTTTTTTGTCATAGTGTGCCTATTATCGTTTCGCAATTTGAGAAAGTCAAGCTCCGAATTGAGATATTTTTATTTCGCACTGAGCGAAAGATTTCCCTTGCTTTTTATATTGGAGGCTTTAAAATAGCACTCAATGTGACGCGATCTCTTAAATCAGAAACGCACTCAACATTTCAACAAGGAGAGCACCATGAGGTAGGCACGGAACACCCGGCAATCACCCGTAACCAGTCAACCCTCAACGAAACCTTCAACGCGATCTTGTTTGACAACAATGAACGACATCGGCCCCCGGGATTGGCTCGGGGGTCACTTAAAAGGATTCCGATGAAGATACCAAACGACATTCTCAATATCCTTGATTCCTGCACGGTCAACGGGAACGTGGTTCGCATTACTTCGGGACAACTTGACCGCAAGACTTACGAGTCAGTGAACAAGGTTCTCTTGGATCTCGGCGGCAAGTGGAACCGTTTGGCAAAAGGACACCTGTTCACCGGCGATCCTTCCGAGGTGCTGGAATCTGCAATCCTCACCGGGGAGTATTGCAATAAAAAGCAGGACTTCGGATTCTTCGAAACCCCTCCAGAACTGGCGCGGCGCGTTCACGAGCTGGCAGACCTGCATGCCGGGCATTTAATTCTTGAGCCTTCAGCCGGTCGCGGTGCATTGCTCGATCCGTTTCCGAAAGACACGTTTGAAATCCGAACCGCTGAAATTCTCCCGGAAAATATTACGATTCTACAATCAAAAGGATACCTTCCAACCGGCATAGATTTCTTGGAAACCAGGCCCGACCTTTTTACCTTTGACCGCGTGATCATGAATCCTCCCTTCGCAAAGCAGGCCGACATCGATCACGTTACCCATGCGTTGGAATTCTTGAAACCTGACGGACGCCTCGTTGCGATCATGAGTGCCGGGATCAAATTCCGCCAGAACAAGAAGACAACTGAGTTCATGGCGAAGATCAAGCCGAATATGGAACTGATCGAGGACAATCCAGACGGAGCGTTCAAGGCATCTGGAACGATGGTCAACACGGTAACGGTGGTAATTCAACTGTGATCTTGGGGCCGGTCGCTGTCCAGTCCCATTCCAGAAAGAAGGCGATGAATCAGGAGAGAGAAAACCGATGAGAGCGTGACGATAACGCCGGCCATTCTCATGCCATCAGGAGAGCCGCGATAATGCGGACAAAGTATCTCACGCGCACCCTGAATCGTCGTCTTCTTTGTGGAAATCAACCCTTCTGGATCTCACGCGATCCTAATTGCTGACGCTGCCTGGACGCGGAGACTTGGGTAACGGGGTTGAGGGAATGGATCGGAGTGAACACTAGAACGAGAGGGGAAAGATGGGAGTTTTAACCAAGATATTAAATCGCATTGATGGATCGTTGATTTTCGAAGCCAAAGTAGATGGAGAAACGGAATCCATCCGGCTCGGCTTGGCTGCAAGATTGAAATTCCAAAAGGACGCGGATCTCCGGTACGCGAATCTCCGGTACGCGAATCTCCAGGACGCGGATCTCCGGTACGCGGATCTCCAGTACGCGAATCTCCAGGACGCGAATCTCCAGGACGCGGATCTCCAGGACGCGGATCTCCGGTACGCGGATCTCCGGTACGCGAATCTCCAGGACGCGGATCTCCAGGACGCGGATCTCCGGTACGCGAATCTCCAGGACGCGGATCTCCAGGACGCGGATCTCCGGTACGCGGATCTCCGGTCCGCGAATCTCCAGGACGCGGATCTCCGGTACGCGGATCTCCAGGACGCGGATCTCCGGTACGCGGATCTCCGGTACGCGAATCTCCGGTACGCGAATCTCCAGGACGCGGATCTTGATTTTTCATCGGGGATAACCTTTCGATGCTCGTCGTTTGGCTTCAAATGCGATTTCCGGCTCATAGCACAGATTATGTGTCACGTGTCCCGTCTGAAATCGGATGACCCCAAAGCTGACAAGATAATTAAAGAAGTCGGTACACGTTGGGGAAATGAGTTCTGTCAGTTCCGGTCGGATGTTGAGCCAATCCAGATCGAATCACCCACAACCGGAAATTGGCCTCATGGATATGACGACTAGCCGAAAGGAAAGCACATGTGCCCACGAAACGAGAAACCCCAGGACGATAAAGCCCTTGCGATAGGTGCTTATATGTTCTTCCAGGCAGGCTACCAAATGACTGACTGTGAACTGGATATTGCCTGCCGTGGAGCCATGTACATGCAGGAAATGAAGATTCTCCGCGATCTGAGGAAGAAACAGAAGCCGACCGTAAAGAAGTAAGCAATCATCGACAATTCCTATCAATGAAAGGAGTCCCCCATGTCCCTCATCCATTACGGAAACCACGTCGACCAGGAACCCCCGAGCATCCGCAAGGCACTCTCTCTTATTTTTGGCGGCTACATCCGGCGTCGTTCGTCCGTCGATTATGTGTGTCCCAAATGCAGAGCCGAACTTACCGAGTTGCGGTTGTACTCTGGCGGTATTTGGCTGCGGGATGGACGCCCACACAGCAAGATGACGATGATTTGCGGTAGGTGCGGCTGCATGCACACGGCAAAGCTCTCCGGGAATAAAGCCGTCCACGTTTTCATGAGCCTCCAGGGTACCGCCAAAATCAAGAAGTTGATCGCGTCCGAGATCAAGCGGTTGCAGGAGACGAGCAAATCAAGGTCGGCGGGATTCAGCGCGCTCAACATGGTTGACTACCCGAAGACGGAGTACGGGAAAGAATTGAGCGGAAAATAAAAAGGCCCTCCCCCGTGTCACCGGAAGAAGGGCAGATACTTAACCACTCAAGGTTTTTATACCATGCCTGAAATCTACGTTCCAGACGGAAATTCACCTTCGCAGTGGGATCGATACTGCGAAGAACTCAAAGGTGACGAATCTGAAGATTCCGAAGAAGGAGAATAACTTATGTCAACAGCAGTAGCAGCACAGCAAAGCAAGCCGGCATTTAGCCTTCAGGATGCACTCAAAAGCATTGAAACCACAAACCCCGATGCCGCCATCGTTCTTACGGCTGCGATCAAAAAAGATATCAGAGTGCTCGGAACCGATGAAATCTTTGCTCTCCGGGATTCTTCCGGGGATATCAAGGCATTCAAGCAAAGTCTGACTCTTTCCATAGATAACGGCGGCCTCGTTCAGCCGGTCTATAACGGTCCTTATGTCGTTTCAGCGCAGGGCTACACCATGTGGGCGGAAGCGACTGGATCATCCGTGATCTTCCCCAAAGATGTCAATGTCAACGGCGACCCCATGCCGAACCTCACACCGATAAGAGACAAGATCAATGGTCGGATTCTTTACATCCCGGCACGCGCCGTGGCCTTTCGCTATTCCTCGAAGGGTATTCCCCAGGTTGTCGACCGCGTGGCAATCTATGATGCCCCGAGCTATCGCATGATTGACCTTCTCGGCAAGGCGAAGAAATACCCCCAGGCGTTCCGGCTTCTGCCCTCAAAAATGAAAGGCCCTGAAGAAGCCGGGACATGGGCGGATTACGTTTTTGACGAAAGCACAACACTCTGGATCAATACCGCGCATGACGAGGCCCTTTCCTGGTTCGCCCAGATCATGAACCGGGAAAAGAAATCAATGGAGCTGGCGCAGACTTTCGGAAGCCGCAATGCGCTCAAGTGGTTATCGGGTATTCAGAAATCCCCCGGTCCATCCTGGACATTCCCTGTAATTTGCTGGCGGCCGGTGGGAAACAACATAATCAAATGGGATGCTGCCCAATACTACGCCCTGCAGGATAAGGTCGGGCGCCTCAACGAATCATGCGGTGCGGAATTCGAGCCGGGCAAAGCCCTCCAGATCGAATGCAAAACCGGAACCGATCTTGTATCGGATGAAACCGGGTTTGAGACTATTGAGCGCGGGGACGAACCGGAAGACCATGTTCCGGAAGTTCTCCCGCCCGAAGCGAGTGAGGCACCAAAAGCTGAACTTTCTCCGGAAGACAAGAAGATCCTCGCTCAGTTGGAAGAAACGAAGAAGCTTTTTCCTGATGAATTCAAAATCGCATGCGATGAATTGAAGGTAGACCCTTCAAAGCCCATCAGTGCGTCGGCGGCCTCCGGAATCATGGGTTTCATCAATGGCATAATCGACCGGGCCGGGGAGTAGCAAGATGTCGAATCCGAGCGGACTTTGCCAATGCGGGTGCGGGCAGAAGGCCCCCATAGCAACGATGACGAGTAAAAGATCGGGTTGGGTTGCCGGTGAAGCAGTTCGATTTATTCCTAACCACCATAGCCGAGGGAAATTGAACCCCAGATACAATGGTGGGAAAACAAAACCGAAACCCAACGTGGCTAATGGGGCTGTCAGAATTTCGGTACCAGGACATCCAAGGGCTGATGCAAATGGATTTGTTTTTAAACACATCCTGATGGTTGAGGCCGCGCTTGGAAAACCACTCCCCCCAAAAGCCGTTGTTCATCACCATACGCCACAACAGCTCGTTGCTTGCCAGGATCAAGGATATCACATGCTTCTTCATAAGCGCCAACGAGCGCTTAAGGCATGCGGGAATCCTGATTGGTATAAATGTCCATTTTGCAAGGAGTATGACGATCCCAAGAACATGAGGGCAGATGCACACGGATACCGTCATACGCATTGCGATACCGAATACAATCGCCTCAGACGCGAAAGGAGGCAAAAATAACATGCCCACCATAACCAGAATCATAGGCACGAAAATGAAGGGACTGGATTTCAGCCAACCCCTTTCCAGGCTTAATCTTTTCGTCGGGCAGAATGGTTCCGGCAAGACCGCGCGAACGCAGGCCATAATCCTTGCCATCAACGGATATGTTCCAGGCCAGAAGAAAGGAAACACCGACATTCTGGATACGTTCGGAGACGGCCAGAAGCTATTCGCCGGGATTGAACTCTCCGACAAATCCCATCTACTCCGGCGTTGGGCGCGTGAGAACGGTTCCGTATCCCAGGATTACATGCTCGACCGCAAGAAAACCACCCGAGACAAATACATGCAGGCGCTGGCCGGGATAAAAGTGCTGGACCTGAACGCCTTCATGGAACTTTCCGACCAGAAGAAGACCAGTGAGATTTTCAATCTTTTTCCTCCCGCCGGCGACCTTGGGGACATGGAATCCAAGATCGAAGAAAAGAAGACGAAGCAGAACACGCTCGTCGCCGAGATGAAAACGCTGGCCGCAACGAAAGAACGCCTTACCACTTCCAGAGCCGCTATTGCGCTCCCTGCTGGCACGATGGCGGAAACCACAGGTCAGATAGCCGAAACCGAAAAACAGCTTACAGAGGCACGTCAGGCTCTTGAGACGGCGCGAATTAAGGAGGCTGCGGAGAAAGCACGTATTGAGGCTGACGAGGCGGCGGCGAAACAGCTTGAAGCGGAGCGGGAGACTATCAAGGCCGAGGCTCGGGTTGAGGTTGCGAATGAGCAGTTTGTGGCAAGTTTGCAGGCGGAGCAGGCGGTGAACGAGGTTGTGAGTGATCCGGTTCCGTTGCCGAGTTTCGACCCTATGGCATTAACTCCAAGGCCACTTCCTTTTGTTGCGCCAGTTCGTGAAGCTCATTTGCAGGCCGTCCATTTCACGGCGAACGAAGCGATTGAATCTCTCCGTTCGGTCCTCGACACCATGCAACGTGCCGGTTGCGGATCGTGCGCGGCAATACTGGTCTGCAAAAGAGAGATTGCTAAACTGAGGAAAGGAGTGGGGGCATAATGGGAGTTGATATACGAGCGTTTCGACAACTGACAAGGGTTGATTGCGTTTTTGACGCTGAAGGAAACCCAATTGGTCCTGCAACGCGAGAATCTCTAGAAAATGGGGGTTTGGAACGATTCTATGTCAATCCCGATTTTCCAGGACGTGCAGACGATTTGGAAGGAGAATCGGTATATGGTTTTTCCGAGTCGAAATATTTCTTGAGCCGAAGTTATGGTGGCTACAACCATCTACGAAATAAACTTGCCAAGTTAGCCGGATACCCAGAAGAAGGACATTTTAGCGAAATCCTAAAAATAAATGAGCGGCACCATTGTTGGGCTTGCTGGCGAGGCGAGACAGGTCCGTTCTGTGAGGTTATCAATTTCAGTGATTGCGAAGGGACAATAGGCGCGTCTGTCTCTGCGAAATTAGCAAAGGATTTTGCTGACTTCCAGGATAAAGCCGACCTCGAAACGGACGATAATTTCAAACAATTTTATTCTGCCATGCGCGGAGCCTTTGAAATGGCTTCAGATGGCGGGGCCGTGAGGTATTCATAATGGACATCCAAACCCTACAAAACCAAATCACTGGCCTCGAATCCCGGAAAAAAGAACTCCAGGATGCCGAGAAGATATTCATTAAAGCTCAGGGCCTTCATGAAAGTGCGGAGAAGGCCGGAGCCGATCACGGCAAGAAAGAAGTAAAGCTCCAGGCCATCAAAGAAGAAATCGCGGAACTCCAAGCAAAGAAGCGTGAAGCCCTGCAACCTACCGCAGAAGCGTTATCCGCCAAAATGTCTGAGGTTATGCCGGAGGGGAAGGCAATCCTGGGAATCTCGGACGATGGCGTGTGGATTGGATGGGAAAGGTCAGATGGGGTGAGAGTACCGTATGCCGGTTTATCGTCAGGCCAGAAAGTCCCTTTCGATGCCGCTCTTGCGTATGCACTGCTCGGATCGTCGGGGAACAAGGTCATAATCTTCGAAACCGGCGAGTGCGATCCTGTCCACCTTCAGCGGCTCGTTAATCATTTGACCGCTAACAGTCTTCCGAACACTCAGGTTATTGTGAACGCATATCAAATGCCTGCTACTGTGCCGCCAGGATGGGAAGTGAGCGTGATCCAATGAGCAATCTTGACCGCCAACAGCAAGCCGCAGTCAAAACGGATTCCCGGAGTGCTTTGGTTATCGCCGGGGCGGGCTCAGGTAAAACTCGCGTTCTTATCGAGCGCATTGCCTATCTCGTCGAATCACGGAAGGTATCACCTTTCGAGATCCTTTCATTTTCGTTCACGAGAAAAGCAAGCGGCGAGATCCGCGAACGTCTCGAATCCAGAATCGGAAACGCCGCCCACCGATGCACTCTCGGAACTATGCACAGCATCGGCCTCCAGATGGTCCGAAAGTTCGGGGAGCTGATCGGGCTCAAACCCCATGCGGTTACTGTATACGGTTCTTGGGAATCCGAATTTTTACTTAAAGAAGTCGCGCTCGAGATCGGATTTTTCAAGAAGGCGTGGAGAATCCCAAAGCGCGATATCGATGCCATGTTCGCCGACTACTACGATCGCATGGTCGAGCCCGACGAATCCAACCCCGGTTATGCTCTTTTCATGGCTTTCATGCAACGGTGCCGGGAGAATAACAGCCTGACCTATGACGGACTTCTCGTCGCCTTTCGGCTCTTGCTTCCTCAAATTGGCCGGTTCATGCACATCAAGCACATTCTGGTCGATGAAATCCAGGACATCTCGCCGGGGCAGTGGAACATAATCAATGGGCTTGTCGAGGCCTGCGGTACAGCCTTGTTTGTTGTGGGCGATTTGCGCCAAAGCGTGTACAAGTTCCGCGGAGCTGTTCCAGAATACCTCCTCCAGCACCAGGACGACTTCGCAATCTACGAACTCCAGAGCAACTATCGGTCAGTTCCGGCCATTGTGAATGCGGCGAACCGGCTCATGGAACATTCGAAGGAATTCATCGGCGGCGGGATGGTTGCGACTCGGCCTGACGGCATGTCCCGGTTGATAGTAGAAAAGAATATGGACTCGGCGGCCATAGCTGAACTCATGGTGTTGCACCTAAAGCTTTCGCCAGAAGCTGAACCGACAGCGATCTTATCTCGTAACCACGTCCTCCTTCGCAAACTCTCCGACGAACTCAGCATGCGCGAAGTCCCACACCAGTATGTCGGCCGGAAATCGGCGTTGACGAATTCAGAGGAATTCAGGCGGTTCCACGGATTTCTAAAGCTCCTTTGCAATGTTTACGACAATATGAGCTTCCTTTTAATTAAGGACCTGATCGGTCTCACCCGCGAGGAATACGCCGATATTCGGGTCACCGCGGTGATGGAGGGGAAAAGCCACTTTCAGGCGTGGAAAGAAAGATATCCAGGAGACAATGAACCCGATTCTGGTTGGTTTCAGTTCTTTGGAACTGTTTCAGAATGGAATTTAATCGATGTAGCACGCGAACTGGACGATATTTTTAATGATCCGAATCGGGGCCACGATGGGTGGAACCCTCCTTTTGACTTCTCGGCCACGATCGGCTTCCTGAACGAATACCTTCTGGCGAATCGATCCGGCACAATTCAGCAATATCTCGACTGGCTGGCAACCTACGATATTCAAGACGAGCTCACAGACAAACCCGAGGGATTGACACTTACAACGATTCACGGATCCAAGGGCCTCGAGTGGCCGGTAGTGATCGTAGCCGGCTGCAATGAAGGAATCATGCCTTCGAAGCAATCGATTGCGTCCGGGGACCTGGAGGAGGAGCGTCGCCTATTTTACGTAGCCCTGACCCGAGCGAAGGATCAGCTAATACTTTGCGTGCGCCCCGAAACTACCGAATCCAACGGCAAAACGTACACGAACCCTGTTTCGCGGTTTATAGGGGAATGTCAAAATGTGTGATTGTATTGAAAGAATTAATAAGAAACTTGCCGAGCGAAACACGGAACTTAGCACCTGTTTTTCGCTGGATAGCCCCGGTATGAAACATGAACTCTTAGTCGCCACAAATAAGGTTGACAAAACAAAGAAGGGTAGAGTGATTCTGGCAACTGCAACTTTCTGCCCGTTCTGCGGCGAAAAGATGACGGAGGCAGCAGATGCCTAAATGGACACCCTGCCACGCCTGTAATAGAGGCGGAAACGGGAACGACAAGGATAAGTGCGCCTGCGGGTGGCAAAGAACCGAGCCAAGCGACCTCGGATGCTACTGCGGGGCTGAGATTGTCGGCGAGATTCAGCCAAGACCAAAGCTCACGAAAGGACAGCGAAAATACCGGAAGTGGCTAAGCATATCGGATTGCTACCCTGACCTGACGTTCAGACAATTTCTTACGATGCCGGAATTCGGGCGATCAAGACGGGAGGCCATTAATGCCTGAAAAGAAACTCATAAGATACGACGATCCCGAAGCCGCCACATGGAAAACCGGCATATCGGGTTGGGTAGACCGTAATGGCCGGTTCTTCGGCGATGGCAAAGATGCTGAGCATATGGCGCGCTGGTCGAGTTGCACGCATCGAATCTGCGAGAAGTGCGGCGAACTGTACGAAAAAAACGGATACTGTTGGCCATGTCATCGAAAAAAGATGGATGCCAAATTCAACGCTATGCCGGTCGCAAGATGGGACGGTGAGACCCCGCTATATTCAGAAGCGAATAGCCGGTTCTTCTTCGACATGGATGAAATAAGAGACATGTTGGAAGATGAGCGCGACGACGAGGAAGCAGAAGAAACCCTAGAATCTCTGCGCCTAGTAATCTGTGTACCATGTTATGCGCGTGAAATCTCGGAAGATTATTTCTGCGATTCTTTCCCGGACGATGGTGAGGGCGATGAATCCCTCGATGTCATTGATCCTGAGTTGGCCGATCTGGTGGAAGCCGTAAACGAGTACATCCGTAAGAGCGAAAACCCCTTATCCTGGACTCCCGGAAAATTCAGGGTGGACCTGGAGGCAATCAATGCCGACTAAACGCCCGCTAATTTACACGCCATCCGGCAGGGCCGGGGAATATGCCGACCACGGATACGCAGCGAACCTTTTCCGGGGATGTGGGCACGGCTGTCTGTACTGCTACGTTCCATCGGTTTTGAAGATGGAGCGTGAAGAATTCCATTCCCATGTTGCACCGGCTCCCGACGCCCTGGATCGTCTTGCCGCCGATATGAAACGAGTCGGAAAACTCCCTGAACCCATATTCCTGTGCTTTACTTGCGATCCCTACTGCCTCGATGCTCAGGCAGGGATCACCCGGGATGCGATAAAAATCATTTTGGCATCCGGGAATACCGTGAACATTCTGACCAAAGGTGGGCGTAGGGCGGAATTTGATTTTGATATACTGGCTGGCACAAACTCAAAAGTAGGGGCCACTCTCACCTTTTACAACAGACCTATTTCTCTACAATGGGAACCAAACGCGTCAGAACCGTACCGACGCGTGATGATGCTTGAGACGGCAAAAAAACTAGATATCGAAACATGGGCCAGCATAGAACCCGTCATCGATCCCGAGCAGTCTTTGAAAATCATGGACTTCGCGGCCCCATTCGTGGACACGTTCAAAATAGGACGCTGGAACCACGATAAACGGGCGAATGCAATCGACTGGCCGAAATTCATCGAGGATGCGGTTGAACTCTGCGAACGGCACGGCAAGAAATACGTTCTCAAGGAAGACTTGTTGAAATATCGAAAGGAGTTCTTTGCATGAAAACAATCTCTCTTTGGCAGCCCTGGGCTTCTTTGATGGCGGTTGGAGCCAAGACCATCGAAACGCGCTCATGGCCGACGAGTTACCGGGGGCTCCTGGCTATCCACGCCAGCAAAAGGCTGGTTCTCCCGAATGATCCTGAATTCCTGAAGGCGGTAAGGGATCTCGGGTTGCTGGACCAGGAACTTCCACTTGGCGTCATTCTCGGCACAGTCGAGCTTTACGATTGCATTCCTGTGAAAAAGGCGACGGCCACATTCTTTCAAGAGCCCGTAAAGGAAATACTGTTTGGAGACTGGAGTCCGGGCCGTTGGTTGTGGCTGACACAGAATTTTAAGCGCTTCGATACGCCGGTCCCGGCCCGTGGTATGCAGGGATTGTGGAATTGGGAATCGGAATAAACTGAAATGACCCCTTGCGCCCCCAAACATTCCTCCTGTATTTTGAAAGGTTCGAACGAACCTTTAACGGGAGGGATTTGCGTGAAGGGTGCAATCTATTCAGACGAAAAATGCAGTGTTTGTGGCGGTGCTCTGCGTGACAACGGCAAAGACGCGGTAGCCTGCCCTGTCCATCCACAAACCAAATCAGACAAACTCTTTGTGCGCTTCGGGAGGGAAATCAAGAAGCGGTTCACCCCGAACACCTGCGGATCCTCGCAACCCTACGCACTCGCCCACCAGTTTCTGCACGGCCTGCGCTCGGAAGTCACCCGGGGAAAGTTTGACCGGCGCGAGTACATTCCGAATTCTCCGCTGGCATTCAGCACCATTGTATCGCCCTACCTGGAGGATCGGGAGCGAGATGTTGCCCGGGGAGAGTTGAAAAAGAAGACGCTCATCAGCCACATTAAGAACAGCCTGGTCAATTACGCCGGAGCGCACTTCAAAAAGAAATCGGTCAAGGCAATCACGCCGCTTGACTGGCGCCGATTTTTCTCAGGACTCCCAGAGACTTTATCCGACAAGTCGAAGTGGAATATCAGGACGGATATCCATACCTTTTTTAACTGGCTAGTTGCCATGAAGGAGATCAGGCAAGATGAAACCCCGGACCTGCCACAAGTCAGCTACGAGTGCGCATTACGGAAGACGATTGATCGGGAAACACAGATTGCGATTCTTGAGGAAGTGGGGAGGATTCATAAAAGCAACCCCAGACTTGCAATCGGCATCAGGTGGCTGCTCACATATGTTAACCTACGACCCGGTGATTTACATGGAATACTTGAAGGGGACATTGAACGCACCTCCGGTCTCGTAACAATCCGCCACCACAAGACCGTGAAGAAAACAAAGGAACCCAAGACCATCATTCTCCGTGAGTTCGATTTGGTCGAACTCGTCAAACTCCCCCGTGCCATGCCGACGATGCCTTTCTTCCGGTACGATACGCAGCACTGGATGATGAAGTCTGGTGAGCAATTCGGGCCACAAGCTTTCTACTTAGCCTGGATGGCGGCTTGCAATAATTTAGGAATCAAGGGAGTGGATTTGTACGGCGGGACGAGGCATTCAACGATGCAGTACATGAGGCAATTAGGGAATTCGCCCGAGCAGGTGAAGCGGTACTCGGAGCATCGGACGAATAGCTTCGATAGATACCTGTACATCGGAGTGGCCGAGAAGCAAGAGGGGGCGGATTTGGTTTGGAAGGAGACGAGGAAATGAATGATTACCCGGCAAGTGAACGCATTCAGAAATTGATTGAATCAGGCAAGAACCAGAATTCTGTTTTCGATGCAGTTGTCCGAGAACGAGAATACCAGGACAACAAATGGGGAACCATCGAGGACCATCCGCACGATGTGCCCGGATGGATATTGATAATGCGAAAAGAACTCGAAGAAGCTGAAGATGAATGGGTGCACAACGGGGGGGATGTACCGGCTCTCCGTGAGATTCTGCAGGTGATTGCAATCGGCGTGGCCGCACTAGAGCAACATGGCGTTTTTGAAAGAGAGAAATCTGGACACGGAGTTAAAAGATAGGCGCTGATTTGGTTTAGGGAAAGGAGACGAGGGGATGAAAAGATGCGACGCCTGCGGAGAACGGTGGGAAGATTCGTTCTTTTGTGCTGAGTGCTCAAAAGGTGGAGAGTATATCGAAATGATGGTTCCCAACTTGTTCTATGATGGTTGTCCAGGTGACGAGTACGTCATGGGCGAAGAATGGGTTCCTAACGGGGATATCTGCCTTAATTGTTGTGGTTGCCATTTGAAATCTTAAAGCGCGACAACTCGTGAGGAAGGGAGAAAATGAGAATGGACGGTCTTGAATACGAAACGCTTTATAGTAGCGAAGGTTGGGGGAGCCACGGCGGATTTGGAATCAAAATTCTTGTGGCTGCAACTACTTTGCCGGACTTGAAGCAGAAATCAATATGGTACGCAACCGACAAAGCCGCGGAATTGATATCCGCTGAAGTGAGAGCGGCTATTCTCGCCCTGAGTAGCGATGCTCAAAAACGGGCCGAGAAGGAACGGACAGAACTTATCGGCTTGTTCCCGGAGCATATCTTCGTCGAGGCGATCCCTAATGGTTATTGCTCCCAATGGTGTTGTAGGCACCTTCCCTGGTTTATCATCACCACTCGGATTGGCCGCTTTAAGATTGGATGGAGAAAGCGAGTCATTAATATCGACTGGTCAGAAACGGTCGGGACTAAGGATGCAAGAGAATTGTTCCGGGACGAAGATACTACGAGGGGCGGCAGGGGAGAGAAATACATCCATGCTTGGGGTTTAGACAAGGCCAAGGAATACATTCAAGCCATTATGGACCACGCCCACCATGCGCCCACCGCCACGCCGACGGAAAGCGGGTTAAATTCCGATGAATGTAGGCAAGTAGCCGATTGAGCATGTCGACCACCAACCCTAAAGGAGGACTCCATCCAGTAGTGGAGTAGGGAGAGTAAGGTAGGTAAAGGTTTAAGAATCATGAAAGGGAAGTGGACCGGATCGCGCCCACGTATCACATTTCACAAGGAGAGGAATTCAATGAAAATTCTAATTTTTGTCGGATTGAAAATTGCCGAGCTTGCCGCCGGAGTTATTGGGTATCTTGCCATTTCAGCAATCGGGTATGGAATCCTTTGGATAATCAATATCAAATACCCGTCGAATGTCATCGCCGATACTCATTTTTACGAAATACCATGCTTTATGGTAACGCTATGCGCTGCCATTGTGTTGACATCTCTGGGAGGCATTCTGTATGAGAATTGGCAATGGGCAGAACGGATAAATGCACGTAGGAAAATGCAACAACCACCACCCGCCCCACGGTGAAAGGAGATTAGATGTCCGAAATAACGAATCTCAAATGCTCTTGCGGATGGCAACCCGGAAAGACTATCTGTGAGTGGGAGATGTTCTGCCTATTCCATTCCGTCTGCCCCAAATGCCATAACAGGTTGCCAGGACCCGTATGCAGGAAAATCCAGAAGATGAGAATTGCGGATGACTTATGAAAATCCAGTCCATACAAATCATGTTCCCAACCCCTGTTGAGCTTCCCGAGGGATTCACCAGGGCGCTCGACGGACTGATTGAAATGGTCTGCAAAAAGTATCAGGCCGAGAATCCCGACCGCGTTATGTGGCCGGCCGGATGCGGATCGAAACCGCTGTTTAACTGGATGACGGTTGGCGACGATGAACCACTGCCCTTCGATGACTCTGTGTATTTCGTTGAGGTTGCAGAGCGGGAGGATTACCACGGGACTAATCCGCACAACCCGAAAGCTGAGGAACTGCAAAAGGCGGCATCGGAGAGAAGGAAAAACAGGAGGGCGAAGTGATCGATACCAAACAAATGCTCCTCGATGCACAGCGTGCTTTTGATGCTGTAGGAGAGCTTTGCCAAGGAACCCGCAAGTGGACGATGTGCGTTCCACCTCAACCTGACGACCAGGACATGGTTTTCACTAAGGCACTATGCCATATCAAAACGTTGGCAGATGGACTCTCTGCTCTCCGCGCCAAGTTCGACAACTCCCTGGTGCTGGAGAGGCATTCTGGGGATGAGTCGCCGACAGAAATTGGATGGTATCTATGCCGAGTCGATAACATTCCATCTCCCCGGTCCATAATTCGAGAACTTAAATTTCAAGGAGAATATTGGGCGACTTGTGGCTGGACAGTCCTTGAGTGGTACACGGAGGAAGGACGGTATTTGGACGGAGAGATAATCTCCGTAGAGCCACCTTGGGTTGTTGTAAAATACATTGACCCTGAAACTGGCAGGGCATACACCGTCCGTGAAAAACCGCTGGAGGTGAAGCCATGAGCACCGAAAACTTGCAACGCGAGTTGTCCGAGGCCCGCAATCGAATCCGCGATCTCGAAGCCACCGTGGTCGATGTATACAATGACAAATCGAAGGCCGAGAAGCGGGTTCGGGAGCTTGAGGCTGGCATACAATCCCTCTCAAAATTCCATGGGAAGACCGAGGAAGATGTCTTGCAGATAATCGAGCGGTGCGGACAACTTGAGGCACAGAACGCTGCGCTCCTGGAGGGGGGAGTTGAGGCATCCCTCCAGACATACGATGAATACTTTATCACTATGGGGATTCTAACGGACGGAGGAGACGTTTTCGAAACGCTTATACGCCGTGACGTTATTGATATCAATACAGTACCTGGCCAAAAGCGCAAGGCCAGGATCATCCCGTGCGAACCCCTGGAGAGCATCCGCAAGCTTCCCGAACAGCAGAAGGATCTCGATCCAAAGTTCGTCAAAATTGTCAATGAACGATTCAAAGACTTGATAAGCTGTGAATCAGATGCTCTCAACGAAGAAGATGTTGACGAGGAAGACGGGCCTATCCTGTGCGAATCAGAGAAGGGAGGTGATTAACAATTGGAACGGGAATCTAACTTGAAGATGCGCCCCGTACGGCAATGAATCCAAATTTGAAAGGAGGTGATTGACATCACCCGGCACGTAGCCGGGTTTATTTTTGAGAATTTTTTGTTTTCTCGGAATTGTTCCCAGGGTCTCATAGCTACTTTCACTACGGAACTACGTAACCTGTAAGAAAAACTTACGCCTATCAAATGGCATGTTTCTTGACTTACTCCGAAATCCCGTAAAATATTCTTACAAAACCACTCGAAAACATTAATTATCGAATCGCATCCACTTCAAGTCGGGGTGCACAGATAAGCGATATTGCACGTTTTTTGCTTCTGCTTTCATCGCCTTGCATTGAACCCCTGCCTTGGAGAGCGTCATGAAACGGATTGCCCTTTCCTTTATACTGATTTTTCTTGTCTCTACTGGAACCCATGCTGCAAACGTCGATTTCACTGCGATTGTCATCGATTCCAATGCCCCGTTCTTTTCGGTTGGGTCGATTGTGACTGGAGACTTCTTTTATAATGATCTCGCTATTCCTACTTTCGATCCCGGTTGCCCAGCATGTCCCAATCCTCAATTTGGTGTTCCGTTCTATATCTATGTGGCAGAAAATGGACACACAGTCGCCGCAGATGAGGCCGGAAAATTCTGGAACGGGTATGGTTCGGCCTACATAAGACCCGAGGATGGCTTTATAACTATCGCCATCAATGGAAATTCGGGACAAATCAAATACATCTATGAAGGCGCCCAGGGATATTCAGGAACCTTTTTAGCTGACATCATATCCGCCACTCCAATCCCCGAACCATCGACCTTTGCCCTTTTTTCTTTCGGGCTCGCACTCATTGCCAGCGTCCGCCTCCAATGGTTCCGCCGCCGATGATGGAGCCAGATGAGGATGCGCCGCCGCCCGATCCGAGCAAGCTGAAATAAGTCGGACCGATGCAGCCGCCTGAGTCTGAAGGGGTGCAACCAGCTACGGCAGAATCTCCTGTTATTATTACATCATCCATATACCAATCATCCGTGGTCACGTTGGCTTCTTTAAATTGGTTATATCCAGGGAGACAGGTCCCACAACTGCAACTTCCGTTAGAATCAACACAATCCATATATCCGGGATCAGTACCTAAAAGTCGATTAGTTCCGGTGGTAAACATATTCCATTTGTCATATGTACCATTGTTCATGTATGTTGTGCCCGAGCAGGCACACGACCTCATTCCAACAAAATTCTCTGCTTTACCGTGATATTGAACGGTCCCAGTCTTGTCATAAACCCAAAGTTCGACTACTCCATTTGCAACGTCAACTGTTCCTCTGTTCAAGCGAATTTCAAGGCCAAACCAATCTCCAGATACAATATATTTACCAATGTCAGGATTATTGCTGCTATCCGTACCGTCGAAGATAACAGTGTCTCCACCTACAACAGACGCTCTTGTAAATGTAGCATGTGGTATGTCGTCAGAGCGTGTATTATGCTCAGCCGAACAATCTGGCCATGCCGTTAAATACATTAGTTGAAATGTACGCATGGAATAAGGGGAATACCCTGCTAGATTAAATATAGCAGTGTTGAGACCATAGGTGTTTACATTCCAGGGTCCACAAGAATTTGGAGCCCCCGCGCCTCCAGCCCAAGAACCCGGTGCCGAAAATCCCATTCCGAAGTCGAGCAACTTCCATGCGCTAAATTCATACCAATAGGTGTCTGGATACGTCCCAACTATATGTGGGTAAGAGACGGTTGTTGAGTGCGGAATAGATGATAGCGGAATCTTAACCATTGCAAAGAAATACTGATCTATTAAACCTTGATTAGCATTATGGTAAGTCTGCATCGCCATGCCATGCGGACACACTCCCGTTGAATCATAACAGGTTCTAGCCTGCTTACCTTTCCAGCCACCGGAGAATGCCTGGATAGCGTTCCCTGTATTTATTATTGGTTGTGACGTAAAACCGTTTACAGAATTTTGGAAGAATCCATCCACATCTTCCGGACCGGAAGTAGCTGTAGGTAACGGAGAAGTGAATTCTCCAGGAGCCATAACCTGAATGCCTTGGCCCCAATCGTTATAATTATCAAAGGTCATGATTGTTGCAGAAGGGAAAGCGGATCTTAGAGTTGCATCCCAATCCGCCCGCGCCAAGACTGGGAAGCAGACCAGACAAATGACCAGAAAGATTATTTTTCTCATTTGAACACCTGCACGTCTATGGCCCATCCAGAAGTAATTGCCTGAGTAGCCACGGCTGTTATGCCTGTTTGCGGAGAAGTGAAGTGATTGTAATACTGGCATTCGTATACGTTTGCACAGTTGACAACTTCGGCAGCCGATCCGCCTATTCCCTCAGCAGAAGCCGCCCCACCTTCCATGTTAACGTAGGCTACCGCGAGGCCGTGCGTCCCTGCCGTATTAAAGGCCGGAGTGGTCACGGCAGTGCCATATCCCGTACCTCCGGCCTCCGTGTCATAGATTGCCGGAGATGAAGGCGTGAACGGGTAAACGGTTATCCTGCTCGTTGAAGGGGAGCCAGAAACGGAAGCTGTGTAGGTTATGGTCCCACTGGCTACGGAGGACAATATATATCCTGCCTGTACCGAAGATCCCGCTCCACCGTTGAAGCGCCTCGTTTTCATCGTCAACGATGACGTGCCATCCGAAATAGTGGCATTCGTATTGTCTGAGGTGCTCCAGTAATAATCTACGATCACCAAGTCACCCGCAGCGACAGTACAAGCTACTGAATTTGAGAGAGCATGACATGGCGTTCCGGGCGTGAAGGTCTTCGCACTTCCCTGCGTAGAATTATTCGTCACCGCATGGTTCGTAACCGTAGCCAGATCGTTTCCAGCCAAATCTTCGATGAGATTTCCGGTCTGAGTGAAGGTAGCCCCGCTTGCTTTTGTGTCCCCGCTGTTGACCGTTGGGGAGCCTGTACAGACAATTGAGCTTGTACCAGATCCGGAAGCATAGCTCTGAGTGATAGCCCCCGCAGTGGTCATGGAGACGGTCCAGGGAGTGCAGCAATTACCCGTTGTCAGACATTGGACCGCCTCACTATAAGCATATGTCCAGCTTGTACCGTTCGTGCCTATCGTTATGCTGGAAAGCGTCGGCGGCGTGCTGTCATATGCTGTAGGCCCGGAAGTCGGAGCGAACGTGTAATATCCTGCCGCCACCCCGACCGTAAGCACTCCCGTACTCCCATTAATATAAGCCTGACTACTTGAGGTTGGGAGAGAAGTGGAGACGGTTATCCCCCCTCCACCCGATGTCGGGATTGGAAACGGAGTGCCCCCGTTGTTGAATCCATAGAGCACATTGCCGATGTTGGCTATGCCGGTCTCACCGGTCGCAGGTGTCGCACTTGTATTGTTGTCCAATACAAGTTTACGCGATCCGTCAGCGGCAGTCGTTTTGATGGGCTTATCCAAGGTCAGCACATTATTGACCGTACTTAGCCCCGTAGTCCCTATATTTACGGAGCTAAAATTACCGGATCCCGGAGTCGTCCCGCCGATTGTGCCAGGAGATGATAGATCAACGGAAGTAACCGGAGGCAAGTAGTGCATCGTGCCATCCGTATCTACGACGAGCGTGTAGTTGTTTCCGGCAGGCATGGCTATGGGAGTTCTCCACCCAACGGAAACGCCGGTCGCTCCGGGGAAGATCGTGAATGGGTTGTTGTTCACGTTATTATATAGGACAACTTGTCCGAGCGTTGTGCTTCCCTTTCCCAACTTGACAAACGGAGATTCCCACGCTCCGTCTTCCCCGATGTCCCACAATGAAACTGTCCCACTCCCCGAGGCAAGGCCCCTGATGTATTGCTGGCCGCTTCGGTAATGGATCGTCATGCTCGGGCCGTCTACGTCAGACTTAATGCCGAGCATTGTGGGGTCCATACCAGAAGCGTTCATTGCGGGGACTGGATCTCCAGTATCGCCATTTATCCACATGAAGCCGTTGGTCGAAAATCCAGGATTTGTTTTACTCCGCATCGACAAGTAAGGAGTACCGTCGCCCCTCGTCGTTCCGTAATCTTTAACCGATCCGTCTGCAAGGTGAGTGGTGGAAAGAGTACCGTCACTATTCACCAGGGATTCTTTGGGAAGCTGGACAGATGTTATCGTGGTCCCCGACCAATTAGCGTAACTCGGCGGATACCGCTCCGGAGAATCACCAATCTTGGCCGTTGTCGAATTCGTCCACCCGATTATGGTCACAGTCCAGCTATTCGCCGTGACCTGCGCACCAAGCACTGGATTTGTTGCGGAGTATCCGGCAAGAATAGCATCGGCGGCACTGCTAAAGATGATGGTCCCGTAAGTGCTGCCGCTGCCGGTTGTCGAAGAAATCGTCCCCGCGAACGAGGTGATCGCTATGGGACCTTTGGCGGCGATGGTTTTTCCGAACAGGGTTCCCGTCATGGGGACTGAACCATTGGCGAGAAGATCGCCCGCACCCGTTCCATTCTGGCCGGCAGGTCCTTGTGGTCCGGTAGAACCCGTTGGACCCGCCGATCCTGTATCGCCTTTGGCCCCAGCGGCACCAGTATCGCCTTTCGGTCCCTTATAAACCGGCGTCACGCTGGTCCACGTCGATCCATTCCAGTTCTGGACACCTGTCCCGACGATAATGTTGAGTCCCTTCTTTTTCTCGCTGGCATGCGCAACGAAATAGGCGTCTCGGGCCGTATTGTCGGAAAAGGTGTGCGCCGAAGTTATTTCCAGGACTCCAGACGAGGGAGCGGTGGGTGGCCCTGCCCAACACGGCCCGGCCATCACCAGGCAAAAAAGAACTGCAAGAATACCGAATTTCTTCATCGAGATTCCTCCACTCGAGCGGAGAGGGTTAAAAAAGAAAAGGGCCGAGGAGATTGACTCCGAGGCCCTTGAAAAGGTTGCTGAATGAATCTGATTACTGAGTTATTTTCGCCGTAGTCACTTTCTGCGCTGCCAATTCGCTTAACTGACTCTGAAGCGGAGCGCTCAGGGAGACCGGAGGCTCCGGCCATGTTACGTTAAACGGATATTCGGTATTCTGCGGCAAATCCCGGAGTGTCTGGCGATAGGTTACGAAGGCCGCTGCAAGTTCGGCGTTCACGTCGGGGAGTTGGGTCCAATCCGTTTTAGCGAGCAGATCATCTCGCCTCTTGCGCACCTTCTCCCACTGCAAATCTGGATCTGGAGTGTATATCGGCACACCATTAACAACGTGAGTTTCATTTTTGTGCTGGAAGGTCATGTAGCCCATTGTGTCTGTGTCAACCGGCAAAGAAGGACCTACTCCGCGGCAACGGATCTTCCCCGTGGCTTTATCGAATCCAATCCAGTTCATCGTTTTGTCCCATGTACGATAAATGAGTTTTTGCCTCCGTATGTACCCGTAATCATATAATAAAGGGAATGTGTTCCTGACTGATTCCCTCTATGGCCAGACATCTGAAAATATAAAACTGTGGTATCGGAATTCGTCTCGAAAACGAATCTATCCTTTAGCTGAAGGACTGCTGGGTTTCCGACCGCTATTTGACCTGTATAATCCTTTATCAAAACAGCGCTATTATAGTCCGCCCCGGCATAAATCCCAGCCGCCACGTTCGCGGAACTGGCGAATGCGCTTCCCGTCCACACACAATTCACCTCAATATCAACAACAACATTCCCACCAGCGCAGTCAAGAAGATAAGTACCATTGATGTCTGGCCATCCAATTACCACTTCTCCATCTTCATTTGTTCCAATGGAGAATCCAGTATCAGCCAGATATTCCTTCTCTCCAATATTCCCCACCGCACCGAGAATTATTAACTCGGTATTAAGGATTGACTCCGTATTTCCCGATGAATCTGTAAGGTCATCTCCTACCACGGCCCCAACTTTTGTCAAAGGACCGAAGTGAATGCCTGTTACCAAGGCTCCGGGGTCATAGAAAGAACTGTCAAGATAGAATGTCAATCCCTTAGCTACATTTACCGTTCTTTTGAGCGTCCCATTTTGATAATATTTAATAGTCTTACCATCGTAGATTATCTCTAAAGTATCTCCAGGAGAATACGTTCCTATATTGATACCGGTTCCACTCTCATAAATATATAAAGTGCCATTAGCCCAGCAGTTCCAGGAAGCGTCAATTGTTTCATAACTCGATCCAGCCCATGGGTCTTGATTAATCCCCATTACAAAATTATATGGGGCGGCAATAAATTTTAGATGCGCCGCTCCGGTATATGAACTCTGGCTAAAAACTTTTGAGTCAAAGGCGGATGCCCCCCCGCTTTTTGTGGCTGTATGCCCAGCCGCAACGCAATTTCCAGTGGAAACCAGTGAAAGTGTTACAGCGGTTGAACCGTCAGTCAGCGGGGCAAAATTAATTCCGGTAACAGTCATATTGGGATCATAAAAGGAACTGTCTAATTGCAAAGACAGCTCCTTTGGAGCCGATACCGTCCTTTTTGTAACTCCATTTTGATAATATTTTACCGTCATCCCGTCATAAGCTATGGCCAGGATGTCTCCAGGAGTAAAAGTGCCTATATTATGGCCCGTACCATTTTCATAAATCCACAAGGCGTTACCGGTTGCTATAGTATTCCAGCAATAATCTATGGTTGTGTACCCCGAGCCACTTATAGGATCAGAATTAAGCCCCATGCAAAGATTGGAGAGCGGAGCGATAAAACTGACCACTGCCCCCCCGGTGAAACCTTGCGTACTCCATACTTTGCTATCCCAGGCGCTCACACCGCCTACTTTCGTTGCTGAGTGGCCCGAGGCAACGCAGTTGCCAGTCACAAAAAGCGATAGGGTTGTCATCGCTGTAATGGCGAGTTCGTTGTCTATTTTGGTGTTATTTGTCACTCCCTGCAAAGGAGAGGGGACATTATTTATATTGGTCCCCCAGGTAGCTCCCGCCGTCGCACCTGAATCCGCAGGCTGTAAATCCTGAACATATGTACCGTCTGTATACTGCAGATCGGCGGCGTCTTTGACCGTGCCCCCTCCGAGTTGGATATTTCCGTCTTTTACCGAGACCTGGATGTCAATCCAAGCATCCGTATCATCATCGATATCGCCCGAGTAAAATTCTATGCCGTTTCCGGCCTTACATCCTGGATAGCCAATGAGAGCATAGGCGGATCTGCGCTTAAAATTCTTCGATCCAAAAACTGTCTTAGTTGCACCACATCGCAATAAGGCAGTCTGGAGAATTTTGGAGGATACCAATCGGTTCAATTGGGGCTCATC